>VFSW01010595.1_pt1 | contig 13049 bp, 13 predicted proteins | sample 5358111 | NCBI WGS metagenome assembly VFSW01 (sample SAMN11554181, study PRJNA540505) | mine drainage metagenome | isolation source: sediment from site ElyBrook_90M | place: USA: Ely Copper Mine, Vershire, VT | collected 2017 | reverse complement strand
GCGGTTACGCTGGTTCGCCGGGTCCCTCGTCGGAAAAAGGGTCTAGGGTGGCGTGGATGCGCGGGCGGCGCACGACGATGCCGTTATCGGTGTCGGCGACTTTGTGCAGGGCGACATCGTTGCCGGGACCGGGGGCGTCGCCCTTGGATTTGTCGATGGTGGGATGGACGATGGTGTGAGTCAGCGAAATATCATTGCGGGCGAGGAATTTCTGATAGGCGACGAGGTTGGCGGCGCCGCGGTCGTTGCCGTTGACGGCCCATTCGTCGGCGCGGCCGGCGAAGCCCGCGAAGGTCACGTTCATGTAGTCGGGCGTGCGGCCCATCAGGCCGACGGTGAATTCGGAGATGTGCTGGAGGGCGGCGTGGCGGCGCTCGAGATCGGCGCGCGAGCGCGGAATCATGTGGCTTGCATTGATCGGCTCGCCGGTCTCGGGATCGGGGATGAGGCAGGTCTCGGGCGCGGCGTGCTGAAGATCGAAAATTTCGGCGAGCGTGCGGGCGGCGCCGGCGAAGGCGGGATGGGACGCGACGTCGGCGACCTTTTCATCACCGACCCAGATCTCGCGCGGAGATTTAAGTCCCGTGAGGAACTCGATTCCTGTGCGTGCTGCCATCGTCAGTCCTCCTTTTCGATCGCCGTGGCGGGCCCGGTTCGGGGTGGCGCGGCTCTGGAATCGCGCGGCCGCGGCTGGATTCGCCGCTGGTTGATTTCGATTTCGCGCGCCGCGCGCGTCCGTTGGCCTCGGGCGGCCGTTTCGCGGCCATGAATTCCGGCGTGCGCAATCCGGCCAGTTGAAGTTCGAGTGCGGCGCGCAGGCGGGTGTCGAGCTGGGCGGGCGTGAGATTCTGGTGGCCGAGCCATCCTTGAAGCACGCTGAAGTAGAGCGCGAAAAAATTGTGCGCGAGCGGGATCGGCGCAACGCCGACGCGGAGTTCGCCCAGGGACTGCGCGTCCTCGACCAGCCCTGCGATGCGGGCGAACAGTCCGCTCATGAACTCGGCGACGCCGTGGCGGCTATCATTGACGAAGGGCAGCTCCTTGACGAAGGCGCGGGCGAGGTTGGTGTTGCGCTCGTGATGAGCGATCATCGCGCCGAAGAGATGCATCAGGCGATCGAGCAGGGGGCGGCGCGGCATGGTTGTGAAGGCGCGGTCGGTGGCACCGCCGAGTTCCTCGCGGAAGATCATGACGAGAAGGTCCTCCTTGCCGCCGGCGTAGAGGAAAAGGGTGCCGTGGCCGATGTCGGCGGCCTGGGCGATCTCGCGCATCGTGGCGGCGTCGAAGCCCTTGCGTTCGAAGAGGCGGCGGGCGGCGCGCCTGATGCGTTCGAGCTTGTCGCGTTTGTTGCGCTCGGCGCGGCCAAGGCCGTTCAATTCGCTTTCGCGGACCGCCACTGGATGTCTTGCGCCTCCGGCTTGCGCGATAATTATGACTACGGTCATTTCTGACCGCTGTCACTTTTTCCCAGAAAGCCGCGCAATATGTCAAGCGGGCGGAGATGGAGCTTTGTGGCGCGCTCGGAAAAATCAAAAGCGCGCCCTCCGAATCGATGGAGAGCGCGCTTTAATCGTCAGGCCCGGCCGCGGATTTGGCGCCGATCTCAGATAACGCCGCCCTCGCGCAGCTTCGCGACTTCCTCCCAGCTATAGCCCAGCAGATCGGTAAGGATGAGCTCGGTATTTTCGCCGAGTTCGGGCGCGCGCCCGCGCGGATTACCGGGCGTCTCGCTCAGGATAACCGGCACGCCGACGACCTGGGTTTTGCCGAGTTCGGGATGGTCATAGTCAGTGATATAGCTATTTGCCAGCACCTGCGGATCTGCCGGGAGATCGCTTATCGAATTGACTTTGGTATAGATGAAATCGCCGCCGTGCTTCAGAATCTGCATCCATTGGTCGCGCGGTTTGGTGGCGAATACCCGGTCGAGGATTTGGATCAGCTCGCGGCGATTCTTGCCTCGCATGCGCATCGTGTTGAAGCGCGCGTCATCGGCTAGTTCCTGGATTCCAAGCGCGGCGGAAAAATCCTTCCAGTAGCGATCCTGGATCATGCCGAGACAGAGCCATTCGCCGTCGCCGCATTTGTAATGGTTCCACAATGGATTGAACGATTCTTCGCGGGCATTGCGTGGAATTTCGTGGCCCGCGATCGTGCGGCTCGAAACGTTGAGGCCCTGCAGCGCGATCATCGAGCCCAGGTGCGAGGCGTTGACCTCCTGGCCGACGCCATAGCGCTCGCGCGCGACCAGCGCCATCGTGACTCCATAGGCGAGCATGATGGCGCCCATCTGATCGGCAATCCCGCCGGTAAGGTAAATCGGTTCTTTGATGTCGCCGGGTCCGACATTCATGATGCCCGAGCGCGCCTCGGCGAGGTAATCGAAGGACGGCTCGCCGCTGTCGGGACCGTAGGGGCCGTAACCCGAGGCGCTGGCATAGATCAGTTTGGGATTGTGCGCGCGCAAGTCGTCGTAGCCCAGCCCGAGGCGGCCGGCGACGCCCTTGCGGAAATTTTGCACGAAGACGTCGCTCTGGGCGGCGAGCTTATAGATGATTTCGCGCGCCTGCGGCTTGGTCAGATCGACCGTCAGGCTTTGCTTATGGCGATTGTTGGCTTCGAAATAGAAATTGTGGGTGACGGCCGAACCGCCGACCGCGAAGATGCCGCGGCCCGGATCGCCTTTGTCGCGCTCCTCGATCTTGATGACCTCAGCGCCCATATCCGCGAGCATCGTGGTGGCGACGGGACCCTGCTGCCAGATCGTCCAATCGATCACGCGTATCCCTTTTAACGGTGCGTCCATGGCGGCCTCTCCTCGACAGGTTGAATAGCTACTATTGATCCGGCGCGGGCGGCTCGCAAACCGATGACTCGGAGCAACCCTGGTTACAGCGGATGGCCCACGAGGCCCGTGTGCGCGGTCACGCCGCCGTCCGCCACCACGATGCTTCCGGTCATCAGCGATGCGTCGTCGCTGGCAAGAAAAAGCACGACCCTGGCGATCTCGCCGGGCTCGCCCAGACGCCCCATCGGATGCACGTCCTCGGTGTGCTTGCGCGCGCGTTCCGGATTGCGCGAACGGCCGATCACTCCGTTGAGCACGGCCGGCGTCGCGATCATTCCGGGGCATACGGCGTTGACGCGGATATTCTTGCGCGCGTACTCGATCGCGGCCGCCCTGGTCAGATTGATCACGCCCGCCTTGGCGGCGTTGTATGCGCCCATCGCGTAGTCGGCCCGGATTCCGGAAATCGAAGCGGTGTTGACGATTGCGCCGCCGCCCTGGGCGACCATCTGCGGCAGCGCGAAACGCATCCCGTAAAATACCGCCGACAGCGTGACCGCGATCGTGCGATTCCATCCGTCGATCGACATCTCACCGACCGGTCCGGTCGTGGTGTAGAAGGCATTGTTGAACAGGATATCGAGGCGGCCGGTCGGCTCGGCTGCGGCCTTGATCGTCGCTTCGACCTGGGATGCGTCGCTGACATCGGTCCTGCGAAAGGTCGCCGCTGGACCGATCTCCGCGGCCACGCGCCGTCCACCCTTCTCGTCGATATCCGCGATCACGACGCGCGCACCCTCGACGGCGAACAGTTTCGCCGTGGCCTCGCCGATTCCCGAACCGCCGCCGGTTACGACCGCACATTTGTTATCAAGCTTACCCATCATCAACTCCCGTCCGGTGAAATCGAACATTCGCGCGCGCTTGTCAATCCGCGCAATGGCCGGCGCCGCCGAGTCGTTGATATGCCCGCGGCAGCAATTGCGCGAACAGGCCCGCCCACCTGCGCTGACCGGCTTCGTCGGCGATCAGGTCCTGGCGAATTTCGATCGCCACATGAAGCAGATCGCGCTGCTCGCCGTGAATGGGGATCGTATAATCCGACGCGTCGGTCACGCTGTAAGGTTCGTTATCGCCCACCACGAGACCTTGTTCGCATCGCAAGAGGCCAATCAGTATATCGGCAAAACGCCGATCGCGGTTGTAGAGCACGCCGACATGCCACGGTCGCGCCGCGGCCTTGAATACGGGGGTAAAGCTGTGCAGAGCGATCAACGCCGCCGGCCGGCCGGCTTGTCGCCGCTGATCCAGTTCGCGCGCAATCCGATCGTGATAGGGCTGAAATATCTCTTGAACGCGGGCCTTCATCTGAGCTTTGCTGAGCCCGATATTTCCCGGAACGGCCGTAAGCTCGCTCACTTCGACGATCGACGTTTCCGAGCCCGGCATCCGGTTGCAGTCGATAACGAGGCGGGAATAATTTTGTCGTATGACCGTCGCCCCGAGTGCGTCTCCGATCAGGCTGCAGACCGCGCCCGCGCCGATATCCCAGGCAATGTGCCGCTCGCATTCTGCTTGGTGAAGGCCGAGCATCTGGAGACGCCGAGGCAAATATTTCCCGGCGTGGTCGGCGACGATGACCAACGGCGATCTGCCGCCCTCGTTGCTTACCATGACGGGCTGCGGTTCATCGGCCGCGAGAAGGCTGGTCGGCGCGTGATTCATTCGGGGTTGCTCATTTGCCGAAGTGATCGGCATTGATTAGGGGTTTCGGTCGTTGGCGCAAAAGTTGCACAATTTAAAACGCTTGCATGACACCTAACTGATATTTGAATCAATCAGGGGGGTTGCGATGCCCACGCTGACCATCAAGCACGTCACGAGCTACCAATATAGGCAGCCGGTTGCCTTCGGCGAGCACTGGATGATGCTGCGTCCGCTCGAAAGTCATGACCAGAGGCTGATAGCCGCGAAGCTTGTGATCACCCCGCCGCCGACAAGCACTCGCCGGATGCAGGACGCGTTCGGTAATCACGTGGACATCGCGCGCTTCGCCGGCCGTGCCAGGGAGCTTCGGTTCGAAAGCACCATTTCTCTCGATCAGTCTTACACGAACATTCACGACCTCGATATCGAGGAGTTCGCCCGGGCCTGTCCGTTCATCTACGGCGCGGAAGAGATGCCGGATTTGGTCGGTTTCGTGGAACGGCAGACTGCCGACCCGGACCGCCGTATCGAGCGGTGGACCCGGACATTTTTGCGCAAGGATCGGCCAACCGATACCCGCGAGTTTCTGATCAACCTCACATATGGCATCGAACGCCACTTCAGGCACGTACGCAGAGACGAGAAGGGCATTCAGGCTCCGCTCCAGACGCTCGAACTCGGAAGCGGGAGCTGTCGCGACCTTGCGATGCTGATGATCGAGGCGGTGCGCTCCCTTGGGATGGCTGCACGCTTCGTCTCGGGATACTTGCACATCCCCAATGACGACAACGAAAGCAATGCGGGCGGCGGCAACACGCACGCGTGGGCTCAAGTCTATCTGCCTGGACCTGGTTGGATCGATTTCGATCCCGCCAATGGAATCGTCGGTAACCGCGACCTCGTTCGTGTCGCGGTGGTGCGCGATCCGCGCCAGGCAATACCGCTCCATGGTACCTGGACGGGCTGTCCGTCTGACTACCTGGGAATGAACGTCGATGTGGCCGTCACCTACGACGCCGCCGAATCGGAAAGGCAAATGCCAACTTCGCGCCACGCATGAAGTCGTGCGCATGATGCCGGGCTCGACGCCGGATCGCCGAGGAGATTTTTGTTGGAAATCAAAGTGGGTTACGAGTTGATTTACGATTGTCCCCAGCCGACGCCGATGATGCTGGTACTAAACGTCCATTATTCGCGTGCGTCCGACATCGTCGTTCCGGATCACGTAACGACAATCCCGTCGCTTCCGCTTTCGGCTTATCGCGACGGCTTCGGCAACTGGTGCACCCGTCTCGTCGCCCCCGCCGGGCGGCTCAGGATAGCGAGCGCGGCGTTGCTCAGAGACTCTGGCGAGCCCGATATTGTTGCAACCTCCGCGCAACAGCATTCCATCCAGGAATTGCCTGAAGAGGCGCTGGTCTTTCTCCTGGGGAGCCGATACTGCGACACCGAGAAACTTTCCGACGTGGCTTGGAGCTTGTTTGGCCAGACTCCATCGGGTTGGGGCAGGGTCCAGGCGATCTGTGATTTCGTGCACAACCATATCTCATTTGGCTATGAGCATGCCCGCGCTACCAGAACCGCCTGGGAAGCGTTTAGCGAGAGGAGAGGCGTCTGCCGCGATTATGCACATCTTGCTATTGCATTCTGCCGGTGCATGAACATTCCAGCGCGCTACTGCACCGGTTATCTCGGCGATATCGAGATGCCTCCGCCATACGGCCCGATGGACTTTGCCGCCTGGTTCGAGGCGTATCTCGGAGGACGCTGGTATACCTTCGATCCGCGCAACAACGTGCCACGGGTTGGACGGGTACTGATGGCAAGGGGTCGCGACGCGATCGATGTAGCTATCGCTACCACGTTCGGACCCAATACTCTGGTGAGCTTCAAGGTCTGGACCGATGAGGTAACGACCGGCTGATCGCGGCTCCTGTCTTTGCCGCAATCGTTGCCGCTTGCTCGAAATCGAAGAAAAAACTGCGCCCCGCTTGCTAACCTGACGAGTGCCCTCGTCCATGCCGCGCAGCGCTCTTGGGCGCGTCGGAGTTCCAGGTTGCGAAGAGGGAGCCGTCGTCGCTCCAGGCGTATGCGACCCGTCCGCCAAACGCCTTCTTGAGCTCGTGAGCTAGCCGATGCGCCAGCTTCTGCGACGTGGTTATCACTTCGAGCCCTCGCTCACCCGCGTTAATGGAGACGATGCGCCTTTCGGGCTGGGTCTTTTCAGCACGCGCCGCGACATTGCTGATCCGGTGTCTGACGGCGTCCTCGTTGCGAATTGCTTCGGCGCCCTGAATCACCAGCAGCCCCTGACCCTCGCGTCTTGAAACCTGCACGCAGGCCGGACAGAAGCCCCAGTTGCGATGCTCCATCTGTTCGTCGCTTAACGCGTGGTCGTGACGCCACGTCTTGCGCACGAACACGGCGCCGCATCGCGCACACACCGTCGGTTCGTGCGGCGCCTCCGTTTTACGCGCAACCTGCGGACCCTTGTCGTCACGCACTCCGCTGCGGTTGAGGCTCCGAATAAGTCCTCGCGACTGTTCCGGTTGCGCAATAATTCCGCGTTTGCCCCTCATTGAACGGCCTCCCCATTCCGATTACGCATACCCTCGACGCGCAGCGGTGATCAGCCCAAGCTGTCCGACGTGGGTCATAAGGCACCATCACGATGTCCCCGAAGGCGACATCGCCTGAAGAGCCGGTCAGAGGCGATCTTGCCGGCCGGCGCGGTCCGTCGGCGACTCTTCATCTATGACGATTCTTCCTTACTCGCCGCGGCGCGATGCTCCTCCGGTCTCGCGATGTGTCATTCGTTTGAAAATCGACATGACGATGCGGTAAAAGCGCGCCCCGGTCGCGTATGGATACTGCTTGCGGGCGGCGGCTTTGGCACGCTCCCAGGCAATCTCGTCCTCGGGACTTTGGACTACATTCACCGGCATCGGACTGACTCCCCTGACTAATCCCTCGCAGTACCAGACGCTCCCTACTTGATTCCTCGCCGTTGCAAAGACGCGGACTTTCCGTCTCGAATCGTCAGCAACGGATAACCCGCTGCTTGCTCCCTTTTCGCGACCGTCCCCGACGCATCGCTCCGATCCAAAGTGCGAATCGCGTGCCAGTCTCTCGGCTCGGAGTTGGCGATACGGTTGCTGCCCAAGCTTCCAATCTGGAAATGCTTGAAATACCGGCCGGACAACCCGGCGCACTCGATTCAGAGGTGGAAGAGCGACAATCGAAGCGTGGCCGGTTTGCGCTATCTCATGACACCCGACAAGGATAATACTTTGACATCGACCCAATCTTCCGCCATCGTCCTCAGAACCAACTGCGGAGGGGGACGGCCTGCAGTCGGGCGGCTCACCGTCAGCGTGTGATTCTCAGGATCTTCTGAAATGATTTGATCTGAAGTTGCGCGGTCCGCCACGAATTTTCCGGTCTGATCTGACCGCCGCGCGCGTGGTGCCCCGGCCGGGAATCGAACCCGGACTTGAGGTTCCGGAGACCTCCGTGATGTCCTTTTCACTACCGGGGCGCGATCAGATCAACCGAGGCCGAAAAATATACCAGCCACGGGCTCCGGACAAGCGAGCGCCGATTCGACTATCGAAATGCGCTACGGCGCCGGGCGCGCTTCGACGAAGCGGCGCTCGGCCTCGGGCCATACTTTCTTGAGCGTCGCGAGCATTTCCGCATGGAGGATCCCGTTCGACGCCATGATATTGCCCGCGTCGAGTCCCAGCGCCGATCCGTCCGCGTTGGTCACCTGGCCGCCAGCCTCTTCGATTATCAGTGCGCCCGCCGCGACGTCCCAGGCCTTCAGCGAGAACTCCCAGAAGGCGTCGAAGCGGCCGCACGCGACGTTGCACAGATCGAGCGCCGCCGACCCGCTGCGCCTGATGCCCTGCACGCGCATCATGAAGGCTTCCCAGAACGCGAAATAGAAGTGGCGCCGCTCGCGCCGATCGTAGGCAAAGCCGGTGCCCAGCAGCGCGTGCTCGAGCTTCGGCGTCCGGCTGGTGCGGATTCGCGCGCCGTTGAGCCGCGCCCCGCGCCGGCGAATGCCGAGGAAACATTCTTTGCGATAGGCGTCGAGCACCACGCCGAGTTCGACCCGGCCCTTGCGCTCATACGCGATTGAGACGCAGAAATTCGGATAACCGTGCGCGAAGTTCGTCGTGCCGTCGACCGGATCGATGATCCATCGATGGCCGCCCGCGCCGCCGCCGTCGGCGCCGCTCTCTTCGGCCAGGATCGCGTGGGACGGAAACGTGCGGCGAAGCCGGCGGATCACCGCGCGCTCGGCCTCCTGGTCAGCTTCGGTCACCAGGTCGATAGCGTTGGATTTGCGCGTGATGCGCGTGCGATTGAGCCATCGCAGATGGACCCGGCCCGCCGCGCGCGCCGCGCTGAGCGCGGTCTCTTCAAGCTTGCTGGCCACGCCGTCGGACGTTATTCGAGCGAGCGCGCTTTAGCCAGCGGCGATCTGCCGCGGGCGGCGCGATATGACGCTTGGTTCTGACTCACCAGCGCGGCATTTCCATCAGCCGGATACCGAGCGCCGCCTTGCCGATCAGCTCGCGCGCGCGGGCGTTGGACATCGGATGGTTGACCCCGGCGCGGACGTCGCGGAAATAACGCTCGAGCGGATTGCGCCTGATTATCCCGTGCGCGCCCGCAATCTCCATGCATTGGTCGACGATCCGGATCGCATTGTTGGTCGCGGCATACTTGGGAATCACGACCCGCGCCAGTCCCGCCTCGCCTGTGAATGCGGCGCGGTCCGCCATATATTCGCGAGCGCAACTCAAATAGAGCGCGCGCGATTGCGCAAGCATCGTCTCGGCTTCGGCCGCGGCAAACTGAACGCCGGGCAGATATTTGATCGAGCGCGGCAGAATCAGGGGCTTGAAGCGGTCGGCGAACTCCCTGGTCCATCGCAGCGCCGCCATCGCGACGCCCGTGTAGATCGCCGCGACCGAAAGGCTGAACCACGCGAAGAGCGATACCGCATTCTCGTCGATCGGCCCGATCGGACGCTCCTCCGCCTTGGCCGCCGCCGGCACCCGCACGTCCTTCAATATCAGGTCATGACTCGCCGTCGCCCGCATCCCAAGCGCGTCCCAGGTCTCGATAATCTCCGCTCCGGGCGTGCCGCGTGGGACCGCAAAGGTGGCCGCGGACGGCGGCGAGGCGTCCTCGATCGTCGCCATCACCAGGAACAGGTCAATCACCGGCGCGAGGCTGGTGAAGATCTTGCGGCCGTTCAGGATATAGCCGTCGCCGTCGCGCCGCGCGCGCGTCGCGAAGAAGCCCCAGTCGCCGCCGGTCTCGGGTTCGCTCAGGCCGCCGCCCAGAATTATGTGCTGGCGTCCGACCGCCTCGAGCAGCAACTCGTCGTTCGGGCGATTTCGCTTGCGCTCGACCATGCTGCCGAGCCCGAACAGATGCATGTTGATTGCGAGGGCGGTCGGCGCGCATCCCTGTGCGAGCTGCTCCTGGCAGAGTACGAAGTCGAGCAGGTCGGCGCCCAGCCCGCCGTGCTTTTCCGGCACGACCAGCGCGGTGTAGCCAGTCTCGCGCATCCGATCGACGTTCTCGACCGGAAAGCTGCCGTCGCGATCGTGAGCCTCCGCTCGCGGCGCAAAATCGCGCGCCAGCTCGGCCGCGAGCGCGACCAGTTCGTTTTGACGATCTGACATTGTTATATGACTATCCTTATCTGAGTATTCGAGCGCCGGCACGTATTATTCATTATTGGGCGCAGTCCAGTCCCGATATTGATAAGCGCAACGTGCTATCCTGGCGCAAGAACCGGCCGGAATCGAAGGTAGCGGAGCACCCGCGCCCGGTAAAGCCGCCGCTAATGAACCGCAGCGGAAGTCTCCGGCGCGAGCAACGCCTGCGCGTATGGCATTATCGTCGCGTACAGATTCACCTGCGAATCGAGCGTATGGCTCAGTCCGCTCAGGAGCCCCATCACGCGCATCACGAGCATCACGTCGCCTGGCACCTCAACGATTGGATTCGCGCGCAGCGCGGGCGTCAGATCGTCGGCGAAGGCCTTTATCAGTTCCTTGTCGGCGTAGGATTTTCCGCGCCTGACCGTGTTTCCGAGCATCGCGTCGGCGAGCTTCACCAGCGTCCCGGGCGATCCGTCGCGGGTGCGGAAGCCCAGTTGCTCGAACGCGCGGATTGTCCCATCGCGATCGCTGGTCAGAATGGAAAAGGTCAGCCGCACGATGCCCTCGCGGAACTCGGCCGGCAAATCCTTGGCCAGGCCGAAATCGAGCAGCACCAGCCGCGGCCCCGGTTGCACCAGGATGTTCCCCGGATGCGGGTCGGCGTGAAAAAAACCGTCGCGCAGCACCTGCTCGCAGAATAGCTCCATCACCGTCTGCGCGACCGCGTGGCGATCTATCCCCGCGCGCTCGAGCCCCGCCAGATCGGTTATCGGCACGCCTTCCATCAGCTCCATCGTGAGCACGCGCCGCGTGCTGAACTCGCGATACATTCGCGGCACCACGACATCCGTGCGCGCTTCGAGGTTGCGCCGCACCGTCTCCGCGTTTTCCGCCTCATGCTCGAAATCGAGTTCCATCGGAACATAGCGCAGCGCCTCGCGCGCGATCGCCCGAAAATCATAGTCGGGTTCGATCCGCGCGAGCACGCGCAGGATAAAGGCGAGATTGCGCAGGTCGGCGCGCACCAGCGCCTCGATACCCGGGTACTGCACCTTCACCGCGCATCGCCGCCCGTCCGGCAACATCGCGCGATGCACCTGTGCGAGCGACGCCGACGCAATCGGGGTGGGATCGAACTCGGTGAATATCTCCGCGAGCGGGCGGCCCAGCTCGCGCTCGACCTCACCGCGGATTATCTCGAACGGCTGCGGTGGAACATGGTCGTGCAGCGAAGAGAGCGTGCGCACATAGGCCTCGGGCAGAACGTCGGCGCGCGTTGCGATAAACTGGCACGCCTTGATCAGCATCCCCTCGAGCCGCACCGCCGACCGATAGAGCGTCCGCGCCGCGCGTTCGTCCTGGCGGCGGTAGCGGCCTTCGCGGTTTGAGTTGCCGGTCCATCGCGACCAAAGCTGCGCCGACTTGTAGCCGCCGTAGATTCGCGCCGCGACCCAGACCAGGCTTGCGAACCGATACCCGCGCGTGAACAAGCCCGGCTCCGAGGGGACGGCTGAGTTGGGAAGACCGTTGGCTTTCACAGTATCAATGGGTTCCCGGTAGCACCGGGCGGAAACTCGTGGGACACTCGACCGATTTTAGATGATAAGGGCAGTCCTCTGGAACAGCGGCGAAATTTTCGTTTGAGCAAAATCGCAAATAGGCGCGGCGCAGGCGCCAACACGATCGTCCGCCGCTACTACGGCCTCTGGTGGTTGTATGCGCTCGCAAGCGGAACCGTCTACGGCGTCTATCCGCTCTTTCTGCGCGCCCGCGGCCTGAGCCAGCTCGAAATGAACAGCGTGCTGGCCACCTACTTCTTCGTCATGTTTTTGAGCGACGTGCCAACCGGCGCCTTCGCCGACGCACTTGGACGCCGGCGCTCGTTCGTCCTCGGATGCGCGCTGCGGATGGCGGCCTACACGGTCTATTTCTTCGGCGCCCATTTCGTGATCTTTCTCGCCGCCGAAACGATCGATGGCGTCGGCACCACCTTCTGCAACGGCACCCTCGACGCCTGGGCGGTCGACGCATTGGACGCCACGGGTTCGGCCGCGCCCAAGGATCGGATGTTCTCGCGCGGCGGCCAGCTCACGAGCTTCGGTGCGATGATCGCCGCGATCATCGGTTCGCGCGTCGCCGCGATCCATATCGGATGGCCCTGGATAATCGGCGCCAGCGGCTTTCTCGTCACCGGAATTGTCGGAAGCCGCCTGATGGAACGGGAGGTCGTGCATCAGGCCGCGCCGAATCCCGCCGCGATAGTGCGGGAACTCGCCTCGCGAATCGCACGCGGGATGCGCCACGGAATGACTAATACTCCCGTGCTGTTGATGAGTATCGCCAACGGACTCGCGATGGCGGCGTGGGCGCCCTACTGGCTCGAATGGCCGCAGTTCTTCACCGATCGCTATCGCATCGGGATCTGGATCGTCGGCTGGATTTTCAGCCTCTTCACCGTCGCGAACAAGACTGGTGCCGAGGCCGTCGTGGGGTTAGGCGCGGGCGCGTGAAGGGCGGCTGAAATGCATGCGGTGGCAGCGCCTGGCGACGGCGTCATGTTTATGGCGGCCTCGTTCGCGACCGGACGGCCGAATCTCGCGCTCGCCTCGCTCTTCGGCATGAATGTGCTGGCGGGCGCGATGCAGCCGATGACTCGTGCGTGGCTCAACGAGCATCTGCTGGCCGACAATCGGGCGACCCTGCTCAGCTTCAACAGCACCTTCGCAACGCTGGGCGCGGCGACGGGATTGCTCGCGGGCGGCACGATCGCCGATGCGCACGGCTTCACCATCGCGTGGCGGGTCGGCGGTATCCTGCTGATGCTCTCCGCGCCATGCTTCTGGATCATCCGCCGCGCCCCCGCCCGC
>VFSW01010594.1_pt1 | contig 13050 bp, 12 predicted proteins | sample 5358111 | NCBI WGS metagenome assembly VFSW01 (sample SAMN11554181, study PRJNA540505) | mine drainage metagenome | isolation source: sediment from site ElyBrook_90M | place: USA: Ely Copper Mine, Vershire, VT | collected 2017 | reverse complement strand
AGCGAGCAACGCCGCCGGAGAACCAAAGAACCGTGAAGAAGTGTCGTCTATCCCATCGTCTTGGCAGTAAGCCTCTGTTGGTGCTTTTAGCAGGGATTACAATCAGGTCCTTGAAAAGCCCGTTGTTCTTCTGCCGATTGTGACGGCGACCACGAGCATCGCGGTGATTGCGCAGCAGGTCCAGGCAAACCAGTCCCCGTGGCGATTGTAGAAGGTCTGGTTCAATTCGCCGCTCGAACGCAAAGGAACATCGGCGATCATGAAACCCTCCCCATAGACACTTCCATCGGTGGCGGTGAGAATTTTGCGAAGGCGTCCGTGCGCATCGATCCAGCAAGTGAGGCCATTATTCGTGCAACGCACCAGGGGCACTCCGTTTTCCACAGCCCGAAATATGGCGCTGGCGGCTTGCTGCCATTGCTCGGCGCTTTCACCGAACCAGCCATCATTGGTGAGATTGACCAGAAAGTCCGTGTCAGGCTTGACATGTTCACGCGCTTCCTGGGCAAAAATGTCTTCAAAGCAAATCAAGACGGATAGTTTCACCGAGGGGTGTTCCATCTGAAATTGAACGCTCTCAGTTCCCGGCGCATAACCGGTGTCCACCGGAGTCACCCAATTGAGAAACGGCAGCCATTTGGCAAGCGGAACATATTCGCCAAAAATCACCAGCCGCCGTTTGTGGCAGATGCCTTCGGTGGCGGCGGTGGGACCGATAAGAAAGCCGGCGTTGAAATACTCGGATGTGCCGTCGGGGGAAATTTTTTGATCGTCCGCGCAGACAACCATCCAAAGCCGTTGCCGTGTAATGAAGTTGCTCAGCGTGTTCTGGATTTCAGGAGTTACCGCCGGCAGCCCTGATTCGGGCCAAATCATCAGATCGGGTTTAGCCGCCGCCGCTTGTTCGGAAAGGCGCATGATTTGCGCGAATCGCGAGGCGTTCTGTTGGGGGTCCCAAATCAATGTTTGGGGCATGCTCGGTTGCACCAAAGCGATTTTCAATTGCCTGCCTGCGGGAGCCATCAAGACGAGCTGGCTTGCGCCGTAAACTGTCACCGCGGCCGCGGCCAGCAAGGGGACGGCGGCCTCGCCCCAAAGGCCATACATTGGCATGGGACGCCGCATCAAGCTAAGAGCGTGTTTTAAAACTACGAGGGGCTGTGCGGCGGGTCTTTTGCCCGGAGCCTTCGTTAGCTCGGACCTTACAGCCCGCTCTGGGGATGCGCGGTCCTCGCCGCCTCGGCTGCGGTCAAAATCCCTCGTCGCAGAACCCCGCGTAGTTTTAAAACACGCTCTAAGAGCAGCGGCGCCAAGGGCGGTCGAAACCCAGGCAATCAGAAATGACAACCCATAGACGCCGGTTGTGGATGCGATTTGTATCAAGGGAAGCATTCGGTATTGCGAAACGCCCAAAAAATCCCACGGAAAACCTGTCAAGAATCGTCCTCGAATCATTTCCAACCCCACCCAGATCGCACCGCAGGCGAGTGTCCACACCTGTCTCCGCAATGCCCCGCGAGAAAAGAGATTTTGCAGCGCGGCAACAAACGAGACATCCATAGTTTCCCCAGGCCAGATGCTCCAACACAGCCACACCCAAATCGCCGGGTAAAGTGCGCAATAGGCGCTCAACGAAAACCAGGCAAGGGCCGGGGCCAGCGGCACCCCGTGAAACGTGTAGGGCATGTTCAGCAGCCAATGCAGCGAAGTGAGAAAATGGACCAGGCCGGCGATGTAGCCCAATTTAAACGCCCGCCGCGGCGCCGCGCCAGCGCCGTTGAACAAGATAACCGCCGGGGCGATCCACGCCGCCGCGGCAAGGTCCGTCTTCGGAAAGGCCGTTGTCAGCAGCAAGCCTCCAAAGGCCGCCACGCCGTAGCGGAGGGCCAAGGCGCGATCTACGACCAATTGTTTCAAACCGGTGTCCTGGGAATTTTGCAAACCGGAGCCTTACAAACTGGCGTCATATCGTTCCGCCTCGCTCCTCATGGACGACGAGCCGTCCGTCGGCCAGCCGGCATTGGCGTTTCATGCGGGCGGCAAGGTCCATGGAATGAGTGACGACAATGAGAGTGACCTGTTCCTCCGCGTTTAGTTCGGCAAGCAACCGACCCAGGTTCTCCGAGGACTTTGCGTCCAGCGCGCCGGTGGGTTCGTCGGCAAGGAGAATTTGAGGTTTATTGATCAAAGCGCGCACGACGGCCACGCGTTGGCGCTCGCCGCCTGAGAGTTGGCCGGGCCGATGATCCATTCGCGCCGCCAGCCCCACGCGGTCAAGCAAATGGGAAGCGCGACTTCCGGCGCTTTTCCGGATCGCCCGGTCGCGGCAGGCGAGGGTGGGAACAAGGACATTCTCCAACACCGTGCATTGCGGGAGCAAATGGTGGGCCTGGAAAATGAAACCTATCTTTTGACTGCGAAAATCAGCCAGTTGCAGTTCAGTCAAAGGATCCAGAGGCTCATTCTGAAAAAGCACCTGGCCGCTGTCCGGCCGATCCAGCGCGCCCATGATATTGAGCAAAGTGCTTTTGCCACAGCCCGAAGGCCCCACCACGGCCAAAGTTTCTCCGGGCTGGATTGTCAAGTTGATGCCATCCAAGACGCGCACGGCCGGTCCATCGATCACCGAATCGTATGACTTGGAAACGTCGCAAAGCTGCAAAATCGCGGACATAAACAATGATCTTCGAGACTATCAGCGCATCGCCGCGCGCGTCTAACTACGGACGCGGACGGCTGGGTCCTGCGCGGCGTCCAGCGTGGGGGCGAATTAAATCTGAACCACGCCGAGACATTCGAGGCTGCCCAAGGCGGTTTTTCGGCCTTTTTGCGCGCATTGAGTTCTGACGCTGTTCCAGCCGAATTTCCGCGGAGAAGCCGTGGGCATCCAGCCCTTCGAGTTGGGCAAATTTCCTGATGGCTGGGAGCGCCTTCTTCAATCCGTCGCGATTGTATTCCACCATGCTGGTTCGGCGCTGAAACTGGTCGACTGTCAAACCGGCGAAGCTGGCCCCGCTGCCGCCCGCCGGAAGGGTGTGACTGGGACCGGCCACGTAATCGCCCAGGACAGTCGGCGAATTGGCGCCCAAAAAAATCGCGCCCGCGGTCACAACTTTTTTTGCAACCGCGCCCGCGTTGCGAGTGATGATTTCCAAGTGTTCGGGCGCAATCTGGTTTGTCAATTCGATTGCCTGTTCCAGGTCGGCGGCTTGGACCAGCCAGCCGTTGCGCGCCAGGGCGCTCTCAATGAGTTTGCGCCGTTTCAGGAGCGGCAGTTGTCGGTCAATTTCATCGCGCACCTGCTCCAGGAGGTTCGCCGAAACGGTGACAAGCCAGACGCGCTCGTGGCCGGAGCCGTGTTCGGCCTGGGCGAGCAAATCGGCGGCTATGAACGCCGGGTTGCCGGTGTCATCGGCGAGCGCCAACAATTCACTGGGGCCGGGAAGAAGATCAACTGACACATGACCGAACAAGAGTCGCTTGGCCGCCACGACGTATGCGTTGCCGGGGCCAAAAATTTTGCGGACCGGGGCGATTGTCCGCGTCCCCATCGCCATGGCGGCAATGGCCTGCGCGCCTCCAATGCGGTAAACCTCCGTCGCCCCGGCGCGGCGGGCGGCATAGAGCAGGGCCGGATTGAGCGCGCCGGATTGATCGCACGGAGTGCAAACGACGATCTCGCGGCATCCTGCCACGCGAGCCAGCGGCACGGTCATCAGGGCGGTGGAAACGAGCGGGGCCATGCCTCCGGGAATGTAAACGCCCACGCGCGTGATCGGATCGAATTTTTCGCCAACCTTTGCGCCGTGGCTGTTGCGCATCGACCAGTCTTTGCGCAACGACCGGCGGGCGAACGCCTCGACGTTCTGGCTGGTCTGAGCGACTGCGGTTCGCAATTCCTTGTCCGCCGCAACCGACGCGGCCATAAATTCGGATTGGCTGACGGCAAAGTCATCCGGCGCCAGTTTTACTCCGTTGAATCGCCCGGTTAATTCCAGTAGAGCGTCGTCGCCGCGTTCCCGGACCGCCTGAATAATGGCGCGCGTTTGTTGCTCAATGGCGGGATCCAACAAACTGGATGAGGCGAGCAACTGCTTGAATCGCGCCGGAAAGTCCGGCGCCGAATGGAGCAAGATATTCAAACCTCAGTGATGACAGCCGCAGCCGTGGCCGCACGAACCGCCTTCAAAATCTTCACTGGAAGGCGCGCGGCCCAGTTCAAAGGTCTTGCCCACATATTGGACCACTTCTTCCTGCATCTGTTGCATCTGCCGCTGGGCATCGACAAAATCCTTGGCCACAGGATTGCGAAAGAACTCGGCGCGTTCGGAGTCGAAGGCGGCAATCTCATCGCCGCCCAAAGGCAGGCCTTGCTCCTGTTTTAAATGCAACAGGCGGCCTTTCTCGCTCAGGCTCTGGTATTGCACCTGGGCGGCGGGATCGGCCATGAAGGACTCGACGCGCTTGCGAATGTTTTGGAACTCGGGCTGTTGGACAATGGCCTCGCAAAGCTCGCGCGTTTTCTGGCGAACCAACTCTTCGTTTAGAATATTCGTTTGCATGTCAGTATGTGGATTCGCCTGCTGGCGACTGGCGCAATCTGCCAGCGTTTTGCGTGTTGCGCCAGTGAATAAATTGGCCAATCGGTCCGAGGGCATTCCATATCGCCACTCATCGTCTTCCGCGCGCGCGCTTTGGATTGGCTGGGCAGCAAAGAGGCCATGTGTGCGCGGTCGCAAGCGGTTTGCCGTTGCGCATATCGGTCCGTAAGCCTAACTTGATTCTATGAGCAAATCAGATATTCTAGAAGAATTACCCAAGTTAGGACGTGGGGATCGTCGTGAAATCTTGGAACGGATTTGGCAAATGGAGGAGGCGGATTTGATGACGGGCGCGCAGCCCGACGCGGATGAAAAAGCGTTGCTCGACCGCGAATTTGAGGAGTATCAAGCCAACCCGAACGCGGGGATCGAATGGAGAGAAGCTGAGTCGCGTCTCCGCAAACAAATTCGGCAGTGAGTCGGCGCATCATTCTTCGACCCAACGCCGAAGCGGATATGTCCGAAGCCGCCCGTTGGTATGAATCCCATCGCCAGGGTCTGGGCGACCAATTCATTGACGAAATGAGCCGGGCCCTCTCATTGCTCGAAACCTTGGCCGAACGCCACCCCATATACTACCGCGGCTTTCGGCGGATGCCGACTCACCGGTTCCCGTACAAGGTATTCTACCGGATCGAAGGCGCCGATGTAATTGTCGTTCGGGTTCTACACGCCAAGCGAGACCACCGTCTTCATTTGTGACCAGCGCCCACGCAGGGTGTCGGACGAAATGATGTGAGCCGCTTTCGGTTCGTGGAGAGTACCCAAAGTCACGGCTATACATTATTGAAAGCCCGGGGACATCGTTGGTAAGTTCTTACCGAGGCTGGCGCGCGCCTTCCTGTCCGTGCGTGCTAGCGTCCAGAACCACATCTCCACCATACAACGAGATGCGAGCTACTAAATAAAGTCGGACTTGACAACAGTAGGGCTGGCCATCAATCTCAAAGCTATATGTCACAAATACAAAGTTTAAATCTAAGCCAACTTCGGAAAATCCTCGCCATCAAGGAAGAGATCGAAAACCTAAAGTCTCAACTCAATGCCATTGTCGGCCAAGGCCATTCGGCCGGTGGCGAGGCGCCTCCGCCAATGGAGTCTAAACCAGGAAAGAGGCGCCGAAAGGTATCCGCCGAAGGACGCGCCCACATCGCGGCGGCGGCGCGGGCGCGCTGGGCCAGAGTCAAGGGCGAAGCAGGACTGAACCCGCAACCGATCGTCAAGGCCAAGAGACGCTTAAGCGCGGCGGGGCGAGCGGCGATAATTGCCGCCACCAAGGCACGATGGGCGAGAACCAAGGCGGCGCAATAGGAGCCGTTCCCATCTCTGGAGGTTCGGTTGACTGGCGCGACCTGGAAACAAGGAGGCGACAAGGAAAAAGGCGCCCCACCCGGGGCGCCCCATGAAAACTAACTCTACTGCGTTGAGAAGCTTAGCAAAGCCCGTGGCCTTGTATGCAAGGTCTTTTATGGTTCGTGCCGTAGGGCTGGACACTACAAGATCGGTGCATGGCATTCTTCGTCGCCAAGGCGTCCTGGTTTCTCGATCGCAAACCAAGGCGCTTTACGTCGTTTGCGCCTGCGACACGGCCAGGAAGTTTTCAACCTGATCCATCACGACTGATTCGTTGAATTTGGCCAGCACGTCCTCCTGGGCGCTCTCGGCCATCTGCCGCCGCAAGGCCGGTGAGATTTGCAGTTCCTGAATCCGCGCGGCCAGTTGCGCGGCATCGCCGGGCGGATACGTCAACCCGTTTTCACCGTGGCGGAGCAACTCGCCCGCGCCTGCGGAGGCGGCGCCAATGACCGGCAATCCGCAACCCATCGCCTGCAGCGCCGCAAACGGAAACGGCTCGTCCCATTCCGGGGTGTGCAGGAAAACATCGTGACGCTTGTAAACAGCAGGCAAGTCGCTGTGAAGATTGGACACATTTAAAAACTCCACCGGCAATTGGTTTGCCACAACGAACGTGCGCAGGTTGGCGATGTAACTGGATTCCCCCTTGCCATAGACGCTCAACATCGCGTTGAGCTTTGCCGCGCGCACAATTTTGAGCGCTTTGAGGGCGGTCATCACGCCGCTTTCTTCAACCAGCGGCGCGACGCTGAGAAATTTTGTCATCGGCGCGGCCGCCGGTTTGATCTCGCCCAGATAGGCCCCCGTGATGGCCGGGTGGATGATTTCCGCATGGTTTACGCAAAAGCCCGCCCTCTCAGCCACCTGCTTGAGGGCCTGGCTGCAAAAATACATGCGCTCAAAACGGAAGCCGGCGATTGAATTGGGTTCGACTTTTGCGCGCGCCTTGGCGTTGCCGAACAATGCTGGCAGGCGGTCGTAACCGCTCATCATCCGTGTCGGCGCGCAACCGTCCAGACGGCCGCGTTCCCCGCTCATCTCCAGGGCGACGCGGGCGGGTTGCTCGACCAAGGGCAGCGAAGGCGCGTTCCAGAATCGCAGCCACGGGTCGCGGGGAACATCCGCGCTCAACCAGTGATCAAAGACATCGTAGGCGACCGGCAAACGCGTGTGATGAAGCGTGAAAATCAGCGATTTCGATAATCCATGGAGGCTGAAAACATAGACCAACTCCGGCTGGTGTTCTTCGATCGTTTCCACCAACACGCGATTGTTGTAAAGCTCGTGCGCGCGGAGCTGGTAAACTCCCGAGATTTGCGGATGGCCATAAACGTCATTGAGGTGCAGCCGCCTTTCGGTTTGGCCGTCCCGCTCCTCATTGCGCAGGCCGTGGCTGGACGTCAACACCAGAATCGAATGTCCCCGCAGCCGCAAAGCGTCAGTCACCGTCTGGCAATGATATTCAAAAGTTCCAGCATGATGCGGCGGATACAAATTGCTCAATACCAGAATTTTCACGCGACGGGTATGGGTTGTGCAGTTGCAACTGGATTTCCAGGCGGATTCTTGCGGTCGAAGTGGCGCGGATTGCCGGCGATGCCCCTGCCCTCTTCGACATAAATCCCGGCTTTGAGCTCAAACAGCCCCCCGGCGATGACCGGATGCAAATGTAGCGATGCCACCCTGCCCGCAATAGTCATGCGAAGAACCTATGCCGTTTGCCTCGTGCCCCGCAAGCGCAACCTTCAGCAGAGCGGACCCGAACAAATCTTTCTGGCCCCGGCCGCGGGATTGAAAGCAGTCAGCCGCGATCCCTCCGGCGCCCGGCTTGTCGGCGGATGAAGTTTTGCGATTTTTTTGGCGGAGTTGGGATGCGCTTGGCGCATGTACGTTATAGCGCGCGCATGTCGCCAACCCAAAAAGCAATCTCAACACGCCGCAATTCATTTGCGACGCCGTGCCGGAGACGCTTGTCTGCCGGAGGCAAACCACCCATCTTGGGGCCAATATGCATCCTATCTCAAAAGTCAAACCATCAAAATTCCCGGTCTTTGCGTTGGCAATGATCATCGCACAGTGGCCGTTGCATGCGGCCACCATCAAGGTCCAAGTGGACAAGCCTGGGCACAAAATCTCGCCCACGCTCTGGGGCATTTTCTTCGAGGACATCAATTGCTCCGCCGATGCCGGCATCAAATGCTACCTCGATAACAGGCTCATCCAAGAGGCGGTGTATCCGGAAATCACCAGTCTCCACGCCTGCGCCTCGCGCGAGAAGGGCACGGGCGATGTCATCGTCAAAGTCGTCAACGCGTCCAATGACGCCGAGCAAACCGATCTGCACCTCGACGGCGCCGCAAATCCCGGCGCCGCCGCCCCCGCCTGCGTTCTGACGTCCGGCAGCGGGGAAGATGAAAACTCGCTCGACCACCCCGATAGGGTCGCGTGCGTGAACCAATCGCTTGTGGTGAAGGACTCGGCCATCCAGCACAGCTTCCCGGCACACTCGCTGACGATCATTCGCGTCAAGTCCGCCAATTACTGATGAAACCCCGGGATAGACTACAGTTTCTTGTGTGCTTTTGGCTTCTGGCAAGACGCTGGGCGCCTCCGATACCGACTGTGAAGGTCCGGCGCCGCATTCTAAATGACTCAGTAGTAAACCCGTTCGCAATTCCAATCTGCGCGCCGCCTGTCGTTGTCAAGGTCTTGGGGGTAATTCCCCACTGGTTTCGCCTCAAGGTCAAGTGTATAGAGCAGGATTCGAGAACGAATGAAATTTAACACATTAACGCGATTGGAACGCAACGTCCACCGGGTTGGCGACATCGTGGCCGTGCTGGCAAAGTACGGCCTTGCCGATTGGGTCAAGGGCCTGAACTATTCTTGGATACAGGATCGAATCCAGAGTATTGACGGGCAGCATATCCCCGACCTCAAACTCGAGGAGCGTGTGCGCCTGGCATTCACTGAACTTGGGACGACCTTCATCAAGCTGGGCCAGGTGCTCAGCACGCGCCCCGATCTGGCCGGTCCCGAAATGGCCCAGGAACTTGCCCATCTTCAGACCGCCGCGCCGGCGGACCCTCCCGACACGGTGCGGGCGACGATCGAAGCGGAGTTTGGCAAACCGCTGGGCGGCCTTTTTGCGCAATTTAACGATGTGCCCTTCGGCTCGGCGTCCATCGCGCAAGTCCATTTGGCCCGTCTCCACACGGGCGAAGAAGTCGTCGTCAAAGTCCAGCACGCCGGCATTGCCGACAAGATTATTCCCGATCTTGATATTCTTGCCGGGTTGGCGGAATTGGCGGAAAAGCACGCCCCCCAGATCCGGCTCTACCAGCCCGTGGCGGTGGTGCGGCAATTCCGCCGCACGTTGCTGCGCGAACTGGATTTTACAATGGAACGGCGCAACCTGGAGGAGTTCGCCAAACATTTCGCCCAGGATGAAACCGTTTATTTTCCGCGGGCTTATCCCGAGTTCTCGACGCGCCGTGTGCTGACGATGGAACGGCTGCATGGAATTTTGGGAAGCGATACGGCGGCGCTGGCCGTCCTGGGCGCTGACTTCAGCGAGTTCGCCCGGCGCGGCGCCCACATGTATCTGGAAATGATTTTCCGCGACGCCTTCTATCATGCCGACCCGCATCCGGGCAATCTGATGCTTCTGCCCGGCGGCGTGGTGGGGGTGATGGATTGCGGCATGGTCGGCCGTCTGGAGGAGGAGTTGTCGGAGGGCGTCGAAGACATGCTGATGGCCGTGGTCAACCATCACTCGACAGACTTGGCGGCCATTATTCTTCGGCTCGGCTCGGCGCCGGCCGAAACGCCGCGCGCTCAATTGCGCGCCGATCTCACTGATTTCATCGCCGATTACGTGGGCCAGTCCATCCAGGACATGGACGTGAGCGGCGCATTGAACAGCCTGCTGGAGATCATCCGGCGCTACAACATCACCTTGCCGCCTCCCGTCGCTCTGCTGCTGCGCACACTGGTCGAATTGGAGGGGACGGCCCAACAATTGAGTCCGGAATTCAGCCTGGCTGAAGTGGTGCGGCCGTATTACCACTCAATGGTCCGGCGGCGCATGTCAGTCCGGCGCGTCGTCGGCCGCCTGCAACACGCCTTTCGCGATTGGGAACGGTTGGCGGAGGCTTTGCCGCGGGACATTAGCGAGGTGGTCAAGCGTGTGCGCGAGGGGACTTTCTCGGTCCAATTGGATCACCGTCATTTCGACCCGGTGATAAACCGCCTGGTGCATGGAGTAATGACTTCCGCGCTGATTGTCGGCTCGTCCCTCCTTTGGAGCATGAAAGCGCCGCCGACGATTGCCGACATTTCGGTTTTTGGGGCCGCCGGCTATCTGATAGCGGCTTACATGGGCTGGCGCCTGTTGCGCGCCATCAAAAAGTCCGGTGACATCCATTCTCAAAAATAGAAACGCCTCTTGGATGGCGGTTTTGTCTTGCTAGCGGGCCTTGAAGGAACTTCTCTTGGACGCCCAACGACCGCCTGTGTCGCAAAACACAGTCGCGTCCACGACTGGATGGCTGCAAAATGGACGAGAGCAATTCTTATGACACGCAGGCAACAGCGCAACATTGAGCGCCGGCGATCGCGGGACCCGGCGTGGCTTTGCGTGGCGCTGGCCGCATTCACCTTTCTCGTTTTTTCGCCCTTGCTCGGCGATGCGTTCCTGGCCTATGGCGATCCTTTTTTTGTGACTGATAATCCCCATGTGCGGGGCGGCTTAAGTTTGCCGGACCTGGCCTGGGCGTTCAATACAGGAGCCGGAGGCGCATGGTCGCCGCTGAGCTGGATCTCTCACATGCTGGACGTTCAAATTTTCGGGCTCAATCCCTTCGGCCATCATCTGACCAATATCCTTCTGCACATCGCAAACACGCTGCTGCTGTTTCTGGCCCTAAATCGCATGACGGGCGCAATGTGGAGAAGCGCCATTGTGGCGATCATTTTTGCGCTGCACCCGGCGCATGTGGAGGCAGTGGCGTGGATATCCGAGCGAAAGGGCTTGCTGGGCGCTTTTTTTTGGATGCTCACTCTTTATGGCTATGCCATCTACGCCAGGAGGCCAAATCCGGCGCGTTACTCGTTGGCGTTGTTGTTTTTTGTGCTGGGGCTGATGTCCACTCCGATGATGATTACCATTCCGTTGGTTTTGTTGCTGCTGGATTTCTGGCCGTTGCGACGGACGCTTCGCGCAGCCAAACCCTCTCCCAGCAAACGCAGGATTGACAAGGCCGCGCGTTTCCGCGCCTATCCGATGTGGCGGCTTCTGCTGGAGAAAACGCCCTTTATTGCGTTGAGCCTGGCGGGTTGCGCATTGACTTTTTGGGCGCGCCACCGGGACCACTGGATTGTCCCCGCCCCTGCCATTCCCGTCGCGCAACGCCTGGCCCACGCGGTGATTTCGTATTTCGCTTATATTCTAATGTTGGTGTTTCCCCACGACCTTTCGGTGTTCTATCCCAGGTCCGATGATGCATCGCGCTTCTGGGCGGGCATGGCGGGAGCGGCGCTGGTGGTGATTTCGTGGAGGGCGGTCGTGATCGCGCAACGGCGTCCTTACGTTTTCTCCGGCTGGTTTTGGTATCTGGGAACATTGGCGCCGGTGCTTGGGTTGGTTTGGGTGGGGGATCAGGCATGGGCGGACCGATATACTTACCTGCCGTTCATCGGCCTATTTATCGTCATCGCGTGGAGTTCGGCTGATTTGGCCAAACGCTACCCGATTGTCAAGGCGATAGCCAGCGTCGTCGCCATCGCTCCCATAATCGCCACTGGAATCCAAATTAAGTTCTGGAATGACACCCGGGGGCTTTTTGAACATGCCGCCGATGTCACTTCCAATAACTATGTCGCCTATGAGCAATTGGGAGAGCTGAACGCCGAGGATGGAAAGCCCGCGCAAGCCGCGCAATTTTACTCCCTCGCCCTTTCTTGCAAACAAAACGACGCCCAGGCCTCCGAGATCCACTGTCTTATGGGAAAGACATTGGAACGGCAAGGCAAACTGGCCGAGGCGCAAAGCGAGTATCAGGCCGCCATTAAACTCAACCCAGACTCCATCATGGCGCATAGCGGCCTCTCCAAACGGCCGCAAGGAGTAACCGCCACGCGTCCGTTTATCATCCATTGACACGAATCCTCAAGCGGCGGGAGGGACCGCGGTGGACGCGCCCTTCGGATCGTTGGACGCGCGAGGCTTGAGCAAATAGGTCAAGGCTTTGACCGCCAATTCCATCATTAAAAACGGCTTGGCGATCAAGTCATTGCCGCCGGAGAGCGAAGAACGCGCGCGAATTTCAAAATGCGTCAAGCTGGTGACGAAGATCACTGGAGTGGAACTGTTGGTGGGCAGCTTGCGCAGTTCCGCGCACAGTTCAAAACCGCTGAGCCCGGGCATTTCAGCATCCAGGAAAATCAAATCAAACGGGTTCTCCTCCAGTATCTTCAAGGCCATCCGGGAGTCTTCCAGGCACAGGCATCGCAAGCTGGCCTTGCCGAGGGCCACGGAGATGGTGCGCCGGGAAATCGGCTCGTCGTCCACGGCAAGGATTAGGATTGACTGCGGGATGGAGAGCGAAATTTGCCTGGCGTCCCGCACCAGCACGTTCAGGCAGTCGGAGGCGTGGGCCATCGTTCGCAAAACCGAGGCGGTCACTTGCTTTGGCTTTTTCTGCAAGTCTTTGATCAGCGCCTCCAGTGCGCCGGAGAGGTGCGCGATCCGCGTATAACCGGTCACTCCGGACAGGCCCGTCAGGGATGAAACCGACTCGTTAAGCTGGTCCAATAGACGCAGTTGGTCTTCCGGACTTTTGCTTTTGACCAGCGCGCTGACGCGATCACGCAAATCGGCCTGCATTTGAGGCACGCGCTTGAAGAATTCGTGGCGGATTTCCAGGTGAAAAGCGGCGGTTGATGAGGCAACCCATTGCGCCGGGTTGGATTCCTGGCCCTGGCCCGACGGCGCAAGCGCGGGCGCAGCCTGCCAGCCCGGCGGCATGGACGGCGCCGTCGAAAACGGCGGGGCCGTTTCCCCTGGCGGAGTCTTAACCCGCCGCGGTTCCGT
>VFSW01010593.1_pt1 | contig 13050 bp, 11 predicted proteins | sample 5358111 | NCBI WGS metagenome assembly VFSW01 (sample SAMN11554181, study PRJNA540505) | mine drainage metagenome | isolation source: sediment from site ElyBrook_90M | place: USA: Ely Copper Mine, Vershire, VT | collected 2017 | reverse complement strand
GGGGGATAGAGACATCAACCATGTTCCCGCCCAGGGGTTGGGGGATGGGGTAAAAACTTTCATCCCTTCTTTCTTTTCGCCTTACAGAAAAGCGTTAATTAAAATCCTATGCTTTGCAGCGCACACAGTGCAGGCACGCATACAGCTAAGTCCAATTAAATCCCATTTCAGGCTATTCGGGGAAAATGGCTAAGTTTGCACACCAATTTAAAAAAACCATAGCCATGTCTTTCAAAAAAATAGAACAACTTCTTGGAAAGGACGCTGAAACCCTTCTCACCCACAAAAGTAAAACCATAAGCAAAGAAGAGCTGCACCTGCCCGGAGCCGGATTTATTGACCAGAGCTTTGGAGGCGGCAACCGGAACATACAGGTGCTGCGCAACCTGCAGCACATCTACGGTCATGGAAGGCTGGCCCGCACCGGTTACGTTTCCATACTGCCTGTCGACCAGGGGATAGAGCATTCGGCAGGCGCTTCCTTCGCACCCAATCCCATTTATTTCGACCCCGAAAATATAGTAAAGCTGGCTATAGAGGGCGGCTGCAACGCCGTTGCCTCCACTTATGGCGTGCTGGGCTCCGTTGCCAGAAAGTATGCGCACAAAATACCCTTTATTGTTAAGATAAACCACAACGAGCTGCTTACCTACCCGAGCAAATATGATCAGGTGCTGTTCGGCACCGTAAAAAGCGCCTGGGACATGGGCGCCGCCGCCGTCGGCGCCACAATCTATTTTGGCTCCGATGAGGCTACGCGCCAGATTACCGAAATAGCCCGCGCCTTTGAAGAGGCCCACAGCCTGGGCATGGCAACGGTGCTGTGGTGCTACCTGCGTAACAACAACTTTAAAAAGGACGGAACCGACTACCACGCCTCTGCCGACCTTACAGGGCAGGCAAACCATATAGGCGTTACCATACAGGCCGACATAATTAAACAGAAGCTGCCCACAAACAACGGAGGCTATACCGCACTCAACTTCGGTAAAACAAGCCCGCTCGTGTACAGCAAACTAACTACCGCCCATCCCATAGACCTGTGCCGCTATCAGGTAGCCAACTGTTATATGGGCAGGGTAGGGCTAATCAATTCCGGAGGCGAATCGAAAGGCGCTTCCGACCTGGCCGAAGCCGTTGCCACCGCAGTAATAAATAAGCGCGCCGGAGGACACGGGCTTATTTCGGGAAGAAAGGCCTTTCAGAAAAGCATGAAAGAGGGAGTGGAACTGCTCAACGCCATACAGGATGTGTATCTCGCCAAAGAGATAGACATTGCGTAAATTTGACACCTCTCATACAAGGATAACGGCCATACCATATACCTAACAGACCCTGAAATATGCCAAAATGGTTCACACGGATTAAGGAAGGCATAACCACCTCCACACGGGAAAAAAAGGAAACCCCGGAGGGCTTGTGGTATAAGTGCCCCTCGTGCAAAAACATTGTAACCTCCGAAGAACAGGTGGCTAGCCTGTATGTTTGCTCAAAATGCGGATACCACGAAAAAATAGGCTCGCAGGAATACTACGCCATACTTTTCGACGACAACAAATACACCCGTCTTTTTGAAGACATTGAACCCTGCGACCCCCTGCAGTTTACCGATACCAAAAAATATAGCGACCGCCTGAAGGCATCGCAGCAAAAAACCGGACTGAAAGACGCTTTGAGCGTGGCTGTCGGCAAAATGAACAAGGCAAAGGCAGTTGTCGCCTGCATGGAATTCGATTTCATTGGGGGATCGATGGGCTCGGTGGTGGGAGAAAAAATTTCGAGGGCCATAAGCTACTGCATCGAAAATAATCTGCCTTTTATACTGATTTCAAAATCGGGCGGTGCAAGGATGATGGAAGCGGCCTTCTCGCTGATGCAGATGGCAAAGACCTCGGCAAGACTTACACAGCTCGCCGATGCCGGGCTGCCTTATATCTCGCTTATGACCGACCCGACCACGGGTGGTGTTACCGCCTCATTCGCCATGCTGGGCGATTTGAACCTTGCCGAACCCGGAGCCCTGATAGGCTTTGCCGGGCCAAGGGTGGTAAAGGAAACCATACGTAAAGAACTGCCCAAGGGATTTCAAACGGCGGAGTTCCTTCTGGAACACGGCTTCCTCGATGCCATTGTTCCCCGACAGGAACTAAAGGCCAGGTTGAGCCTGATACTCGCCATGCTGAAGCCCCAAGGCGGTAAATAAAAGCCGCAAGCTTCCGGCGCCGCGCTCCGCCAAAGGAACACGCCGCTTACTTAAGATTCTGCGCCGCAATGAACAACATACTATATATACCCTCATGGTACCCCAACCGTACCGCACCCGCCGACGGCAACTTCATCAAAAGGCTTATTGAGGCCGATGCGCCATTCGACCGTGTATCGGTTCTTTTCGCAACGCCCGATGCTGCCCTTAAAAAAAGGTACGAAACTGTTGTAAACGTCAATAACGGATACTGCGAGGTGATTGTGTACTTCAGGCAGGTAAAGGGCAATTCGCTTTTTGCCCTGCCCGCAAAGGTATTCAGGCGGATGGGCGCTAACCGGATGGGGCTGAAGGAATTAAAAAAGTGCGGCGCCGCCCCGCAGCTTATCCATGTTCAGGCTGCCCTGCCCGCCATACTCTTTGCGAGGAGACTTAGCCGCCGCCTTAACATTCCCTATCTGGTAACCGAACACGGCATAGGCTACCAGCTTTCAGAAAAAAAATCTTTGACGGACAAGCTGTTGTTCCGCTTTATGAAAGCCGCTTACGCCGGCGCTGCTGTAATAGTTACCGTTTCGCGCTATCTGGGCGAGGCCATGCGCAGCAACGGAATAAAAAATGACTACCGTGTAATACCCAATGTGGTGCCGCTGCCCGATACGCCCATGCCTGCCGGGGCTGCGCCGCCTGCCAAAAAGCGTATTCTTCATATTTCAACCCTCGCCGAGGTTAAAAACGCACACGGTATAATAAACGCAATAAAGCAGGTAAGCCTTAAACGGAACGATTTTGAACTGCTGGTTGTGAGCGATACGGAAGAGCAAAAGGAGTTAAAGGAATACGTAAACGCATCGGGATTGAACGGCGGCATGGTAAAATTTTTGCCCTATATACATGACAGTTCAGAAATTCTCAAGCTTATCTCTTCCAGCAGTTTCATGGTTCTGTTCAGCAACTACGAAACTTTTTCGGTGGTGCTGGCCGAATCGTTGTGGGCAGGCAGGCCTGTGGTAACAAGCAAATGCGGAGGACCGGAAGAATTCATATCGCCGGAATTCGGACTGCTTGTGGAGCCGCGCGATGAAAAGGGGCTGGAACGAGCCATTACAACCATGCTCGATACAAGCAGCAATTACGACCCCGCAAAAATGAGGCTTTTTGCTCGAACCCATTTTGCCCCCGAAGTGATAGGAAAGAAGTTATGCGACCTGCACAATGAAATTTTAAAGGGCAGGTAGCGCTTATATTTAATACCTTTGCCGAGGTGTTTTTTTATTTTTTTTTAAGCAGATAGAATACCTGAATTAACCCACAAGCCTGATGTACAGCAGCGAAACCATTATACGTGTGCGATATGCCGAAACCGACCGCATGGGCTATGTGTATTACGGCAACTATGCCGCCTTTTTTGAGTCGGGCAGGGTAGAGGCGCTGCGGGCATTGGGCTTAAGCTACAGGGAAATGGAAGAACAGGGCATTATGCTCCCCGTGCTATCATTCAATATAAAGTATTACAAGCCCGCCTTCTTCGATGATATACTGACCATAAGAACATCAGTGAAGGAAATGCCCTCGGGCACAAGGATACATTTCCACTACGAAACGCTGAATGAAAAAAAGGTAACCATTAACGAAGGCGAAACCACCCATGCCTTTTTGAGCGGCGGCCGCCCTGTTGCAGTGCCGCAGGTGGTAATAGAAAAGCTTGGCGTTTTTTTGGTGAAGAAGCCGCAGTAGTGCGCTACTTCAGGTCCTTCAGCAGTTGCCATACCGACGGGTAGATGTTCTTCTTCCTGCGTTTTATCGCCGCAGGGCTTAACCATACTGCAGTCTTTATCCCTTCTTCCTTCTGCGGCACCGGCTTTTTATCCGAAGTAGTCTTCATTGCATACCAATGCGTTTTTTTAAGCGCCGCTTTGCCCTTTAGGTCATAAATATGGTAGGTGTCGGGCAGGCGGCCGGTTATGGTAAGCCTGCCTATGCCGCACTCTTCCTCCACTTCGCGGACGGCGGTGGTGCGTATTGCTTCGCCTTTATCCTGTTTGCCTTTGGGCAGATCCCATTTGCCGTTCCTGTAAATGAGCAGGTACTTGCCGTTGCTGTTTTTTACCAGTCCGCCTGCGGCGGAAATCATTCTGAACAGTTTTTTAAACTCCTTCCATACCTTAGCGGGGTCGCCCGGCAGCTTCAGTTCTTTTTGCTTTTTGCCGGCGGCAAACCTCTTCCATTCGTTTTTTACATCGCCGGCCGCTATGCGTTTCAGCGTTTCCCCTTTGCGGGCAGGCAAATCTTTTGCCCTGCCGATATATATCAGCCGGCTGTTACAATAAACTTTATAATTTTGCGCCATGATTTACAACAGGGATTCGGCACGCAAAATTGCCGATTTTTTATTACAAATCAAAGCGGTTAAGCTGCAACCCGAAAAGCCTTTCACCTGGGCATCGGGCATCAAGTCGCCTATATACTGCGACAACCGCCTTACCCTGTCCTATCCGAAAATAAGAACTTATTTAAGGCAGCAGTTTGTATCGGTTATCTTCGACCTGTACGGCAAACCCGATATTATTGTGGGCATAGCCACAGGCGGCATTGCACAGGGCGCACTGGTGGCCCAGGATCTGGGATTACCCTTTGCATACGTGCGCAGCGAGGCCAAGGGCCACGGCACAGGCAAAATGATAGAGGGCGAGGTGCAGTCGGGTCAGTCGGCGGTACTCATAGAAGACCTTATTTCCACCGGGGGCAGCAGCCTGAAGGCGGCCGGGGCCGTAGCCGGCGAAAAGTGCATAGTAAAAGGCATCGTTTCCATTTTTTCATATAATCTGCCCGTGGCCGAAGATGCTTTCAGGACGGCAAAAGTTAATTTTACCGCGCTCTGCGATTTTCCCATCCTTATTGAGAGGGCGGTGGAAACAAACTACATCAGTGAGCAGGAAGCCACATCACTCAAGGAATGGATGAAGAACCCCGAAAAGTGGGGCGCCGGAAAAGCCTGACCTATTTTATACGGCCTTGTGAATCTACCACGGCAATGGTTACCATGTTCACTATTTCCCTCACCGAACAGCCCAGCTGCAATACATGCACCGGTTTTTTCATTCCGAGCAGCACCGGGCCTATGGCTTCCAGTCCGGCCAGTTCCTGCATCAGCTTATAAGCCACGTTGCCCGAGATAAGGTTGGGGAAAATAAGCGTGTTCACCTTTTTATCAATCAGGTCGGAAAAAGGGAACTGTTCCTTCAGCAATTCGTTGTTCAGCGCAAAGTTTGCCTGTATGTCTCCATCCACAATCATGCCCGGATATTTATCGTGCAGTATGGCCGTAGCCTTTGCAACCTTGGCGGGCAGGTCGCCTTTTACCGATCCGAAGTTGGTGTAGGAAAGCAGGGCAATGCGCGGTATGATGTTGAACTGACGTATGCTTTGCGCGGTGAGCGCGGTTATTTCCACGAGTTCATCCACCGTAGGATCCACGTTCATGGTGGTATCGGCAAAAAAGAAGGGACCCTGCTTGGCAAGCAGGATGTACATGCCTGCAACCCTTCTCACGTCGGGGTGCGTGCCTATGGTTTCCAGCGCAGCCGTAATGGGTTCGGCGTATTTGCGGGTGATGCCCGATATCATGGCGTCCGCCATGTCGTTTTCCACCATCATGGCTCCGAAATAATTCCTTTCGCGCATTACCTTTCGCGCTTCAAACAGGGTATAGCCTTTTCTTTTCCTTTTCAGGTACAGGTCGTCGCCGAATTTATTCCTTGTAAGCTCTTCCTCTTCCGAGCGGGGGTCAATGATCGGAACATCATCAAGGCTCATGCTGTATTCCGTAATCAGCTTTTTTATTTTTTCCTTGTCGCCGAGGAGTATGGGTTTTGCTATGCCATCGTTCTTAGCTTCCTGTGCGGCTTTAAGCACTTTATACTGGTCGGCTTCGGCAAATACGATTCGTTTGGGGTTTTGCCTTGCCTTGGCGGTAAGCGATTTGAGCAGGTCGTTGTCCAGCCCCAGCCTGCTGGCAAGAGCCTGGGTATAAGCATCCCAGTCTTCAATGTTGCGCTGCGCCACACCCGATTCAATGGCTGCCTTGGCAATGGCGGGCGGCAGCGAGGTTATCAGGCGGGGGTCTATCGGTTTTGGTATAATATAGTCAGGGCCGAAGGTAAGGTTACGCGAGCCGTAGGCGAGGTTCACCGATTCCGGCACCGGCTGTTTGGCAAGTTCGGCCAGGGCAAGCACTGCCGCCATTTTCATTTCTTCGTTTATTCGTGTGGCCCGCACGTCCAGTGCGCCGCGGAAAATAAACGGGAACCCCAGCACGTTGTTCACCTGGTTAGGATAGTCCGACCTGCCGGTGGCCATTATTACATCGGGCCGCGCCTCGCGCGCTTCCGGGTACGATATTTCGGGTATGGGGTTGGCAAGGGCAAATACTATAGGCTTGTCCGCCATGCCTTTCAGCATTTCCCGGGTAACAGTATTGCCTTTCGATAAACCGACGAACACATCGGCTCCTTTCATGGCATCGCCCAGGTCTTTCACTTTATGGTCGCTTACAAATAATAATTTTTCGGCCGACAGGTCTTTTCTGTCGCGGCTTAAAAGCCCCTTGCTGTCGAACATCATTATGTTTTCCTTTTTTGCCCCCAGCGAGTGGTAGAGCCTGGTGCAGGAAATAGCCGAAGCGCCGGCGCCGTTGACTACAATTTTTACATTCTCTATCTTTTTGCCCGCTATTTCAAGGGCGTTGATGAGTGCGGCCGAGGATATGATGGCTGTGCCATGCTGGTCGTCGTGCATAATGGGGATGGTAAGCTCCTCCTTGAGCCTGCGTTCTATTTCAAAGCATTCCGGCGCTTTTATATCCTCCAGGTTGATGCCTCCGAAGGTGGGGGCGATGGCCTTTACAGCTTGTATGAATTTTTCAGGATCTTCGGCATCCATTTCTATGTCGAACACATCAATGTCGGCGAATATCTTAAAAAGAAGCCCCTTGCCTTCCATAACCGGCTTGCCTGCCTCGGGCCCAATGTTGCCTAATCCGAGTACTGCCGTACCGTTGCTGATAACTGCCACCAGGTTGCCCTTGGCGGTGTATTTGTACACATCTTCCTTATGTTCGGCAATCCTTAAGCAAGGCTCCGCCACTCCCGGCGAGTAAGCCAGCGACAGGTCGCGCTGTGAGCTGTGCGGCTTAGTGGGTATCACTTCTATCTTGCCCGGCCGCCCCATGGCGTGGTAATCAAGGGCGTCTTCCATATCAATCTTTTCCATAATTGTTTTATTGTTTTGTCATGCTGCGCAGATTAAATTACCCCAAGGGTCATCTGTCGCTTCAGGCCCGGTAAACCGGTCAGGTGCAGGTAAACCAACGCGCGCCTTAACCCTGTTCGGGCAATTGTGAAACAAAGATAGCAATTTGTAGGTTTCAACAGATTTTTGGTAGCGGGTCAGTTTGAAATTAATTTAAAGGATGCATGATTACCTTTTTACCCCAAACGCTAAGGGGGCATTGAAACAATTTGATTTAAGATGCTGCTTTTTAAAGCCCCTTCGGGGTTTGGGGTATATCAAACCGGTTTTAAAGCTAATTAACTGCCGAACTTAAATAATACAACACGGGTAAAAATAGCGTATCTGCCGGTTTGTTCCGCAGTTCCGCCGCAGGTTCATATAAGTATGAGATATATAGTGCCAAAACCTGCAAAAAATCATGGCTTGGCATACAAATTGATACTACATTTAAAGTAATTTCAATGAACAAGCGTTTAACCATATAAATAAGCAAGATATGTCAACCATATCAATGACAGGACAAACAGGTAACGGAATAGTGCAGGCCATACAGGAATATGGCAAGCGCCTGTTCAGTTTTATACGCCACAGGGTAAAAACCGACGAAGACGCCGAAGACATTCTGCAAGACGTATGGTACCAGCTAAGCAATACCCTGTCGGCCGAACCGATAGAGCAGGTGGGCTCATGGCTCTATACCGTGGCCAGGAACAGGATAACCGACAGTTACCGTAAGCAAAAACCTCTGCATCTCGACGAATTTGTTTATGAAGACGAGGAAGGCGAAGTAAGTTACAAAGACCTTTTTTTGGCCGACCGTGTAACGCCCGAAGACAAGTATGAACGCAAGCTCTTCTGGCAGGAATTCGGCAAGGCGCTTAAAGATATGCCCGAAGAACAAAGGCAGGTGTTTGTATGGAATGAACTGGAGGATATGACCTTCAGGGAGATTGCTGAAAAAACAGGCGAGAACATTAAAACGCTTATATCAAGAAAACGCTATGCCGTGAACTTTTTGCGGGAGCGGCTCGAAACCGTTTACGAGGAAATAGTATATTAATAAAAAAATTAAAATGAACATGAACCAGGAACACGAAAACACAGGAAGAAAATGCTGCCGCGGCGGCTGGAGATTCATCTTTATGCCCATCTGCATTGCAGCCGGCCTCGCAATTTTTGCGGCGCTGGTCATGTACCTTTGGAATGCAGTAATGCCGGATGTATTTACAAGCCTTAAGCCAATAACCTACTGGCAGGCGCTTGGCATACTTATATTGGCAAAAATATTGTTCGGCAACTTCAGGCGCGGAGGCTGCGGCAGAGGATGCAGAGGAAGAAGACACGGCCGCTACTGGTCAAATAAATGGATGAACATGACCGAGGAGGAAAAGGCGAAACTGAAGGAAGAATGGTCCGGCAATAAAGGTGACAAGTGTTGCTAAAAGCCTTGATTCTGCCGCCTTACAGGTCAGAAGAGTAAATAAACGGAACAAGCTGCAATAATTGTTCTGTTGGTTAAAAGGGAGGAGTGATGCCTCCTTTTTTCTTTTATGATTAGCCCTCTCATCTTTGTTTCCGGTAAGCCCTGACAAAAACCGGCACTTCAGATTATCTGCCGAAACTTGTACTTTTGCCTTCCGGTGCTTTACATGAACGTATCCATGCAATTAGCTTATTTAAAAAAACCTTCATTCTGGTTTTACTCCGCACTAAGTGTGTTCGGACTGCTCTACCTTACCCTGGCTGTTGCCAACCATTATTTTTTCAGAAGCTATACCTTCGATTACGGCGTTTTCAATAACGATTATTGGAACCTCGCACACTTCCACCTCGGCAACAACCCCTTATACCACACCCATAATTATTTAAATGTAAATACGCTGAAGATACACTTTACCGCCGTGCTCATATACCTGTGGCCCTTTTACTGGCTTATGAACTGGCTTACCGGAACCTACACGCTTCTTATTTTACAGGAACTGCTGGTGGTGGCTGCAGGTTGGGCTGTTTACAAACTGGTTAAATTAAAAACCGGCAAGGGCTGGCTCGGGGTATTGGCGCTGCTTTATTATTTTGTGCTGCAAGGGCATTATGCTTCTTTCAGCCTCGACTTTAACGAAGCCATAGTGTGCGCCTGCCTGCTCCCGCTTTTTTTATATGCCTTCGAATCGGGGAATCTGAAAACAGCCGCTGCGCTTTTTTTCCTCTCGCTTTTCGGAAGGGAGGATATGCCTCTTTATTTCATCTTCATATTTGCCGCACTTATGCTCTGGCACCGCAAAGAAAGGAAAACCGTGCGCCTCTGCCTTTACGGAATCGGTATCGCCTTACTCTATTTTGTGCTTGTATTCACTGTATTTATACCGCTTACTCATTCCAATGGTTACCATTACTACCTCTTTGAGTATTCAGCCCTTGGAAAGACACCGGGGGCGGCATTGCTCGGTATCGTTACCAACCCTATACAGGCGCTGGAGCTGCTTTTTGTAAACCATAGCGGCAAGCCTGAATACAACTGGTGCAAGGCCGAATTTTATCTTGTTTACCTGGCATCGGGAGCGTTTTTTGCACTATACCGCCCCAGGTACTTCATCTGGTTTATACCCATGCTGGCGCAAAAGATGTACAACGATGACTTTATCCGATGGGGCATAGAGGGTTATTATTCCATTTTTGTGGTTACGCTCCTGCCTGTGTCCGTATTTATGGCCATAAGCGAGATTTATTCCGCCCTGCGCGCCCGCATCACTGCAGGCATTGCGGTTTGCCTGATGGCGGGATCGGTTACCTGGTTTGTAGAAAACGACTATGTACATGCCATAAACTGGATAAGCACGGTGAAGGAAAATATTTTTTCGTACAACTTCAACCACCCGGGTTACGACGCCCCGAAATTGCATTCGCTGTTAGATACTGTTCCTCCCGACAGCGCCGTTTGCGCCTCCGCATCGCTTGTGCCCCAGCTGGCGCAACGCAGCCGCATATACCTGTTTCCGTACAAATATGATGCATCCTACATGGCAATTTTCGCATACTCCGACAATTACGAAGTGCCGCCCGCCGATTATGCCGACAGCATCCTGCACCTGGTACATTCGCATCAATGGAACCTGGTTGCCGCTTACTACCCCTTGCTTATATTCCGTAAGGAACCCAACACCCTGGCGGTGGAAGATATTTTTGGCAGCAGAAAGCCCGATGAACCGCCCGACAATATAACCACTGCCCTGATGGCTACACCCCTCCGCGTTCTTGTGGCGGGAAGCGACACAGTTTGGTTCGATAAAAAGGATTTTCCTCCGCAATACCTCCGCTCCTTCAGCTGCGATTGTGAAACTCTTTCCGCCGATGGCAAAAGCCCTGTTGCATCAGACGGAACTGTAATGATTTCGGAAGGGGTAACAAGCGAAAAAAAACACAGCGGCAATTATTCAATCAGGCTGACACCCGATAAACCTTACGGCATGAACCGAAGATTCATGGGCTTGCAGGGCGGCGATGTGTTCTGCGCCAGTGTCTGGCGTTACAGCCCCGAAGGCAAGGGGGGCATGGTGCTTTGCAGCGACAACAGCACTTTATTTTACACTTCGGGAAGCAATGTAAAAACAGACAGCAGCGGGTGGCAAAGGCTGCAGCTGTCAGTTATCATTCCGCTCAACTGCCCCGAACTTAAATTTTATGCCTGGAGCGGAAAGGACACTGCATATTTCGACGACCTGAAGGTGGATATCTATAAAAGGAAACGGTAAATGACCGCCTGCTTTGCCGTTACGCCAAATTGTTTTACTTTTGTATAGCCCGGCACACTACTCCGCAGAAACGGCATTGCGGGCACAAACAGCGAATATGCAAGGCACTGCTCCCTAAACGCGAAGCCTGGAATTATGAACAAAAACAGATGGAAACTGGTACTCGTCTTTTTTGCAGCGGTAATAGCCGGAGCATCGCTATGGTATTCCAACCTGCTTGCCGGCAGAATGCAGAGCGAGGAACGCAACAAGATACGGCTGTGGGCAGAAGCCATTCAGCGTAAGGCGCGCCTGGTAAAATACGCCAACAGCCTGTTCAGCCAGATAGCCGCCGATGAAAAGGAAAAGGTAAAGCTTTGGGCCGACGCCACCCGGATGCTCGCAAGCCCCGACGCCTCCACGGGCGATCTTAGCTTCATCTTTGAAGTAATACGCAACAACAAAAACATACCCGTTATACTCGCCGATGACGGAAACAAAATTGTAAGAACACGCAACCTGCCCGATTCCGTGAAGGAGAAGGACTCCGCCTATATCCTGGAACAGCTGAAAATAATGAAACAGCAGCACGAGCCCATTGAAATAAACATATACCGCAACCAGAAAAATTACCTCTTTTACGAGGACTCGCGGCTGTTCACCGACCTGAAGAGGATATTGAACGACCTATCGCAGTCCTTTATTACGGAGGTGGTGAAAAACCTTGCCTCGGTTCCTGTGCTGCTCACCGATTCCTCCAAAACCACCGTTATAGCGCATGGCAATATTGATACGGCGCGCCTGAAGGATACAACCTATGTGCGCAACCTGATAAAAACAATGGGCGAGAGCAACCCGCCCATAACCGTTGAACTCGGCGATGTGGGAAAGCAATATATCTTTTACGAGGAATCGTCGCTGTCGAAGGAACTGCGCTATTTCCCCTATCTTGTTTTAGGCATCATGGGCATCTTTATATTCTTCGGCTACTCCATATTCAGCACTTCGAGGCGGGCCGAGCAGAACCGTGTATGGATAGGCCTTGCCAAGGAAACGGCGCACCAGCTGGGCACCCCCCTGTCGTCGCTCATGGCTTGGGCCGAATACCTTAAAGCCAAAGACATGGATATAGCCGACGAACTGGGCAAAGATGTAAAAAGGCTGGAAACCATTACCAGCCGCTTTTCTAAAATAGGCTCCGCTCCCCAGCTGGAGCCCAACGATGTAACAACAGCCCTCACCGATACCATGGAGTACATAAAGGCGCGCACCTCGCAAAAAGTAACATTCAGCTACCGGCAGGCGGATGGAATAAACACGGTGGTGCCGCTCAATATCCCTCTTTTTTCGTGGGTGATAGAAAACCTGCTGCGCAACGCCATTGACGCCATGAGCGGAACGGGCAGGCTGGATATTGAGGTGTCGGATGATGCCAAGCACATATTCATTGACGTATCGGATACGGGCAAAGGAATTCCGAAAGGCAACTTTAAGGTTGTATTTGACCCCGGCTATACTACAAAAGAACGGGGCTGGGGTCTGGGATTATCGCTATGCAAGCGAATCATAGAAAATTACCACGGGGGTAAAATTTTTGTAAAGAATTCGGAAGCAAATAAAGGGACCACTTTCAGGATAGCGCTGAAAAAGTAATGTTGGATAAAATGTCAGTAATACCCAATATATAATTGCCCTCCATCTACATACACATCCCCTTCTGCCGCAAAGCATGTCATTACTGCGACTTTCATTTTTCCACTTCGCTGAAAAATAAAAATGAGCTCGTGGATGCCCTGTGCAGGGAAATTGAACTTCAAAAGAACTACC
>VFSW01010592.1_pt1 | contig 13050 bp, 10 predicted proteins | sample 5358111 | NCBI WGS metagenome assembly VFSW01 (sample SAMN11554181, study PRJNA540505) | mine drainage metagenome | isolation source: sediment from site ElyBrook_90M | place: USA: Ely Copper Mine, Vershire, VT | collected 2017 | reverse complement strand
ACATCACCACGGTCGTCTTTACCCACGCCCCGGTGAAGATCTATCTGCCGGCGTCGCTCGACGCACGGGCGCGACGACGCGGGGATGAGGGTCACGCGTCCGTAGTACGCCCCGACCACGCCCACTCGTCGCGCGACGCGTCCCCGCTTCGCCCAGCCCCCGCTTCGCCAAACACGGGGGGGGCGATGGCAGACACCGAATGTGCGACCCGCCAGTGCCGCATCGCCCGCTTTTGCCGCGCGGGACTTGCCATCATGGGCGGGGTCACCCGCGGTCGGTCAGCCAGGCTTCGGCAGCGCGTCGTCAGATATCCTGTGGTCCGACACTGCCGGTGAAGGTTTCCGCCACCGCCACGAATTCGCCATCGAGGCGCAGCGGCAGCGCCGGCAGCCGTCGCGGCGCCGGCCCCGCGACCACCGCCGCCGCGTGCCGGGGATCGTACTGGGACCCATGACAGGCGCAGAACATCAGCGCCTCCTCTTTCAGCCACATCGTGACCGGACAGCCCTGGTGTTTGCAGATCCCCGAATAGGCGACCACCCCGTCGGCCGCGCGTTCCCGTGTCTCATCGCCCATCAGGGCCGGATCGAGCCGCAGCACCAGCACCAGATTGTAGGGCGAACCCTCGCGTATCGTTCCGGTTTTCGGATCGATCGGCATCGCCTGTTCCTGGGGTCCGCCAACCGGCAGGTCCTGAGGCCGGACCTTCTGGCCTTCCCGGTCGCCGCTGACGAACACCAGGTGATCGCCTGGCTGCGGACGCATCTTCTTGGGGTCTTCCTCCGCCAGGGCGGAGGATGCCAGCGCGAGGCCGAGACCCATTCCAAGAACCACCCGACGCTCGCACGCAGCACGCTGCGGAGCTTCCCGTTCCCTCATTCATTCCGCCTTGCTTCTTGGACCGCGAATTATCCATGACAGCGCCATCATGTCCAGCCCCTGATGGGCTTGCGGCGAAGAATGGTGGTCCAGGCTGGTCGGCCAGCCTTGACCACCGGTGGCTTTCGCGCGCTCTTGCGTTTGCGCTCTCCACGGCTGATGATGAAATCATGGGTCCGGTTGATCGCGCATGCGGTCCCGGCTTGAGAGCGCTGCGAGTGACCCAGGGCTTTTAGATAATCCAGCGCCGATCGTAGGACGCGGAACAGGAGGAGAGCGGCGAATGATTACCCTCAATGTGAATGGGCAGGAGCGGAAGGTGGATGCCGATCCGTCGCTGCCGCTGCTTTGGGTGTTGCGTGACGAGCTTGGCATGACGGGCGTGAAATTCGGCTGCGGCGCGGCGCTGTGCGGCGCCTGCACCGTGCATCTGGACGGCGAGGCGGTGCGCAGCTGCGGCATGCTGCTCGGCGAGGTCGCGGGCAAGAAGATCGTCACCATCGAAGGGCTGGACGCGCACGGCAACCATCCCGTGCAGAAGGCCTGGCGCCAGGTGAACGTGCCGCAATGCGGCTTCTGCCAGGCTGGCCAGATCATGCAGGCGGCGGCGCTGCTGGCCAAGACGCCCAATCCCTCGGACGAGGAAATCGATACCGCGATGGCGGGCAATATCTGTCGCTGTGGCTGCTACCAGCGCATCCACACGGCCGTCCGCGTCGCCGCGACGGGAGTGTGATGCGATGACCCATATCAACCAGACCAGCGCCGCGCCGGCCAAGTCCGCGCGCCACGTGATCGAGAATGTCAGCCGCCGCGGCCTGTTCGCCGGCGCCGGCGCCGCTGGCGCCTTCGTGCTGATGGCGCGGCTCGGGCCCTCCACCGCCCGCGCGGCGGACAGCATGCACTACGACACCGGCGGCATGGGCATGCCGCATGGCATGGTCAGCGACCCGCATGTGTTCATCTCGATCGACCCGTCGGGCCAGGTGACCATCGTCGCCCACCGCTCCGAGATGGGCACCGGCTCGCGCACCAGCCTGCCGATGGTGGTGGCCGAGGAGATGGACGCCGACTGGTCGCGGGTGACCGTGGTCCAGGCGCCCGGCGACGAGCCGAAATACGGCAACCAGGACACTGACGGCTCGCGCAGCCTGCGGCATTTCTACCAGCCGATGCGCGATTGCGGCGCGGCCATGCGGATGATGCTGGAAGCCGCCGCCGCCAAGCAGTGGGGGGTTCCGGTCTCCGACGTCGCCGCCGGCCTGCACGAGGTGGTGAACAAGACCAACGGCAAGAAGCTCGGCTATGGGGCGCTGGCCGTGGCCGCCTCGGCGATGGCGACGCCGGCCACCGATACGCTGACCTTCAAGGACCCTGCCACCTATCGCTATATCGGCAAGGGCAACGTCCAGATCGTCGATCTGTTCAACATCACCACCGGCCGCGCGACCTATGGCGCGGACGTGAAGCTGCCGGGCAAGGTCTATGCCGTGATCGCCCGTCCGCCGGTGGTGGGCGGCAAGGTCGTGTCGTTCGACGCGACCGAGGCGATGAAGGTGCCGGGCGTGATCAAGGTGATGGAGGCCAAGGGCTGGCAGCCGCCTGGCACCAAGTTCCTGCCGCTGGGCGGGGTCGCGGTGATCGCCAAGAATACCGGCTCGGCGATCCAGGGCCGCGACAAGCTCAAGATCGTCTGGGATGACGGGCCGAACAAGACCTACGACTCCGTCGCCTTCCGGGCCACGCTCGAGGAATCGGCGCGCAATCCCGACAAGGTGGTGCGCAAGCTCGGCGATGCCGATGCGGCGCTGAAATCGGCCGCCAAGGTGGTCTCGGCGGAATACTACACGCCGCATTTCTCGCATGCGACGATGGAGCCGCCGGTCGGGCTGGTCAGCGTGACCAAGGACGGCGCCGAGGTCTGGGCGCCGGTGCAGAGCCCCTATGGCACGCGCGAGGATCTGGCCAAGCTGCTCGAACTGCCGATCGACAAGGTGAAGGTCAACGTCACCCTGCTGGGCGGCGGCTTCGGGCGGAAGTCCAAATGCGACTACGTGCTGGAAGCCGGTCTGCTGTCCAAGGCGATGGGCGTGCCGGTGCAGGTGCAGTGGACCCGCGAGGATGATCTGCAGCACGCCTTCTACCACACCGTGGCGGCCCAGAAGATCGAGGCGGGCGTCGATGCCAACGGCAAGGTGGTGGCGCTGAAGCACGCCTGCGCGGCCCCGACCATCCTGTCCACCTTCAAGGCCGGCGCCGACCATCTGATGCCGCTCGAGCAGGGCATGGGCCTGGTCGATCTGCCCTATGACGTGCCGAACATCCTGGCGCTGAACGGCAAGGCCGATGCCCATGCCCGGATCGGCTGGTACCGGTCGGTGTACAACGTGCCCCACGGCTTCGCGATGCAGAGCTTCATCGCCGAGCTTGCCCATGAGCTGGGCAAGGATCCGAAGGACATGCTGCTCGAGATCATCGGTCCGCCGCGGATCGACGACATGCGCAAGCAGCTGACCGACGAGCTGTGGAACTACGGCGAGCCGTGGGACACCCATCCGATCGACGCCGGCCGGCTGCGCCGGGTGGCCGAGATGGCGGCCGAGAAGGCCGGCTGGGGCAAGACGCTGCCGGCGGGCGAGGGCATGGGCATCGCCGCCCATCGCAGCTTCGTCAGCTATATCGCGACGGTCGTGCACGTGAAGGTGGACGGCAAGGGCAATATCAGCGTGCCGCAGGTGGATTACGCGGTGGATTGCGGCTTCCACGTCAACCCGGAACGTATCGAGAGCCAGTTCCAGGGCGCCGCGGTGATGGGCCTGACGCTCGCGAAATACAGCGCCATCACCTTCAAGGATGGCCGCGTCGAGCAGAGCAACTACGACAACTACCCGATGGTGCGCATCGACGAGTCACCGAAGGTGACCAACGTGCATGTGGTTCCGGCCACGTTCGCGAACCACGCGAGCGGCGTGGGCGAGCCCGGCGTGCCGCCGTTCGCGCCGGCGCTGTGCAATGCGATCTTCGCCGCGACCGGCAAGCGCATCCGCAGCCTGCCGATCGGCAACCAGCTGGCCTGAACCCTTGGGGCGTGTTCCGCGGTGCGGGACACGCCCCAAGGGCCTGCCGACCCGCATTCCCTGGAGACGGCCTCCAGGAAATGCGGCCTCTTATCGGGAGGTGAGGCGGGGCGTGTCCCGCCCGCCTTTGGCCCGACGGACCATGGGGGCAGACCCCGGTCCTGGACATTCCTCCGCGATCCCCCCCTCGCACCCGCGCTCACCTTTCCGCCCCTTGTGGCGGAACGGGCTTTTGGCGCAATGTGACCGTTCGGCACGGTGATGGGCGCGACTCCTCAATGGGGCGCGATGAGCTGAGCGATCCGGAACCCGGATCGTTGCGGCATTTAATTCGTTCAACCGCGCGGATCGTCCCGGAACGGGTCAATCGCCAGCTTGCAGGAGCCGGACGCGAAGCGTGTATCGCCGGCGGCGAGCGGGCCCGAGGGTCCGGGTCGTGGAATGAGGCAACCGCCCGAGCCTTGCGGCGTTGACCCTGCGCGGACCCCGCCGCCGGGTGCGGCGGCGCCGCTCGCTCCCCAGCCTGGCTCGCTCCCCAGCCTGGCTCGCTCCCCAGTCTGGCTCGCTCTCCAGTCTGGCTCGCTCTCCAGTCTGGCTCGCTCTCCAGTCTGGCCTGAGGACCGGGACTGCATCCCGTGCCCGGGTACCCCGCCCTGAGACGTGCCCAGCCGGAACAGCCCCCCCGGTAACAGCGAGACGAGGAACCGCATCGTGAAGATCGCCATCGGCTATGAGTTCATCTACGACCTGCCGCAGCCGACGCCGATGCTGCTGACCGTGCATGTCCACCATTCCCGGGTTTCGGATCTGGTCGTGCCGGATTATCTGATCACGTCCCCGTCGGTGCCGGTTTCGGGCTATCGCGACCTGTTCGGCAACTGGGTCAGCCGCATCGTCGCCCCCGCCGGCCAGATCCGGCTCTCCACCCGCGCCGTCATCAATGATACCGGCCTGCCGGACCCCGTGCATGGCGCGGCGATGCAGCATGCGGTGCAGGATCTGCCGGAGGAGACGCTGGTGTTCCTGCTGGGCAGCCGCTACTGCGAGACCGACCGGTTGTCTGAAGTGGCCTGGCGATTGTTCGAAGGAACCCCGATGGGCTGGGCGCGGGTGCAGGCCATCTGCGACTTCGTCCACCGCCACATCACCTTCGGTTACGAGCACGCCCGCCCGACCAAGACCGCGTGGGAGGTGTTCCAGGAGCGCGCCGGCGTGTGTCGGGACTTCGCCCATCTGGCGGTCGCGTTCTGCCGCTGCATGAACATTCCGGCGCGCTACTGCACCGGCTATCTCGGTGATATCGGTGTGCCGCTCTCGGACGCGCCGATGGATTTTTCCGGCTGGTTCGAGGCGTTCCTGGGCGGGCACTGGCATGTTTTCGATGCCCGGTTCAACACCCCGCGGATCGGGCGGGTGCTGATGGCGCGCGGGCGGGATGCCGCCGATGTCGCGATCGCCACCACTTTCGGGCCGAACCTGCTCAGCAGTTTCAAGGTTCTGGCCGACGAATTGCCCCCCGGGCCGGGCTGAGGCCGGCTCGCCCGGCAGGGCTGCGGGGCTTCACGCGGGCCAGGTCCTGCGGTGCCCGCAGGCTGCGGTACAAGGGACCGGCGGACCGGGGCCGGGCGCTCATTCCCCCATGGGACCCGCCCTGCGCCGATCCTTGCGGACCTGATGGCATCGATCGCCATGCCCAAGGGCTGCCCGAGCCGCGGCGCAGACATCTGGCCCTGCTTTCGACGGATCGACGCCAGGTCGCCTTGGGCATCAGCCCGGCGGGATCAGAACAGCGAGTCGAGGAAGCTCTTCGGCGCGTTCCGCTGGATGATCGGCGTATCGCCCGCCTCCGGGCTCTGCCCCAGCGCCGCGTTTTCCCGCAGCCGCTGCGCCTCTTTCTGGGGATCGACCACGGTCCCCGGCAGGGGCGTGGGCTTCCAGAACATCAGCCGGTCGGTGAAGGACTGGTCGGGCCGCTCCATCTGCGCCTCGGCGTCCACCTGGCGGCGGATATTGGGCGGTGCGGGTGGTCCTGCGGCGTTCACCAGCGCCTGCTGCCCAGGGGTCATGGCCGAGGCGGCGGGGGCGTTCAGCACCTGTTCGGGCACCAGGGCTTCCTCGGCCGGGCCGGCCTGGGATTTCTCCTGCGGGCGCGGCGCGCCGGGGCGGGGCGGGCGGATGTCGAAGTCAGGGGGCATCGACAACGGCGCGCGGGTGGTCACGCGGAATTCGTCCGGGGCATCGCGGGTCAGGCCGATCGCCCGGGTCACGTCCTGCGAACAGCCGGCCAGCGCCAGTGCGCCGCACAGCCAGAGCAGGGACGTGGCAGACCGTGGCCGGATCGGGGCGACTCGCAGGGGGGAAAGATCACACGACTTCATCACAGACTGTCCATAGCGACCGGTTCAGGCGCCCGCAAGACGGTCGCCCCGGCGGTCCGGCCGCAGCCCATCCAGAACCAGCGCCGCCACGCCGCAGACGATGGCTGCATCTGCCACGTTGAACACATACCATGAATAGCCGAAGGCGTGGGCGTGCAGAAAATCGACCACCGCGCCGAAGCGCAGACGGTCGATCACATTGCCGATCGCCCCGCCGGCGATGGCGCCCAGCGCCACGGCCACCAGCTTGCGCTCGGCCCGCCACAGCCAGGCGGAAAGCGCCGCCACCACGCAGAGCGCCACCGCCGCCAGCAGCAGCCCGCCCCAGGGCGCGGCCAGGTCGTTCAGCAGGCCGAAGGTGACGCCGCGATTCCACACCATGGTCAGGTTCAGCACCGGCAGCACCACCACCTGGCCGAGATCGGGCAGTCGCAATATGTCCAGCACCCAGTATTTGCTGGCCTGGTCGGCGGCCAGCACCAGCAGGGCCGAGAGCAGCCCGAGACTGGCCAGCCGCCCGTGGCTCACGCTGCGGCGGCCCGGCAGACCAGGCCGGACTCCACGGCGTCCGCGCAGCGGCCGCACAATGCCGGGTGGCGGGCGTTCTCGCCCACTTCGGGAAGGACGCGCCAGCAGCGGGCGCATTTGCTGCCGGGGGCAGGGCCGACGATGGACATCGACGTGATCGAGCCCGAACTACGACCAACACTGACGTCGGCCACGATCAGCACCTCCGCCCAATCCTCCTCTGATAGCAGCGGATCCTCGTCAGGGCCGAACACCAGGGTCGCTTCCGCCTGAACCGACGATCCGACGAGCCCGTCTCTCCGGATTGTCTCCAGCTCGACCGTGGCATTCCGCCGGCGTTCGCGCACCTTCTCCCATTTCGCCGCCAGCGCGTCGTCGCGCCACGCCGCCGGCATCTCGGGGAATCCCTGCAGATGCACGCTGCTCTCCTCGCCGAACCGCGCGCACCAGGCTTCCTCCGCCGTGAACGCCAGCACCGGCGCCAGCCAGGCGCACAGGCAGCGGTGCAGATGGTCCAGCACGGTCCGGGAAGCCCGCCGGCGCATTGCGTCCGGCCGGTCGCAATACAGCGAGTCCTTGCGCACGTCGAAATAGAACGCCGAAAGATCCGTCGCGCAGAACGCGTGCAGCTCCGGATACACGCCGGTCCAGTCATGGCTCGCCACCGCCCCGCGGATCCGCGCGTCGATCTCGGCCAGCCGGTGCAGCACCCAGCGTTCCAGCTCGGGCATCTCGGCATGGGGCACGCGCTCGGCCTCGGTGAAGCCGTCCAGGCTGCCCAGCAGCCAGCGCAGCGTGTTGCGCAGCCGGCGGTACAGATCGGCCTGCTGCTTCAGGATTTCCGGGCCGATGCGAAGATCCTCGCTGGTGTCGGACATCATCACCCACAGCCGCAGGATATCGGCGCCGTACTGGCTGATGACCTGCTGCGGGGCGGTGACGTTGCCGAGGGATTTCGACATCTTCCTTCCCTGCTCGTCCAGCACGAAGCCGTGCGTCAGCACCGCCTTGAAGGGCGCGACGCCACGGGTGCCGACCGCCTCCAGCAGCGAGGAATGGAACCAGCCGCGATGCTGGTCGGAACCTTCCAGATACAGATCCGCGGGCCAGGGCAGGCCGCGCGCCTCCAGCACGAAGGCATGGCTGCTGCCGGATTCGAACCAGACATCGACGATGTCCATCACCTGCTCGAACTCCGCCGGATCCCGGTCATTGCCGAGGAAGCGCGCGGGCGGGGAGGCATACCAGGCATCCGCGCCCTCGGCGGCGAAGGCTTCGACGATGCGCGCCATCACGGCGGGGTCGCGCAGCGGGGTGCCGGTGGCGCGATCGACGAAGACCGGGATCGGCACGCCCCAGGCGCGCTGGCGGCTGATGCACCAGTCCGGGCGGGCGGCGATCATGCTGCCGATGCGGTTGCGCCCCTGCTCAGGCACGAAGGACGTCGCCTCGATCGCGGCCAGCGCCTTGGCGCGGATGTGCTCGGGCCCGTCCATCCGGATGAACCACTGGGGCGTGGCGCGGAAGATCAGCGGCGCCTTCGACCGCCAGGAATGCGGATAGGAGTGTACCAGTTTGCCGCGCGCCAGCAGCGCGCCGGCCTCATCGAGCGCGGCGCAGACCGGATCGGCCGCCTTGTAGACATGGATGCCGGCGAACAGCGGCACGGGGGCATTGAAGGTGCCGTCCGGTCCCACCGTCTCCGGCACCTCGATGCCGTGGGCACGGCCGAGGGCGAAATCCTCCTCGCCATGGCCCGGCGCGATATGGACGAAGCCGGTGCCGGCCTCGGTGGTGACGAAATCGCCCAGCAGCAGGGGCACGTCGTGATCATAGCCGCGCCCGCGCAGGGGGTGCGTCCAGATCGTGCCCGTCAGTTCCGCGCCCTTGAAAACATGCACCACGTGATGCAGCGCGATGCCGGCCGTTTCCAGAAAGCCCGGCAGCAACGCCAGCGCCACCAGCAGCCGCTCGCCGACCCGCGCGCGCCCCCCCTCGGCCACGCCATCCACATGCACCAGCGCGTAGTCGATCTCCGCCCCGGCCGCGAGCGCCCGGTTGCCCGGCATGGTCCAGGGCGTGGTCGTCCAGATCACCACCGAGGCGCCGTCAAGTTCGCGCTGGTGAATTACGCCATCGCGCCCCGCGACCCCGCCGATCGCGAGCGGCTTCAACGGAAACCGCACCCAGATCGTGGTGCTGGTATGGTCGTGATACTCGATCTCGGCCTCGGCCAGCGCGGTCTTCTCGACCGGGCTCCACATCACCGGCCGAAGCCCGCGATACAACGCCCCGTTCAGCAGGAACTTCCCGATCTCCCCGGCGATCGCGGCCTCGGAGGGAAAATCCATCGTGGCATACCGGCCTTCCCAGTCCCCCTCCACCCCCAGGCGGCGGAATTCCTCGGCCTGCACCGCCATCCAGTGCGCCGCATAGGCGCGGCACTCGGCGCGGAAATCCAGCACCGGCACGGCGTCCTTGTCGCGGCCGGACGCGCGGTAGTGTTCCTCGATCTTCCATTCGATCGGCAGGCCATGGCAGTCCCAGCCTGGGATGTAGTCGGCATCGAACCCGGCCATCTGGGCGGCGCGGTTCACCACGTCCTTCAGGATCTTGTTCAGCGCATGGCCGATATGCAGATTGCCGTTGGCATAGGGCGGCCCGTCATGGAGGATGAATTTCGCCCGGCCCGCAGCGGCCGCCCGCAGCTTCCCCCACAGATCCATGGCCTGCCAGCGCGCCAGCATCGCCGGCTCGCGCTTCGGCAGGTCCCCGCGCATCGGAAAGGACGTGGCCGGCAGGAACACCGTGTCGCGGTAGTCGGTCCGTGTCTCGCTCATGGGCGGGAGGTTTCCGCCGACCCGGCCACCTGGTCAAGCACTGCCCGCGCCGCGTCGCTGTCGGCGGCGATCTGCGCCCGCAGCGCCTCGATCCCGTCGAACTTGCGCTCCGCCCGCAGGAAGGCGTGCAGCGCCACGGTCAGCTCGGTGCCGTAGAGGTCGCCCTGCCAGTCGAACAGATGCACCTCCAGCCGGATTTCGCTGCCCTCGCTCACGGTCGGCCGGCGGCCGAGATTTGCCACGCCGCGCTGCAACGTGCCGTCGGCCAGCCGGGCGGTCACCGCATAGACCCCGCGCGCCGGCTCCAGATGCCGCCCCAGCGCCAGGTTGGCGGTGGGAAAACCCAGCTTGCGCCCCAGCCGCTGGCCGCTGCCCACCGTGCCGCGGATCGTCCAGGCCCGGCCCAGCAGGGCCGCCGCCCGCTCCGGATAGCCATCGCGCAGCGCCCGGCGGATGCGCGAGGACGATAGCGGCCCGGCGGCGTCCGCCACCGGCGGCATCACCGTCAGACCGATCCCCAGGGCCTCGGCGCGGGATGCCAGGAACGCCACGTCCCCGCCACGGCGATGTCCGAAGGCGAAATCCGGCCCGCAGCACAGATGCCGCGCGCCCAGACCGGCGTGCAGCACCTCCGCGACGAACGCCTCGGCCGGCATTTCGCTGAAGGCGCGATCGAAGTCCAGCTCGTAGAGCAGTGCCACCCCCAGATCCGCCAGGGCGTCGGCGCGCTCAGCGGACAGGGTCAGGCGGAAGGGCGGGTCGTCGGGGCGGAACACTTCGCGGGGATGCGGCTCGAAGGTCAGCACCGCCAGCTTCAGCTCCGGACGCGCCGCATGGGCGGCATGGATCAGCGCCGCATGACCGAGATGCACGCCATCGAAATTGCCGAGCGCGATGGTGGCGCCGGACTCCTCCGGCGCCACCGCGCGCCAGTCGCGGACGAGGCGCATGGCTCAGCGCCGGTGACGGCGTTGCGCGGGTGCGCGCAGGCCGGCGGAGAGCGTCCCGGCTTTCGCATGGACCGAAATTCCCGCGGAGAGTTTCTCACCCACGCCCTGACGAGCCCGAGCGGCGAACGCCGCGCCCTGCCCCCCGCCGCAGCGCCGTCCGCATCGCATCACCGCCAGCAGCCGGCGTTCCGGCCCGTACCCGGCCTCGATCGACCCGGTTTCAGCCCTTCGCCCCCTGCGAGACCAGCGACTTGACCTCGCCCAGCGCCTCGGTGAAGCGGTGGTTCAGCAGTTCCAGCGCCTCGCCATTGGATTTCTGGATCAGGTCGCCGATCTCCTTCATGTTGGAGACCGCGTGCTCATAGGAGCGCTTCAGCAATTCGGCCTGCCTGGCCGCCTGGTCCTGCGGCGCGGCGGGGCTGGTCATCATGGTGACGCTCTCGCTCAGCTCGGACATGGTCTGCTTCAGGATTTCCATGTGCCGCTTGGCGACCGCCTGGGCGCCCTCCATCGCGACGCGATTGGCCGCGGACAGGGTTTCCAGATTGCGCCGGTGTGCCGACATCAGCGCCTCCATGTCCGGCATCGCGGGCAGCTTCATCTGCGCCATGAATGATTTGAATTCGGTTTGCGGATCGTTGGCCATGATCGGCTTTTCCCTTGTCCCTGTGCTTCGTCCGGCGTTGGTCCAGGCGCGTCCGCCGTTGCCATGCGTCCCCGTCGACCCGTGCGGGCCGGTCGGCCAGCACCGGTTCGTGCCCGGCAGGGCCCCGATCGGCGTTGCGATCCCGGTGCACGATGCGATCCCGGAGCACGATACCCCCAGGAGCACGACACCCCCAGGAGCACGACACCCCCCGGTGCAAGACGCGATCCCGGTGCACGACACCCTCCGGAGCACGGCACGACCCTGGTGCACGACAGACGCATGTTGCGGCGCAGCAAAGCCTAGCAGCAAACGCGTCCGGGCACAATCAGCCCCCCGGGCGCAGGGGATCCGGGCCCGGCGCTTCGGGCGGTGGCGCAGAGGCGGTGGCCGGGTCGGGCTCGGGTCCCTGATCGGCGGGGGCGGGTTCCGGATCGGCCGGGGTGCCGCCGCGCCTTGCGCCGCAGTCGATCGACAGCGCCACCTGCTCGGCCCGGCGCAGCGCCGTGTCCAGCGCGGCCATGGTGGCGCCGAGATCGGCACTCTCATCGCCCTGCCATGCGCGCAGAGTCCACAGCCACACGCCGAGCAGCGCCTTCGATCGCAGCGCGCCCAGCGGACCGCGGGCGGAAATGCCGGCGGCTTCCAGCATCCAGCCCATGCTGCGCTGCGACAGGCAGGCCAGCAGCATCGCCCTGCGCGGATCGGCCGGCAGGGCGCGCAGCAGCGCCAGCATGCCCTCGCGATGCGCCTGCAGCACATCGATCCGGCGCATCAGCATGTCGAACAGCCGGTCCCGCGCGGGGCCGGTCGCTGGCGCATCGCGCAGCGCCGCCGCGTCGGCGAGCTGGCCGAAGCGCATCAGCACCGCGCCCAGGCCGGGACAGCGCAGCCGGGCGCGGCCGAGATCAAGCCCTGCTTCCCGCGCGGCGGCGGCGACGCTTGTGGCCCGCCAGCCCTTGCGGCCGGCGAAGTCGAACACGGCGGCCACCAGGGCCCGGTCGAAATCCATGTCGTCCATCCGAATCACATGGGCAGGCCGGGCCGATTCGCCAAGCCGCGATCAGCCCGCCAGTTCGCGGGAACGGGCGGTGGCGGCGGCGATGGCGGCGCTGATCGCGGCCGGCCACGCGGCATCATCCATCAGCACCTGCAGGGCCCGTTCGGTGGTGCCCCTGGGGCTGGTCACCGCGCGGCGCAGCGCGGCCGAATCCTCGGCGCTGGCGGCGAGCAGCGCGCCGGCCCCGCTCACCGTCTCCCGCGCCAGGCGCCGGGCGAGGTCGGGGGGAATGCCCTGTTCGACCGCCGCGCGCTCCATCAGTTCCGCCAGCAGGAACACATAGGCCGGCCCGCTGCCCGAGACGGCGGTGACCGGGTCCAGCAGCGCCTCGTCCGTGACCCAGGCCACCGAGCCGATGGCCTGCAGCAGCGTGTCGCACAATTCTCTCTGCGCGGCATCGACGCCCGGTCCGGCGCAGGCGACGGTGATCCCCTTTCGCACCGCGGCCGGGGTGTTGGGCATGGCGCGCACCACCGCGGCCTCGCCCAGCAGGGCGCAGAGGCCGGCGATGCTGCGCCCGGCCATGATCGAGAGCATCACCGCCCTTCCCGCGAAGCGTGCATAGGCCGGCAGCACCTCGGCCGCGTTCTGCGGCTTGACCGCCAGAATCACCGCCGCCGGCATGAACCCGGCCGGCAGCTTGGCGACCTCCGCCAGCACTGGCAGGGCGGGGCCGGCGAGGCCGGGGGGGG
>VFSW01010591.1_pt1 | contig 13051 bp, 10 predicted proteins | sample 5358111 | NCBI WGS metagenome assembly VFSW01 (sample SAMN11554181, study PRJNA540505) | mine drainage metagenome | isolation source: sediment from site ElyBrook_90M | place: USA: Ely Copper Mine, Vershire, VT | collected 2017 | reverse complement strand
GCTCATTCTGCTGCCGCGCGGGCAACCCGCGCTGCGCCAGCAGATCCATGGCCCGATCGATCGGAATCCGGACCACTCCCTGCGATTTGTCGATCCATCCGTAACTGCCCAGAACCTTGTCTTCCGCGGCCCGCATTTCCCGCAGGTCGGTGATCGGGGTAACTTCCAGACGGGGTTCAGGAGGTAGTTTGCCGGCGTCCACTCCAATGCCCTGGCTCACGCGAGCCTTGGACCCGCCCGTCATGCTTTCGAAATATTTAAAAGCGCCCAGCACCAGCGCCAGGCACACCACGCAAAGCAGCGCCAGGCCGATGGCGAACTTGCCCACCGCCCACACATTTACGTCGCGCTCTTCGAACTTCCCTGCCGGATGCTCCGGCTCGTGCACATCGTGAGGACTGTGGGGGTCGTGCTTATTCTCGGCCATGTTCCAAAGCCTCCTCCAGGTGCGGATCGTGCAGCGGCATCAACGGACGTTTCGCCAGGTTGGTCAAAAAATAGGCCAGCCAGATGCCGCCGATTCCGATGAACGCGGTCAGGTCCATCCAACTCGGTGCGAATACGCCGTTGGTCGTATCGGGCGCCGCCTGCCAGTAAATATCCACAGCCCGCATAAACAGAATGAAAATTGCGATGCGAGAAATCAGCTTGAAGTTTCTCTTCAAATCGCGCGAGAGCAACAGCGCGAACGGCAGGGCAAAGTGCCCCACCACCAGCAGCAATGCCAGCCACCACCAGCCGCCCGTCAGCCGTCTCAGATAAAACGGAATCTCCTCGGGAAGATTGCCGGTCCAGATGATCAGGAACTGTGAGAAGGAAAAGTACGCCCACACCATCACGGCGGCCAGCAGCAGTTTGCCCAGGTCATGCAAGTGCCGGTGCGTGAGAATGCGGCTCATGGGCTCGTACTGCGAAAGCAGCACAAGCAGTGCGATCAGGAACGCCATCGACGAAAGGCCCTGACCGGCAATGAAGAGCAGACCGTACATGGTGGAGAACCAGTGCGGTTCCAGCGACATCACCCAATCGATGGACATGAACGTAACCGAGACACCCCAGAACAGAACGCCCGGACCCGAAAGGGCCGCCATCTTCTGGTGCGCCACCGGACTGGCGGTGCGGTCCTCATTCTCAGACCAGCGATTCAGGTACCACGAGCAGAACAGCCAGCCCAGGAAATAGAACACCGCGCGGCCCAGGAAGAAGGGAAAATTCAAGTACATCGCCTTGTGTTGCAGCACCGCGTCCCCGGCTACGATGTTGGCGTGCGACCACGAATATAGCGTGGGAATGCCGATTACGATGGGGATGAACAGCAGCGCCAACAGAGGCAATGTCCGGGCGGCGGCTTCCGCCGGACGCCGGATCACCACGCCCCACGCGCCGCCGGTCAGATACTGCATCATCAGCCAGGCCAGGCAGCCCAGCGAAACTCCCAAAAACAGCACATAAGACCACAGGTACGAGCGGAACAACTGGCCCGGCGGCCCGATCAGCGCGCCCAGCAGAGTGAGCGCCAGCGCGATGACTCCTACCGCGCCGGCGCGCGTGCGCCACTGCTTGAGGTCGCGGGCGAGATCCTGCGGAATCTCGAAATTCACCATTTGCGCCGTCATTTTTCACCTCCGGGAACCGGGGTGGGGTTGTCCAGTTGTCCGCGTGCATCGGCCGGAACGTCGTTGACGCTGGCGTTATGACTCAGTTGCAGAGCGCGTATGTAGGCCACGATGGTCCAGCGGTCGCGCACCGGAATCTGCGCGGCGTAATCCGGCATCGCCCCGAAGCCGTTGGTGATCACGTCGAAAATGTAACCGTCGGCTGCCTGCCGCAAGCGGTCGATGTGGTAGGAAGGCGGATGCCGGTAGCCGCGGCGCACCACCATGCCGTTGCCTTCACCCAACCGGTCGTGACACGGGGCGCAGTAGACGTTGTAACGGCTTTGGCCGCGCAGGATCACGTCCTTGGTCACCGGGAACGGGAACTGCTCCACCGCCTTGCCGTCCGCCGTTTTGCCGGCATAGTAAGCGGCGTCGTCGTTCAGATGGCCGCGCGCCACCGTACCGTCGATCAATTGCCTTTCGGAACGGCCGTCGGCATAAAACTCGGTCGGCCGCAGGGGAATGTACTTCGGCTGGTCGTGCATGTCCTGGCGGCAGGCTACGCCCGAAGCCAGCACCAGCACCACCGCGCCGAACAGGAAATTAGTGCGCAACTTCAGACACCTCTTTGGGCTCCAGAGTCTCCAGAAATTCGCTGGTATGTTTGCGATCGAACAGCGGATCGGTAGCCTCAATGCACAGGAAAAAGCGATTGCGCGAGGCCAGCGCGAAACGCGGGACATTGAACGTGGGGTGGTACGGCTGCGGCAGACCGCACAATGCCAGCAGGCCGAACACGGCCGAGAGTCCCGCGCACAGCACCGTCATCTCAAACGTGATCACGATATACGAAGGCCAGCTATGCAGCGGCTTGCCGTCGATGTTCAGGGGGAAATGCCAGACCGTCACGTAGTACTGCAACAGGTAACCGAGAATACCGCCGATGATGCCGCCGATGAGCACGATGAGGGGCAGCTTGTTTTTGTGCAAGTGTAGCGCGTCGGTGAGTTCCTCAATCGGAAACGGCGAGTAGGCGTCCAGCTTGCGAAAGCCCTTCTCGCGGGCCGCGCGGGCGGCAGTCACCAGCGCCGTGGGGTTATCGAATTCGGCCATCACGCCGTAAATATCGGTCTTGCTCACCGCTGCGCCTCCTCCCCTTCCACCTTGGCCTGAGGCAGCAGCGTGCGGACTTCAAAAATCGAGATCATCGGCAGTACCCGGATGAACAGGAAGAACAGGAACATGAACAGTCCGATGGTGCCCAGATAGGTGGCCCAATCCCAGCGGGTAGCATGAAACAAGCCCCAGGATGATGGCATATAATCCTGCGCCAGGCTGCTCACGATGATGACGAAACGCTCCAGCCACATGCCCACCAGCACAATCACGGCCCAGATAAACAGCAGTACCGGATTGCCGCGGATCTTCTTGAACCACAGGGCCTGCGGCGCAATGATGTTGCACATGACCAGCGACCAGTAAGAACTGGCGTACGGCCCGAACATGCGGTGCCAGATCGCCTCATGCTCGTAGACGTTGGCGGTATACCAGGCGGTGAAGATTTCCATCAGGTAGGCGTAGGCGACGATGAGACCCGTGGCGAGCATGATCTTGCCGCAATTGTCCAGGTGCTTGTCGGTAATAAGTCCCTGCAACCCGTAAACCGAACGCAGTGGAATCGCCAACGCCAGCACCATGGCAAAGCCGCAATAAATAGCGCCGGCCACAAAGTACGGCGGGAAAAACGTGCTGTGCCAGCCGGGAACAATCGCAATAGTGAAGTCGAAGCTGACCACGGTGTGAACCGACAGCACCAGAGGCGTAGCCAGCCCGGCCAGTAGCAGGGAGGCCGTTTCGTACACGCTCCAGTGGCGGGCGGAACCGCGCCATCCCATGGCCATGATCCCGTAGGTGAAGCGCGCAAAGCGGCTGGTCGTGCGGTCGCGCAGCGTGGCTAAATCGGGCATCAGTCCCACGTACCAGAACAGCGCCGATATCGTTGCGTATGTCGAAACCGCGAACACGTCCCACACCAGCGGGCTGCGGAAATTCGGCTCAATGGCCATCGTGTTGGGATACGGGAAGAGCCAGAATGCCAGCCACGGGCGGCCCAAATGCAGGATGGGGAACATGCCCGCGCAAGCTACAGCGAACAGCGTCATGGCTTCCGCGAAGCGGTTAATCGAATTCCGCCATCGCTGGTTGAGCAGCAGCAGAATCGCCGAAATCAGCGTGCCGGCGTGGCCGATACCAATCCACCACACAAAATTGGTAATGGCGAAGCCCCACATCACCGGAGGCCGGATGCCCCAGATTCCCACGCCCTTCGCGAACAGCAGCGCCACGGCATACAGAAACAACAACAGCAGTGCGAAGCCCACTCCGAAACAGGCCGTCCAGAATACCGGCGTCTTCTTGGTGAGGACGACCGCCGAAATCTGGTCCGTGACGGTGCCGAATGTATAGCCCGGGGCAATGATTTCGGGCCTTTCCGGTCTTTCGAGTAACTCTTGTTCTTCTGCCATTTTCGTGTCCTACGCCCCAATCTCCGGATTCGGATTGCGCAGCGACGCCAGGTAGGTGGTCCGCGGACGTGTATTCAGGTCCGCCAGCATGGCGTAATTCAGCTTCTCGGCCTTCATTTTGCTTACGCGGCTGTTGGGATCGTTTACGTTGCCAAATACGATCGCCTCAGTCGGGCAGGTAGCCTGGCAGGCTGTCTGGATGTCTCCCTCCGCTACTTTGCGACCCTGCTTTTCCGCTTCGATTTTGGCGTAATTGATGCGCTGCACGCAGTACGTACACTTCTCCATTACGCCCCGGCTGCGCACCGTGACGTCGGGATTGTGGAGCAGCTTCAAACTTGGCGTCTCAAAGTCGCTGTACAGGTAGTAATTGAAGCGCCGCACCTTGTAGGGACAGTTATTGGAGCAGTACCGCGTTCCCACGCAGCGGTTGTAGACCATATCGTTCAGGCCTTCGGAACTGTGACTGGTGGCTTGCACCGGGCAGACCAGCTCGCACGGCGCATCCTCACACTGCATACAGGGCACCGGCTGATTGTAAATCGCCGGATCGTTCGGCTCGCCGCTGTACAAGGAATCCACACGCAGCCAGTGCATGGCGCGCCCGCGCCGCACCTGGTCCTTGCCAATCACGGCGATATTGTTTTCCGCCTGGCAGGCTACCACGCAAGCCGTGCATCCGGTGCACGCGGTGAGATCGATAGCCATGCCCCAGGCATACCCTTCGTACTTCCAGTCGGGAATAATCGTCAGGCTGCGGGGAGGCGCTTCGGCTCCGCCGTGTACCGACTCAGGTTCTTTCAAATATTCCGCCAGCTCTCCGTGATGCAGCAGGTGACGGCGCGGATCCAGAACGTGATCGTTCTGGGTGGTAGCGAAGGGATACTCGCCGGACGTCTTCTTCACCCTCATGCCGATGTCGCTCCACATCGCCGCTGCCGTGCGCAGGCCGTATGGATTGAAGCCCATTCCGGTACCCGCGCGGCCAGCCCGCGTGCGGCCGTATCCCAGATGCAGAGTCACCGAACCTTCCGCGTGTCCCGGCTGCACCCACACCGGCGCCTTCAAAGTGCGGCCCTGATAGGTGAGTTCCACCATCGGCGCCGGGGAATCCATACAAACGTCCAGGGTCTGATACAGCACGCCGAGCTGGCTGGCGGTCGCTGGACTCAAAATGGCGGCGTTGTCCCAGGTCAGTTTGGTGATCGGCTTGGGACACTCCTGCAGCCAGCCGTTGTTGGCGTAGCGCCCGTCGTAGATCATCGGGTCCGGCCGGAACGTTACCTCCAGCGTGCCGTTGAACTTCTTCTTCTCCGCGCGTGTCGAAATGGCCGCTCCCTGCACCGTCGGAGTTTTAGTGGGGAGCGCAGAACCGGCAATCAAGCCGTCGTGCACGGCGCGCCGCCACCACGCTTCGAAGTCGGTCCCCTTGTGCTGCCCCGACCAGTAGCCTTTGACGATCTCGCGCGACGACATCTCCGGCTGCTCGGTCAGCATCTGCACAAGCTGGCACGCCGACCGGCCATCGTACAGCGGTAGAATTAGCGGCTGCTGGATGCTGACAGTGCCATCGAACGCGCGCGCATCGCCCCAGGTTTCCAGGTAGTGCGCTTCCGGCAGATGCCACTGGCACAGTTCGCTGGTCTCGTTTTCGTAGAGGCTCAGATGGGCGCGCACCCTGGCTTTTTTCAAACGGTCGCGCATGCCCAGTTCCACCGGCGCGTTGAAAGCCGGATTCCCGCCCAAGATGAGCAGTAGGTCCACCGCGCCGGCATCCAGATCCTTCACCAGGTCCTGTAAAGACGCCATCTGGTCCACCGGACTGGCTTCGATGGAATCGGTGTAGAACACCGTTTTTCCCACGTTTCCCAGCTTGGCATTCATGGCATGGACCAGGGCATGAACGATGGGCGGCTGGTATTCGCCGGCGATCACCAGGCTGGCGCCGGGATTGCGCAGCAGGTCGCGGGCGATGGGACCGATCCACTTGTAGATGTCTTCGTTGTCGCCTTTGGTGGGCCCGTTGGCCACTTGGGCGGCAGTCGCCAGTGCCCAGGCAAACTCTTCGATATCGCCGGCGCGCAGCGGCAATCGATGATCTGCCTTGCTGCCCGTGGGCGATGGCATCGGCTCCACCACGTAGAGCCGGTTCATGGTGGTGTTGCCGCCCTGCACGCGGCGGCGGGCGGAAAACTGACGCGCGTAGCGCAAGTAGCCGGCGCCCGACGCCAGGAAATCCGCGTCCAGCGAAACCACCACGTTGGCCTTGCTGAGATCGTAGTAGGTATTGACCGGCGAACCGAATGCCTGCATCGCGGCGGCGCGCGCGCTGTGCGGCCCGGCGGGCTCCCATTGATGCCACTTGGCGCCTGGATAGAGCTTTTTAATCGTGGCGAACTGGTCGCCCATGGTGGGCGAAGTCACCGTCTCGGTGAGAATGCGAATGCCCGCTCCGTTCTTCAGTTTCTGCTGCGCCAGCGCTTCCCGCAGACTGCCTAGGAAATCGCCCCAACCGCGGATGTCCCCCTGGTAGGTGAGCGCCTGCGAACGGTCGGGATCATACAGCCCCAGCACCGAAGCCTGCGAGAAGGCATCGCACGCACCCAGCGTGCCGGGATGTTCTGGATTCCCTTCCACCTTGGTGGGCCGGCCTTCGTGGCTCTCCACCAGAACGCCGTTGGCAACACCGTTCAGCGTGTGTGCCGTGGCGTAGAAGAGCGGCTTGCCGGGAATCAGTTCTTCCGGCTGCCGGATGTAGGGCACGATGTGCTCGGTGGGCTGCCGCGTGCAGGCCGTGAGACCCGCAAGCGCCAGCGAAGCGCCCATCATTTTCAGAAAATTGCGGCGGCCTTCCACCGGCTCTTCGTCCGCGCTCCAGCCGACCGCCTGTTGCGGAAACTCACGCGACAGAAGATCCTGAAACTCCGGCGTAGAGGCCAGGTCGTCCAGATTCCGCCAGTATTCGCGCCCGCGAGCGCCCTCCAGCCGCGCGCGTACGGCGGCAAGGTCCAACTTTTTGCTTAAGTCACTCATCGATGGCAAATGGAACAACTGGTTAGTGTGCGCGCGTCCTGAATGCCGTATTCCTTCACCAACTGGCGGCCGATGGTTTCCTGATCGCCGTCCGGCTGATAGCCCATTTTGGTGATGAACTCGCGCGGCCTGACATACTTTTCCGGGTTGCGATGGCAGTTGAGACACCACTCCATCTGGAGTGAGTTCTCCTGCCACGTGAGCGGCATCTGGTCCACTCTGCCATGGCAACTCTCACAACCAACTCCCTTGTTGACGTGAATACTGTGATTGAAGTAGACGAAGTCCGGCAGGTCGTTAACGCGCGTCCACCGGATGGATTCACCGGTGCGGAAACTGGCGCGCACCGGCTCCAAGGTCGGGCTCGTCAGCCAGATCTGCGAATGGCAGTTCATGCAGGTCTTGGTCGGCGGAATGTTAGCGAAACCGGAAGTCTCCACGGTTGTGTGGCAATAGCGGCAATCGATCCCGATGGCGCCCACATGATGCGCATGGCTGAATGGAACCGGTTGTTCGCGCGGTTGCGTGGCGCGCGTGGAATAGGCGGAGCGGTTCAGAGTATCGAACGCCCATCCCAGAAACGCCAGAATGAAAACCGCACCGAAGATCGTGATTCGCGCAAACGTGTTCGTGCTGTGATGAAAGATCTGGGGCATATTAGATGCGTCCCAGTTCTACGGAAAGATTTTTGTAGTTATGCATCAGACAGACAAGTTACCCAGTGAAACAGCTACCCTCTTATCCTACGTGCTTCAAACTACGTCCCAGAAATCAAGCGTCATTCTAGATGATGCAAAATCTGGAACTTTGTTTCATCTTAAACGACCGAAATGCTCCACTGCGCGCGCCTCTGTACTTCTATGAACGACCATTTCTGCGGTTTTCCCCCCACCTGGCCGCAGCGCGCGTTGAAATCTACAACAGTTCCTTACGCTTTTCGCTCCAGTAAGAAAACTGTATCTACCAGATGACTCGGCTGACCGTCACTGCATACCGCCATGCGCGATCCACCGCGTCCATTCGGAGGCGGACCCCATAACGAACCGCCCGCATACTCACCATCCTTGCGCAAGGCGTAAAACTGCAGGTCCACCGCCGCCAGCCGTTTTTGATCGTTATCGAAATTGCGCGCCACCCGTTTGAGGCAGTCCAACACGGACTCCTTCGGTGACATGCCATGCCGCATATTCTCCACAATCGTATGCGCGCCGCAAACTCTGATATTTTCCTCGCCGCGCCCCGTGGAGCCGGCCCCGCCCACATCCTGGTCGAGAAACAATCCGCCGCCCAGGATCGGCGAATCGCCCAGCCTGCCTGCAATCTTCCACGCCATTCCGCTGGTCGTGGTCACCGCCGACATCTCGCCTCTTTCGTTCAACGCAATGCAATTGATAGTGCCATGCGGCGGATGAGTCGCCACTTCGTAAGCCCACGCCAGCAGGCCTTCGTCGTACTCCGGAAACTCTTTCTTCAACGACCCGATCTTCTTCGACGCGGGCGGCGCATCGGTCTGCGATTCCCAATTGGTATGGCCGTTCCGGTCGCGCATCTCGCGCTTCCACATTCGCCAGGCCAGGCGCGAACGGTCAGTCAGCAGATCCTCTTCCGGGTATCCCCACATGCGCGCGAAACGCGATGCACCGTCGCCCACCAGCATCATGTGGTCGGTCTCGGTCAACACCAACTTGGCAATCTTCGAAGGCGTCTTGCAGCCTCGAATCGCGCCTACCGCGCCGCCGCGCCGCGTGGGTCCGTGAATGCAACTGGCATCCAATTCCACCACGCCGTCTTCATTCGGCAGACCGCCATAGCCCACGCTGGTGTCGTTGGGATCCAACTCCACAATGTTGACTCCAGCTATCACCGCGTCCAGCGTGTCCCCGCCGGATTTGATCACTTCATAAGCCTTGGCGCAGCAATTCACACCGCCGTTGTCGGTCGTATTTCCGCTGGAGACGACAATATTCTTCGGCTTCGCCTGCGCTCCCGCTGTCTGAATCATCGGGAAGGCCACGGCGCCAAGAAGCGCGGATCTTCTAGTGAATTTCATACGCTGAATGAAGCTGTCCTCCTTTCGTAGAGCGGCTCAACGGCCGCACCACCGCGCCTTCCGAAGGGTCCGGATCGGGTTCACGTGCGAAGGATTTCACATTATGTCACAACCCAAGCGGGAGAGCGTAGTCCGTTATGGCTATTTCGCCGCAATCCTAACGAAGCACTGGGTGTAATCGCTTCGCGCGGCAGTCGGGGGTGAGGTCTTTTGTACCCCGGTCGGCGTGTACCCCAGTCGGCGTACCCTGGCTACCCTGGAACCGCCCGAAATCCGAATCGCAAGCCCCCTTCGACGGTTTTTACAAACTTTTTACAACTCCGCCATCACCTAATTGGCCGTCAACCGTAGGATTACCATAGACCCGCAAGGAGGGCTTCATGGCACCCGAACCAACCAATACTATGCAAATTCCGGCTTATAGTGACGAACATCTGGCTGTCGACTTTTCACAACAGTATGCCACTCTGGATTCGGTTCGTATGCCGTTGACCCGCAAGGAGTACGATCTGCTGGCTCTGCTGGTGCAGCACGCCGGCGAGATTATTCCGCGCGATGCCCTGCTGCTGCGCGTTTGGGGATACGGCGCCGAAATCCGGACCCGCACGCTCGACGTCCACGTCCGGCGGTTACGCAAAAAGCTGGGTGCCTATGCCGATGTCTACATTGAGACGATCTTCGGAATCGGCTACCGCTTTCAGCCTTTCCACGCACCGCGATTCTTTCAGTCCGCGCCTAAGCCCGCCGCCGCCGTCGCATAGATCGTCTGTGTATGCAAACTCACCCGGGGATCACCCTCGGGGACCTACCCCCGGAAGTACAGATAGCCGCCGAGGATGCACAGGAGCACCAGCGCCGATGCCATCACTTCGCCCTTGCCCCAACTGGCGCGCGTCCGCTTCAGATCTTCTCCGGTGGTCGTGCCGAACGTCAGGCTCTCGATGGATTTGTAGTTCGGCTCCGAAGTCATATAGCTCACCGCCACCATCACCACCGCTGAAACCACAGTGATGAGCACGCTGAAATACTGGAAGTAAGTGTTGTTGACAATCCACAGAAAGGAACCTGGGGTATAACCTTTTTCGTACCCGTGCAGACCCAGTGTGACCGGGGTATCCACCAGCATCCGTGAGATACCCAGGGCGAACCCGACGATCATCGCCCACAGCGCGCCCTGTCCGTTCAACCGCTTCCAGAAGACACCGAAAAAGAAGACCACGAAGATGGGCGGCGCCAGGTAGCTCTGCACCGATTGCAGATAGGTGTACAGTCCTTGAGCGCCCTTGATCACCGGAATCCAGGCCAGGGCGATGACAATCATCACGATGGTGGCGGTGCGTCCCACCCTCACCAGTTTTGCCTGCGACGCGCCCTTGTTCCACTTCTCGTAAAGGTCCACCGTGAAAAGTGTCGAGCAGGCATTGAATACGCCCGCCAGCGACCCCATCAGCGCCGAGAGCAGGCCGGCCACTACGATGCCGCGGATGCCCGGCGGCAGCAGGTACTGCACCATGTTGGGGAAGGCCCCGTTGGAAATCGCCGGAATCACGCGCCCGTCGGGTCCAATCATGTCTCCCAGGGCTGGAACCTTGCCGCTGCGCGCCAGAGCGTAGCAGATAAGTCCGGGAATGATGAACAGGTACACCGGGAACAGTTTCAGAAACGCCGCGAAAATGCTGCCTTCGCGCGCCACCTTTTCATTCGGAGCGCCCAGCGCGCGCTGCACAATGTACTGGTCGGTACACCAATACCACAACCCGATGATGGGAGCGCAGAAGAGCATCCCGAGCCAGGGAAAGTTGCCGTTGAAATACCATGCCTCGCGAATCACTTTGCCGGCCGCGTCGGTTTGCAGCACGGGAGACCAGGAACTGGCCACCCCCGCCGGGATCAGCGGCTTCCACAGGTTGAACATGTCGCCGCCGCACCAGTAGCGCAGTTCGTGCCAGCCGCCCAATTTGGCCAGGCCGTAGGCCGTCAGCAGGAACGATCCGGTGATCAGCACAATCACCTGCACCGCGTCGTTGTAAGCCACCGCGCGCATCCCGCCCAAAGTCGTGTACAGCCCCGTCAGCACGATCACCATCACAGAGCCGATCCAGAAACTATCGATGGTGGTTCCGCCGAGGGTGATTTGCATATTCGGCAGGAGCGTGGCGAACACCACGCCGCCCGCGAAAATGCCTACCGCGATCTTCGAGATCACAAACGTGATCAGGCTGACGATCGAAAGCACGTAGCGTGACTTTTCGTTGAAGCGGCGCTCCAGAAACTCGGGCATCGTAAAGACCATGCTGCGCATGTAGAAAGGCACGAATACCCACGCCAGCACCAGCAGGCACCAGGCGTGCAGTTCGTAATGCGCCATCGCCACACCGCTGGTCGCGCCGCTGCCGGCCAGTCCTACGATGTGTTCGGAACCGATATTGGAGGCGAAGATGGAAGCGCCGATCACCCACCATCCCAGGTTGCGCCCCGCCAGAAAATAGTCCGTCGCGTTATTCTTGCTCTTCCGCACCACCCACCAGGCGACGCAGAGCAGGACTCCGAAGTACATCGCAATCATCGTCCAGTCGAGAACGGTGATATGCGAGACAGCCGGAGGGGTTTGGAGGAACAGTGCGATTGGCATACTTGTTGGAAAGGCGAATTATATCCTATGTCACCCTCCCCAGGGGCCGGAGCCCTGGGACGCGCCCGGCCCCCCCAACCCCAGTTTGCTAACCGCCCAGAAACCGAAGAGTCTAAAGAACAGCCGGATGGAGAGGAACGATGTACTGGCCGTCAGCAAGGCGCGGTCGGGTGACACCGACGCCTTCAGGGTGCTGGTCGAGCGCCACAGCCGATCTCTGTTCCGGCTGGCTTTTCGTATGACTGGGAACCAACAAGACGCAGAAGATGTAGTGCAGGAGAGCTTTCTCCGCGCCTACAAACAACTCGCCAAATTCGACGATCGGGCCAGCTTCGGGACATGGCTGTATCGCATTGCCGCCAACTGCTCCCTGGACCTGGTCCGTTCCCGCAAACGGCGAAACGAACACCTGGCGCCCCCCGCCGAAAGCGAGACGGAGGATCCCGTAGTATCGCTTCCCTCCACCGCGCCCGGGCCGGAACGGATGGCGCTCAGTACCGAAGTCCGCGAGCGCGTGGCCGAAGCCATGCGCGAACTGAGCCCTACGGAGCGCACCGCCTTTGTGCTCCGTCATTTTGAGGGCATGTGCATGGAAGAGGTCAGCCGCGTCCTGGAATGCCAGCCCGGCGCGGCTAAGCACAGCGTGTTTCGCGCCGTGCAGAAATTACGAAGGGCCCTGGAGCCGATTGCGAGCCCGGCAAAATGAACCACCTTACGGAAGAACAACTGATCCTCAATTATTACGGCGAAGCAGGCGATGCCCTGGCCGCCGAACAGCACATGGAGGAATGCCCGGACTGCCGGGATCTGTTCGGCTCGCTTCAGCGGGTTCTGAACGTGGTGGATTCGCTCCCGGTTCCGGACCCCGGCCCGGTCTACGAGTCGTCGGTCTGGGCGCGGCTGGAGCGCCGTCTGCCGGCGCCGCGGCGGTATCTTCCGGCGGTGTTTTCATGGCGCTGGCTGGCCGCGGGCGCGGCGCTGGCGGGGCTCCTGGTGGCGGCGTTCCTGGCTGGACGCTTCTATCCGCAGACTCACCAGCCGCGGGCTCTGGCCACCGCCGCCGATCCCCAGCATGGCGAACGCGTCCTGCTGGTCGCTGTCGGGGATTATCTGGAACGGTCCCAGATGGTGCTGATCGAACTGGCCAACGCCCATCCGAAGGGAAAGCTGGACATTTCCTCCGAGCAGGTACGGGCGGAGGACCTGGTGAGCG
>VFSW01010590.1_pt1 | contig 13051 bp, 11 predicted proteins | sample 5358111 | NCBI WGS metagenome assembly VFSW01 (sample SAMN11554181, study PRJNA540505) | mine drainage metagenome | isolation source: sediment from site ElyBrook_90M | place: USA: Ely Copper Mine, Vershire, VT | collected 2017 | reverse complement strand
TCGCCGCGTTCGAGAATGCGATGTCGCTCGATATCGCGATGGGCGGCTCGACCAACACGGTGCTGCATCTGCTGGCCGCGGCGCAGGAGGGACAGATCCCCTTCACGATGAAGGATATCGACCGGCTGTCGCGGCGCGTGCCCAATCTCTGCAAGGTCTCGCCGTCGGTGGCCGACGTGCATGTGGAGGACGTGCACCGTGCCGGCGGGATCATGGGCATCCTGGGCGAGCTCGATCGCGCGGGCCTGATCCATCGCGACGTGGGCAGCGTGCATGCGGCCAGTCTGGGCGCGGCGCTCGATCGGCATGACGTGATGCGCGCCCCCGGGGACGGCGCGGTGGCGGAGTTCTATCGCGCGGCGCCGGGTGGCGTGCGCACCACGCAGGCGTTCAGCCAGGCCTCGCGCTACGAGACGCTGGATACCGATCGCGCCGGAGGCGTGGTGCGCGACGTGGCCCACGCGTTCAGCAAGGATGGCGGCCTTGCGGTGCTGTACGGCAACATCGCGCGCGACGGCGCGATCGTGAAGACCGCCGGGGTGGATGCGTCGGTCCTGGTCTTCGCCGGTCCGGCGCGCGTGTTCGAGAGCCAGGACGATGCGGTCGCGGGCATCCTGGGCGATACGGTCAAGCCCGGGGACGTGGTGGTGATCCGCTACGAAGGCCCCAAGGGCGGGCCGGGGATGCAGGAGATGCTGTATCCCACCAGCTATCTGAAATCGAAGGGGCTGGGGAAGGTCTGCGCGCTGGTGACCGATGGGCGGTTCTCGGGCGGCACGTCGGGATTGTCGATCGGGCATATCTCGCCGGAGGCCGCGGAGGGGGGCGAGATCGGGCTGGTGGAGGAGGGCGATCGGATCGAGATCGATATCCCGGCGCGGTCGTTGCGGCTGGCCATTTCGGACGCCGAGATGGAGGCGCGCCGGGCGCGGATGGTGGCGAAGGGGGCTGGGGCGTGGAAGCCGGGAAGCCGGAAGCGGGTGGTGAGCTCGGCCTTGCAGGCGTACGCGGCGCTGACCACCAGCGCGGCGCGCGGGGCGGTGCGGGATGTGGGGCAGGTGAGGAAATAGCTGCTGTCCCGGCGACGGGGCGGCGTCCGTGAAGGCGCCGCCCGCTGCCGCCGTATCGCCCGCCCCTACCCCGGCAGCTTGACCAGCAGATCCACGCCTTGCTGCTTCACCTCGAACACCTCCAGGTCCTTCTCGGCCGGCGCGCAGAGCGCTTTGCCGGAGCGAATATCGAAGCGGGCCGCGTGCAGCGGGCACTCGATCTCGCCGTTTTCCAGCCAGCCATCCGATAGCTGCGCGTATTCGTGCGAGCAGATATTGTCAGTCGCGCGGAATTCTCCGCCTGGGAGATGATAGAGCGCGATCTCCCGCTCCCCCACCCGTACCGCCCGCACACCGCCTTCCGCGACATCGGCTGCCGCCGCCACACGCACCCAGCTCTCCGCCATGCTTCCTCTCCGAGGGATCGTTGCCTGCCAGTTGGTAAGGGGGATCGGGCGCGCGCGCCAGAGGGGGATCAAAAGGGGGGGTCAGCTCCCCACCTTCAGTGAGGCGATCAGCCCGCGCAGGCAGGCCAGCACCGAAAGGGGAGTGATCCGCCCGGTGCGCGGGTTTCCGGGGCTCGGAACATTCTCGATCGTCATCGTGAAGCGCGCGGCCTCCGCCTCCACCCGGACAGTGTGGATGTTGCGATCGATTCCGGGATCGGCCCAGATCTCGACCCGCGTGCGCATCGGCCCGATGCCGGCCAGCGCCAGCGCGGCGGCGACGTTCACGTTCGCGGGAAATCCCGCCGCGGCGGCGAGCGCGGTGCCGGCGAACACCCGGCGCGGCGCGGTCAGGCCGGACAGATCGATTCCCCGCGCGCGCAGATAGGGCGCGCCGGCGAGCCCCGCCGGCGGCTTGCGGGTTTCCAGGGTCACGCTTTCGATCGGGCCTTCGGCGGCGGCGCGCACCGCGTCCAGCCCCAGCAGCGCGCCGGTCGGCACGACGATGCGCGCGCCGGTTTCGGCGGCGCGACGGACGAGGTCCATGCGGCCCAGCAGCGCGCCGACCGAGGCGGGGATGAGGATCCGGCCGGCCTCGATCGCGGGTTCCGCGATGGCGGCAAAGAGCGCGGCGGGGGCGGCTTCGATGACGATATCGGCCTCCGCCAGGCGATCGAGCGGCACGATCTCGGGCGGGGTCTTGAAATCCGCGAGCCGCCCGGCGGCGCCGGCGGGGTCGCGCACCGCGATCGCGATCAGGCGCAGCCCGTCGATCCCGCGCCCCTCGATCCCGTGATCAAGCGCGCGGGCGAGCGGCAGGCCGATCGCGCCGAGGCCGGCGATCGCGACCGTTCTGGTCATGGCAAGCCATCCTTCGTTGCGCGGCGGCGGGACGGGTGCGCGCCGCGTCGGGGTCTGTGTGGCATCGAATCGGCGGGCATTGCAACCGTTACGTGTAGCGGTGGGTGGTTGCTCGCGGGTTCCGGGCGTCGGCCAACGCCCGCGCGCGCGCCAGGTCGGCTTCGGTGTTGACGTTCATGAAGGCGGCCGGGGGGGGGGCGGGCACGCCCCGGGGGCGCCGCCCTTTGGGGCCGGGGTCGGCGCCCACCGCGCGGGGGGGCCGGCGCGCGAGCCAGTCCCGCAGCGCCGTACGCGCCGCGACCGGCCAGATTGCCACCAGATGATGGGTGCGTGGTTCGTTTGTCGTATCGGGATCGGCGGCGCATCCCGGCGCCGGCGCCAGCGCCGCGGCAAGGCCGGGGGGCAGGAACGGCGTATCGCCCGGCGCGGTCAGCAGGGCGCTGACGCCTTGCAGGTGCGCCCAGTCGAGGCCGGCGAGCAGGCCGGCGAGCGGTCCCATTCCCACGAAGGGTCCATCCGCCAGCACGGGCAGACCGAAGCCCGCGAATCTTGCGGGGTCGCCATTGGCGCTGAGCGCGATCGGGTCGGCCGGCGCCGCGCGCAGGGCGGCGAGCACGCGGGCCAGGATCGTCTCGCCGCCGATCCGAAGCAGCGGCTTGTCCGCCCCGCCGAGCCGCCGTCCGGCCCCGCCGGCGAGGATCAGCCCGGCGGGCATGGTCATGGCAGCGTGATGTCGAGCCAGCCCGCGGGATCCATCCGCGCGGTCTCGCCCAAGTGCAGCAGCACGGTGGTGGTGTCGGACTCGACGATCGCCGGGCCGGCCAGCGCCTGGCCGGGTGCCAGGGCGGCGAAATCGTACACCGGCGCGGCGCGCCAGACACCCAGGAAGATACTGCGTTCCCCGATCGGCGGCGCGTCCGGGGCCTGCGGCAGGGCGCGCGTGGGCGGGGCGACGAGATGGCCGATGATGGAGGCGCGCGCGTTCGTCACCACCACCTCCTGATCGGGCATCGCATAGGTGTAGAGCGCCTGGTGGCGGGCATGGAAGCGCGCGGCGATCGGCGCGGGATCGTTCCAGTCGAGACCGTCGAGCGGGACGGGGATCTCGAACACCTGCTCGCCGTAGCGCATATCGGCGGCGCGCTTGATCGTTGCGTTGGCACCGAATGGACCGAGGCGGGCGCGCCCCTCCGTCTCCATCGCGGCGAAGGCGGCGCGGAGCGCGGCGGGATCGACGCCGCGGGATTGATCGAGGCTGCGGGCGAGCTCGATCCGTGGATCGGTGTTCAGCATCCCCCAGGCCGACAGGACGGACGCGGTGCGCGGCACCATCACCCGCGCGATGCCGAGCATGGCCGCGACCGCGGTGACATGCAGCCCCGCCGCGCCGCCGAAGGCGAGCAGCGCGAAGCCGCGTGGATCGACCCCGCGGCGGATCGTGGCGAGCCGCACGCCGTCGGCCATCGTGGTGTTCACCATCAGATGGATGCCGGCGGCGGTTGCCTCATCGGTCAGCGCCAGTTCCGCGGCCAGGCGCGCGATGGCGGCGGCCGCGGCGCGGACATCGAGGCGGCGGGCGCCGCCCAGGAACCGCGTGGGGTCCAGATAGCCGAGCACCAGATTCGCATCCGTCACGGTCGCGGCTGTCCCGCCCAGGCCGTAGCAAGCCGGACCCGGCTCGGCGCCCGCGCTGGCGGGGCCGACAATCAGCAATCCGGAGCGATCCCGTTGCGCGATCGATCCGCCGCCGGCGCCGAGGGTGACGATATCGAGCGCCGGCAGCGCGATGCGCGCGGGGCCGACAATGCGACCCTCGGCGAGGCCCGGCGCGCCGTCGCGCAGCAGCGCGATATCGGTGCTGGTCCCGCCCATGTCGAAGGCGATCAGGTCCCGCGTGGTGCCGGAGGCGGCGAGCGCGACCGCGGCGGCCACGCCGCCGGCCGGACCCGACAGCGCGGTGCCGGCGGCCAGACGGATCGCTTCGGCAACCGTCGCGACGCCGCCATGCGAGAGGATCACGAACAGCGTGCCGGCGAAGCCGGAATCCGCGAGGCGGGTTTCCAGCCGGCGCAAATACGCCGCGATCACGGGTCCGACGGCGGCATTGGCGATGGTGGTGGAGAAGCGTTCGAACTCCTTGATCTGCGGCAGGATTTCGGCCGAGCCGGTGACGAAGGCCGCGGGCAGGCGGGCGCGGATTGCTGCCGCCGCCAGGTGTTCGTGGGCGGGATTGGCCCAGGAATGGAGGAAGCAGATCGCGACGGACTCGATCCGTTCCGCCTCCAGCGTATCGAGCGCGGCTTCCAGGCTGGCGGGGTCGAGCGGGATGGCCACGGTGCCGTCGGGACGCAGGCGCTCGCGTACGGGGAGGCGCAGGGCGCGCGGCACGAGGGGCGCGGGTGGGGGAAGGCGGAGATTGTAGCGTTCGGGTTTCAGGCCCTCGCGCATCTCGATGATGTCGCGATGGCCCTCGGTGGTGAGCATCGCGACCCGGGCGGTCTTGCCTTCGAGCAGCGCGTTGGTCGCCGCCGTCGTGCCGTGCACGATGCGCGTCGTGCTGGCCAGCAGCGTAGCCGGCGCCAGTCCCAGCGCCGCGGCGGCGCGGGTGATGCCGTCCAGCACACCCACCGACTGATCGGCGGGCGTGGTGGCGGCCTTGGCCAGGGTGATGGTCCCGTCGGGCGCGGCCACCACCACGTCGGTGAAGGTGCCGCCGACATCGATGCCGATTGTGTAGGTCATGGAACTGCCAGGATCGCCGCGGCGGAACAGAGGCCGCGATCGTAGGCGATCATCCCGAAGCCGGAAACCAGCGCGTGGCGCGCGTGTGCGACCTGTCGTCCGGGCGCGGCGCCGAGCAACTGGCGCATGGCCTCGGTCAGCCCGAGATAGCCGCCGGCCGCGCCCGCCTGCCCGGCCGAAAGCTGTCCGCCGCCGGTGTTGTGCGGAAAACTGCCGTCCCAGGTCAGGGTCTCGCGGCGGATCAGCCCGGGGGCGCCGAAGCGCGGGGCGAAGCCGAGATCTTCCAGTTGCATCATCGCCATCGCGGGATAGTCGTCATAGGTCTGCACGAGGTCGATCTCCGCCGGGCCGATGCCGGCTTGCGCCCAGAGCGCGTCGCGATCGGCGGCCGCGCCGGTGCGGAGCTGGATCGGGTCGTCGGGGAAGCCGTTATGGCGTTCGATCGTCGCGCGCACGCCGATCGCGGGCAGGCCGAGATGCGCGGCGCGATCGGCCGCCATCACCAGGAAACCCTCGGCACCGGCGCAGGGGAGAACGCAATCGAGCAGATGCAGCGGCTCGGCGATCGGCCGCGCGGCGAGGTACTCCGCCATTGTCAGTTTCACGCGCAGCAGCGCCAGCGGATTGGCCGCGGCATTGCGGCGTTGCGCCAGGCAGAGCCGGCCGAAATCCTCCCGCGTGGCCCCGGACGCACGCATATAGGCTTCCGTGATCAGCGCGAAACTGGCATTCGGCCCGCCGGCGCCGTAGGGATAGACGGCATCGGTTGCGAAGCGGCTGAAACCGGCCAGCAGGTCGCGGAAGCTCGTTTCGTTCGCGGTATCGCCCGCGAGGCAGGCGACCACCGTCGCGTCCCCCGCCTGCACCGCTCGCGCGGCGCGGCGCAGCGCGATCACGCCGCAGGCGCCGCCGAACGGCAGATGCTCCAGGAAACGCGGCGAGAGGCCGACATGCTGGGTGAAACCCACGGCGGTATCGGGGGCCAGGGTGAAGGACGAGACACACAGTCCGTCGATCTGCGCCGCGGCCAGCCCGCTGGCGTCGCGCAGCCGCCGCAGCGCGCGGGCGAGGAACCAGGCGGCGCCGTGCTCCGACCGGCGCTGATAGGGTTCGGTGACCGGCGCGCAGAGCGCGATGTCGTCATAGCCCGTCATGGGCGTGAGCGGCGTTTGCGCGCGCGCAGATCGTGGCAGGCGCCTTCGGCGAGCAGGCGCGCGGCCAGCGCCTTCATTTCGCCCCGCGCGATTTTCCGGCTGGCGGTGAGGGGCAGCGCGTCCACGAAGGCGATCCAGCCGGGGGCCTTGAAGTAGGAAAGCTCGGTCAGTGCGTGGCGGAGGATGTCATCCGCCAGCGCGGCTTGCGCGTCCGGCGCGACCAGGGTCTTGGCGACGATGCAGGCGAGCACTTCCTCGCCGCGTAACGGATCGGGCACGGCGGCGACGGCGACATCGGCGATCGCGGGGTGGCGGCGCAGCGCAATCTCCACCTCGACGGCGCCGATATTCTCTCCGCTGCGGCGGATCAGGTTCTTCTTGCGGTCGACGAAATAGAGCGCGCCGGTTGCGTCCGCGCGCACGAGATCGCCCGTATGGAACCAGCCGTCGGCCCAGGCGGTTTCGGTGGCGACCGGATCGTGCAGATAGGCGGAGAAGAAGCCGGCGCGCGGATCGGAACCGGCCGCGCGGACCAGCAATTCTCCGGATTCCGCTGGTTCGCCCGATTCATCGATGATGCGGGTTTGCACGGAGGCGGCGGGCCGGCCGAAGCAGCCGGTGCCGACCCCGCGCGGTTCGCGGTCGGCGATCACCACCGCGCCGGCGCCCGTTTCCGTCATCGCCCAGGCCTCCAGCAGCGGAAACCCGAAGCGCGCCTCGAACGCCGCGTGTTGGGTGAGATCGACCCCGGCACCGAAGCCGAAGCGGATTGCGTGCGTCCGGTCACGCGGATCGGGCGGGGCGGCCAGCAGCATCGCCGGCATGACGCCGAGATAATGCACGATCGTCGCGCCGGAGTGCCGCACATCGTCCCACCAGGTCGCGGGATGGAACCGATCGAGCTGGATCAAGGTGCCGCCGGTCGCGATCATCGCCATCGCCGAATAGGCCATGGCGTTCATATGCGTGAGCGGCAGCGGCGTGAGCAGACGGTCGCCGTCGCGCAATGCGGCCAGCCCGTCGAGCGAGGCATACCACGCCGCGATCCGCAGAAAATATTCGTTCGACAATACGCAGCCCTTGGGCGGCCCGGTGGTCCCGGAGGTGTAGAGCAGCGCGCATTCGTCATGCGCGAAGGGTGCGGCCACTGGCGCGGGCGGCGGCGCCTCGCCGGGTGTGATGGTGGGCGTGAAGGACGCGGCCAGGCGGTCGCGATGGGCGGGCGCGGCGACAGCCAGCACGATCCCGCTATGGCCGATCAGGTAGTCGCACTCCGCCGGGCGCGATTCCGCCGACAGCGGCACGACCCCGGCGCCCAGTCCATTGAGCGCGAACCAATGCAGGAAGAAATCGGGCCGGTTCTCCAGCATCAATCCCACCCGATGGCCCGGTCCGTAGCCTGCGCGGGCGTAGCGCGCGCGCAACGCGGCGATCGCGGCGGCGGCGTCCGCGTAGGTCAAGGGGCCGGCGGGAATGTCGTAGACGCGCGCGGCGGCCGCCAGCACATGCAGGAACGCCCGTCGCGGATGGCGCGCGGCGGTCGCGGCAAACAGCGCGGCGGGGTTGGTTTCAGAGAAAGAGCTGGATGGATGGCAGGGCGGCATCGCAATTCACCAGCTCGATCCGCTTCATCCGGATCCGGATCGACCCCGCTTCCCGGATCAGCGTATGCCGTGCCACGCCGGCGAGGTGCAGCGTCTCGTCGCCGCGTGCCTCGGCGTAGAAAAACGGAGTACGGGTCAGCCAGATGGCCCCATCGGCGGTTTCCAGCTCCGGCGCCTGCAATACGTGCTGGCTGAAGCTCGGCGGGCGTTGCGAGGGCGGGTGGCGGCGCAGCCGTTCGATGCGCAGCCGCAGCAGCAGCCGGTCCTCGTAGGCCAGTGAGGTATGGGTTTCGGAATCCGTCTGCCCGCGCGCGAGCGGCACCCAATAGACGCCGTCCTCGGCGAACAGCGCGTACCATTCGTCCCAGCGCTTCTCGTCCAGCAGCCGCGCTTCGGCATACAGGAACCGGGCGATCTCGGCCTCGGTCATGGCGCGTCCGTCATCAGCGCCGCCCAGGCGCGGAACTGGTTGCGCATGGAAATCTCGCTGGTGCCGTTCTCCGTCATTACGCCGTCTTCGGGCCCGCGATGATCGCGATGCAGGCTCACCCAGGGATTGCCACCGGCGGCCAGACCCTCCTGGATCAGCCGGTAGCACGCCTGGTCGTCATGGCCCACGACCGACAGCGGCGAGTTGATCAGCCGCGTGTAGGTCACGTTGCGCTTGAGGAAGATATCCGGCGCGCCCTTCGGGCGGAACGTCCAGCTTTCCAGCACGGTGCGATCCACCGCCACGGGGCGGGCCACCCGGATCGCCTGGATCGCGCCCTTGATCGTCAGCGACGGGTAATAGACAGTGTTGTGGCGCACCGTGCCCAGGATATCGCGCGCGCGCTCCGCGCCGTAGGCCTGTTCCATCGCCGCGTCGTATGCGGGCACCGCGCCGTAGCCGGAATGGATGGAGAAATGCACCCCGGAAAAGGAATGTCCGTTCGGGAACACCCGCACGCCCATGCCGTCGAAGAAATCGTAGCTGCCGACGAAGGGGACCAGCTGCTCGATCGCCATCGGCTTCGGCGCGTCGGCCGGCTGGTCGGCCCAGAGCTCCTTCGCGGTCCCGGCCGAGGACGCATGAGCCGCCATCGGGTGCATCGAGTCGTTCAGGTTCTCCACGAACAGCTTCCAGTTGCAATCGTGCAGGTAGCGCAGCACCCCGCCGGCGATTTCCAGCTCCCCCACCGGCGAGCGGTCGGCCATGTAGTCGATCGAGGACAGCGAATCCCCGAAATATGCCGCCGCATCCGGCCCGGTTTCCGACAGCCGGGCGAAGACGAAGCCGCGATAGGTTTCGGAGGCGACGGCGCGCAGGCCGGACGCGGCCTCGCAGGCGGCGAACCCCGTACCGTCATAGCCCGTGCGTAGCGGGATGGCGGCGATCGTGCCGTCGGTCCGGTAGCTCCAGTTGTGATACGGGCAGCGCAGGAAGCGGCCCGCGGAACCCGTGCGCTCGGAGACGATCCGCGCGCCCTTGTGCGCGCAGCGGTTGCGCAGCACGCGCACCGATCCGTCCGGCTGGCGGATCATCAACACCGGCTCGGTGCCGATCTCGGCGGTCAGGTAGTCGCCCGGTTCCGGGACCTGGCTCGCGTGGCCGACATAGATCCAGGCGCGGGCGAAGACTCGTTCCATCTCCAGACGGAACAGATCGGGATCGGTGTAGACATCCCGGTGCACCGCGTCGGGACGCACCAGGGCGCGAATGGCGTCCGGATCGTCGCGCCAGCGCGTCATGGCGCGCGGGCGACGAGCGCCAGGACCCGGCACGGGCTGCCGGTGCCGCCGGCGATCTTCAGCGGCGCGGTGATCAGGATGGCACCCTGGGGCGGCAGGCGATCGAGGTTCACCAGGCTCGCCAGGCCGAACCGTCCGGCACCGTGCATCCCGGCGTGGCAGGGAAAGGGCGGGTCGAAACGGAAGGCCTGGCCCGCATCGGTGCCGACGGTTTCGGTCCCGAAGCCGATCGCGCCGCGCTCGCGGACCAGGAAAGTCACGGCCTCGGGCGAGGGGCCGGGGCTGTGCGGCCCGTTCGCGTCGGCGTTCAGGAACGCGGCCGCGTCGGTCCGCGCCGACCAGCCGCTGCGCAGCAGCACCCAGGCGCCCTGCGGGATGCGACCATGCGCGGCCTCCCATGTCGCGATCCGTTCCGGGGTCAGCAGGAAATCGGGATCGGCGGCGCACTCCGCGACGCAGTCGATCACCGCGGCCGGCGCCACCAGCCGCGCGGGCGGGATCGTGTCGAGCGCGTTGTCCGGCAGGTCCCGCCCCGTGATCCAGTGCACCGGCGCGTCGAAATGCGTGCCGGTATGTTCGCCGAGCGTGATGTTATGCCATTTCCACGCCGGCCCCGCATCGTCGTAGGCGGAGATCTGCGTCATCGCGAAGGGCGCGGATTGGCCGAAGGGCGGCGGCAGCGAGATCACCGCCGTATCGGCGGCCAATGGCGCGGCGAGATCGACCACCTCCACCGCTCCGGCGGCGAGCGCGGACAGAAGCTGCGCAAGGACGGTCTCGGCCATCTTTTCCCCCGTGACGAACGCAACCGAGTCTAGCGCGGGGCGGTACCGGAGTCGAACCGGCGCGCGCGGTCAGCCTTCGTAGGTCAGTTCCAGCCCCGCCTCCGGCCAGTCCATCGCCACCAGCTTGCCGTGCCCGCCCAAGGTGATGAACGCCGTCCGCCGCCCCGGCCCGCCGAAGCAGATATTCGTCGTCATCGGATCGCCCGTCATCACCTGCCGCAGCACGCGCCCGTCCGGCGCGATCACGGTGATCGCGCCGGTCATCAAGGTCGCGACGCAGATATTGCCGCTCGCTGCCACCGCCAGGCTGTCGAAGCGCTGGTAGCCGGGCATGCCGGCCACCAGACGCCCGCCATGCGGCGACGGGAACGGCAGCTTGAGCGCCACGCCCGGTGCCTCCAGATCGAACGCCCAGAGCCGTCCAGTCTCGGTCTCCGCCAGATAGACCGTGTCGCCATCGGGCGAGAGGCCGACGCCATTCGGCGACAGGATCGGATAGGCGACCTCGACGATGCGGGTGCCGTCCGCCCTTGCGTAGTACAGGCCGCCCAGGTCGCGGTCGCGCGCCCGGCTCTTGCCGGGATCGGTGAAATAGAAGCCGCCATGGCGGTCGAACACCAGGTCGTTGGTTCCCACCAGCCGATGCGCCCCGCAGCGATCGTACAGCATCGTCACCGATCCGTCCGTCGGATCGATCCGTTCGATCCGTCCGCCGGAATAATCCGTGGCCGGTCCCACGGGGCGCAGCACGCCCGCCTCGGACCGCCAGGCGAAGCCGCCGTTGTTGCAGACATAGAACATCCCGTCGGGCCCCAGCGCGAGCCCGTTCGGCCCGCCGCCGGTATGGGCGATGACCTCGGTTCGCCCGTCTGGGTGGACCCGGCTCACCGTCTGGCGCTCGATCTCCACCAGCACCACCGAGCCGTCCGCCATTGCGACGGGTCCTTCCGGAAACGACAGCCCGGACGCGATCACCCGCATTTCCGTCATCACGCATGTCTCCCCTGGGTCGAGAAATCCGCAACACAGCGTTCCACCAGCGCCTCGATCGTCGGAAACACGATCGCGCCGGCGGCTTCCAGACGCCGCGTCTTTTCGGCAAGGGTCCCGCTCGCGCCGTGCACCAGCGCCCCGGCATGGCCCATCGTCACGCCCTCCTTCGCCTCCCGTCCGGCGATCAACGCATAGAGCGGTTTCGTTGCGCCGGCGGCGGCGTACGTTGCCGCGGCGTCTTCTTCCTCGGTGCCACCGACTTCGCCCACCAGCACGATCGCGCGCGTGGCCGGATCGGCGAGGAAGACGGGGATCAGGTCGGGGAAGCGCACACCCTTCACCGGATCGCCACCCACGCCCACCCACAGGCTCTGGCCCAGGCCGGCGCGCGCGAGCCGCCAGCCGACCTCGTACGACAGCGTGCCCGACTTGGACATCATCCCGAGCGGGCCGGGGCGCAGCGCGACATCGGGCAGGAAACCAAGCTTCACTTCGCCAGGTCTTGCAAGGCCAGGCGTAGAAGCGCCCACCCAGATCGCCCCCGCCGCGCGCGCGGCCGCACCGATGCGCAAGGCGTCGTGCGCGGGCACGCCTTCCGCGACCGTGACCAGAAGGCGGATGCCGGCGGCGAAGGCGTCGCGCGCGGCGGCCAGCGTCTCGGCGGGCGGGGTGAGGGCGACCGAGACGATGGCGCCGGTCGCGGCCACGGCGCGCGCGCAATCGGCGAAGACAGGGATGCCGGCGATCACGGCGCCGTCGGCGCGCGCCGCCACGCCGGCGACGATATTCGTTCCGTATGCCGCCATCAGCGCGGCATGGGTGCGGCCCATGCGCCCGGCGATGCCCTGCACCAGCACCGGCGTGGCGCGGGAGAGGGAGGCGATCATGCCGCCTCCAACGCGGCCACGCGGGCCAGCGCGGCGTCGAGCTCGGTTTCCAGCGCGACACCGGGCGTCCGTTCGGCCAGGATCCGTCCCGCTTCCTCCGCCCCGCGCCCGATCAGCCGCGCAACGATCGGGACGCCCAGCCCGGGACTGGCGGCCAGCGCGTCGGCGAGCAGGCCCGCGAACTCGCCAAGATCGGTGATGCCGGCGAAGATGTTCACCAGCACCACGCGCAAGGAGGGCCGCGCCGCCATCCAGCCCAGCGCGGCGATGATCCGCTCGGGCGAACCGCGCAGCATGGAGGTGCGGATGTCGCAGAAATTGAGCGGCCTGGCGCCGCGCGCGGTGAGCTCGTCGATCAGCATCATCGACAGGCCCGCGCCGGTGGTGAGCAGGCCGATGGTACCGTTAGCATCGATTTCCACATAGTCGAAGCCCGATTCGAACTTGCGGATGGCGTCCGGGTACGCCGCCGGCCGGGCAGTGAGCAGGGCCGCGAGTCCAGGCTGGCGGGGCAGGGCATTGAGATCGATCACCACCTTGGCATCGCCCGCCACGGCCGCCCGTTCGGTCACGAACAGCGGATTGATCTCGGCCAGCATCAGCTCCCGGTCGAGCACCAGCCGGCCGAGCGCGCGGGCGGTGGCGGCGATCGCGGGGTGGGGAATGGTCCGCGCGATCGCGTCGTCCAGAGCGGCGTGGTCCGGCTCGCAGAGCGTGCCGGCGAACGTGCCGGCGGATTCTTCCACCTCCACGCCGCCGGACGGCCGGTAGAGCAGACGCAGCCCATAGCTGGCCGGAT
>VFSW01010589.1_pt1 | contig 13052 bp, 12 predicted proteins | sample 5358111 | NCBI WGS metagenome assembly VFSW01 (sample SAMN11554181, study PRJNA540505) | mine drainage metagenome | isolation source: sediment from site ElyBrook_90M | place: USA: Ely Copper Mine, Vershire, VT | collected 2017 | reverse complement strand
GTCAGGATCATACTTTCGTAACAAACGTTACTGCTTCGGGTAACTGCGGGGACTTCGGCGTCTTCGCGGCCATAACCAAGGCGCTTACTGAGCTCAACATAGACAAGAGCAACACGATGATAGTTTCAGGCATCGGATGCAGCTCGGCGATGCCGCAGACCTTCAGCGCATACGGGATGCACACCCTGCACGGAAGGCTTCTCCCGGTAGCCAGCGGCGCGCGGCTGGCCAATCACGACCTCACGGTCATCGGCACCGGAGGCGACGGGGACGGCTACGGCATAGGAGTGGGACACCTGATCCATACGGCAAGGAGGAACATAAACATGACATACATCGTAATGGACAACGAGACGTACGGGCTCACTACGGGCCAGACCTCGCCTACTGCCATGATGGGCCACAAGACAAAGTCAACGCCTTTTGGCGCAATAGAGATGCCAATCAGCCCACTTGCGCTTGCCATAAGCGCCGGTGCGAGCTACGTTGCAAGGGGCTTCTCCGGAGACATTGTCCAGCTCTCGGCGCTCATAAAGGGGGCCATAGAGCACAAGGGCTTCTCCCTGGTTGACGTCTTCAGCCCTTGCGTCACATTCAACCACGACAACACCTATGACTGGTTCCGCCCGAGGATATACAAGCTTGACGAGACGAACCACGACCCCTCAAACCTTGTGCTCGCTCTTGGAAAGGCCGTCGAGGACGCTCAGACCAACTGGGAAAAGATACCTACAGGCCTCTTCTACAGGAATGAGAGGCCAACGTACGAGGATCTTGACATAACACTGAAGAACGGCCCGCTCATAAGGCAGGCGCTTCCGGGCAGTGAGCAGGTCCTGAGGATACTCGAGGAGAACAGGTAACGGGAAGGAGATAGTGGTTGTTTGCTATGCGAAGAGAGGTTGCCGGTAGGATAGAAGGGCTAGGAGCCTTCAGCCGAAGCGGTGGACTCTTCAGGTATACACTTAGGATCAGTGCGGGAAAGGGCTCAGGGCCTGTCGCGCATTACCTCGGGACGAGTTTAGGCGAGGCGCCTGATGCGATTCAATACTGAGGATCGGACAGTAGGATAAAGATATTAATACGGAATGTTCCGGATGAAACTCTGCTCGCCATGACAGGATCTTCGAGGGTCAGGACTGCGATAGCCAATTTTGGAAACGCAGCGGATAGGCAGATTCTTCCGTACTCCATGATGCTGCGCAGGTGACATCGGCCGCGCTGCGTGCGCTTGCCCTCGTAGAGCTTGGCCGCGCGGATTTGCAGATTCTCACAGATCATGCAGGGAAGAGCTTTGCCAGGTTAGGTATTATGAATGACGCGTATTCTTTTGCGGTCTTGCCGTAGTTGTCCATGAGCGAAGGGTCCGCTTTGTTTTGGAGGAGGAAAGAGATCACCTCTGAGCTGGCGCCTATCGAGGCGTAGATTAACGCAGTCCTCCCGAACTTGTCTTTTGTGGTTATCTCGGTGCCGTTGAGTACCGCGCTCTTGACCCCGGAGATATTGCCGTACAGGGAATCAAACATCAGTTTGGTGATGGGATCTTCTGAGGACTGCGTCGGAGAGGAGCTTTGCGATGCTGCCTTGCCCTTTGAGCCTAGAATGCCCTTTAGCTGACTGGGATTTACCCCGCTTTCACTCTCCAATTGATTGAGCATACCGCCTAGCGATCCGAAATCCATTGTTGCACCGGATTTAATTGTAGAAGAAGGTATAAAAACGATGCTGTAGGTTGTGTGGTGTGCCGTAGCCCCTCTTCTGTTTTAGATGGCATTCGACTAAGCGGCATACTGCCTTGCATGCACATCGCGCGCGCATCGGCACGTTTCATCCGCACCGGCAGCTCGTAGTGTCATCGCTTTGGCGCCGCAGCGGTTCGTTTCTGCTCCGAATGAAGCCTTAGGCTTCGCGCACTAAGCATGGAGAGAGCTTCCTCAGTCATGTTGACCGTAAGCCATCCGCACACCACAGCAGTATTTAAAATATCGAAGGTATATAATACCTCTGATTCCGATGCTGCTTGGCGCGATAACGACAATCAACCTGATCGAGTACGCGCTGGTCGCGCTGATCATACTTGCGCTGGTCTACATTGTTCTGAAGATCGGAAAGAAGATGCTGAAGTGGGTCTTCGGGATAGTTATAAACAGCATACTCGGATTCGTCGCAATACTCCTGCTCGATTACTTCTTCGGGCTTGGAATACCGTTCACCCTGCCGATAGTCATCTCGACGGTGGTCTTTGGCCTCCCAGGGGTTGGCACCATAGCGATACTCAAGGCGATGGGCATGCTCGCGGCATGATTTGCGCGCGGCTGGCAGGCTTGGAAGGGAGCTAAGGGAGGAGTCATCTCCTCCTGGCAACGCAGGCCACTCCGAAAAGGCAATCCAGGCCATAATTCGCAGTAATCAGCCTTCCAGAGTCGTTCGCATCGACCAGATTGCGCACCAGAGGCCCGACATAACTGCCATTGGATCTGAAGAAGTAGCGCGCCTTGCTGTCCGAGCCGGTGGCATTCTCCCCGTTTGGGATCCCTGTGACGGAATCGGTGCGGAACCATCCGTCGGCACTCGGAAATCCGGCGACAAGGTCGGCCAGATTGCTGGCTATGAGATATCCGCGCCTCTGCAATGTCAGTGTGAAGTTAGGATGATTGACAAACAGTGCGCAGTCTACCGCATTCCGGTACCGCGCGGGAACATCTATTACCAGGCCGTTGGCGGCGATTGTGCTGCCAAGGCGCTTTCCGGGGGCGTTGTATGCCACCACAGTCCCGGTCCATACAGGGAATATTGCAATGAGCCCTGCCATAAGGCCTGGATCTTGCAGGATCAGATCTGCTTCCTTATTGCTGATCATGGGCCTGCCTTCCACAAGCCTCAGCGCCTGCGCGAAGGGGACTCCGCCGCCCCATTCCCGCACGATTGAAACTCTTGCTTTTCCAATCCTAGCTTCCCTTTCCCCCATTGCGACCATTCCAAGCGCCTATCTCTTTTTCTGATTTATAACAGTTGCGGTTGAAGAGACACTCGCTGACTGCGCATGCTGCCTACTTGGCAAGATTTATGTCGGCCTTCTTGACCGTCTTCCTCTTCGCATGGGCGGCGAGCCTCTCCGCCTTCTTGGCTATGGAGTATGCGTGGCGGTTTATGATCTCGGCAAACTCGACTGCGGCATCCTCGCTGACCCTCTGCGCGCCGGCCTCCTTGAGTATCCTCTTGGCAGTTATCTTCGTGATCGGCATGATAGGGATGGAGATAATAAGATTAAAAGGCTTGCGATGGCGCACAGTTAGAAGCCCTGCGCGCGTGCTCGCGGAGCGCGGGATGATGCCGTGAACAGACACGCCACAGATTGCGGAAGTGAAGGCGGGGGAGAGGCTGGCTGTGGGATTTTTCCAGTATGGCATAAGCCCTGCCTGGCGCCCCTTGCCGGAGTGTACGGAAAAGTTTTTAGCTTGTCAGGTTCCTGCGTTCATTGGTGTTGCCTTATGGAGATACGCAGCCTTGACCTGCCTGACTTCGAAGCCCTGTTAGGGCTTGTGGAAGAGGTCTACTCGGATGCGCCGAGCGCGATGTGGTTCGTAATGAAGCCGGATGCGCAAGCCTTCAGGCCGATATTCAGGGCGAAGATGGAGGGAATTGTCCTAAAGGATGTGGTGGACCTGATCGCCCTGGATGCGGGGAGGATGGTTGGGGAGTGCGAGATTGTTAGGAGGCATGGAGAGCTCGGGATGCTGGGCATCATAGTCTCGAGGGATAAGAGGCGCATTGGGGTTGCGAGCAGGCTCCTTGCAGAGGCGAGCGCAGAGGCGCTAAGGATCGGCATCAGTAGGATAAGAGCCGAGGTTGACGAGAGGAATAGCAGTGCCATACTCTTCCTGGCGAGAAGGGGTTTCTCGATGAACGGCACGGCGGCAAGGAAGGTCGGCGAGGGAGAGATAAGCGTGATGCTTATGCTCAAGGACATAGGTCAGGAGGGCCCGTAGACTGAGAGTTCCGTCCCGTTTGTCTGCGAGATGACCACCTCCAGATGGCTTGCAGGGTTCTGCGCGGTGTAGTTGACGAGCCAGACGTTCGTGTAGTTCATTCCCAGAAGACCGAGATTTTGGTAGTAGGAGGCGTGGACAAGCACGTTGTCGAAGCCGTGCCCGGCGATGAAGGCTTTCACGGCAGGAAGATTGAGCGAGTACGAGTCGGTTATTGCCACGGGATAAGAGCCTATCGAACTGCCGTTCGCCGAGGTTGTGCCGTAAACGACACAGCCCTCCGTATAAGTATTCTCAACCCTGTAGACGAAGCCGTACTTTGGATAGTCGAACGAGTAGATGTAGTACGCGGGGCACGGCGAGGTCGAGTTGATGACCACCGAGGCTAGTATGTGCCAGCTCCCGGCGTACTGCGAGGGAGTGACGTTTGTTATGTTGATTGCCGAGCCGGGATTCGAGTTCTGGAGGTCGTGGAGCACCAGGGAGCTGGCCTGCGCGCTCGAGATCTGCTGGCCGAAGGAGACGTGGCTTAGCGTGAAGTATCCGGCGAATATTATGAGCACTATTATAACTGAGGCAAGTATAGCCTTTGAGAGCAGGTCCATACCATATATAAGGAAGGGTAAGGGTTTAAAATCCTAATCCTTTCGGCGGCGCAGGCAGGAATCGGAGAGTCTTGGCAGGTGATGGCGCGGCCGGGAAAACTTGCACTTAGGTCACTGTGCTGTTTGTCAGTATGCCGAGCGTAGCTGTCGAGTGGTTTCCGAGCCTGAAGTCCCCTGCGGCTATGAACTGGCTCTCGTTTGCCTTGCTTGCGTAGACCTGCGAGACTATGCCTACGCTGACCTCCCTGCAGGCCAGCGGGCCGAGGTAGATGCTTGCGTTTGCAAACGTGCCCAGAGGATGGCTGCCGACGCCGTTGGTTGTGTTGTAGCGGTCGACAAGGAAGACTGTCTTGTTTATAAGAAGCTCAACATAAAGATCCCTGTTTGCGGGAGAGACTATCCTAAAGTTCAGGTATGGGGCAGTTACCATAAAAGGCGCGGATATGAGGCTTCCTGTGGAGGGGTACGCCCCTGGATTGAATGTAGTGGCGAGGTACTCGCCCAAGTATCCGGACCATGGCGAGGAGTAGTACTGGCCGTTCCCGTTTGCCGAGATGAGGTCAAGTGGCGAGGATCCAAAGCCGGAGCCCGATTCGTTCCAGTCCAGATAGTTCCCTGTGGAGAAGTCCCCGTTTGGGATCTGGGAAGGCTGCTCGCCTAAGGCGCATTGATATGGCTGCCCGGGGAGCGAGAGGGTGGGGCTGTTCCTTCCGTTTATCGCGGCAAGGCCGCCGTCCGATATGGAACCAATGCTAGGATTTTGCGAGGCGGCGGCGAGGTTGGAGCTTGCAGAGTTGGAAGAGGCGCTTCCGGAGGAGGCTGCCGCAGAGCTTCCAGAAGAGGCGGCGGAGCCCAGAGTGTTGCAGTCGACCTGAGTTATGGCAGGTATGGCACCTCCGGTGCTAAACGAGGCTAGCCTGTAGATTATGAAGGAGGAGAGCAGGTAGAGTATTATGCCTATGACTCCGCCTATAAGCATTCCCATCCCCCAGCCCTGCGCGCTTCCTTTGATGTTGCCTGCAGCCGGGAGCATGTGTGCAACTGCGTATAGCACGGCGCCGAAGACGAAGAGGAAGATGGCAAGTATGCCTATAACAGAGCTTATTATGCCTATGAGCCCGCATATCTGGATCTGTATCCCAGAGGAAATGCCTGAGGCCTGGGCCGCAAGCGCCGAGGTGAGGCATTCGAACGAGACAAACGAGGCAAGAAGAAGGCAGACTATGGTCCTGGAGGATCCGCGGCTGAGTATTTTCATGTAACATGCCCACATACGCATTGGCGGCGCATCCAAGGCGGGTCATACTATCCCTCCTTTCAGGAATAATAAGCTTTCGTTTCTTAGGAATGGAGCTTCATGGGGGCGCGGCTTTTTAGATTTGTGGCGCGTAAATCTGCTTGGAATGGTGCTATTCGTGAACGAAACGCCTGGCGGGAGAAAAACAACTGTAGGCCTTGTGCAGATGAGCATGGCCGCCGATCCGGACGCCAACCTCAGGAAGGCGCTTGCGATGGTGGATGAGGCGGCAGAGAAGGGTTGCCAGATAATATGCCTCCCGGAACTCTTCGGCTCGCTCTACTTCTGCCAGGAGGCCGACCCGGAGAACTTCAAGCTCGCGGAGAGCATACCCGGAAGGACGAGCGCGGCCCTCTCGGATGCTGCCAGGAAGAACAAGGTGGTTATAATAGCCGGCATCTTCGAGAAGAAAGCCGACGGGGTCTATTACAACTCCGCAGTTACTATAGACGCCGACGGCACGCTGCTTGGGGTCTACAGGAAGATGCACATACCGGAGGATCCGGCATACTTCCACGAGAAGTTCTATTTCACGCCGGGGGACCTTGGCTTTAGGACATACAAGACAGCATACGGGGCAGTTGGAGTGCTGATCTGCTGGGACCAGTGGTACCCTGAAGCCGCCAGGCTCACCGCGCTCATGGGAGCCGGAATTCTTTTCTATCCCACTGCAATAGGATGGCTGCCTTCGGAGAGGAAGAGCGAGAAGGGCGAGGAGATACTTGAGGCGTGGGAGACAATACAGAAATCGCACGGGATAGCCAACGGGGTATTCATCGCCTCTGCCAACAGGGTAGGCGAGGAGGGCAGCATCGCCTTCTGGGGCTCGTCCTTCATCTCAGGTCCGTTTGGAAAGGTGCTTGCAAGAGGAAGCAGGGAAAGGGAAGGCCTTGTAATCGCGCAGTGCGACCTCTCCTTGATAGAGAGCACAAGGCAGGAGTGGCCTTTCTTCAGGGACAGGAGGATTGATGCCTACAAGGATATAGGTTCCAGGTCAATAGGGTAACAGCTTGGGGCGAGTTAATTTGGATATGTCCCCTTTTAGCCTGGGCTACAGGATGCCTGCCGAGTGGGAGAAGCACGAAGCCACATGGCTGGCATGGCCGAAGAACCCCAACTCCTTCCCGGGAAAGGTGCTGGCCGAGGTGGAAGTGACCTTCCTTAGGATTATAGAGGAGCTTTCGCGCGGGGAGAGGGTCGGCCTCCTGGTTGACAGCAAGGCTGCGCAGGACATGGTGATGCGCCGCATCTCTTCCACTGATGCCGACACCGACAACATCGCAGTGCATATGATTCCCACTGGAGATATCTGGTTCAGGGACTTTGGGCCCATCTTCGTCTCAAGAAGCGGCGGTGCGGGAAGGGAGATAGGATACACGCACTGGAGATTCAACGCGTGGGGCAACAAGTACGATGAGATAAAGCCGGACACGCATGTTCCTGAGAAGATGCCGCTTTCAGGATTCAGGAAGTTTGAGATCCCGATGGTTCTGGAGGGCGGCTCGATAGATACCAACGGCAAGGGAACGTTCCTAACTACGGAGCAGTGCCTGCTCAACAGGAACAGGAATCCGCACCTTAGCAGGATGGACATAGAAACCTACCTCAGGGAGTATCTCGGAGATACGAACACTGTCTGGCTCAAGGAAGGCATTGAGGGAGACGACACCGACGGGCACGTGGATGACATCGCACGGTTCGTCTCGCATGACACGGTGGCCTGCGCGTACGAGGAAGATGCAGATGACGAAAACCACGCCGCGCTTGCGGCCAATTTTGAGCTGCTGTGCCGCTCGCGCGGCCAGGATGGAAACTTCCTGAAAGTTGTCAGGCTGCCGATGCCGGGAAGGATGGAATACGAGGGATCGAGACTGCCTGCAAGCTACGCGAATTTCTACATTGCGAACGAAGTGGTCCTGGTACCTACATTCGAGGACGAGAACGATGGCAGGGCCCTTGGGATAATTCGCAGGCTCTTTCCAGGCAGGAAGGTGGTCGGCATAGACTGCAGAGCGATGATCGTCGGATTCGGCGCGATCCACTGCGCAACACAGCAACAGCCTGCTGGCAAGTTCTGATGCGCACAAAGACCCCGTGCCCAGTTGTTATCAGGGAAGTCTGGGTTGGTTTTATGGGACAGTGCTTAGCGGAATGTTCGAAAGGGAATACGTAGGCACTCTCCGTGCGTATAGCTCGTATACCTGCGCCGGCGTAAGCGCGGAGTCGTAGAGCTGAAGGTCTGAGATCTCGCCGTCAAAATAACCCTGGCCGCATGCGGACCCTATGCATAGCGAGTTCCACGCATTCGATGACGCCCAGGCGCCCGATGTGCCGTGGGCAACCTCCATGCCGTTGAGATAATACGTCTCCGTGGGGCTGCTTCCAGGGGAGAGGGTGACTGCAAGATTGTACAACGCGCCGGCAGTTAGCGGATACGTGAAGCTGTAGGAATGGCCGCAGACGTCGGTGGCGGCTATCACGTTTGATTGCATGAAGATGAGATTATATCCGCACTTTGACAAAGGGCTTGTGGAGAATAGGGTCGCTGCCGATGAGGCCTCCGACACCTGGGACTCTCCAAGATACACGTCCATTGTTGCGGTAAAGCCGGTATCCTGCGGAAGGATGTAAAGCGCGTTGCTTGAGATGGAGTTTACCGGTATACGGATCTGCGAGGACTTGCCTCCGAAGATGACGCCCGAGGGGCTCTTGGTGTCCATCGAGAGGATCGTGCCGGTGCCTGTCGCGCCAGTGCCGCTTAGGTCGTAGATGACAGAGGGCGCCGAGCCGTAGACCGAGCCTAAAACGGCAGACGGCATCACTCCGCTCGGCGGAATAAACCTCGCGCGCGTCCAGTAGGTTGTCATGCTGGGTGTTTCAGGCTCGCCGGTTGTTCCGGAGGTGGTACCAAGACCTATGTAGCTCGGGCTCGGAGCGCTTGCGGCCATTGATCCAGTTAGTATATAGTAATAATACGCAAAGTCCTCAGGAATCGGAGGCGCGATAGTATTGTTGCTTATGGCTGTGGAATATACTGCAAGAGGAGGCCACCGGGCAGTATTGCCCGTTCCGGTGCAGCTACCTTGGTCGAATACGTAAAGTTCAGAGCCGTCGCTTATCTGGCCGTTGATCATGCCCTTGAACTGGCTGAATACAGGAGTATATATGCATGGAGGTATTGTCAGAGTTAGACCACTATAGCTGCTGAAGTAACCGGCCAGGTCGATTTCCACAAAACCACTGTTGCCTCCGCCTCCGACAATGGCATCGAGGGAGTCCACAATCATAGAGTTGGAGTTGCTTACCGGAGTGGTGGAGATTGCGTAGGCATATGAACCGTCGACTGAATTCGAAGTCAGGGTTATGCCGTCGTTTACAGTTGCAGCGTTGCCAGGGCCTGGAGAGGTTCCAGATACCCAGCCAGAGGGCAACGATGTTCCCGCAAAATCCCAGTAGTATGGGAAGACGCTGGCGCCGGTGTCGTATTGGCCGTATGCTGGCGAGAGCTGCGGAGCCTCTCCGGTGGTTGCAGTGTTGAACAGGTTTGTGGTTATCGGCGCAAAGCCCATGTAGACCATGAGGCTGTTGGAGGCGCCTATCTGCGGGCCTATGTTAAGCCAGTATAGGGTATTTGCCGATGAGAATAGGTTGTCCGACCCTTCGTTGGCCACATTGCCCTCAAGCCACGAGTTTATAACCACCCCGTTGTAGTAGAAGAAATTTATATTCTGCAGGTTGCTTGCCTCATACTGGGAGTATGCTGCGCTGTCCACGTATACCGCCTGCTGGAAGTTTGCTTGCGTGTTTGAGGATTGGGAGTTGATTATGTTCACAGGAACGTAGTAGCTTATGCCGGATGGCAGGGATGGAGGGTTTGCGCCTGAAGCCGAGTATGTCTGTATGCTTTTCACGAAGCCTTCGCTTAGCGGCCACCACCCGACAAGGCTGTTTTGGGTTGAGTAGTTGCCAGGGTACGCAGCGACGCTTACGTTTGCCACTCCGCCTGTGAGGTTCTGGTTAAGGAATGCGTACGCGACGCCGTTGGCGTTGGTGTAGTTGGTGCCGAACTGCGCGTTTGTAAAGTTGCCAAGGGTCGTGACAAAGCCTACCAGCGCGTTTGGCGCGGGATTTCCAGTTGAATTGTCAACGGTTATGCCAATCCTCGAGGCTGCAGGATACTGTACCGATGCGGACGCCGTGCCTGTCTCGTTCCTGCCGCTGTAGTCGTACGCGTTGCCGTTAAGAGGCCACCATGCGATGATGTTTGCAGGGGAGGGCAGGGGAGTCCCGGAGATGCCGCTGCTGTATAGCAACGCTATCTGGTTCGCCGAGAGGGAGGTGTTGTAGACCTGGATGTCTGATATGACCCCGTTAAATGGGTTGGTGCCGGCGCATGCGCTGCTGCTTGAAGCGCCCATGCCGATGCAGCCGACATACGGGGTGGTCATCGTCAAGGTCCCGCTAAAGCCGGCGGAGCCGGCAGGCTGGCCGTCTACATAAGTTGTTGCGGTGATCCCGTTCCAGGTGAGTGCGATGAAGTGATATGCGCCGTTATTGATAACCTTTCCTGAATTCAAAGGGGCCAGAAGGGTGCCGGCGTTGTTCCTAAGGTAGGCGACCAGCTGGCCTGATGCGCCGCCTGCGCTAGTTGCGCCGACCTCCAGGTATATCAGCGGGGTGCCGCCGCTTTGAAGCTGGTATATCATCTCGTTGTTCCAGGCAGTCTGCACCCAGCCGGTTATGGTGATGCCCGTGATGGGGGCCGCCGGGACGGGGTAGCTTATCGAACTGCCCTGCCCGTTGAACTGCGCCACGTGTACGCTCTGGCTCGAGGCGAAGACCATGCTCGGGAAGATGAATGGGGACGGGCAGGATGCATCGACGCAGATGAGGCCCATGAAGTTCTGGATTATCATGCTCCCGGTGTTGAGCACGTTGCCGAGGAGCAGGCTCTTGGCCTGGGAGAATGCTATAGACTGCGCCTTCTGGGAGGCCTCCTGGGCGGTCACTATAACCTCACCGTTGGCAAGTATGGTTATGTTGTAGGGGTTTATCCCGTAGGCCGTCTGCAGCAGTATGTTGGAGGAATAGCCGTTTCCGGCGTTCACCGCGCTGTCTATCTGCTGCGCAGCCTGCTGCGCCACGAACTCGATCTGCGAGTAGACCTGCTGGTTGAAGAGCGAGGAGGTCCTCGTGGCTATTATGACGAAGAGTATTATGAATATGGTCATAGCGAACGTGTAGACCAGCATGAATTCAAGAGCTATCTGCAGTTTTCTTTCTTCCATAAGGCTCGCCTCATATCACAGGAGCCATATACACGCAGGGCAGCTCGTAGTTGCTCGGGCAGTTGGTCTGAGCGCTTACGTTTATGAGGTATGTGCCCTGGTTCACCTCGCCGCCGAGGTTTCCGCTTACGTTGACAGGCGAGTAGGATGTTATGTAGCTTAGGCCGTTTGGCACCCGTATCACGAATATGACTTCGTGGCCGACGCCGTCGCCGCTCGTCCCTACGAAGATGTACTGCACGTTGGGAGGCACCTGTATCTGGACAAACTGCTTGGCCGGAGGGCCTTCAGTGCCCACCAGGGCGGCTATGCTGGATAGCTTGCTTGCCGCCTGCTGCGAAGCGGTGGAGGACAGCGAGGCATTTGAATTTGAGAGCTGCAAAAAAGCAAGAACGACTACGGGCAGCAGAATCGCCAGTCCGAACGTCATAGTAACAAGCAACTCGAAACTCGATTGTGCTTTTGTCTCCAAATGTACCGAACCTACTTTTCGTCCAAGGCATACTGGCTGTCTGCGCCTTTCTTGCCCATGTATGCCATCTCCTTCCTGCCCTTTATAGTATTGTAGAGCCTGCTCAGGGCGTCTTTTACTGTGAATTCTATTGAGTAACCTTGCGAGGAGACCGACAGTGCTCCGCTGCGCGCGAGCCAGACGCGCGTCTGTATCTCGTAGTTTCGTACCTTGTGCTTCCTTACATGGATAGAGAGACTGTCTACCTTGAAACCGGTAAACTTGTTTATTTTCTCGACCGCTTTCTCGGCCTCGGAACGTATTTCCTCCTCATACTGCTCAGTGCTTTGATCTATGCCCGATATGAAGATGCCATCGGTTGTTTTCAGGCCGCTTTGCGCTGCTGCAGCGAAGATGTCCTTGACGGTTATTATGCCCGAAGGCTCGCCGCTGCGGGTGACAAGCAGGGAGGATATCCCATTCTCCGCCATTCCCCTTATTGCCGCGTCTATGCCTTCGTTGTGCCGTATTGAGTGAACGTCGGTCCCCATTATCTCTGAAACCCTGCCCTGAATCGGGGGGTTCCCTCTTGCCATCTTCGAGGACCCGCGCTGCTGCAGTTTTGAGGAGTATCTTAAGATGTCGCCATAAGAAAGTATTCCGGATAGCTTCCCTGCAGTAGTGACGGCTAGCCTGTTGATCCCTTTCTGGCGCATGTTCGAGCTGGCCTCTGCCACTGTCCTCTCTGAGTCTATCGAGATTAAAGGTGCGGACATCAGCTCGCTGACCTTGGAGCCTGAAAGCATATGCATCGAGAGTATAGCCTTCAGTATCGCATCCCTCTTTACTATACCGCGCACTTTGCCGGAGTCGGAGTAAGGGAGAGCTTTGGTTCCGGTCCCGTAGAAGTAATGTATTGCCTTTCCTATCGAGCTCTCCCTGCCCAGAATGGGCGTTTTGATTGCGTACTTTGCAGACGTGGCCTTTTTCTCCACGCTCACGCCGCCGGCTGCTGCCACCGTTCTGTCGTCTATTATTCCATAAAACTCCCCGTTCTTGGTCAGAACTACTGCCCCGTGAGATTTCAGTTTCCCCAAGACCTCAGTTATAGGAGTCTTGTAGTCGTAGAATGCAGTCTTGCTCACGAACTCTTCCGGTATGTTTTCGAATGCTATTGCCATTTTCATCATCTGTGGACTTTCGCCCATTAATATAGTTTTATATTACAGTTTATATATGTTCTTTTAGGTTTAAGCGCCAGGATGGCAGATCGGCCATGCGTCCGCCTGCAGAGCGGAAAAGGGGGGTTCAACTCCCTCTCCTGGCTTTTACGGTTTTAGGTTAGGCAGATAGGATTAATCTGATTTATCTGCCTAGGTAGTTAGGCAGATGTCTTTATATATTTTCATCTGCCTAACTTAA
>VFSW01010588.1_pt1 | contig 13052 bp, 11 predicted proteins | sample 5358111 | NCBI WGS metagenome assembly VFSW01 (sample SAMN11554181, study PRJNA540505) | mine drainage metagenome | isolation source: sediment from site ElyBrook_90M | place: USA: Ely Copper Mine, Vershire, VT | collected 2017 | reverse complement strand
CCCAAAGGCATCCTGATCTATACAAAGGATGGTCACGCTGCCGTTCAACTCATGTATCCGCAAACCTCTCTATCGAACGAGTTCGTGCACGACGGCTACGAAGCGACCTTCGGCACTTATGATCTCGACGAGGGAAGGCGACTGCTGGTCTATCACGTTGAGGGGTCAGCGACTCGGGAAAAACTCGTTGGCACAAGCGAGACGCTGCACTATGATTTGCCTGACAGTCGCCACATGGTCATCCGGCCGACCCAACCCGACCAGCATTGGTCGGTCATTTGGGTACGTTACTGAGTTGTATTGTCTAGTGGCAGTTCATCTAGCGTTCTGTCGTGTCCCCAAATTAACGGTGAGTCGCCTTGGATGCAGAAACCCGCGAGGAGCACCAGCCTTGGCGCGATGAATCTCGTCACTTCTGATTCTCTTCAGATCAACTGTAGCGGGTTATTGTGGGATCGATTGCTCTCGGGGAGTTCGGGCGTACACCTCGCGCGCCGCTTGTACTTGCTCGATGTTGGCTTCGGCCCAACCGCAGATGCCTTCGACCAGGCTGCACAAGGATCTTCCCAGATTGGTTAGCGAGTACTCCACCTTCGGTGGAACGCTGGCGTAGATTCGGCGTGTCACGATTCCGTCTCGCTCCAGGCTGCGCAATATGTTAGTCAATACTTTTTGCGAAATCCCATCCACCGATCGCCGCAACTGAGAGAACCGCAATGTACCCGCGGCGAGACGGCGAATGATCAGGACCGTCCACTTGTCCGCAATGAGATCAAGGACCTGGCGGGTCGGACAGTGGCTGTCGAAGACGTTCCACAGAGGGGCGGTTTCCAAAAGGATACTATCGCTCATAAAGGTGCCTACTTGTTTTTATATCCCAGTAATCTGAAGATACCCCTGGGAGAGATTCAAATGCAAAAGGTTTTGATCACAGGTGCGACCGGAGTTCTGGGCAGGGCAATCGTCAAGTCGGCCATCGACGCTGGGCTTGCAGTGCGTCAGGGAGTGCGAAATCTCGCGAAGGCGAATCCAACGGCAGAAGCGGTACCTCTCGACTACGCCGATCCCTCGACGATCACGACTGCGCTCGGTGGAGTTTCGGCGCTGGTGTTGATCGCTCCTCCGCTCGATGCGAATGCCCCGGCGCTGCTTGGCCCGGTGGTGACAGCGGCGAAGTCTGCCGGTGTTCAACAAATCGTTCTCATCTCAGCGTTTGGCGTGAACCACAATGAGCATGCGCCGATGCGTATTGTTGAGCACATCGTCATCAACTCTGGCGTGCCGTTCGTCATTTTGCGGCCGAATTTCTTCATGGAGAACTTCTCTGAAGGCCCGCAGGCAGGCGGAATCCGTGAGCAGAACGCGATCTATCTTGCCGCGGGAGATGGCAAGACCAGTTTCATCTCGGTGAAGGACATTGCCGCCGTAGTCGTGGCTGCAATAAAGCAGTCGCTGACCGGTGTCGAACTTGACCTGACCGGTCCGGAAGCGCTCGATCACTTTGAGATCGCGAAGATCATCAGCAAGGCATCTGGACGCACTGTGGTGTACCACTCGCTTACAGAAGAGCAGATGCTCGGGGGCGCGCGGTCGCATGGAATGCCGGAGCCGGTGATTACCTACCTCGCCATGCTCTACGGAGTCGTTCGTGCGGGTTACGCAGCCGGGATCGCGCCGTATCCGGAAACTTTGACAGGAAAAAAGCCTCTCACCTTTAAGAGTTTCGCAGAGCAAGTGAAATGGAACGAGGAGTCGAAATGACAGGACATGACATTCTTAACTCTGCGCGACTGGCGCTTGTGGCTCTCGCCGTTCTTGCGTTCAGCAGGCTGGCGGCGGCTACCTGCGACCGCGCCTGCCTTCTTGAGCAGGCGACACTGTTCAATACCGCGATGCTGTCTCACTCTCCGGAAAAGATCTCGCTTGCACCCGATGCTCAGATTCGCGAGAACACCCAGGTCATGGCACTTGGCAATAGCAGGTGGCTCGGCGTAGCGAAGATATTGTCGGAAGGAGTTTATGCCGACGCGGTCCTGGAAAATGTGATCGAGCACGTTGCGGCGGAGACGACGGCTGGAAAGCCCGTGTACATTGGGACGCGGCTCAAGGTGGCTAATGGCAAGATCACGGAAGTCGAGATCAACTTCGACGATGGTCCAAGAGTCAACCTCAAGAACCTGGTTCCGTACGACCCGCTCTTCTCAACCATTGTGCCGCCGGAAGCGCGCGCCACTCGTGAACAGTTGGAGCGAATCATTACCGACTACTTCAGAGGCCTGACGGACCACCAGCCCATTCAAGCGGACTATGACCCGCGCTGCGACCGCTACCACAGTGGAAACCGTGTCACGCATAACCCGCGGAATGGAGTAGAAGACAGTAATGGCGGTGACATCGGATGCTACGAGAGCAACCTCGGACCAAAGCCATGGGGCCCCGCAATGGAAGTTCGCATCGGACTTATTGACCCGGAGCGCGGCATCGTGATCGGCTACGCCATTCTTTACTATGGCGACAGCCCGCGCAGAATGCAGATCAACGAAGTCTTCAAAATCCTCGATGGACGTATTCGTATGGTGGACAACATTGGAATGATGGAAGACGGAATTACAACATCCGGCTTTACGAAATAATCAACTGCAGCCAAGGAAATAACTTCGATGACACGCACTCTCCGTCTTGCTCTGGCATCTACCGCGCTGCTTCTTGTGCCAAACTCCGCGGTAATCGCACAACAACCTACGCAACCCCCGCCAATGACTTCGGACGCCGCAAAACCTTCGCTAGTTGGAGAGGCACTCGCCGGCTACAACCAGACCAAGAAGATCATCGTTGCAGCTGCCGAGGTAATGCCGCCAGAGAACTTCTCCTTCAAGCCAACTCCGGAAATTCGCAGTTATGCGGAGTTGCTCACCCATGTTGCCCAGGTTCAGACTGGTCTGTGCGCCGTCGTCAGCGGTGGTTCATTTGAACGCAAACCTCCATCGACGGCGACCAGCAAAGATGAAGTCATCGCTGTATTGAAGAAGTCGTTTGATGCGTGCGATGCTGCCTTCGCAACCGTAACGGACGCGAATGCCACGGAAGTTTCAGGCCAGGGGTTCATGCGTGGCTCAAAGCTTGGAAACATCCAGAAGAACACCGCCCACAACAATGAGATGTATGGTCAGATGGTGGTCTATCTCCGCCTCAAGGGGATTGTGCCTCCATCAACGGCCATGCGAGGTAGGATGTGACCGCGATGACTCCGCTCACTCGCCGCGAATTTGTAAAAGCGGGCGCCGGTGTACCGCTGGCACTCTCGACGTTCACGAGCACCGCACGGGCGACCACTCCGGCTGAACGTTTTGACGTCGTAGTGGCGGGAGCCGGGCACAATAGTCTGTTGTGTGCAGCCTATCTTGCCAAGGCCGGCTACAAGGTCGTGGTGCTGGAAGGTCAAGCAACGATTGGTGGCGGGGTCAAAACAGCGGAAGTCTGTCATCCCGGCTTTAAAGACGATCTATTTTCAAGCGCGCATGTCGGGTTTTCACAGAACCCGGTGATGAAGAATGATGAGCTGAAGCTTCGTGACTGCGGTTACGGCGAATATATCGAGTCCGATCCAGTGGTGCACATCCCGTTCATCGATGGAGCCTCCATCACCATCTGGCGGGATCTTGACCGTACCTGTGAAACCATTGCGAGCATCTCTAAAAAGGACGCAAACACCTATCGCAAGATGGTGAACGAGTACAAAGCGCACGCCGCAGCCACCCGTGCGGCGGCTGATGCTCAACCTGGAGCTGTCTCCAGGATTCCCATGGCTGGGCTTTGGAAGCGCCGCTACGCAATGTCGGGATACCAACTCGCTTGCGGTCTATTCGAGTCCAGCGAAATGAGACGCGCTTCTTTAATGTGCGGGCACCTGGGTTCGGTTTCACCAAGCGATCCGGACACCGGCGCCCAGGCCTATTCCCTCGTGAACTTCCATCTCTCTGGCCGCGTCATTCCTAAAGGAGGTTCGGGAACGTTGACGGTTGCGCTGGGCCGCTTCATCGAAGCGCACGGAGGAGTGATCCTCACGAATAAACCCGTAGCAGAATTAATCATCGAAGGAAACCGCTGCGGCGGAGTTCGCTGCGCCGATGGTGATACTTTCCACGCCGACAAGGCTGTGGTGTCTACCATTCATATCAAGCATCTAGTCAATATGGCACCCAGTGCGCTCTGGGGCGAGGAGTTCCTTCAAGGCGTTGAACTGTTTCAACCAGAACACGCCATGATGAGCATGCACTACGCGATGACCGAGGCGCCAAAATATCCGCTACCAACTGGCGGTTCAATCTCGACTGGAGAAGCGGTCATCTGTCCGCGGCTCGAGAAGTATCTGCTTCTTAATTACGAGAATGCGACGGGGGAACTCGATCTGGACGATCCTCCAGGACTGCAGATTGTCTCATCCAGCGTCGTGGATCCAACGCGTGCGCCAGCGGGCTGCCACACCGTCAAAATTGAGACCAACCTACCCTACAACCTCAAGCAAGGGCCCGAACATTGGGATGCGATCAAGTATCAGGTCGCGGATTCGCTGCTCAATCACTTTCGCAAATTTGCGCCGAATCTCACGCAGGACAAGGTCATCGGAAAGTTCATTCAGAGCCCGCTGGACATTGAAAGAATGAATGCCGGCATGTGGCGCGGGAGTGCCCATGCCGGCGCATCCAATTCGGCGCAGAACGGACCAATGCGGCCGGTCCCGGGATGGGCCGATTATCGTATGCCCATCGCAAGCCTCTTTCAGACAGGCGCATGCACGGCGCCTGGCGGCTCAGTCACAGGTCTTCCTGGCCGCAACACAGCAGCCGTTATCCTCAAGGAGTTTGGAAGTAGCCTTGAAGAATTTGTGAAGAACGCCTGAGGCTCTTTCATCGGCCTCGTCAATTCAAAGCGCAGCACACTGATCGAACCACCTTTTCTCGGATACCAACTCACGTGGATGGGGACTAGATGACATTTAGTGCGAGCAGCTCAAGGCGGCAATTTCTCTCTACCCTTGCTATGACAGCAGGGGCAACGGCACTCCTACCGTCTCGCTTAGGCCAAGCCGCGGACACGATTGATCCGCGTGTGGCCGATGTCGTCGCCAAAACCATAGGGATCGATACACATAACCACATCGACGTTCCTCTCGGTACCGCTGAAATGCCGGGGCCAGATATCGACTTGGCCGGCGAGATGAAGCGGTCCGGCCTCGCAGCCATCTGCATGACCTTTGCAACGGACTACCAACCCGGCGATGCCTACGACCGCTTTCTCAAAGGACTGGCGTGCATGGATATGCAGTTGGAACGTAACGGCATGAAGCGTTCCCCTACTCCGGATGACGTTCACACCGCTCATAAGAATGGCCAGCCGACGGTTATCCAGGCGGTCGAAGGCGGCCACTTTCTTCAGGGTCATCTTGAACGGGTAGAAGAAGCCTACGGGCGAGGGTTGCGGCATTTTGGTTTGCTTCACGATAGCGATGCGACCGTGCCGCTCGGCGACGTCTACACTAACCCGCCGCGCTACGGTGGATTGACCACGTTTGGCGCGTCTGTGATCCAGGAGTGCAATCGGTTGGGTATGCTCATTGATCTTGCGCATGCCAATGTGCAAACCACGGAAGCCGCTCTCAAGCTCACGACTCGTCCGGTCGTCATCTCCCATACCGGCCTGGATACGCAATTGGGAAGCCTGCTTGCTTTCTCCTGGCTGCGCACGAGCGCACGAACCGAATGCCCCTGACGAAGAGCCTCATCAACAACCAGGCTCCCAATGCTGCCTGTGGCTCCAATCACCAATATGGTCATAGATTGATTACTCATAATGCTGTTCCCTCATCGATCGCGCGCAGTCCATTCAGCGCACGGGGATACCCGATAAATGGCAGAAGCTGCGTAATGACATCGATCATCCGTGCGCGCCCATTTCCTACTTGTAGATTCGCAGTGACATGCCCTTTGACCTGCGCATCACATCCCCCGAGCGAAACCAGCATGCCCAAGGTAAGCAGTTCGCGTGTAGGAATATCGATGCCGCCCCGCAAAACATGATCGCCGAAGCAGTTCGCCGACAGATACCGCTGAATGTGCATCTGATCTTGCGGGGCAGATGCATAAAGCTTCTCCACTCGATCCGCGCCGATAATCTGTCGCTGAACCTCACGGCCTTTGTCGGCGCGAGTCTCGGGGTTCGTTGTCGATTGGCCGGGAAGCGGTAGCGGGATGCCTCGTTCGCTGAGAACCTCATTGGTGGCGTGAAGAAAGTCGTAAACTTTGGCCATACCCACATACGGCACGGCCTGGTAGACGATCTCTTTGGCCTCGACTGGAGTGACGCCGACGATGAGCGCAGCGCCAAGCATGATGCGGTATTCGCGCAGAGCCTGACAGGCGATCATCGACGCCAACTGCACCATCAGGCGGATGCGCGGTTCCAGGTTGCCATGCTGCAGCACCTCGTCGAACGCAAAGTTTTCAAAGACCTCGATAAGCTCCGGGTCGGTTACGGCTAACTGTGACGCATGGCCGGGGAAGAGCTCATCGTGGTTCTTTCGTGCCTGTTCGCTGATTGCCATCGCAATTCTCCTTGTCTCTAGAGTGCTCCCCAGCACACGCCTGTGCCGGAGAGACTGCTTGCCAAGAACCGCGAACACTAGCGGCCGACACGACTCGCGAGTTGCGCTGGATAGCGGGCACCCTGCACCTCAATGCCGGAAACTGCACTTTCAATCTCTGCAAGATCGCCAGTTGTCAACTCCACGACAGCCGCGCCGAGATTCTCCTGCAGCCGATGCAGCTTGGTGGTTCCTGGGATAGGAACAATCCATGGCTTCTGCGCGAGCAACCAGGCGAGAGCAATCTGCGCATTGGTTACGCCCTTTTGTGCGGCGATCTTGGTGAGCACATCGACGAGTGTCTGGTTGGCCTTGCGATTCTCTTCATCGAAACGCGGCACTACGTTCCGGAAGTCCGTTTTGTCAAAGGTGGTATTTGCGTTGATGGCTCCGGTCAGAAAACCCTTGCCGAGCGGGCTGAAGGGAACGAAACCGATTCCCAGCTCTTCGAGGGTAGGCAGGATCTCCTTCTCCGGCTCGCGCCACCACAGCGAGTATTCGCTCTGGAGTGCGGTGACCGGTTGGACCGCATGGGCACGGCGAATGCTCTCAACACCAGCCTCAGACATGCCGAAGTGCTTCACTTTGCCTTGCGCGATCAAATCCTTCACAGTGCCGGCAACTTCTTCGACGGGGACATTCGGATCAACGCGGTGCTGATAGAGCAGATCGATCACGTCGGTGCGCAGGCGCTTAAGTGCCGCGTCCGTCACCTCGCGAATCCGCTCCGGACGGCTATCCATGCCCATGGCGGGCTTGCCATCGACAAAGCCAAACTTAGTGGCGATGACAACCTTGTCCCGAAAGGGCGCGAGCGCCTCGCCCAGTAATTCTTCGTTCACGTTCGGGCCATAGGCCTCTGCTGTATCGAAGAACGTAACCCCGCCCTCATATGCGCTCCGGATCAGCTTAATCGCCTGATCCTTCTCTGTTGCCGGACCATACCCGTAGCTTAGACCCATGCAACCTAATCCAAGAGCTGAAACTTCAAGACCGCTCTGTCCCAATGTGCGCTTCTGCATTGCTTCTCCTAATTGCAATCTCGTTTGCCGTTGTTCACCCGTTAAACAGAAACCCCTTCCTACAAGCGGGCACAATGTCGCGGTCTTATGCGGGATTTGAAAGTAGTCCGGCGCGCATCGCTGCAATTACGCCGCCATCGATCAGAAGGTCGCTGCCTGTCACGAAGCCCGCATCGGGCCCGAGCAAGTACGAGGCCGCCACAGCAACCTCGTCCGGCGATGCCATGCGCTTGGCCGGCGACGCGTCGATCATCGCGCGGTAGATGTCGCCGATCGGCGAGTTCAACTCGTGTTGTGCGAGAGGTGTGGCGATGATACCCGGACTGATCGAATTCACGCGGGCGCCACGTTTGCCCCAACTGATCGCCGAGGCTTGGACACGCAGATGGTTTGCGCGCTTTGAGACGATGTACGCCACCATGGAATTCGGCACTGCGTCCGGGCCGAGGAAAGGCTTGGCCAGGAGTTCATCCGCAGGCGCGAACGCCAGATCATGTTCCTGTTCTGCGGGAAGACCTGCCGACATATGCCCAGCCATACTCGATACAATCAATCCGGCGCCTCCCGGAGCAATGATCCGTTCGAATTCCTCGAAAACCACGGCACTTCCGTACAAGTCGACGGCGAGCACTCGATCCGGCGGAGCCATGTTGGGCGAGACCCCCGCGGTATTGACGACGTTGACGACGCTTCCGAGCGCGGCCGCTGCGTCCGCCAAGGCGCGAACAGATGCACGCGACGATACATCAACTTTGAGCGTCGTCACTTTGTAGCTGACTAACTCAAGCTCCTTCGCGGCAGATGTCAACAGCTTTTCATTGAAGTCTGCCAGGAGGATGTGCTTCCCGAATCCCTGACGGCGAGCGATCGCCATTCCAATCCCGCCAGCTCCGATGACTACGACTACTTCCTGCTTCATTTGCGTTCTTCCTCAATTCTTCGCTCGTGGCCGACGTTCCCAATTCATGCGATGGCGACGAGCGACTTGTGGGGCCATCTCGCCTCTTCCGACTCTTCAATACTACGGAGAACCGAGTTTCGAGCGGTATCACGATCCTGCGAACTTCTTGCCTATTCCTCCGAGACGCGCATTCTTTCGTACACGCAGTACCTTTCCGGGGGTACGCTTAAAATGAAGAAGCAGAATGCAGATTGAAGCGAAAATCGGGGCAGAGAAGCCTCGCGAGGCCAGTTCCGACCAAGATGGCGGCGGGGACCGGGCGATTGCCCTGCGGTCCGAGCTGGCCCGCAAGATCGCGGCCCATATCCAGGTAGAGGGCGACCAGATCACTCCCGTGCCGGGCTTAGTCCTGTTTCGCAGGACCACTCTGACGAGCTGCTACTCAGCCACATACGAGCCCTCGATCATCGTCTACGGGCAGGGCCAGAAGCATGTCAACCTCGGCGGCGCCATGTATGTGTGTGACGAGTCCACGGTACAGCTCACCTCAATCGATATGCCGGTCATCAGCCAAGTGACGCAGGCGAGCGAGGAGAAGCCAATCCTGGCCCTGATTCTCAAGCTCGATATGCCTTCGGTTCGCGAGATCCTGAGCCAGGACGAGTTCTTGTCGGCGGACGTTTGCGCCGGCACACGCGGCATGGCCATTGGCAAGTCCACGCCTGAAATACTCACCTCCTGCATACGCCTGCTGGATCTGCTCGATACTCCTCGCGACATACCTTTCCTCGCTGGCCTCATGCAACGGGAGATCGTCTATCGCATATTGCGATCGACTTTGGGCAAGCACCTTCGCGCCATCGCCACTCTGGGCGAGCAGAGCAATCGCACGGCGAGAGCCGTCGCATGGCTAAAGGAGAATTTCTCGAAGCCTCTCCGTGTGGAGGATCTCGCGTCGGTGGCCAAGATGAGCGTATCTACATTTCATCAACACTTCCGCTCGCTGACCCAGATGAGTCCGCTGCAATACCAGAAGCGGATGCGCCTGCACATGGCGCGCGTACGCATGATGACCGAAGGCCTGGATGCAGCCACCGCCGCCTTCGAGGTCGGCTACGAGAGTGCCAGTCAGTTCAACCGCGAGTACCGAAGGCTCTTCGGCCAGCCCCCCATGCGCGACATCAAGGCGCGCGAATTGGTAAACCTCGAACAAAACCAAAATTAGATCTGCTGACACTAAGGCAAAAGCGGTCATTGAGCTATTCAAGTCGATCAGGTGTTCTCGGCACGTTATCGTAAAACCGGCTTCCCGGAAAAATGATCTTCGCCGATTGTCTGTTGCTACTCTCTAACGAGCGGCAAGTCGCCAGTGAACTCATCAACCGAGGATCGGTACCGAGAAGTCTTAGTGCTGTATAAGTCGGCGAGTGTGTAGGAAACGGTCCGGAAGGGCCCTTGGCGATAAAGAGCCAATCGTCAGAACGCCCGCAGCGTAATCGGCGGATATCCCATCCGAGTTGTGATGGCCGGTCAATTTGCTGTTTTGAAACCTGGAAGTATGTGCGACTCGGAACGAAACACGTGGTAATTCGAGAAGCGCATGTCATTGAGCTTCGTGGAATATGGGCCGTAGCTCAAGAAGCTTTGATCCCAAGATTTCAGTGAAATGATCGATCGTCCTCTCGCGATAGATAGGCTCCTGATCGGGCAGAAATACGTTTTCCCACCGATCTTGACAGGACCATAGTCGATCAGAATTTCGTCGCGGTTCATCGGGACATACTCGCGCATATCGAATTTCTCTTGTAAGCGGAGAATCGTGCCCTCCGAAGGATCGATTGCAATCTCACCGCGATACCCCGCTTGCTTGCGAAATGTGTTTTCTCCGTCTGCATCGGGTAGGCAGCAACCGCCTTCGAAATCCTTGGATTCTGCCATCGGAACGTCGAATTCAAAAACGGCGAGACTTAAGCCCGGACCGCTCTCCCAACGCAACCACTTCATCCGTCCCTGGGTCTCGACCGCGCGCCGTGCATCAGCCAGAAGAGGGCCGAACGTCCCATGCGTAATCAAGTATCTATTGGAAGACTCGTCAGGCTCCGACCCTTGTGATTCGACGACCTCGTTTCCGTGACGGTACAGGATTGTCGCCTTCGACGTCTCGGCAACGTGCAGAGGTTGATACTTGACCGTAAGCTTGTCGCCATCGAACTGCGGCGTGTCTTCATAGCGAACGGTTGTCCTCGTCGCATAGAAATCCGGCAATTTCGGTATGGTCGTATCGAGATAGCTCTTTACCATCGCGAGCATGTGTTGCTGCGTGGCGTCGTCCGGCGCCGGCTGCTGAGGAATCTCCGAAGGCGGGGGATCGAGGAATGCAGAAGCATCTGCAACTGCAATCAACGACTGCTGAAGACTCCGACTCCTAAATCGGGCTGTCCAGTCAGAGAGCCTTGAAACGCTCACACGATCTGTCAGTTCGACCTTCGACAGATCTCCCCGCTCGAGTCCGCCTCCAGAAGCGCTAAACCCGGGTTCTGGGGAGTCGAAGACATCGTCACTTCCGCGTAGGCGCTGTGCAATCTGCTGAGCCGTAAATCCTCGAAGGATTTGTTGCTCAAATTGTTCGACCGTGACATGTCGAACAGGGGGACTCTGCTGGTCAGAGTAATATGGCTCATCGTAATAGCCCGTGTTGGTTCGCGCGAGCAATCCTGGTCTCTTCAGGAGCACCTGTAGACCGTGGTACTCGTGAGGTTGAGCAGCGACAGGGGGATCGAAGGAAAGCATGTAAAAGGTTTGCACTTTTGCCAGGCAGCGATTCATCTCCACTACAAGGTCATTGGTGTCATTCACGACACTCCCGCCGCTTTGAATTGCCAAAACCTTCTTGTACAGAAATCGGTCGTTTGCCTCTCGAACCGTTCGCGGTCCGGTCAGGTATTGTAGATAACCGTTTCCGCAGGGTTCGTCTTGATCAACCGAGATTTCGTCGATTGACATGCGGGCCTCGCGAAACAGTGCGTTGAACCAGTAAATCAGATTGAATGTCTTCTGGCCTTCATTAGTATTCGCAGGAAATATGCCGGTTCCCTCTGCGCAACCCGGACCGATCCAAAGTAGCACTTTGCGGCCTCGTTTTCGCCTCTGCCCGGTAGCAATGGTGGCGAGTGCCCGCAAAGCAATAGAGCGCTTGTTCAAAAGGATCCGATTGCCACGAGACAGATCAGAGGCCAGCATGTTTCCGTCCGTCGAATCGTGGCCAGCCACAGTCCATAATCCATCTTCAGAAAGCCCGAAGATCGAAATGGGCTGGGGAAGATGCCCGCTGTTCTGCCGCAGAAACTGCTCCATTGCAAGTTGGACACGCGATATATTGCTGGCCTGCAACCCGACCGTATCAACAAACAAGACGACCCCTACCGGAGGATCGGGTGGGGTATGCTGTCCATCGAATGCATGAAACGACAGGATCGTTTGGGGGCGACCTTCGTCCAGCAACTCAAAATCCTCGCGATTAAGGCCCGAAACTGGGTTTCCGCCTCCGTTAGTGACAGATACGTCGAGGTGAATCAGCCCCTTTCCCTCATCGAGCATCTGAATGATGGGCAGCGTAGTCGGTTGAGCTTGCGGAGGAGATGGCGAAGGCAAGGGCTTGGCAAGGCCGGGGCTTTGCCGCATTGAAAGGAGAAGGCTCAAGAATATGCCGTTTGCCACGCAGGACCAACGAGATAAATGCATCGCCGCCTCGACCTCGCTTTGAATCCTAGCTGAACTTTAGGCGTATTGTCGTCATTCTGCTGGCGACCCAAAAGCTGAAGCACCCAATGTGCTCGGATCTCCTGCCGAAGCTCATCTCAGAGAGCGCGGCTCTTTCGGATCTGCTTGAAAAACTCCTCCAGAACGCTGACGTTCTCAGTCTCGGCCCGCTCCCGCAATTTGACCCGCACTTCCTTGCCGATGTGAAGGAGAATGGGGTTCGATCGCCTCCTGCTCCCGTTTGTACAGTTTCAACCGCCGCTCTTCTGCGAATGAGAGCGTGCCATTCGCAGCCGTGGACGCGGCTAACGTTGGGCGTGCAATCCCCGCCATTCCTGCAAAGCGGGTGGCGGTCGCGCAATTTCTCTTGCACGCCAAGCGTGACATTAGGCCTCTATTGTTCGTTAATATCTAGTTGTCTCCACGCCGGATGAGACTCCTCAACTGAAGCAGATCGACAGCGTAAGAATCTCCGATTCTTCGATCAAAGGCTGTCCGGCAATCTATTTCAAATACGCCCGGACCAAATCGATGAGATCTTCTGCCAGTTCCGGGGCGATCTGTTCCCGCGACCCATCGGTCAGATGGAAACGGATGTGGTCTTCCAGGACCTCCCCCATCAGGCTGTTTACGGCTCCGCGTACCGCAGCTAACAACATCAGTTGGTCACCACAATCTTGATCGGCTTCGAGAGAGCGTTCTACTGCGTCCAACTGTCCGCGAAGCCTAC
>VFSW01010587.1_pt1 | contig 13052 bp, 10 predicted proteins | sample 5358111 | NCBI WGS metagenome assembly VFSW01 (sample SAMN11554181, study PRJNA540505) | mine drainage metagenome | isolation source: sediment from site ElyBrook_90M | place: USA: Ely Copper Mine, Vershire, VT | collected 2017 | reverse complement strand
TGAACAACGTCGAGATTCCAGGCATGTACGGCCCCTCGGCGGATGAAATGAAAATGTTCAATTCGCAGAGCGCGTAGGGTTTTTTGTTGCACAGGCACGCTTGCCTGTGCGGTTTTGTGAATCGCGCGCGGGCTGCCGGATCAACGTCGATCGCAAAAACCGCGCAGGCAAGCGAGCCTGTGCTACTTTCAAACAAAACCTTTCCACCTCACCAGGACAATCTTGCCGTCAAATACCGGATTCGGTATAGTGGCAGGAGCTATCCAAATTCACAGGTCACGGTCCAGGAGTAGCAAACCCGTCATGTCCGCCGAAGCAATCCCGTTTGCCAGCGTTGAGGAAGCCGTCGAAGAAATCCGCCAGGGGCGGCAAATTGTATTGGTCGACGATGAAGACCGCGAGAACGAGGGCGACCTTACCATGGCGGCGGAAAAGATTACGCCCGAGGCCGTTAACTTCATGGCGAAAAACGGCCGCGGCCTCATTTGCCTGGCGCTGACCGAAGAGCGCTGCGACGATCTGTCGCTGCCGCTGATGACTCCAGTGAACACGTCGAACTACGGCACGGCTTTCACCGAATCGATCGACGCGCGGCGCGGCACAACCACGGGAATCAGCACGGCCGATCGCGCGATGACCATCCTCACGGCCATCGATGCGGCAACGCGCCCGACCGATCTTGCGCGCCCGGGGCATGTTTTCCCGCTGCGCGCCCGGAATGGCGGCGTGCTGGTGCGCGCGGGGCAAACCGAAGCGTCGGTGGACTTGGCGCGGATCGCCGGACTCACTCCCGCGGGCGTGATCTGCGAAATCATGAATGACGACGGCACGATGGCGCGCCTGCCGCAGCTTGCCGAATTCTGCCGCGCGCACGGCCTCAAGCTGCTGACCGTCGCGGAGCTGATCCGCTACCGGATGCGACACGAGCGCTACGTCCGGCGCGTCGCCGAGACGGCTCTGCCCACGCGATACGGCGATTTCCGCATGATCGTGTACGCCTCCGACGTGGACCGCGAGCAGCACATCGCGCTGGTTCGCGGAGATTTGGCCGGAGGGCCGCCGCTCGTGCGCGCGCACTCGCACTGCCTCACGGGCGATGTTTTTGCGTCCACCGAATGCGATTGCCACGAGCTTATCGAGCGATCGCTCGAAGCCATTGTCGGTGAGAATCGCGGCGTGTTTATTTATCTTCATCACACGGGACGAGGCTTCGGCATCGACGCCGCCGCGCCCGCTCCGGGCGCGCTCCCGCGCATCGTGTACCACTCGCGCGAACAGATCGACATGGATATCGCGCGGCAACGCCTCTTGCAGCACGAAAGCGGCATCGGCGCGCAGATTTTAATCGATCTGGGATTGAAGAGCCTGCGCGTCCTCACCAACCATCCGAAAAAAGTAGTCGCGCTCGAAGGCTATGGCCTGACAATTACCGAGCAGGTCCCGCTCAGAACCTCGTCGTCGAAGAAACGCACGCATCAGACGCTGTAGTAGCACAGACTTCAGTCTGTGGGGTTCCGTCAGGGCGCCCATGCCGTTCGCGCCAGCCAAGAATATGCACAAATCCACAGACTGAAGTCTGCCAACCGCCATTCGGAGCGCTTGCATCCTGCGTCCATTTCTTCTCCCCCATTCTCACTGTTTCTTTGCAGGAGGGTTATTTTTCTGCGCCGATGGCGCGGGCGGAGGCGGAGGCGGCGCCGAAACCGTGACGTACGGGCGCATCGCATCGAGTTTTTTTTGGCTGATGCCGCGGATGGCGAGCAAGTCCTCGACCCGGCGAAAGCGTCCGCTCTTCTCCCGCATGTCGATAATTCTCTGCGCGGTGACAGGCCCCACGCCGGGTAATTCCTGAAGTTCCTTCGCGTTCGCGAGATTTAGATCGACGGGCTTCGCCGGAGGATTCTTCCCGGCTTGCGCGGCGGCGCAAAGAAGGAGCAGCGCGAGGCCCGAAATCAGAGCTCGAGTTGTCAAACGCCTTGCTCGCATGTAGGGCTGGCCGCCGGTAGCACAGGCTTCAGCCTGTGGCCTTCTCGATGGCGTGAAAACTCAAAATCCACAGGCTGAAGCCTGTGCTACTTAAGTCTTAGATTCGATTCCCTTGCGCGTCATAGACCTCGGGCTCGCCGAATAGCGCGGCTTGCGATTCGATCTGCGCGCGGTCGCCGACAATCACAATTTGCGCGTGGGCCGAATCGAAATATTTCCGCGCCGCATCCAGCACGTCGGCCGAAGTGAGTTGCAAGACGCGCTCGCGATACGTTTCCAAATAATCGTCGGGAAGTTTTTCCAGCGTGCACGTGGCCAGTTGTCCGGCGAGGCCGTCCTGCGTCGCGAGGCCCAGCGAAAAGATGCCGGTCAGGTAGTTGCGCGCATCGTCCAGTTCTTCCTCGCCGACCGGAGTGGAGCGCATGCGGTCGATCTCGTAGAAAATTTCGGTGAGCGAGGCGGCGACCACGTCGTTGCGCACCGCCGCGCCGATGCTGAAATAACCGTGCTGGCGCAAGGGATGCGCCCCGCTGCGCGGGCTGTAGGTGTAGCCTTTCTGCTCGCGGATGTTCATCACCAGGCGCGAATTGAACGCGCCTCCGTAAATCGAATTCGCAAGCGTGAGCCGCAGCCAGTCCGGATGCTTGCGCGTGATGGCGCGATTGCCAATCAAAATCTGCGTCTGCACGGATTCCGGAAGATGCACGAGGTACACGCGGCGCGCTCGCACTTCGGGCAGCGCCGGATCGGGCGCTCCTTCGACGGCGCCGGACGACCAGGAGCCAAACGCTTTTTCGATCTGCGCGAGCATCTTGTCGGGCGCGAAGTCTCCCACCATCGCCAGCAACGCGTTTCCGGGCCGGTAGTAATGCTGGTAGAACTCCTTGAGCTGTTCGATGCGGTAGCTCGCCACTTGCTCTTCGCTCGGCGAGATCGTGCCGTACGGATGCGCGCCAAACAGGACGCGCCGCAAGCGCTCGCCGGCCAGAAAGCCGGGCGTGGTGCGCTCGATGCGCAAACCCTCGACGAGCTGGCGCCGCTCGCGTTCGAATTCGTCCGCGGGAAAGGAAGCGTGCTGTGCCAGCTCCGAAACGAGACCCAGCAGATCGTTCGAAAAATCCACCAAGCCGCCGAACGAAATCACGCTGGTATCGGCGCCAGCGCCCGAGGAAAGATCCGAGCCCATGCGGCGCAGGTCCTCCTCAATTTGGCGGCTGGTGCGCCTGGTAGTGCCCGTGCGGGCCACTGTAGCGGCCATGTCGGCCAAGCCGGGCGCCTTCGCGGCAGCAACGGCATTTCCGCTGCGGAAGAAAAGCTCTCCGGTAAATTTAGGAAACGTGTGCGATTCCACGAGGACGACTTCGAGACCATTCGAAAGAGTCCTGTGCACGCGCGGAGGCCAGATCACCGGCCGCGCGGGAGTGAGCGGTGGAACGGTAGAAATCGTTTCCGAACGAGGCGCGGAACCCATCAGGCCGCCCCTTTCTTCGCCGGCTGTCGAATGGCGATGGAGCGGTTGTGACGCGTCAAAATTTTGCGAGCGACGGATTGCAGCGCCTCCGGCGTAACTTCCATAAATCCGCCGAGGATGGAATTCACAAGATTCGGATCGTTGTCGAATAGGGAGAAACACGCAAGGAGATGCATCAGGCCGTAGCGCGGGATGGATGCGCCGTGACCGCCCTCGAGCATGGAGTAGTAATTCGACCGAAATTTCACCTTGATCGGTTCCAATTCCTCGCCGGTAATTCCCTTCTCTTTCATTTCGTCGATAATCTGGTCGTATGCGGCGATGGTCTGGTCCACGGAGTATTCGGGCTTGTGCAGAATCCGGGTCACCATGAGCGTCGGGCCGTTGTAGTCGAACAAATCGCCGACGGGATAGTGGATGCCGCCCTCGGCATCGACCGCAATTTGCCGTTCGAGCACCAAGCGGCGATAGACTCGGCCCGCGCGCCCGCCATGAAGCGCTTGGTCGAGCATGGCCGCGGCGTGCCACTCGGGCGTGAGGCGCCGGGGCGACTGGTAGCCGATGGCAATGCCGGGAAGCGTGCCGAATTTTTCCTCGACGACGCCGCGCCGCTCCTCGATCTGCGGAGGCTCGTCGATGTCCGCCGGCGAAGGCTGCGGCCCCGACGGGATGGATGCAAAATGGCGCTCGGCGAGCCGGATCCCCTCGTCCGGATCGACGTCTCCGAGGATCAGCAGGACCGCGTTGGAGGGGGCGTAATACGTCTTAAAAAATTTCTGAACGTCATCCAAGGTCGCGGCGTCGAGATCGTCGAAATCTCCGTAAAAATTGTGGGCGTTCGACCAATTGCGGTACGCAATCGGAGGAAGATCGAGCCAGGGAAATCCGCCATAGGGCTGATTGAGCACGTTGACGCGCACTTCCTCTTTCACGACGTCGCGCTGGTTGCGCAAGTTTTCGTCGTCCACCTTCAGCGCGCGCATGCGGTCCGCCTCGAGCCACAGGACGCGCTCCAGCGCATTCGAGGGCACCGATTCGTAATAATTCGTGACGTCATAATGAGTCGAGCCGTTCAACACGCCCCCGGAAGAATTGATTAGCTTGATGTGCGCCATTTTTCCTGCGTTCGCAGAGCCCTGAAACATCATGTGCTCGAACAAATGGGCGAAACCGCTGCGGCCTCGAGGCTCGATGCGAAACCCGATATTGTAATAGACCCCCACCGTGGCCACCGGCGCCGTATGGTCCGGCGAAAGAACCACGCGCAGGCCGTTGGGCAGCGTCGTGCTCTCGATTGGAATGTTCAGTTGCGTCAAGAAGCCCCCTGTAATCGCAAATCATGCGCGGCAGAATCCGGCCACGGCAAATCTCGATCCGGCATATTTACTTCTTTTTCGAAACCGCGGGCGCGCCGAAAATCCGGTCGAGCTGCTTCATCCTGGCGCCCGGCTGGGAATCGAGCACTTCGACCGTCAGGCGCGAAAGCGTCTTGTAGGCCTCCAGATATTCGGGCTCGCAATCCGCAAGGGCCTGGACGTGCCGCTCGATCGTCGAAAAATCTCCCCTCGATAAGGGGCCGGTCCATGCCGCGAGCGGGCCAACGCTCTCGAAATTATCCAGCGTCTGCCGCGTTAATGGTAACAGAGCGCGCATCGCCTGTCGGCGCTTGAATCCCTGCGTCATCAGCAGACGCGTCGCCGTCTCCATCAGCGCCAGAACATAAACGCACGCAAACGACCCAGCCGCATGATACGCCGCCTTGTTTGCTCCCGACAAGCGCACGGCCACGCCGCCCATCTGGTGAATCATTTTTCGCGCGGCTTGCAATGCAATCGGGCCGCCGTCGATGCCAAAAATACAATTCGCAAGATCCGGAAAGTTCTGGCTGGAGAAAGTTTGCATGGGGTGCATCGATCCCGTCGCCGCGCCCAGATCGGCCAGCGGCCGAAGCACGCTGGAATCGAGGGACCCGCTGGTGTGCAGCACAACTTTCCCGCACCACTCTTTTCCTTCCTTCCCGCCAAGCTGAGCGAGATTTTTCGCCACGTCCTCGATGGCGCTGTCCGGTGTGGTAATCAGAACGACTCTCGAATTCAGGACCTGGTGGGTGGGGGCATCGAGCGGTTGACCCGCCCCAATCGCGCGCACGGCCGCCCGCGCCGTGGAGATGGACCGGCCCGTGACGGCGCCCACGCGCCAACCGAGTTCATGCAAGCGGCGCCCCAGGGCGCGCCCCGCTCGCCCCGCGCCGACGATGGATACAGTCTCCGGCATCCGCTGTGTTAGCATTCTATTTGCAGCCATTTACCGGTTGCGGACAATTTACCTTTGCATACTTTCTGGATTGTACTATTTAGTTTAATAGCTTTACTATGGATTGTTCAGGGCATCCGGGCGGGCTTTGGCATGGCCCGCTTGCCGTGGCTTTCCAATATTGCCCCAATCGCTTGCCAGGACGCGCCGCTCGCTTCCATTATTTTCGCCGCGCGCGATGAAGCCGAAAAACTGCCGGCGGCAATCGAAACCCTGCTGGCCCAGGATTATCCCCGGTTTGAGGTCGTTGCCGTCAACGACCGCTCCACGGACCAAACACCCGCTATCCTACACGAATGCGCGCGTTCGAGCTGCAACCTAATTGTCACGAATCTTGCCAGCTTGCCTCCGGGCTGGCTGGGAAAGCCGCATGCGCTGGTAGCCGGCTTTGAAAAATCGCGCGGCGATTGGCTCGTGTTCACGGACGCGGACGTCCATTTCGCGCCGGATGTGCTGCGGCGCGCCGTCGCGCTCGCCGCCGAACGCCAGTGGGACCATTTGACGCTGCTCACGGCGGTCGAAATGCACGGTTTCTGGGAAACCGCGGCGATTTCGTACTTTGGCCTGGGGTTCGTTTTCGGCAATGAGCCCTGGCTGGCCGCGAACCCGCGCTCGGCGCGATACGTGGGAGTGGGAGCCTTCCAGCTTGTGCGGCGCGCGGCCTACGAAAAAACCGGCGGGCACTCTCGCCTGCGCATGGACGTGATCGAAGACATGAAACTCGGCAAGCTGATGAAGATGGCCGGCTTCCGTTCCGGCGTGGCTGTGGCGCAGGACATGGTTCGCGTGCGCTGGCACAGCGGAGTGCACAACGTCATTCGCGGCGTGACGAAAAACATGTTTGCCGCGGTCCACTACAATCCCTTCTTTGCCGCTGCCGCGATGCTGCTTTCTCTCACCATGAGCGTTCTTCCATTTTTCGGGCTGGTCTTCGCGACGGGATGGGCTCGCGCGTTTGCCGGGATCGCGGCAGGCGCCGCCGTGCTGATTCACGGGGCGATGATCTGGTCGACAGACGCTTCCCCGCTCTTCGGGTTCACGCACCCGCTCGGCTCGCTGCTGTTTTGCTGGATGATCGGCCGGTCGGCGATTGCGACGCTCTGGCGCGGCGGCGTCATCTGGCGCGACACTTTTTATCCGCTGGAAGACCTGCGCAAGGGGATGGTCTGACCGTATCTCGAGCCTTCATGTAAATTTCAGGTTTATTTGTTACCTTGTCCGCATCGAAGCCATGTTTTCCGGGTATTTTTTTGTTGACCAGAAAGGGGATTTCCAATGGCGACTTCCGTTTCCTCCCAACGACGCGTCTGGCTGGTTCTCATTGCGGTGGTTATAGCCGCAGGGAGTTTGAGCATCCCGGCGGTAAGAAACGTGGCGCTGAAGTCTCTTCAATCGCTGCGCATGCAAAAGGTTCAGGCGGTCAACGCGGATTTTTCTCCCTATGTGGACGCGAATGCAAACCCCACGCTCCACCAAATGGTTACGCAGATGATTTCCGATAAAGTCCAGGTCGAGGTGAACGAAGAAGACCGGCCGGTGGCCGATGTTGCCGGCGCGCGCCAATTGGCGGGATTTGACGTGCTCTTGGTTGGTGCGCGAAAAGACGCGCCGACACTGGTTGTCGGCGGATCTCACAAAATCGATGTGATCGTGGATCGCTCGCGCCTGCAAGCGATTGCCACCGAGGCGGGCCATCCGGACCTGGTATTGCCGCAGTCCCTCGACGGCGCGAGCGTCGATGTGCAAGTGCCCCGGTCGGTTCAAGTGCAGTATGGAACTTGCCCCGGCCCTGCGAATGCCAGCAAAGTAGTCGCCGACAATATCACCGGACCGTCGCCGACAACGACCGAGTATAGCGACTGCGTCCGCCTGCGCGAGGGACCCGATCCAATCGTCAATGTGCCCGCGGGCCTCGACGTCGGGGGGCTCGCGCAAATTGGGCTGGAGACGGCGGGAATGACGCCGAATCAGGCCAGCGATTTTCTCCACACGATCGACTGGAAGGCGACCCTGACGCTTTCGGTCCCCCGTTCTTTGCGGTCGTACGAAGTGGTGAAGGTGAACGGCACGAATGGCACGCTCCTGAGCATGGCCGGAAGGCGCGGCCCTGGCTACGCTCTGATCTGGACAAAAAATGGACTGGTTTATTCGCTCACCGGCTTCGGAGATTCCAGCCAGGCCGTGGGATTGGCCGATTCGCTGAAATGAAAAGGAGTTGACTCTGTCCCAAATGGATAGCTACGCGGTCCGAACGCAAAATTTGCGCAAGGTGTTCGGCGGCAAAGTTGCGGTGCGCGACTTGACCTTAACCGTGGACCGGGGCGAGATCTTTGGCTTCCTCGGGCCGAACGGGGCGGGCAAGAGCACTTCGATCAAAATGCTTCTGGGCCTGGCCAAGCCGACCAGCGGCGAGGCCTTTGTGCTGGGCGCGCCTTCAGGCGACGTCGAAATCCGGCGAAGAATCGGATTCCTGCCTGAAAATTTTCGCTTTTACGAATGGCTGACGCCCGCCGAACTTCTGCACTTGCATGGACGACTCTGCGGCGTCGCCGCCAGCACACTTTCGCGACGCGTTCCCGCGCTCATCGATCTAGTAGGACTTACGCCGCACATCGATAAACGTTTGCAGAACTTCTCGAAAGGCATGCTGCAACGCGTTGGCCTGGCGCAAGCCCTGATTCACGAACCCGATGTGATTTTTCTCGACGAGCCGACTTCGGGACTCGATCCTCTGGGGCGGCGAATGGTGCGCGATATCATTCGCGCCCAGCGCGACCGGGGAGCCACCGTATTTTTGAATTCGCATCTGCTCAGTGAAATTGAGATTACCTGCGACCAGGTCGTCTTCATCCGTGAAGGCGAAGTGGTGACCAGCCGCGACATGCGAGCCCAGCAGGAAGAAGCGGTGCGCGTGGAGGTGCGCGCGCGCAAGTTTTCCCCGGAGTGCGTCGCGGGCCTGGCTCGCTGGAGCGCGTCGGTCGAGGTGGACGAGGAGCGGCTGACGATGACGACGCAATCCCGCGAAACGCTTCCCGAAATCTTGCGCTTTCTCGTCGGGTCGGGCGCGGAGGTGTATCAGTTCACACCGCAGCGGCTGTCTCTCGAAGAGCTTTTCATTAGCGTCATGGGCGAGGATCGAGGCTTTTGATGGGCGTTTGGATCATGGCCGGCATCACGTTTCGCGAAGCGGCCCGCAAGAAAATTTTGTGGACCGCGCTGCTTGCCGGCGCCGCGTTTCTTCTCGTGTTCGGCATCGGATTGCATTTTCAGGTCGGCGATTTCCGAAACTCCAGCGTGCCGCCATTTTTGCGTTACCAGGTCGTAAGCGCCATGCTGATGATTGGCCTTTACACCGTGGATCTACTCGCGGTGGTCATGACCACGCTCACCTCGGTGGACACGATTTCGGGCGAAATCACTTCCGGAACGATTCACGCCATCGCCACCAAGCCTCTTGCCCGCTGGCGAATCTTGATCGGCAAATGGCTGGGTTTCGTGGCGATGGCCGGCGTGTACGTGGCCCTGATGTTCTGGGGCACAATTGCCGAGGGATACTGGATTGGCGGAGTCATGGCGCAGCATCCGGTCCGCGGTTCGCTTCTGGTCTTCCTGGAATGCATCGTGGCTTTGTCGGTCACGTTCATGTTTGGCACTTGGTTTTCGACGCTTACGAGCGGCGTCATCACTCTTGGCTTGCTCGGAGTTGCGTTTCTAGGCGGATGGCTCGAACAAATGAGCGGGTTCACGGAGGGCTCGCGGCTGGCAATGGTCGGTATCGTCTCCAGCCTCGTCATGCCGAGTGAGGCTATCTGGCGCCGCGCCGCCTTCGAAATGGAGTCGCCCCTCGCCGGCTCTTTGCAATTCTCGCCTTTTGCGGATATTTCCATTCCCAGCGTTGCGATGATTGGCTACGCCTGCGCGTATATGTTCATTGCGCTCGCCATCGCCGTCCACCATTTTGGAGACCGCGACCTCTGAAGCGTTTGGTAGCACAGACTTCAGTCTGTGGGTTTTAGGCCTTGCAAGGACTACCCCCCACAGAGTGAAGTCTGCGCTACCAAACCGCCCGCTTCCAGATCGCTAAAGTCGCCGCGCCTATAGTAGAATTCGGCTCCAAACACAGGACTGCCTTTCGAACGGAGTCTAGCCATCGGTGAACGTCGATTGTCCTTGCAACCCGGCGAGCGCGTCGGCCCCTACGAAATCCTTTCTCCCATCGGAGCCGGGGGCATGGGCGAAGTGTATCGAGCGCGGGACACTCGGCTCGAACGCACCGTCGCGATCAAAGTGCTGCCGGCGCATTCGTCAAGCGATCCCGACCGGCGCGAGCGCTTTGACCGCGAGGCGCGCGCGATTTCCTCGCTGAATCACCCGCACATCTGCATCCTCCACGACGTTGGGTATCAGGACGGCACAAGTTATCTAGTGATGGAGTGTCTGGAAGGAGAAACGCTCGCCAGCCGCTTAAGCAAAGGTCCATTGCCGATCGACCAGGTCCTCCGCTATGCCATCGAAATCGCGGACGCGCTGGAGGCGGCGCACGCCGCTGGCATCGTCCACCGGGACCTGAAGCCGGCCAACATCTTTGTCACGAAGCGCGGCCAGACAAAGATCCTCGACTTTGGCTTGGCGAAACTCGCGCAAGACAATCGAGCGGACGCCCTCACGCTGGACGAAAATGGCCCGACGCTGAACGAAGCGCACCTCACCAGCCCGGGCACGGCGATCGGAACCGTGGCGTACATGTCTCCCGAGCAGGCTCGCGGCGAGAATCTGGACGCTCAGAGCGACATCTTTTCTTTCGGCGTGGTGCTCTACGCTAGGGCCACCGGGCGCCCGGCATTTGCCGGACGAACGACAGCGGTGATCTTCAATGAAATTTTAAACAAGACGCCCACCCCGCCCGCGCGGCTCAATCCGGATGTCCCGCTCAAGCTCGATGAAATTATCGACCGGTCCCTTGAGAAAGATCGCGAGCTGCGCTACCACAGCGCGGCGGATGTGCGCGCGAACCTCAAGCGCGTGCAACGCGACATCGACGCGGAACGCGCGCGCAAATCGAACCGCGCGCCCGTTGAAGAAGAAGCCTTGCCAGCCGAAGCTCCTGCGCGCGTCGGTTCGCCCTCGGGGCCTGGCGGGCCAACTGGCACTGTGGCGCCGCAGTCGAGTTCCGATGCCGCGCTCGCCATCGGCATCGCGCAGCGGCACAAGACCGGCATCGTTGTCGCGGCTCTTGTCCTTGTCGTGCTCGTGGCAGGCGCGATCGGAGGCCGCCTGTGGCTTGCGCGGAGGGCCAGCGGGCCGATCGACTCGATCGCGGTGTTGCCGTTTGTGAACGGCAGTGGAAGTCCGGATGCGGATTATCTGAGCGACGGCCTCACCGACACCATCACGAACAGCCTGTCGCAGATTCACTCGCTGCGCGTCGTGCCGCGCACGCTCGCGGAGCGCTATAAAAATCGGACCGTCGATCCGCGCCAAGCCGCGAGCGATCTGAATGTGCGCGCCATCGTAACGGGAAGTGTGATGCAGCGCGGCGACAGAATCAGCGTGCAAGCGGAGATGATCGACGCCACCAACGTTGCGCAGCTTTGGGGCGACCACTTCGATCGCAGCGTGGCGGACATGATGAATGTGCAGTCCGACATTTCCAAGGCGATCGCGGAAAATTTGCGGATGCAACTGACCAGCGACGATCACAAAATGATGGTGGCCGGAACGACGCAGAACGCGGAAGCATACCAGCTCTATATCAAGGGCCAGTACGAATATGAAAAGCGGAGTCGAGACGGCTATAACAGAGCCAGTGCGTATTTCGAGCAGGCGATTACGCGGGACCCGTCGTACGCGCTGGCCTTTGCGGGATTGGCAAAGACTTCCGAATGGCAGGCTTTTTGGGGCTACTTGCCAGCGAGCGAGACCTATCCCAAAGCCACCACGGCGGCGATGAAGGCAATCGCTCTGGACGAACGGTCCGCGGATGCCCATACGGCGCTTGCTGCATCCGCCCTCTATTACGAGTGGAACTGGATGCAAAGCGAGCGGGAACTACGCCGGGCGCTCGCCCTGGACCCGAACAATGCAGAGGCTTGCAGAGCATATGGTTTATTTCTGACGACCCTCCGGCGTTCCGACGAAGGGATCGCTGAACTGAGGCGCGCGGAAACCCTTGATCCAATTTCCTCTATTTACCCCGCGGTCCTTGGCGACTCGCTGCTTTGGGCGGGCCGCTTTGACGAAGGAAACACCGCACTCAAAAGGGCGCTCGAATTGGACCCTGACCTTGTGAATGCGCATATTTATCTCGCCTGGTTGTACGGCCGCACTGAAAAAGGAGATCTCGCAATAGCCGAGAGCCGGCGGGCAATCGAGCTTGGGTATCCATATGCGCAGTCGTTACTGGCAGAGACATATGGCGCGGCCGGGAGGAAGGGTGAAGCCGCAGCACCCCTGAAGGAGGCGATCGAACAATTCAAACGGTCGCACGCAGGGGCCTTTTTCATTGCGCTCGCCTTTGACGCGCTGGGAGACAAGGACCAAACATTTACTTGGTTGGAAGAGTCCTACAGGGAGCACGAAGCAGTCTTGGTATTTCTCAACGAATGGCCCTTCCTCAACGGCGCCTTGCGCGCCGACCCGCGATTCCAGGATCTCGTTCGCCGCATCGGAATTCCCACGCAGTAACGGAGCGGGTTCTAGTAGCACAAACTTCCGTGCTACCACAATCGCCTGACGCCGTAAGTTTCAAAGACCGCGTCGTTACTGATAATCGGCAGGTTTTCCGCCTGAGACTGAGCGATCAGCATGCGGTCGAATGGATCCTTATGCAGCCCCGGCAGAAGACCAGCCCGAATGCCATGCTCCGCGGAAATCGGCAGCAACTGGAACCCCTCGCGCTCGATCCGGCCCGAGAAGTCGGACACGAGGTCGGCGACCTTGCGCAGTTTTCCCATCTGATACTTGATGGCCAGTTCCCAGGCCGAAGCGGCGCTCACCACCAAGGTATTATCCGTGTCTGTGATGATCTCTCGAATGTTTCGGGTGAGCGAAGGGTCGTCCGACAACCACCAGATCAAGGCGTGGCTATCTAAGAGCGCGCGCAAACCGGACTACTCCCACTCCGCGAGTTCGCTCTCGGAAAGAGGCTCAAAAAATTCAGGCCCAATTTCCAATTTGCCCTTCATTGAGCCCGGCTGGCGTTTCCCTTTTACCGCACCGACAGGGACCAGCTTGGCCACCGGCTTTGAGCCTCGGGCGATTATGATCTCTTCTCCTTGCGACG
>VFSW01010586.1_pt1 | contig 13054 bp, 14 predicted proteins | sample 5358111 | NCBI WGS metagenome assembly VFSW01 (sample SAMN11554181, study PRJNA540505) | mine drainage metagenome | isolation source: sediment from site ElyBrook_90M | place: USA: Ely Copper Mine, Vershire, VT | collected 2017 | reverse complement strand
TGGCTTTTTTCCACGCGGGGGAATAAAACTCGTCGAGGTTGTCCACGATGCTCAATGCAGCATGGTTGCGGAGCAAGGCCTCCGCCAAATGCGAGCCGATGAACCCTGCTCCGCCCGTCAGCAAAATGCGTTTCGGATTTCCGATCACGCGACGATCCCCCCTCGGCTTATAAAACGAACGGGTCAGCGTAACAGCAAATCATATTGGCGCATAGGGAGCCATGTTGTCATTTAAGCGAACGCTGTGCGTGTGATTGCGACTCACCGGGGAAACGTGCGTTCCAGTGGGCGAATCGATGGTTTCCATCAGCACAACCAATGTCGCAGTTCCCCGCCGTGATGTAGACTTTCCCGATGTTCTCGAATGGGGAGCGCGGTCCCGGCACGCAAACGCGAAATAACTGTTCGCGGCCCGGAAAATTATTCGATATGCGCATGACGCCTAGACGGACGCGGCGCCCAAACAGGCAATCGGCGTTACCCATATGAGCTCCATTGTGGGATTATTCACGGATGTGCTCCCCGCCGGCGGCGTTCAGCGCGCCAGCCGCCACGTGGCCGCTGTGGCCGCGAAGTTTGCTTCCGACCGCGGCATGTCGGCCCGTTTCCTGAGCCTCAACGACCCGCAGGGATTACACACCGTGCGCGTCGGTTCGCTGGAGTTTTCCGTTTCCGGCTATGCGGGGAGCAAGATTCAATTCGCCCTGGCAGCGCTGCGCGTGGCGGGCCGCAAACCGGTGCTGGTGATTGCGCTTCATCCGCATTTAGCTCCCATCGTTTGGGCCATGAGCGCGCGCGGCAGGAAATTTCGGTCGATTGTCTTCACCCACGGCGTTGAGGTGTGGCAACCGCTCGGCTGGCCGCGCGGCGCCGCGCTCCGCCGCGCGGATTTGGTCATCGGGCCGAGCGCGGACACCGTGCGGCACCTGATTTCCGAGCAACATGTTCTTCCCGGCAAAGTCCAGCGGCTCCCCTGGGGACTCGACCCCGAATTTGAGGCGCGACTTGAAGCGGCCGCTCCGCTTTCGCCTCCGCCCGGCTTTCCCATGACAGGCCGAGTCATCTTGACGGTGGGAAGATGGGATTCCGCCGAACGATATAAAGGGGCGGACACTTTAATTGCCGCTCTGCCGCGTGTCCTGAAAGCGGCGCCAGATGCATCCATCGTGCTTGTCGGCGACGGAGATGACCGGCCAAGACTTGAACATCTCGCTCGCAATCTCGGTGTTTCGGAACACGCACACTTTCTCTACGGTCTGACGTCCGAGCAACTCTTCGCCTGCTACGCAAACTGTGACGTCTTCGCCCTACCCAGCCGGGGGGAAGGTTTTGGCCTTGTGTTTCTGGAGGCCATGGCCTGTGCCAAGCCGGTGATTGGCGGGGCGCACGGCGGAATTCCAGACATCGTGGAAGACGGCGTAACGGGCTTGCTAGTGCCGCACGGCGACCCCGAGCGTCTCGCGCAAGCGCTCGAATCCCTTCTAGATCATCCGAACCGAGCCAAGGAAATGGGCGCGCGAGGACGCGAGCGCATCCAGAAGGAATACACGTTTGAAGAATTTCAATCGCGTCTCATGCGAATATTGGATGAGGTCTTGCGGAATCGCTCCAGGCACGAATCATAACGAGATGGAGTCGTGTTTGTAACTGGGCGTGTTCACGGATTCATCGGTGGCGCCCCTCCTACCGTCGCGCCTTGGTTTTCTCCAAGAGTTCGATGAAGTGCAATTTGCGCCCGAACAATACGCTGAACGGAAAGGGATAAAGTTTGACCCGATCCTGGCTAGCAATCATGTTGAGTCCGGCCTTCGAGAAGGACCGGTCCCATTGAGTTCGGCTTTGATAGTTATATGGCAGGACAACGCCGTGGGGGCGGTTGCCCACCCAATCCATGAATTGCAGGATCTTAAAATCGACCCAATTGTTGGCCAAATGATCCTTGATGAGCACGTAACGCCGGCTGACGCGACACGCCTCGGAGAGCAGAGTCTCGATTCCGTGGGTGTGGTGCAAAACATCCACGAACATGCACACGTCAAATGAGCCGGCCGCATGTGGGATAGACGTTCCGTCGAAAGGCTTGCAGGCAATCCGGCAAGATGGGCGTGGAGCGATTTCAATTCCCTGGATCGTTATGGTGGGATTGCGATCCACGATCAGGCTGGCAATGGCGCCGTCGCCGCACCCGATGTCCAGCACGGAAGCGCCTGATGGAATCTTGGCGGTGAGAGACTCCGCGAGGACGCGGACACGTCTCTCGAATACGGCATTTCCGTGTGCTCGTTTCAAGAGCGATAAGGCCAGGGAGCTTTGTGCGTCTTTTCCCATCTAGGATTCTTTGTGGGCCACCAGCCAATTGTTCAACCCGAACTCGAACGTGCCATTCTCGATTTGCGAGAACCCCATGTCTTGCAGCATTTCTCGCAGCTTTGCAACTGGTATTCTTGGCTGGTGTTGGTCGAATCCAAGCTCATCGTTCACCACTCCTATTCGAGTTAGAACCTCAAGGATAGGATCCACGAGGGAACTCGGCCAGGTCATGATCAGTGAGCCCCCGGGCCGCAGCAGACGGTACGCTTCGGCCAAGACCTTTTTGGGTTCCTCCAGGTGTTCCAGCACAGCGAGCATCGTCACATGATCGAACTGCCCGCTTTCCAGAGGCAAGCTAACCGTTATATTTGCATGGACCACTGAAATTTTTTCCTTCGTTGACCCGCCGGCATATTCATCTAGACCAACGCCCGAAGTTAGGCGTGATTCAACATGGTGGAGGAAAGGTGCTCCCGCGCCACAGCCGAGGTCGCAGACGCGGGATCGAAATCGAATGTGTGGGGTGGCAGCCCGAAAACGGCACCATGCGACGAAACGGTCAAACGCAGTATAGGCCATTTATTCTTGCAACTCAGATATAGCGATAAATCGTAACACGCGAGTACCCTGAATCGTTAATTTCGCGAGTGTCGTTCACCGGCGTGACATCCCAAGCACGCTCAGGAAAAAGCTCGACAGGATGATTTGGAATCCAAGCGTCAAGCACACCACGCCGGGGATCACAATCCGCAACGTTTGCTCCGGATCGAGGGGACCGAAATGTTGACTGCGCCAGTAGGCCAGGCCCAGCAGCCAAGCGCCGCCGCCCGTCAGCGCCAACAGAACGCCCGCCAGCAGTCCAGACTCGAGCGTCACGTAGCGAAACAGGCGCGACAACCGCGCATCCTCCGGCAGCAACCCTTCTGAAATCGCGAACACCTTCGTAAACATCGCGAACACCACGGACTGGAAACCAATCAAGATCGCCATGGCCGCAAACAACAGCGTGTCCACATCGAACGTGACGCCTCCAACCACCAACGGCCCACGCAGTAGCAGCACACCGACCACCGTTCCAAACACCAGCAGCGCCATGCCAGGATACAGAAACAACCAGCGCGGGCTGTAGAGCAGCAGGAAACGCAAATGCCGCCAGCCGTCGCGCCACGTGTTCAGGTGCGGCGCGCGCCCGCGGCCATCGGGCGCAAGCGTGGTGGGGATTTCAGTGATCCGCAATCCGAACGTGCTGGCTTTCACGATCATTTCTCCAGCGTACTCCATCCCCAGCGTTCGCAGCCGCAGCCCCTCAATGGCTTCCTTGCGAAATCCGCGCAGGCCGCAATTGATATCCCCGACCGGGCTGCGAAAAAAAAGCCGCGTGATCGCCGTCAGCACGGGAGTGCCGAGATACCGGTGCAGTGGCGGCATTGCGCCCGGCAGAATGCCGCCCCGAAAGCGATTGCCCATCACCAGGTCGTATCCTTCGCGCAATTTTTCAACGAAGCGGTCCAGGTGCGTGAAGTCGTAGCTGTCGTCGGCGTCGCCCATCAGTACAAACCGCCCGCGCGCCTCGGCTATGCCTGCGCGCAACGCGCTGCCGTAACCCCGCGTCTCCACGGCAACGACGCGCGCGCCGGCTTCCTCGGCCAGTTGCCGCGATTGGTCCGTGCTGCCATTGTCCGCAACGATCACTTCCCCGCGAATTCCGTGCTGCTTCATCGCGCCCAGCGCCTTACGCACGCACGAAGCCACTGTCGCACTCTCATTCAGGCACGGCATGACCACGGACAGCTCGATCTCTTCGCTGGCCTTCATTCCTGATGGAGCGAGATGGGGGGTCGAGGTTGCCATTATCGCCTGTAGTCCATACCTGCTTTCAGTCAGAGACTGTAACTCAACCTGATTTGCGTTAACAAGAACTATGCATGTAACAGTGGATCTGACATCGCGGTTTTATCCTGCTCCGGCCAATTCGCATCAGTAGTTCTTGTCCAAATAACAATCCATTCACAAGCTTCCCGCCTTGAAAACAGCTCCGGGGAGTATAATTCGCGGCGGGGGGGAGCTTTTTGAGTTTTTTCCCCAGCTATTGAGCTTGCGCGCCAACCCAGGGCCACGCTGCGTAGCGCTCGTGCGCCGCGGCGGACAACCATGTGTTTGAATCTAGAATGCCCGCCTGAAAGCGGGCGCTACTAGAACAACTTAAATTCAAGTCCTTATGCGCCTTTTGCATGCGACCCAATCCTACTATCCCTTTCTTGACAAGGGTGGTCCCACGGTTAAAGTACGGGCGCTCGCCCGCGGTTTGGCATCCTCCGGCCACGCCGTCACGGTACTGACCGCCGATTTGGGATTCGACCGAGAGAAGCGGGAAATTGCGGGCGCAGTTCCGGGGCGCTGGGGATTTGAAGCGAGAGAAGACGGCGTGGAAGCGATTTATCTTCGAACGCGCGCACGATATCGATCCTTGACCTGGAATCCGGGCGTCGCCGCGTTCTGTCGCGAGCGGCTTGGCGGCTTTGACCTTGCTCACATTTATGGTCTCTACGACCTGATCGGACCGCGCATCGCCCGCGCTTGCCGACGGATTGCCTGCCCCTATGTCGTGGAACCCATGGGCATGTTCCTGCCAATTGTACGCAGTCTTTGGATGAAGCGGCTCTATCACGACACGCTCGGTGGCCGCTTGCTTGCGGGAGCAAGCCGCGTGATCGCGACCGCGGAACAAGAGCGACAGGAGTTCTTGGAAGGCGGCATCGCAGACTCCAAAATTGTGGTCCGCCGAAACGGGATCGAGATCCCCACGCAGTTTCCGCCTGCCGGGTCGTTCCGCAAGCAATGGAACATAGCAGGTGACGCGAAACTTGTTTTGTTCCTGGGTCGCCTTGTATCAAAAAAAAGTCCGGATTTGATGTTGGAGGCATTTTCTCACTGGAACCAGCGTGGAAATGGATCGCGAGGGTCGGTGCTGGTAATGGCGGGGCCGGACGAAGGGGATGGCTTCCGCCTGCATCTGGAAGGAATCGCCGCGCAACTGGGGCTGAATGGCAGGGTTTTATTCACCGGCCCTCTTTATGGGGATGCCAAGTGGGCGGCCTATCGGGACGCGGACGTTTTTGTTTTGCCTTCGCAAAACGAGAATTTCGGCAACACGGCCGCGGAAGCGGTCGCTTGTGGCACTCCGGTTCTGGTCACCGATCGCTGTGGAATCGCGCCGATGGTGGACCAGTGCGCGGGACTCGTCGTGCCCCATGATTGCACCGCGCTCGAGGCAGGACTGGCCCGGATTTTGGATGACCCCGCCCTCGCCGCGCGTTTGCGCGGGGGGTGCCAGGGGGTGGCGAACTCGCTCAGTTGGACCGAGCCGCTCGCCCAAATGGAAACTCTGTACCGGGAACTGATCTCGGAGCGGCGCGGCGCATGAAAAATCACCCGATCATTCAGTCGTGCTGGCTTGCAGTCAACCTGCTCCCGGTGGTTCCCTCGCGGTCGTGCTACCACACAAATTGACCTACTGCCATCCAGGCGTTTCAAATTGACACCACTCGGAGCGGTTGTTAGATTGAATGATTGCGTTGAGGGAGCAGGAAACACTGAGGAAAATTCCGCGAATCTGGGTTCTGCTGCTGGCATTTTTGGCCATGCCAGCGGCAGGGTGTATCACCATCAAGAGAAGGACGGAGGTCAAGAAGGAAGAAATCCGCCCTCAATTGGTATCCAGCGAAGAGGATCTCCTGGCCAGCTATAACAGCCAGGTGCGGGCCGTGCAGAGCCTGCAAGCCACGGTGGACTTAATTCCCAGCACCGGGACGACCTACAGCGGCGTCATCGAGGAATACCATGACGTTCCCGGATTCATCCTGGCGCAGCGCCCCGCGACGGTGCGCATGATCGGCCAGGCCCCGGTCGTCGCCAAAAATATCTTCGATATGGTCAGCGACGGCAAGGAATTCCGGATTTATATTCCCTCGAAAAACTCATTTTTGGTCGGGCCAACGGCGCTCATCCGTCCCTCGAAAAAGCCCCTGGAAAATCTGCGGCCTCAACATATCGTCGAAGCGTTGTTCTGGCCGGAATTTCCACCCACCGCGAATGTGCTCTTCGAGCAATTTGACTTCAACGTGAGCCGCTATTACATCCTGACCCTGCTGCGGAATGCGGAAGGCGGAAAATTCGAAATCGCCAGAAAAATCTGGTACAGCCGCACCGACCTGCTCGTTTCCCGCGTTCAATTGTTCGGCGCCGGGGGGAAACTCGATGCCGACATCGGGTATTCGGACTGGGAGCCTGCGCCCGATGCCTCGGCAGGAGCCGCACCCGGGACGAAGGAGTCGAGTTTTGCGCGCGACATCCATATCTGGCGCCCTCAGGACGATTACAAACTCGAGATCAAGATTCTGAAGCTCACGCTGAACGAACCGATTTCGCCCGACCGGTTTGAGCTGGCGCAGCCCGCGGGCACCGACCTCGTGCGTGTGGGCGAAGAGCCATCGGGAGCGCAACCGGGCTCGCAACCGGTGTTACAACAATGATCCGCCAGTTGGTTGTGAACAATGTTTTGCATCGCCCGATCCGAACGATCGTGAGCGTCATCGCCGTGGGAGTGGAAGTGGCGCTCGTGATCCTGATCGTCGGGCTCACCAGCGGCCTGCTGCAGGAGACCGCCAAGCGCATTGAAGGCGTTGGCGCGGACATCATGCTGCAACCGCCATCCGCTTCCGTCTTTCTCGCATTCAGCGGGGCGCCCATGCCGATCAAAATCGCCGATAAATTGCGCGAACTCAAATACGTGCAGGCGGTTGCCCCGGTCCTGCTGCAAATCAGTTCCTCGGGTGGCGTGGATATCATATATGGGATCGATCCGAAGTCGTTTCGCGACGTATCGGGAGGATTCGTTTTCCTGGAAGGCCACGACATGCAAGGGCCGGACGATATTCTGCTGGATGACTGGGCCGCTAAGGCCAAGCACGCCACGGTCGACAGTACTTTCCGTCTGCTCGACCACGATTTTCACATAGCCGGAATCGTGGAGCACGGCAAGGGCGCGCGCATGTTCGTGCCTCTCGCGACTTTGCAGGACCTTTCCGGCTCGCGCGACAAGGCCTCGATTTTTTTCATCAAATGCACCCGCCCGGATCACACGCAGGCCGTGATGGACGAAATGCGGCCCGTTTTCCCGGGTTACGAGATTCGGCCGCTGAAGGATTTCTTGTCCTTGATGACCGCCACGAATCTGCCGGGTCTCGACGCTTTCATCGACAGCATGATTGCGCTCGCGGTATCGATCGGCTTCCTCGTGATCCTGCTCTCGATGTATACCACCGTAATCGAGCGAACGAGGGACATCGGTATTCTGAAATCCATTGGCGCGTCCAAGGCGTACATCATGCGCGCGCTGCTTGGCGAATCGGCATTTATTTGCGTGATCGGCATCGGGGTGGGAATTGCGATGAGTTATATCGCGCGGGCCGCGTTTCTAGCATCGTTTCCGACCTTGTCGATCCTGATTACGCCCGATTGGATCGTGCGGTCCGCGCTGATTGCGCTGGTGGGCGGACTTCTTGGGGCCAGTTATCCCGCCTGGCTGGCCAGCCGCAAGGATGCCATCGAGGCCCTTTCCTACGATTGACCCCGGCCTGGCCGTAAGGGAAGCGCGGACCCTGCCTCGCCTGGTATGCGAGGCGTCGAAGTTGTAGGGGCGCGGCATGCCGCGCCCCTGCGAAGCTTGCGGAAAAAGTGGTTCATTTTTTGAGCAGCCTGTTCAGCCGGACCAATCCTTCGGCGGTTTCGCTCGGGCCTAGTCAGAAATGCCAATCGCGACTACAATACGTCGTCCTGCCGAAGCGCCGTTTTCCACAAGGGATCTGAGAGTGGAGCCAATAGTCGTTACCGAAAATCTTTGGAAGCTATATCACGCCGGAAAAGTGGAAGTTCCGGCGCTGCGTGGAATTAATTTCAAGGTGTTGCCCGGAGAGTTTGTCAGCGTGATGGGACCTTCCGGCTGCGGCAAGTCTTCCCTGCTCTACGTCTTGGGGGGGCTAGCGAAGGCTTCGCGAGGGCGCGTCCTGGTGGACGGCAACGATTTGGTCGCCATGAACGACGCCCAGCGGACCAAGCTGCGGCGATACAAGATCGGCTTTGTATTTCAAAGGTTCAACCTTTTGCCGACTCTCGATGCGCGCGGCAATATCGCCATCGCGCAACATATTCACGGCGATGGCTTCGATCCGCACCGGTTTGAGGTGATCGCCAAAATGCTCGGCCTCACCGACCGCCTGAAGCACAGGCCATCGGAAATGTCCGGCGGAGAGCAGCAGCGCGTGGCCATCGCTCGCGCCATTATCAACGAACCGAAAATTATCCTGGCGGACGAGCCAACCGGGAATCTGGACACACAAAATTCGGAAATTGTGCTATCCATGTTGAGCCAGTTGAATAAAGAGCTGGGCCAAACCATCATCATGATCACGCACAACCCCGAAGCGGCGGCTTTTTCCAGCCGCGTGGTCCACATGCGCGACGGCGTGATTGTGGATGGAGCGCCAGCCGACTGATATGCGAACGCTCTGGCGAGCCATCGTGCGCGTACTGTTCTGGTCCTACGAACGGGGAACCTGGCAGTATGATATCGCGGTCGTCGGGATTACTCTGTTCGTCCTCTTCTCACCCCTTGTCATTCACTACACCGACCAGCCTTCGGTCGGCCCGCCGCCGGCGCAGGCCCTGGTCGAGCTGCGCGCCATGGCGCCCGGCCAAATCGCCACCTATCGCGTCGATGCGCGCCTCCTGGCCACTCCGGTTCGAACGCCGGAGCTCGAACACGATCTTCATGAGACGGTGCAAAAAAATGTGCGGGACTTGAATCATGGGCGGTTCGAAATCCTGCGCATCGAGCCCATCCGTGGCGAGGGCGGCACCATTGCGTTTTACGACGTTTCCGTGAAGCCCTGACCGCCGCGCGGACCGAATATTTTCCCGCGTGATTTCGCCGTGAGGCTGTTGTAGCTCGTTCGCCGCGGCGGACGAGGCTTTTTGCATGGATCGGCGGAAAACCCTGCGCGTCTGACCCTTCGTCTGCGCTCAGGGCAAGAGACGCGGGCTACAACAACCTCTTTTTGATTTCGCGTTCGTATTCCGGAAAATAACGGCTGATGACGGACAAATCGAAGCGGCTGAGGATCGATTCCTTGGGTTCGCGTTCCAGCAAAAATTCAAAGGATTTCCGGATGAGTTCCTCGGGCTCTGTGGTCGCGCCCGCGAGTCTCGCGCAGTCTTTAGGATTCAGCGTGACCTGGTGAGTGGATTCGCTTCCGGTTTCGATTACGCGTACGCGGAAATGGGATGCATCGAACTTTTCAACTTCTATTTTCGCTGACATGAGATCTCCAGTTGCACGGCCACTCCTGGCTGTGCGGTTTTCTCTACCTCCGCGCATCAATCGCATGACCGACGATTGCAAAACCCGCACAGGCAAGAGTGCCTTTGCTACAAACTCAAATTCTCCGAACGAGAGCGCGTAATTTTACTGGAATGCGGAAACGTAATACGAACCGCGATACGTGAGCTTTGAGCCAGCAGGAACATTTGCGCCTGCTGCCAGCTCGACGCGCAGCGAGCGCCAGCCGGGGCGTGCGGTTCCCGCCGAGGGATAAAAGCCGAGCGTATACTGCGCTCCGATCGCCAGCGCGATGCGGCGGTAAATCTCGCTCAAATTTCCAATCTCGCGCAGAAAATAAAGCTGGCCGCCGGCGCGGCGCGCCAGCTCCGCCAGATACAGCGTATAGTTCGGCATGTTTTGCTTGCGCGCTTTCGCGGTGACGAGCATTTCGTTCCGATGCGTCTCCAGCCACTCCGGCGTCATCTGGCGCGGGCGGTTCTCGGTGGAGACGATGAAGAGCGCGATGCCGTCCGCACCAAGTTCGCGCGCCACGTCGTCAAACGCGAGACGCGCCGCCGCCGCGCCCGTGCTGGGCAGCGCGCTGCGCGGGTCCCAGGTGAGGCCCAGGCCGCTGTCCTGCCCATCCGTGAGCAGGACAATCGCTTTGCGCCCTGTGCGTCCCGAAAACAATTCGCGCGCCGCGAGGAAAACGGATTCATAAATCCGCGACTCGGAAGAATTCTCCACCTTGGCCAGATACTGCGACTCGATGGCGCGGTCCAGCAGGGCGCGATTTTTCGAGAACGGCAAGAGCAGGTGCGACTCGGAGGAAAACGACACGACGGCGATTTCGTCCGCGGGGGAAAGGTTTTCAGCGAGAGCGCGAGCCGCGCCGCGCATTTCCGCCAGCTCGCGAAAAATACTGGGGCTCGCGTCGATCACCAAAGCGATGCTGGCTGGCGTGACCGAAGCATCGAACGAAGCGATCTCCTGCGCGGCGCCGTCCTCAAATAAATGAAAATCGTTTTGGCTGAGGCCGCGCACTTGTGTTCCGTCCGGCGCCGCCACCGTGCAGGGCACTTGGACCAGCGTCACGCGCGAGCGGATCGCGCCGTTCGGCGGGGCGGGAGATGAATCCTTCGTGGTTGCGCGTAATTCGCCTGAGGCGGGATCGCGCTCGAGTGCAATGTCGCGCCCCAGTGGAATCGGGCGCGGCAGCTTTTGAGATTTTGCGGCCGGAGATTCCTGGGGCGGCGCGCCGCCCGGCCGCGCGTCCGTTGCGTTCAGCAGGATCAGCGCTGCAAGCGGGAAAAGAGCGGCGCATCGATGGTTTCCTAACACACCTTCAGTATGCCAGATATGTTTGGTAGCACAGGCTTCAGCCTGTGGGTTTTGGTCTTTGCAAGGTCGAACCCCCACAGGCTGAAGCCTGTGCCACTGGCCGCCTATAGGTCGAAGTCGCGCAGCGGTTTTTGGACGGGCTGGTCCTTGGCTTTCTTGAGGGCTTCCTCGAACTTGCGGTTCAGGACGTCGTCCTTTTTGCTCTCGGCTTCCCACGAATCGCGGAACTTGTCTTCGCGCTTCTGGGCCTGATCGGCGAGGATGCGCGCCGCGTCGCTGATGTCGACGTCGGGCGCGGCCTTGACCGGCGGTACGTGAGCGAGTACCACGGCGAGGTCGGTATCCACCGTGAGCTTCGCTTCGCAGCAGGGGCACGTCACTTCGATCGTCGGCGAGGGCTTCTTCGGCATCAAGGTATTTTACGCCCAAAATGGATTTGCGGGGTATCTACTAAGTGCCGTGGCCGAAAATTCAAAAGCTTTCAACACAGAGGGCACAGAGAAAACGGAGGGGAAAACCGTTTGCGGCCCCGTTCAACTGGCGCTTCCTCGCTTGATTTTCGAGGGCGACGGTTGCAAAATCCGTGCATGGCTCTGGAATTCACTACATCTTGTTTGAAAGATTCGGTCGACCTCCTCCGCTATTACAAGCGGCTGGGAGACCGCGCGATGGCGCAAGTTTCCGATGAAGCGCTGTTTGCCATCATCGGCGACGAGTCCAATTCCATCGCCATCATCGTGAAGCATCTCGCGGGCAACATGCGCTCGCGGTGGACGGACTTCCTCACCAGCGACGGCGAAAAACCCGATCGCGATCGCGATTCGGAATTTGAAGCGCCACCGAAAACGCGCGCCGAGATCCTGGCGCTCTGGGAATCGGGCTGGCAGCTTGCGTTTGAGGCGCTGGCCCCGCTGACAGACGCCGATCTCTCCCGCACCGCCTATATCCGCACGGAGGCGCATTCCGTCATGCAAACCATCCACCGGCAAGTGGCGCATTATTCCTACCACATTGGACAAATCGTTTTCCTCGCCAAACATTTTGCCGGACCGAATTGGAATTCCTTGACGATCCCGCGCCGCAAATCCGCGGAATTCAACGCCAAGGTTGCTTCGGGGAAAGCCTCGCAGCGTTAATTACCCGTAGACCGAAAGGGGCGCTTCCCAGTAGCACAGGCTTCAGCCTGTGGGTTTTGAGTTTGGGATGCACAAAACCCCACAGGTTGAAGCCTGTGCTACTAAAACATTTCGTCGTACAATGTTCGTGGAATGGGTGTTTCGCGGATCGATCGAGTGATCCTGTCTTAGCGCAATCATCGCGCGGCGAATGGCACTAAATCACGAGGGCGGCAGGGAGGCAATTCAACCATGGGATGTGGATGCGGTTTCACGCGGCGGGATGTGCTGCGGGCGGGATCACTCGCGGCGGCGGGGCTGCTCACAGGCGCAAGGCTAGGAGCTCAGACGAAGAGAGGCATGCGGATTGACATTCACGCGCATCTTTGGACCGATGACTATCTCGATCTGTGCCAGAGCTACGGAAACACGGACACCGGCACGCAGCGCAACAAAGGCGCGGGGATGGGCCAGGCGGAAATGGACAAGCGATTCGCCCTGATGGAGGCCAACGGCGTCGAAATGCAGATTCTGGACATCTGCCCGCAGGCGCCGAGCTTCGACAACAAAGAACACGCGGTAAATGCCGCGCGAAAAGCCAACGATCTGTACGCGGAGGCCGTCAGCCGCTGGCCGACAAAATTCAAAGCCTTCGCCGCCGTGCCGTTGCCTCACGTCGACGAAGCGCTCAAGGAACTCGAACGCGCGCTCGATCAATTGAAATTTGTCGGCGCCACGATCACGACGTTTATCGGAAATCGTTCCGTCGCCGATCCCGCCTTCGCGCCGTTTTATGAAGAGCTCAACCGGCGCGCAACAGTGCTATACATCCATCCGTCGGGAAACGGCCTTGATTCTCCGTTCGTGAATCCCTACAACCTCCGCTGGATCATTGGAGCGCCCATGGAAG
>VFSW01010585.1_pt1 | contig 13055 bp, 12 predicted proteins | sample 5358111 | NCBI WGS metagenome assembly VFSW01 (sample SAMN11554181, study PRJNA540505) | mine drainage metagenome | isolation source: sediment from site ElyBrook_90M | place: USA: Ely Copper Mine, Vershire, VT | collected 2017 | reverse complement strand
GCAGAGGGGATTACCGCCGAGATCATCGATTTTGACGGCGGAGGACCCGCCGTGCAGGCCTTGGCGGGCGGTGGCGTCGATCTCTGCATCTGTGCCGGCGACCACGCGATACGGCTGGCCAGTCGCGGGCTCGGCGGTGCGGTCCTGGTCGCCCTGCTCGACAAGCATCCTTATTCGCTGCTGGCGCCGATCGGATCGGCCGCGAGCGACCTGGCGAGCCTTCGCGGCAAGCCGGTCGGGATCACCTCGCCCGGCAGCCTCACCGATAACACGCTTCGCTACATGATACGAAAGCTCGGTTTCAGCCCCGACAGCGATTACGAGATTATTGCCGCGGGAACCGGGGCCTCCATGCGCGCGGCGATCGAGCGTGGATCTGTTGCGGCGGGCATGTTCACGACGCCGGACGTCCAGGCTTACATGGCGACCGGGAAGTACAAGTTCGTCGCCGATTTTCGCGATCTCGATTATCTTGCGCTCGATCTCGTCGCCGTTGGCAGTTGGCTGAAGGCGAACGAAGCCACCGCACGCGCCGTGGCGCGCGCCGTCGTCAAGGCCGAGAAGATCATTCAGACGGATCCGAAAGCTGTACAGCTTGCGGTCCACGAGCGGTTTCCTTCGCTGTCGCCGGATCTGGTCGTGGCGGTTGCCCGCGACGCGACCGACCGCAGCCTGTCGCATGATGGACATGCGCAGGAGGCCGGATTCAAAACCGCGCTGGAGATGCTGCGGGTGGCCGATCCGAGCGTGAAGGAACTTGCCTACCAGGACGTTGTCGCCCTGCGCTATCTGCCGTGAACCGAACGCCCCTATGACCGAACCCGTCATCACCGATGAAATTCTCGGCCCCGTCGTCTCGGTGCGCGATGGCATGGATGTTTCAGCGTTCCTCTGGCGGCTGGCGCTGATCGTTGGATTGATGCTGATCTGGGAATTTTCCGCCGGCAACCTCTTCAACGAATTCTGGAGCAGCCGGCCCAGCCTGATTGGCGAAAGACTCTTTGCATTGCTCAAAAGCGGCGAAATGTCGCGACACGTCACCACCACCGTTTCGGAAGCTCTGCTCGGCCTCTTCCTTGGTGCTCTGATCGGCGCACCGATCGGCATCGCGTTAGCGCACTATCGGCGCGCTGCAAAAATTATCGATCCCTTCGTGATGGGTCTTTACGGCCTGCCCCGCGTGGCGCTGGCTCCGATGTTCATCCTGTGGTTCGGGATCAGCCTCTTCTCCAAGGTCATGATGTCTTTTTCAATGGTCGTGTTCGTTTTCATTCTCAACGTGACCGAGGGAATTCGCACCGTCGACCCGGATATGATCGATCTGATGCGCACCATGCGTGCGCCACGCTCCTACGTCATGCGCAAGGTAACGATTCCCTCCATTGTCCCCTGGCTGCTGGCGTCCTTCCGCATCGGCATCGGGCTGTCGCTGGTGGGAGCGGTGGTCGGCGAGTTGATCGGCGCCAACCGCGGCCTGGGCTGGTACGTCGTACGCGCCGGCGGCCAGCTCGATACCACCGGCGTCTTTGCCGGCTTGTTCCTGCTCATGCTGATTGCGATGATCGCCAACCAGGTCATATTTGTGATCGAGAGGAAGGTGCTGCATTGGCGCCGCCCAACGAGGTGACAGAAACGGCCGGTCCCCCACGCATCCTGCTCGACGAGGTTTCGATTTCGTACGAGACTTCTCGCGGACGCCTGCCGGTCGTCGACCGCGTCAGCCTTGCCGTCGACAAGGCCGAATTCGTCGTCCTGGTCGGGCCGAGCGGCTGCGGCAAGTCGACGATCCTGCGAGCGATCGCAGGCCTCAATACTGCCGAAAGCGGCTTCATTTCGGTGGACGGAAAAATCGTCGATGGATCGCCCGAGCATATCGGATTCATGTTTCAGAAGGACACGCTGCTACCCTGGCTGACCGTTTGTGAAAATATCGAAGTCGGTCTTGATTTGGCGGGCATCTCGCGGGCTCGGCGGGCGCAGCGCGTGACCGATCTGCTGGCGCTGTTGCGTCTTTCCGAATTTCGGGACGCCTATCCGGCCCAGCTATCCGGGGGCATGCGCCATCGCGTTTCGCTTGGCCGGATGTTGGCCTATGAGCCCGCGGTGATGCTGATGGATGAACCCTTTGGAGCGCTCGACTTCCAGACCAAGGCGGTGATGGGGCGTGAGCTCTTGCGTATCTGGGAGGCAGAGCGGCGCAGCATTCTGTTTGTCACCCATGACATCGAGGAGGCGGTGGCTCTGGCGGATCGGGTTTTGGTCTTTTCGCCCCGGCCGGCCCGCATCATTGCCGAACATCGCATTGATCTTCCCCGGCCCCGAAACCTGCGCGCTCTGCGCGCGAACTCTGCCTTTACCGCTTACACCAGCGCCATATGGGAGGCGCTCGGCGACGGCGATCAGAGGCCGATTTGAACGACTGACGGTACTGAAGCGGGTGGCGTGAAGTTTGCGTGAGCCTGGTCGCAGCGGGAGCGAATGGTCGTGAAGGTACTGGTTCTCGGCAGCGGTGTCGTCGGCGTGACGACGGCATACTATCTCGCGCGCAGCGGGCACGAGGTGACGGTCGTCGACCGCCAGCCGGAGGCGGCGCGCGAGACCAGCTTCGCCAACGCCGGCGAGGTGTCGCCCGGCTATGCCTCGCCCTGGGCCGGGCCCGGCGTGCCGGTCAAGGCGGTCAAATGGCTGTTGATGAAGCACGGCCCTCTGGTGCTGCGGCCGAAGCTCGATCCCGCGATGTGGTCATGGCTGATCAAGATGCTGCGCAATTGCACCTCGGCGCGATACGCGGTCAACAAGAGCCGCATGATTCCGCTGGCCGAATATAGCCGTGACTGCCTGCGCGCGCTGCGGGGCGAGATCGATATCCATTATGACGAGCGCAGCCGAGGCACGCTGCAATTGTTCCGCACGGCGTCCCAGCTCGATGGCATGGCCGGCGACATCGCCGTGCTGAAGCAATACGGCGTGCCCTACGAGGTGCTCGACCGCGATGGCTGTGTCGCGGCTGAACCTGCGCTTGCCGCGGTGAAGCAACGGATCGCCGGCGGTCTTCGGTTGCCGCAGGACGAGACCGGCGACTGTCAGATGTTCACGCTGGCGCTCGCCGCCCATGCCGCCGGGCTCGGTGTCCAGTTTCGGCTCAACACCACGATCGAGCGGCTGGAAACAGACGCCAGGGGGATATCAGGCGTCGTCACCAGCTCAGGCATGCTGCGGGCCGATGCCTATGTGGTCGCGCTCGGCAGCTGGTCGCCGCTTCTACTTGGACCGCTCGGCATTTCGATCCCGGTCTATCCGGTCAAGGGTTACTCGATCACCGTGCCGATAATCGATGCCGATGCCGCGCCGGTGTCGACGGTGATGGACGAAAGCTACAAGGTCGCCATCACGCGGCTCGGCGATCGCATTCGCGTCGGCGGCACCGCCGAAGTATCAGGCTATTCCGACAGGCTCTATTCCGCGCGCCGGGCGACGCTCGAGCATTCCCTCACAGAACTGTTTCCGCGCGGCGGCCGTCTGGCCGAGGCCACGTTCTGGAGCGGGTTGCGGCCGATGACGCCGGACGGCCCGCCGCTGATCGGCGCGACCCGTTACGCCAATCTTCATCTCAACACGGGTCACGGCACGCTCGGCTGGACCATGGCATGCGGTTCCGCGCGCGTGCTCGCCGACTTGCTGTCGGGTCGCAAACCCGAGATCGACGCGGCGGACCTTGCGCTCGCCCGATATGAAAATCGCTTCGGGTAAGCGCGTCTCGATCGGAGCAAAATTCCGGACCAAGCCACGGTTGACGACAATGTCGGGACCTCGGCAAGCCTCGCGCGCGAAGGTCACCGGCCGTTCGACCTCGGAGGATGTCACGTGGCGACCGCACAACCGCCGCACGTGCAAATTGCCGGGATCATGATTCTGCCGGTCAACCGCTTGAAAGTATCGGCACGACAAAGCGACCGACATATTATAAGACGATCATGTTTCCATCCGGCTTCGCGGTCTTTGTGAGACCGCCCGGCCCAAGCAAAAATTCAAACGGAGGATGCGCTATGGCAATCGAGATCGATGCCCGGGGCACAGGCGTTTCGGTCGTCACCCTGGCGGGTCATGATGCGGGCAATTTCGTCTATACGCAGGATCTGCTCGATCTGGCGGCGGTCCTGACCGCTTGCGCCTCGGACAAGGATTTGCGGGCACTGGTCATCACTGGCCGCGGTAATACGTTTTGCGGCGGCCGCATCGGCGCCAAAGGCCTGACGCGCGCCTCCGACGTCGCCGAGGACCTGAACGCCATCCTGAAGGTCAACAGCGCCCTCAACGCGCTCAACGTGCCCGTAATCGTGGCGGTCGAGGGCCAGGCGTTCGGATTTGCTTTCGGAATAACCACCCAGGCTGATTACGCGATCGCCGCTGAAGACGCCGTCTTCTCGCTTCCGGAGATGTCGCACGGATTGCCGCCGCTGATCGTTTTTACCTACCTGTTCCGCTTTGTCCCCTACAAGCGCGCCTTCGAGCTCGCCGTCACCAGCCGACAGATTTCGGCGAAGGAGGCAGCCGACGCCGGCATCCTCACCGAGATCGTGCCAGCCGGCGCCAGCTTGAAGCGGGCCATCGAAGTCGCCGCCAAAATGGCCTCATTCGATCCGAAGGCGCTCGGGCTGCTCCGCAAGTTCGGTCGCGAGGCCGCGGATGTGCACTCAAAGTCAAAAAGCGAGCACGCCGTCGCCCTGATGAGCGTGATGCTGGCGGAACGTTCGGCCGCCCACTGAGCCATGCGCTTCACACTTTCGAACTGCAGCCCCGCGAGCAATGGTACGAATGGATGCCGATGAATGTCCTGGTGACCGGTGGAGCCGGATTTCTTGGCGGCTACGTGATGGCGGCGCTGGCAAGCCAAGGACACGAGGCGTTCGCTTATGACATCGCGCCGCCGGGCCCAGAGACGCTGGCGGTCGCCCCGAATGTCGCGGCCCGCTTCAGGGCCGGCCAGATCAACGATTTCGCCCGGCTTGTCGATGTCTGCCGCACCGAGAGGATCGACGCGATCATTCACAGCGCGGGAATCGTCGGTCTTGAACTTTCGCTGCAGCAGCCGGTTGCGACCTACCAGACCAACGTCATGGGGACAGTCAACGTCTGCGAGGTCGCGCGGCAATTGCGGATACGGCGCGTCGTCCTGGTATCGAGCAACGCGGCCTATCGCCAGGGCTCCGGCGGCAGCCTGGTGGAGAGCGATCCGGCATTTTCGATCCGGAACGGCAATCCAGCCGGGCATTACGGCACCTCCAAAATGGCCGCCGAAGCCGTCGGCCTCGCCTATGCGAGCTTCCAGGAGCTCGATTTCATCAGCCTGCGCGTCACCGCCATCTATGGCTTCGGCATGCGCAGCCCGATGTATATCAAGCCGATGGTCGAGAACGCGGTCCTCGGCCGGCCGACCCGTTTTGCCACCGGCGGCCGAATGAAGCGTGACTACACCCACGCTTTGGACTGCGCCGGCGGAATTGTCGCGGCATTGCAGGCGCCGCGATGGGCCGCCGGCGAGCAGCGGGTCATCAACATAGCCAGTGGCAATGCACGAACTGCCGCCGAGGTTGCCGGCATCGTTCGCAACGTGATCCCGGGAGCCGACATCGAGATCGCCGACGCGTTGACGCCGCTGGAAGAGCAGAATGTCAAGATGCGGGCTTCGCTCGATGTCCGTGCAGCGAAGCGCCTGCTTGACTGGTCGCCGGAATGGCCGCTCGAAGCCGGCATTTCGGAATACGCCGATACGTTTCGGCGCAACCTCACCCGTTCCTGAGCGAGTGCACCATGTCCGATCTTCCAAATTACGAAGTCTATGCCATCCGCTACGCGACGCGTGCGTCGCAGCGCTCGGACAATTTCATCGGCGGCGACCCGCATGACGGCCCGATGCCGCTCGATTACTATGTCTGGGCTGCCATCGGACCGGACCGGAGCTACGTCATCGATACCGGCTTCACCGCGGAAATCGCCGCCAAGCGAAAGCGCGACTATCTGCGTTGTCCGATCGAATCGCTGAAGCTGGTCGGCCTCGACCCGGGCAAGATCAAGGATGTCATCCTGACCCACCTGCATTACGATCATGTCGGCAACTTCGACAGGCTTCCGGCCGCGACCTTCCACCTGCAGGAAAGCGAGCTGCATTACGCCGTCGGCCGCTACATGCGATACAGGAAACTGCAGCACTCCTACGAGATCGAAGACGTCGTCGGCATGGTCCGCGCCAATTACGCCGGCCGGGTCAATTTCTACGATGGCGTGGCCGAGCTTTCGCCGGGGATCACCATCCATCCGGCGCCAGGTCATTCGGCGGGCCTGCAATTCGTGCGCGTGCACACGCGGCGCGGATGGGTCGTTCTGGCGTCCGACGTCACGCATTTCTACGAGAACATGGAAGCCTACAAGCCGTATGTGACGGCCTTTCATATCGGCGGCATGCTGGAGGGCTTCGACAGGCTTCGCGCCGCCGCCCCCTCGCCCCAACACATCGTTCCCGGTCACGATCCTCTGGTGATGGAACGTTACAAGGCGCCTCGCCCTGAGCTCGACGGCATCGTCGTGCGGCTGGATGATCCGCCCAACGCCTGAGATGCCGGGGAAAACGATACGCCGGACCTGAGCCGGGCGCAGCGAGGGAGAGCAGGATGAAGATAGGCTTTGCAGGGCTGGGCGCCATGGGAGGCCCGATGGCGGGTCATCTGCTGGAGGCAGGTCACACGCTTCTGGTGCTGACCCGACGCCGCGAATCCGCCGGCGCCGCCATCGCCAGGGGTGCGATCTGGGCTGAAACCGCAAAAGCCCTCGCGGCAGGATCGGACATCGTTTTCACGGCGCTGCCTGGCCCTGCCGAGATCGAGGCGATCATGGCCGGGCCGGATGGCCTGCGGGCCGGATTTTCGGCCGGCACGGACTATATCGATCTTTCGACCAATTCCCCGGCGCTGGTCCGCAAGATTGCATCCGACCTGGCCACCATCGGCGTGGCCATGCTCGATGCGCCGGTCAGCGGCGGGCCCAGGGGTGCGGCCTCCCGCAAACTGGCGATCTGGGTTAGCGGCGAGCGCCCCACCTTTGATCGCTGCAAACCGATCCTCGATCTGCTCGGCGATCAGGTCCGCTATCTCGGGCCGAGCGGCAACGCCTCGGTCGCCAAGCTCGTCCACAACTGCGCCAATTACGGCATCCAGATGGTTCTGGCCGAGGCCTTCACGCTGGGCGTCAAGGCCGGAGTCGATCCGGTCGAGTTGTTCGGCGCGATCCGGCAGGGATCACTTGGCCGCCAGCGCGCCGTCGACCGCATGGCCGATCAGTTTCTGCCGCACGAATTCGACACGCCGGCGTTTGCTCTCGAGCTTGCCCACAAGGATGTATCATTGGCCACCACGCTCGGCCGCGAAAACGGCGTGCCGATGCGCTTTGCCAACATGACGCTGGCCGAGATGACGGAAGCGCTGAACAGGGGATGGGGAAAACGGGATTCCCGCGCCGCCATGCTGATCCAGGAAGAGCGCGCGGGCCTCGACATCCGAGTTCCACGCGAGGTGCTGCAGGATATTCTCCGGAACGAGCCGCTGTAAGCCGACGAGCCGAATACCAACCTGGCCATAACGGGCCAGGTCCGACAATCCACAACAAGACCGCCACAGGCGGCGTCGCTGCGAGATACGTCGACATCAGAAGCCGGTCGGCGTTCATCGAGGCGACGGAGGGAGGAAATGATGAGACCACTCCTGACGATTTGGGCGGCCGGCTTGCTGGCATTCGCGGCAACCGGCACGGCGACAGCGGAAAATGCCGCGCTCGAAAAAAAGGATGTCGCGATATCGGTCGGCGGTTCCATCAGCCAGATGAACAAGGTCGCCTATTTCGTGGCACTCAACCGCAAATATTTCGAACAGGAGGGACTGACCATCGATTCCACCGCTTTCGCGTCGGGAACGGCCGCGCTGCAAAGCCTGGTTGCAGGCGGAGCGGATGTGGCGGAAGGCGCCTACGAGCACACGCTGCGCATGCAGACCAAGGGGGTCAACCTCACCTGTCTGGTGGCCTACGGTCGCTATCCGGGCAACGTCCTGGTGGTGCGGAAATCGCTCGCCGGCCAGATCAGGAAAATTGCCGACCTCAAAGGCAGGAAGATCGGCGTCTCGGCGCCGGGGTCCTCGACGCACAACTTCGTTGCCGGACTGATGGAACGGGCCGGCGTGTCCTGGAAGGACGCCAGCTATGTCTCCGTCGGCACCGGCCCGAGCGCGGTCGCGGCAATGAAGACTGGCGGCGAGCTCGACGCCCTTGTCAACCTCGACCCGGCGATCAACGCGCTTTTGGACGGCGGAGATGCCGTCATCCTCTCCGACAGCCGAACCGCGGATGGCACCATGGCGGCGTTCGGCGGCGAATATCTTGCCGACTGCCTGTTCGTGAAGAATGAGTTCCTCAAGGCCAATCCGAATACGTCGCAGGCCATCACCAACGCCGTTGTCCATGCCATGCAATGGCTGAAAACGGCGTCTATCGATGACATCATCAAGTCCTTGCCTCCCGCGTATTACAAGAGCGACGAGGCGCTCTATCGGGAGTCGCTGGAGAAGAATATTTCCGCCTTCCAGTGGGATGGCTTGATCACGCCGGAGGCCGCCAGGAACGTGCTCGATTCGATCGCGGTGCTCGATCCGGCCCTGCGGCAGGCGAAGATCGATTTCGGCCTGACCTACGACAACAGGCTGATTGAAACCGCGCTGAGGAAATATCACTCGCCGGTGCCGCAGTGACGCCGGCGCCGGATGCCGGTGTCCGGCAGCAACCGGCCCGCAACTTTGTTCTAGGCCCGGGCGGGAAGCGTCGGCTAGGTTTGCCTCAACGACATGGCCCCGGAGATGGCCAGCGCGGGAGGAGCAAGTGATGACAGCAATGCCACGGAGCCTGATTCTGGCGGCAGTCCTCGTCGGCCTGGCATTTACCGGCACGGCGCGGGCCGCGCAGATTGTCGTGAGCAATTACGGCGTCGCCGCCAACGGCATGCCTTACGCGGTTGCGATGGAAAAGGGCTTCTTCAGGGATGAGGGCGCGGACGTCTCCGGCATCCTCTCCTCCAGCGGCGGCGGCACCACGATCCGCAACCTGCTCGGCGGCAATCTCGACTATGGCGAGGTCGATCTCGCCGGCACCGTGGCCGCCATCGAGCAGGGCAATGATCTGCACATCATCAGCGACAATGTGCTCACGGTCGGCGAATTCGTCTGGGCGGTGAAGCCGGATTCGCCGATCAGGAGCCTGCAGGATTTCAAGGGCCGCAAGATCGGCTACACCAATCCGCGCTCGACCAGCCAAGCGCTCAACGTCCTGCTGGTGCAGACCATCGGGCTCACCCCGGCGGATGTCGAGCCGGTCAAGGTCGGCGGCTTTGGCGAGCAGGTGGTCGCGCTCAATCTCGGCGCCATCGACGTTGCCACCCTGGCCGATCCGGTGTGGTCGAAGAACAGCGCCAGGCTGCGCACCGTCGTTCGCGCCGCCGATGCGCTGCCGCCGCTGTGCAATGTGATCGGCGTCGCCACCGGCAAGGCGGTAGCCGAGCGCGGCGATTTCCTGCGCGCCGTGCTGCGGGCGCGGCGCAAGGCGGTCGAGTTCATGTATGCTCATCCCGACGAAGCCGGCGACATCGTCGCCAGGGTCTATGACCTCGACCCCGCCATTGCCCGGCAGGCGGTGCGCAATCTCACCACCGTGGCGCCTGGCGCCACCCTTCCCTATTGGGGAGCCGGGCGCTTCGACATCAAGGGCATGGACGCGATGATCGCTGCCCCGCGTGGCGTCTGGGCATATTACGGCACGCCGGACTGGGGCAAGATGATCGACCGCAGCTTTCTCGCCGATGATCTCAGGAAAGACTACTAGGAAGGACAGCCGGTGGACCCCCAGTCTCCAATCCACGTCTCGCTGCGCGGCGTCACCAAGATCTTCGTTTCCGGACTTGGTCGAACCCACGCGCTGGGTCCCATCGATATCGACCTGCGCCGGGGTGAGTTCTTTGCCGTGGTCGGTCCATCCGGGTGCGGCAAGTCGACATTGCTCGATGTCATCGCCGCGCTGGCCACGCCATCCGAGGGCGTGGTTACGTTCGAGGGGCGGCCGATCGGAAACACCGTGCCGGACGGCGTCGGGGTCGTATTCCAGGAGAATGCCTGTTTTCCCTGGCTCAACGTCGCCGACAACATCACCTTCGGGCTGCGCCGCCAACCGGTCGACCGAGCCGAAATCGAGCGGCGGCTGCAATACGCGCTGCAATTGATGGGCCTGCAGGAGTTCGCGCGCGCCTTTCCGTCCCAGCTCTCCGGCGGCATGCGCCAGCGTGTCTGCATCGCGCGCACGCTGGTGATGCAGCCGCGGCTGATTCTGCTCGACGAGCCGTTCGGCGCCCTCGACCAGCAGACCCGACTTCTGATGGGCGACGAGCTGCTCCGGATCTGGCGGGCCACCGGCGCCACGGTGCTGCTGATCACCCATGCGCTCGACGAGGCGGCGATGCTGGCAGACCGGGTGGCGGTGATGTCGGCCCGGCCCGGGCGGATCCTGGAGGTGATCGAGACCGGCTGGCCGCGTGAACGGGACAGCCAGATCGTCTCTGTTCCGGAATTCGGCGCGATCACAGCCAGGCTGTGGACATTGCTGCGCGCGCAGTCGATGCAGGCGCTGCGGCCGGCGGCGGTCTAGCGTGCGCATCGCGCTCTAACGGCTGGTGGCGGTGCTGTTGCCGCTGGCCGTGCTGGAAATTCTCTGCCGCGACCTGTTCATCACGCCGCTGATCTTGCCGGCGCCGAGCCGAATCCTGCTTGGGCTGTGGGCGGTGATCGAAAAAGGCACATTCAACGCGGCGATCATGAAGACTCTGACCAATGTCGGTCTGGCGTTCGTGCTGTCGGTGGCGGCCGGAATTGCCGCAGGGGCGGCCATCCACCGCGCCCGCCTGCTGCGCGCGCTGCTGGAGCCGCTGTTCTCCACCTACTACGCGATTCCGATCTACGCGTTCTATCCGCTGTTCATCGTCGTGTTCGGTCTCGGTGACGCGCCGCAGGTGCTGATCGGCTTCATGCTGGCGGTGGTGTCGATGATCGTCTCCACGCTGGCGGGACTCGACAGCGTTCCGGCCGTACTCGGAAAGACCGCGCGCGTGCTGAAACTGGGGCCGGTGGAGACCGTCCGCAGCGTGACGCTGCCTTACGCCGCGCCCTATCTGTTCACCGGGGTGAAGCTCGCCGTCGCCTACGCATTCATCGGGGTTATCGGCGCGGAATTCATCATGTCCGGCACCGGGCTCGGCTACGAAATCCGCTTTGCCTACGACAATCTCGACAACAACGTGATGTATCCACTGATACTGCTGATTCTCCTGATCGCGATCACGGTCAACATGGGCCTGGACCGCTGGGAACGGCGCTTGCGGGCGCGGCGGGGACGCGGGTGATGCGCCGGACCGTCGAGGCCCATCCGTCGCTGTTCCTGGTGATGGGGCTGCTGATGCTCTGGCAGATCGTGTTCTGGCTGGTCGGCCGCGATGCCTTGCTGCCGCCGATCGAGACCATTCTGTATCTCGCGGGCCTATTACAAACAGAACGGTTCTGGGGCCACATCGCCGAAACCGGAACGGCCTTTGTCATCGCGCTGGCGATTGCGGTGGTGGCCGGACTGGCGATCGGTCTGGCGCTCGGGTTGAGCCGGATGGCCGCGGAAGTGTTCGAGCCGTTTCTGCTCGCCGGCAATTCGGTGCCGAAAATCGCGCTCTATCCCATCGTCTTGCTGATCTTCGGCATCGGCATGCCGGCCAAGATTGCCTTCGGCGCGATCCATGGCGTGGTGCCGGTGGCGATTTTCACGCTTACCGCCTGCGGCAACGTGCCACCGATCCTGTTCCGTGCCGCGGCGGCGATGCGGCTGACACGCCGGGACACGATCCGCTCGGTGCTGCTGCCCGCGGCGTTGCCGGACATCTTCTCCGGCATCCGCATCGGCTTCTCGCTCACCCTGATCGGCACCATTCTCGGCGAGATGTTCGGCTCCCAGCGCGGTCTCGGCTATCTCCTGATGACGGCCATCGGCTTGCAGAACATCCAGGTGATCACGTCGGTCACGCTGCTGCTGGTGCTGGTGGCGGCATCGGTTAACACCCTGCTGCTCGCGCAGGACCGCCGGTTGCGCAATCCGGCGATGCCCGTGCAGGCGCCGTAATCAACGGCTTGCAAGCGTCGCGGGAATGGAGGCAGCGCTCGTCCATTCGTCCAACATTCGGCGCAGGCCGGCGCCGTCATGGCCGATAGCGCCGCTCGAGCTCGTCATATGCCGGCTTCGCGACCGCCCGCTGCCGGACATCGAAGCCGGCAAGTTGGCCGGCAACGGAGGCGAGCGAGCCTTCCTGCTTCAGCGCCGCCAGCACGTCATGGGAGGCCTTGAGCGCCGCCTGCAAGGCCGCGTTGGCGTAGAGCAGGCAGCCGAAGCCGAGTTCGGCAAATTTTTGCTGGCCCAATTCCGGGGTGCGGCCGCCGAACACGATATTGGCGACCTGCGGCACGGACAGGGCGGCGGCGATCCGGGCCAACTCCTCGGCCGAAGTCGGCGCCTCGACGAAGGTCACGTCGGCGCCGGCCTCGATCATGGCGCCGGCCCGGTCGATCGCGGCCTCCAGACCGAGGATCGCGCGCGCATCGGTGCGCGCCACGATCTGCAGGTCGCCGTCGCGCCGCGTGTCGACGGCGGCCTTGATCTTGGCCAGCATCTCCTCCAGCGGCACGACGTCCTTGCCGTCGAAATGACCGCATTTCTTTGGAAACACCTGGTCCTCGATCTGAAGCCCGGCCGCGCCCGCCCGTTCCAGCACCTTCACGGTGCGCACCATGTTGACCGGATTTCCGAACCCGGTATCGGCATCGACCAGCAGCGGCAGCGCCACGGCCTCGGCGATGGCCGCGACGTGGCCCGCGATTTCCGTCAGCGTCGTCAAGCCGATATCGGGCGCGCCGAGATACATGTTGGCCACGCCGGCG
>VFSW01010584.1_pt1 | contig 13055 bp, 20 predicted proteins | sample 5358111 | NCBI WGS metagenome assembly VFSW01 (sample SAMN11554181, study PRJNA540505) | mine drainage metagenome | isolation source: sediment from site ElyBrook_90M | place: USA: Ely Copper Mine, Vershire, VT | collected 2017 | reverse complement strand
ATATATATGTTGTAAAAAATTTCATTATCTAAAGTCACTTCATCAATTGTGTACACAAGACTTGGTCTTCCTAAATATGCTGCTAGAAACAAGTAGCAAATAACTGAAATAATAAAAGGTACGATAATTGATACGTGTATGCTAAGCAGCACCAATATCAAGTCGATGAATAGCGTAAAAATATAGATGGCTGCGACTTGGATACCGAGTCCAATAATATTTTGCATTTAACCCTTTCTAAAATTAAATCACATACTGAATCTGAAGAAAAAACAATTGCTTCAATTTTGTGTGGTTCTGGTGGATAAAAAAAGTTCCATTCAACAGCCATATTTACTTACCGCATCATCCCATAATTTTGCATAAGCAACCAAGTCAATGACTGAATCACGCTGATGATTTTGTGTTTGGCCTTGATAGCTTTGAAAGAATCGTCTAACTTTGATAGCCATAAGCGCTGCGAATACCTGAGATGGACTAACCGTTACTCCGAAAATCGAACTCCAAAGAGTAGCTATGAACCAAGCACTTTCTTGTGGGTCGCCATACTCTGCCTGCCTATCAATGTCTAATAGATGGCTTGCCTCTTCAAAAAGATTCATATCTTTGCCTTCTTAAATAACTTGTTTTTTTCTTTTACGTGATGAGTCAGGCACAAATTGTTGTAAATCGGTTGTCGCTTACATCTTCTTTTTTCGCATTGGTTTTTTCTGCTATCAGTTTTCATTCTTGCCTCTCCTGTAATTTGCTGTCATTGTTCTTGTGTAGTTGTCGATTGCTGTCAAACAATTTTTGCAAGGGTTTGTATCTTCTTTAAGATGCTTACGCCATCCCGAAGCCGTTCCACATTTACTAGAAAATTCTTTTTCTATTTGTGACGATACGACTTGCCTTCTGGCTACGACATATGCGCTATGTGCCTTCCTACATGCTTTACAAGGCTTTTCCTTCCAATAGATATGTTTTCTATATCCGCTTTGAGAACCGCAACCTTTATAATCTTTTGCATGTTCTATATCTTTATTATAATCGAACTTATAAATTTTCCCACCAAATACACCTTCTAAATCTTGAAATTTTTTGTAAAAATTATGGCATTCTTCCATTACTGGACAGCGCCAACATAAATTTAAAGCTTCCTCTTCGTGTAGGTCGTCAAAAAATATTTGAGTTTTACCTTTGCAACTTGCCAAAGATAGCCAATCATCCATACAACTCCTTACGAATTTCTTTTTTTGAATTAATTTTTTGTTCTTTGCGTTGTCGTTTCATCGAGTTACGCTTATATTTGCGCCGGAATTCAAGACACTTTTCGCACGGCTCTTCATTAGCTTTTTTATGCTTTGAAATTCCTGCAAAAGTTCCACACGCTTGTTTGGCTATTTTGTTTTTGTAGTATTTGTCTTTAAGCAAAGTTTGATGTTTTGAATGAGCTAACTTACACTCTTTGCACGGAATCGTTTTAGAGCTAATGTGACGCATATAACCTTGTTCAGTGCCACAATAAACTTCGTTTCGAGGTCGGCCTGTTCTAATTTTGTAAATTTTCCCGCCAAATACTCCAACTAAATCTTCGTATTTTTCTGCTTCTATTTTACATTCACGAATTGATGGACACGTTTTACAAATGGCTATTGCGTCTAAATATGTTTTTTCATTAAAAAAGAGATCAGTTTGATCTCTACATTTAGCTTGCTCTATCCAATTCATATTGCCTCCTAAGCCAAACAAAAGGCTACCACTGTGTGGGTGGTAGCCCTGCGTTGCATTTCGTTATATAAGTGTCTATCGCATTAGCGTATGCCACAGGATTGTATGGTCTTTGAGCTTGCGCTGCAATCGAGCCTAAATCCTGATGAGGGTTGCCGTGATAGATGTTAGAAACATGTCCCAAACTGATTAAGGCATTAATCCACGGATTATAAGCCAAAGAGATAGGTATGTTTCCTAACTCGCCACCGACATGAAGTTGATATATACCATAAGAAGTACCATTATCGCCCACCTCGTTAACGTTCCATTTAGACTCTTCCCAACCCATAGCTAATGCAAGACAAGTCGGTATCTGATAATAAGTAGCAATTTGAGAAATTACTGTTTGAACGGAGGGATATGCTGCCGTAGTTGTTGTAGTGGTAGATTCGACTGTAGTTGTTGTACTAGGAGTCCAATCATAAACGTTGCTACTTTTAATACTAGGCTTAACGTTAGAAATGCTAACCACTGGTGCCTGTGGTGCAGTTCTAAACCACGATGGTATAGAAACAAAACTTGTAGGCACGCCAAAAGCACTAGCCAGTTGCAAAACGTGTTTAATCTTCATCTTTGTAATTTCTTTCTCTAATCTTATTGACTACTTTTTGAGAACCTTTTCCTGCACTAAAAGCCACAAATGCGATATTCACACCTAGCAATGCGTAAAAAAAAAGTTCGTAATTTAGTCTTGGCAACTTACCTCCTTTCTTCTAGCACTCGTGTCTTGCGTAATGCAAACCACGTGTAGTAGCTACATAGGCTCGTCCATTTGCCACGTTGTACATTCCATTTAATTGCTTTTCATGCTCTAATAAAATCTTATTAGAGCGAGAGCCAATCTTCGCTTCTAAGACTGGCTTCCCACACTGATCACACTGGATACTAGGCATTTAAAACTGCCTTAATTTCTTCTAAAGAAAGTTCGTTTGAATTTTTCACCTGCTTAGGAGCAATAACGGAATTAACGAAATTCATTTTGTCGATTCTGCTTTTGTATGGCTCTAACTTTGCAACTAACTTCTTTCTAGCTTCGATTACTTCAGGTGGCGTAGAACCCAATTGAGGCTCCGAACTTTGATGAGAAGCTGCTACAGGCGATCTTTGAACAACAGGCTCAGATGGCCGATGCGAAACGCTAGATTCATTAGTTTGCGTAGATGGCTTTTCTACGCGACCTGAAGCCGCATTACCATCGTCATCATCGTCCGCCGCAATTCCAACGATTGCTGAGTAGGCATAACGTCTAGCATAAGTTACTGCTGACCCTTGCTTTTGAGAATCCAAAGTTTCTAGTGGCAAAAACATTTGGCTACTGATAAATTCACCCGAAGAGTGAAGTAGCACAGTACTAAGCACTGTAGGGTACTCTGTGCGCTCTGTAGTCGTGATGTTACCTTTATTGTCTTTGGTAGTAATAACCCTAGTTTCTGGCCTATCTAGATAGTCAATAGTTTGAATCACCGACAACCCATGCTTTGCGAGTACTGGCGCAACCACTTTTATGACCGATGCCAAATCTGCGTACTTAGATCGATAAAAGGGGTTAACCTTATCCTTGCCAACCATCGGCATTTCTGCTTGTGCTGCTGCCAACGCTGTACCCAAATTCTTTTTAGAATCTGAAAAAATCATTTATTCTCCTTCGTGTTTATAACCATTATAGACTTTGCTACTGTTTTATAGTTCATTTTTTGAAAATGACTTAATCCAATTTCGAACTCGCTTTAAATTGATAAAAGATTCGTAGCTTTGCTCAATAGTTGTAAGTCCCGATTCGCCTTCAAAAGGATTCTCAATAGCATAGTTACCTTCAATATTGAAATAGACCGTTCTAAGGCCATCTAGCTTAGGAAGAGGCAAAGTATGCGATAGATTGCCTTCCTCATCGTAAACGGCTATTTGGCAATTTGCATATGCTGCACCTTGAAGAGCTTTAGCCACTGGATAGCCCGGGCTGCCTGTCTTATAATCGATCAAATAAGTGTTGCCTTCCATCTCAACTATTGCATCAAAGCGTCCGCCATACTCTAAAGCATCTTCGCCTAGTGGACTCGGATTTACTACCACTTCTTCTACAAAAAGAAACTTTGGTTCAAAATCAACAAAGAACTTTTCGACGCCCTTCATCCATGAAATTTCATCTTCGAGCACATTTGCATCTTTACCAAGTGCCCAATTCAAAGCGTGGTCGTGAATCCTAGAGCCTAAATTGGCTTTTTCATCCCACTTCTTTTTAAACACGCCACGACAGGCATGTAAAAACCTTTCTTCTAGAGTTGCTTGTGTGGCCTTTACCTTTTCTCCATCCTTGTTCTTTACTAAAGCGTAAGGCTGGACGGAGTTAGCAACTTCTTCGATCTTGTCTTGCAAAACTGCTTCGTAAGTAAAGTGTGCTGCAATTTCGGCGCTGCTCCACATAAGAGCCGGCTTATCAAGCAAGCTAATAATTGACGTTACACTTTCCGCAGGCTTGCGACCGTGCTCTGTAACGTACTTGTGGCTCATTGCCAATTCATAATCTGTTTTCTTAGTTCCCATGCGTTACATAATATCATACAATGCGCTATAATAATTCATTATGAGTATACAAAATGAAAAAGAATGGTTTTCGCCAAAGGAAATTGCATCTATACTAGATGTTTCGTATCAATCGGTCATAAATTGGATAAAAGCTGATAAACTGAAAGCGTCGAAAGTTTCGGCACTTCTTAAAATCCATAAAGATGATTTTGAAGCATTTGTTCAATCAAAGGGAAAGGGCATAAATGGCTAAGTGGTATTTTGATAAGGAAAAGGAAAAGTATCATGTTAAGGCTACTGACGGCGAATCGCAACATGGCACTGCCGAAAACATCGTAGTTACTAAAACGAATGGCGATACTCAGGTAGTAGACATTTTTAGATGGTCTAAGGCTTTTTACGACAAGTTCGAAGGTGAGGAAGTCCGATACGGTTATCTTCCTGACAAGCCTAATAGTCCGTCTAACAATCGATCTTCTTATAGTGGGTCTGTAAAGACAATCGAAGATGCAATTGACGCTGCTAATGCGATATTGGCTTTTGCCGAAACGCTTAAGAACACAAACGCAGAGGTAAAGCAAGTCAATACTGAATCTGCATATTCTCGTTACGCTACAGATGAGGAAGAGCCGTTCTAAATGAGTGGTTCTTGTGGCACCATACAGGGCTACAGATCAGGACACAAAATAGGTGGGCTGGTGTGCGACGCATGCTGGCTCGCCTATTGCCATTTTATGGCTCAAAAGAAACCAAGAGAACATGGTACCGATATAGGCCATGTTCAGCATATTTTGAATCATGAATTGTCTTGCGAGTCCTGTAAAAAAGGATATGAAAAAAAACTAAAAAAAACTCTTACTAAAGAATCTTGGCGGATTTTAGCCGATATTTGGGAAAGTTACACTACATTTACAGATACATGGACAATTTAGACATAACCGATGGAGGGTTTATGCCACGTAGCGAAAGCCGTACCAAAACATCAATTTGGTCTGATTCTGATTTTATAAAACTAACTGCTGAAGCTCAACGGTTGTATTGGCTTATGTACAGCCAACCCAACATAGCACTAACTGGCGTATTGCCTCTTACTATGCACAGATGGTCAAGGCTATCTTCTAACACTCCCGAAGAACTAATTCGAAAAACTCTTTGGGAATTAGCTCATGCAGGTTTCATAAAGATTGATTACGACACTGAAGAGGTGTGGATTCGATCTTTTATAAAGCATGATGGGGTGCTTAACTCGCCAAAAGTGAGAGGTGCTGCCATTGGCCAAATTTCATTGATAGCATCTGAAAACATCAAAAATTTGGTCAAAATTGAATTGGACGTTGATGATGCTTTAAACAATGCAAAAACCCTTGAAAATACCCTATCTGATACCGTATCCGATACCATATCTGATAGCGTATGCGATAGGGTACCCGATACCCTTAGGAGTCTGGAGTCTGGAGGTAGGAGTAAGGTTAATATTAAAAGCGAATTTGAAAATGAATTTTTAGAGCTTTGGCCGATTATGGCAAAAAATCCCACTAGTGGTAAAAAACTTGCTATGACTGCATATTGCGCTAGGCGCAAAGAGGGTGTAGAATTTAATACCTTGAAAAGAGCTGTTGAAAACTACAAGATTTATGTAGAGCAAAATAAGACTGAGCCTAGATACATTATGCAAGCTCAAACTTTTTTCGGGCCAAATGAACGATTTATGGAATTTGCCGATATGATTTTCTCTAAACCCAAAGTGATCGATCAAACACAAGGGTTTACCGTGATAAAAAACTTTGACACTTCGAGCCTGTAGGAGGGCAATTGAACACGCCAATTGACGCAGAAAGAATCGTACTAGGCGCAATTATGCTTGATGCTAATAGCTCAGATTTTGCGCCTGAAGCTATCTTGATTCTTGAAGAAGAAGATTTTTCTTCTAAGACTCATCAAAATATCTTTACAGCGTTGAAAACTTTGTTTGCTAACGGCCAACTGTTAGAGCCTTTAAATGTTTTTTACCAAATGCAGGAGTTTAAAACTGACAGCGAAAAAACTCTAAGCTACTTGTTAGAATTGATGGCAGGTGCCACGTATCGACCGATGTATCTACTAGAAGTTCTAGTAAGCTACTCGACAAGGAAGCGACTTGTTCAGTTGTCTGATTTCATAAACTCACAAGCCGAAGATGCTTCATCTGAGACACAAGACATTATCGAGATTACTAAGCGTAAACTTACAGATATTGAAAATGGTAAGATCGGTGCTGATCATAGCCTAGAAATTAAAGACTTTTTAGAGTTGCCTGAAGAAGAGGCTGACGAAGAGTTAATCGAAGGCATTGCATTTCGTAGTACTCGCTTTTTGCTAGTAGGTGAAGAGGGCGCAGGAAAGTCGGTTTTACTAAGACAGATTGCGGCTTTGTATAGTCGAAACATCCATCCTTTTACTTTCAAGCCGATTGAAGGTGGGGCTGCTTTGATTATCGATCTAGAAAACCCTAGAAGTACGATTAAAGCTACGTTTCAAAGATTGATGGTTGCCAATTCGCCTTATGGCAATCCCGACAGTCGCCATCCCCTTCACATACTAGAAAAGCCCGCTGGTATAGATTTGAGGTCACGATCTTCACTAACAGAGATCGAGGCGGTAATTCGTAACCTTCAGCCTAAGGTTGTTGTTATAGGGCCTTTGTATAAGATGTACGAAATTAAGCCCAACGACAATGATGCTATTATTGCTCAACAACTTCAAAACAAGTTGGATTATCTTAGGACTAAATACAACTTTGCGCTGTTTATTGAGCATCATGCAGGTAACGAAGATGGTTCTGGCACTAGAAAAATGCGTCCATTTGGTTCAAGCTATTGGAGGCGTTGGCCTGAAATAGGCATGGGAATGACGCTAGATAACGACAATCCAAGTGCCGTAAACTTTGAGTGTTGGAGACCGCCTAGATTTCCTATGAAGTGGCCTGAAAAGCTAGTGCGAGGGAACATCTTCCCATTTAGCATGGCTGACCCCGATAAGATGCTTCAAATTAACGGTAAACAAAAGAAGTAATAAGATGTAGCCTATGGCTATATCTCAATTAGAAACAAAATTAGAATTGCTCCTAGAAGAGTCAAATTTGAGTTACGAAAGAGAATTTAAATTTGAACCTTCTAGGCGATGGAGAGTGGATTTTGTATTACATGATTACAAAATCGCAATCGAAGTCGAAGGAGGTACTTGGATTAACGGTCGCCACAACCGAGGTGGCTCAATTGAAGCCGATATGGACAAATACAACGCTTTAGCAATTCGAGGCTGGACACTTCTTAGATTTACTGGCGGAATGATCAATTCAGGTAAAGCCATGCAAATCATTCATAATGCCATACAAAGCAAAAAGGACAGAGAATAATCTCTGTCCTTTCTTATTTGGCTCTAGAATCGTTTTTAAGCCTTAGTTGTGCCTGCCGTAGTAGTTGTAGAGGTTACAGGTGCTACTGCCGCCTTAACAGGCGCTACAGGGGCCGTGGCAACCTTTCTCGAAGTAAAGAGATGCACAATGTACACCGCTCCGCCGATTAAAGCTGTGGCTGCTGATTCAATTCCCGACGTGAGACCGCTTTGGTTCCATCCCGGGTGAATCGCAAATACTACGCTAAGAATTGCACCAATTGCTGCTACTATCTTTGCTTCAAGTGAAGTTACTGCTGCTGTCATGATTTTATCCATTCTTCTAAATCGCTAGGCATTACGTGGCTTGTGTCCAATTTTGGACATATCCAACCACCGTGTTCCCAAGCTTTTGCTACAAATTGAGAACATATAAGCGTGTTCCCATCTCTAAAATGCGCAAAAGGTATAAAAATGTCTAACGCTATTGAGACAATATCTAAATAGCCATAAGGCACTCCCACACAACTTTTTGCAAACTTTAGAACGCTTTGAAGTTGTTCTGGTGTAAAATTACTTTTTAATATTTTAAATTCTTTGTAATCGGAAACATTACCGTCGGTAATGCCGTGTCCAAGAGCTTGAAGTAACCCACCATTTTCATCAACGATTAAAGCCGCATGGTTCCATTTAGAAGCATTTTTGAGATCAAGCCGCGTGGCTCTTCCTCGCAAAATGTTTCCAAATATTTTTATGCGTTCTCCTAGTCGTATGGCTTTGCTGATAAAGCTAAAGTCATGAACTAAAAGAATGTCGCCTGCTGTAAATTTAACTTTTGATGTCGTTTTTTTCACCTCCACGTACATTATAACACACAAAACTTAGACCCAAATTAGAATATAGATATGTCATTCACGTATTCATCTATTTTGTGGAAACAAATAGCACTTACATTTCAAAAAGAAAAAGTTCACGAAAGATACAGAATGGTTTTTGTTTCTAATAGTGAATTGTTTTTTATGACACCTAAACGTTCATATCGAATCATGGACATGAATCAAGAACGTGATTCAAATTTTATTTTGTATAAGGTAAACGACGAATGGCCTTTTACCAAAGAACGTACTCGATACATCAAGCCACAATTTCGAGATGAAACACTTGTGTTTACAAATGGGCAAACAGAATGGGTTGCTTCGTCTAACGTGGGGCAACGATTCTTTCAACGCAACATGGCTCTTTATCAGGCGGCTTATGCTGGATTTCAACCTTCTATCGATGTTGATAACAAGTTTGGGGATTTTAACTGGAATACCTCAGATGTTATATTGCCTGCCTTTAACTTCATTGAAGCCATTGGTAGATCGGTCGTCACTTCAAAGCTAAAGCCATATTTTCCTATAGCTTTCTATAGCCCTAGATACGACATGCTAGGCAAGCATCTAATGATGAAAAATGAAAACTATGGCTTTTACCTGCGTAGCCAGATGGTCACACACACATACAACATCGGCATAGACATAAAATTTAAACTAAAATCTGCTGATCTGATTGAACAAGAAATAAAACATGCTATGATGTATGACATAAGCCCTCCTAAGCTGAACGACTAGGGGAAGCGTTTGAAAACTTCCCCTAGTTTCCTCTTTGAACAATCAACTGCTAAACTGTTTACAACGGTAATTAGTAGTTCCCCTAAAGCCCTCATTTATTGAGGGCTTTTTACTATCTGCGTATAATTCTGTTATACGTGCTATAATATGTAATGAAAACAAAAAAAAGGAGAGGCATGTCTAAGGATTCTGCATACGGTTTTACGTTGTTATTTAACGTAGGACAGGTTGAAAGTGAACAAAAGTTTGAGGACGTTGAAAACGTTGATGATCTTTTGGATAAAAATAAATTAGTATCATCGATGATAGTATCTACCATACAACAAAAGTTAGAGCAAGAGATGCGAAACATATTGTTCAATCTTGAATTCCCTGAATTTATAATCGTCGATATTGTTTTGGCAGATGCAAAAAGAATTGCAGGAGAGGTATAGATTGGCTAAAACCGATTTATAAAAACCACCTTTTATTTGGTTTGGAGGAAAGTCCCAAGTAGCTCATGTTATTTGGGATTTTCTAGGTAATGTAAAAAATTACGTTGAACCCTTTGCAGGTTCATTAGCCGTATTACGTTTAAGACCTAATGACCATTTTGGCAGTTCTAACAGAATTGAAACCATTAATGACGCTGATTATTTTGTAACAAATTTTTGGCGATCAGTCCAAACAGCACCTGATCAAGTGGCTTATTACGCCAATAACCCTGTTATAGAAGCTGATTTATTTTCTAGACATTTATGGCTTATTAATCAAGGCAAAGAAAAGCTTGAAAAAGGTTTATTAACTGACCCAGAATACTACGATGCCAAAATTGCAGGTTGGTGGGTTTGGGGCCTAAATGCTTGGATAGGTGGTGGTTGGTGCACTGGCGAAGGTGCTTGGAATGTTGACGAAAATAATGAAATAATTAAAACAAAAGGCGTCAATAGGCAAATGCCACATTTAGGTAACGCGGGAAAAGGCGTAAACACTCCATTCAATTTAGAAGGTTCTCACCAAAAACATTTAGATAATTTAATTTCTTATCTACAATCTTATGCAGATCGTTTAAGATATGTAAGAATTCTTAATGGTGATTGGTCTAGACTTACAGGCGTTGCTTGCTCTGCATATAAAGATACTGGTATATTTTTAGACCCACCTTACGACGGTTATTCTGAAGATATGTATCAAAAGAATTTTGATAACTCAATATCTGCTGATGTAAGAAATTGGGCTATTGCTAATGGCGATAAATACAAAATAGTATTGGCAGGTTATTCCGAACTGCACGAACCATATATGCCTAGTGATTGGCAAAGATACAACTGGTCCGCTCGAATATCGTACGGTTCAAAAAAAGGAAAAAACAATACTGAAATGCTTTGGGCTTCGCCTTTGTGTAATTTAATAAGCAAACCAAACACGCCATATCTAATATGAATAGTTATTTTTAAAACACGCTATACTTAATAGAGGTGTGTTCTAGGAATAGGGGAAATACGTGAAGCGTTTCCCCTATTTTTTTATGCCCAAAGACGGTATTGAGCCGTGACCATTCCCTTGATTGGGTCAATAAAATGCAATCGCTGAGATGGTTGTGCGCTAGAAGCAAGCTGCTCTCTTGCATATCGATTATCGGACTCTATCGAACCTGTGCCAAACACAGCACCAATTCCATCCGCTAGTGCTTGCTCATAGTGCGTATGATAATGACCGCAATTTCCAGTCACACAAGTGCGACCATTTCTGCGCATGAGCCATAAACCGTTAGGAACGGTTGGGCACCAGACGATGCCGTCATAAGGAATCATCTCTTTTGTGATAGGCATTCTTCTTTCTGGCGATTCTTGAATGCCCAATGTATAAAATGGATACTTGCGATCTGGACATGTTCTTACGTTTAGAGTTGAAGAATACCCAAGTTTGAATGATATTTCTTGCATATCTTCAGACAATTTTTTAGATAACGTGGTATAACCAAACGAAATTTTGTTTGGGGTTTTAACAAAATGGCCATCACCTAAAATCATTGATTCAAAAACTTTGCTCAAATGTTCAGAAGGCCAATTTTTTACCCATGTTGGCAAATTTTTATTCAAACATCCCGAACCAAAATTTTGGCTAAACCATTCTGCTAATTCTTTTGAGCACACACGAATCATATTTGCTTGTTTACTTGGTTTGAGTCCAAGTCTAAGCATTAGTTGATAAATTCGTTCATACTTTTCGCTATTAGCTTTAGGCGATTGAGCAATTGCCAATTGATATTTTGAAGTTGAACCTTCTGAAACAAACCATCCCACAAACTCAGCGATGTCTAACGGGTCTGCATTTTGGAAAGGGCCGTTCCAAAACCATTCTCCATCCCATTTAGTCGGAGTTGATCTGTATTTCCAATTAGCCCCACTTGGAACATCCTGAGCCTTTACTTTCTTAAAATTAATTTGACTTTTGTGTTTGACCCACATGTCATGATCTGGTGTTGCAAAATGATCCATAGATCTTCCGTGATGACGAATCATCTCGCCTGCGTGGTGTTTGATGTTAATAATTGGATATTGCCATTCAAAAGCATCTGAATGTGGATTCAAAGTTGCTATTGGCAAATCGCCTATTTCATCATATCTTTTCCAACCCATAGGGGTGAGTGCTTCAGTTTCTGGGTCAACGCAATATATATCTTGAAACTTCCACGGATAAGCACCTGAACGCCATCGATTAGCGTGCTGAGTAATGGTATTTATAGATGCAAAACCATTGCGACCTATTTCATCTCCGTGAATGAGTAACGCTCGATAATTGCCTATTTCTACACGCTGGATGTCCTCATGCGAGTTAGACCACTTTAGGTGCTGATTGCCCTTTAGAAGCTGTCTAGAAAACTCATAGCACATTCGGTCTATGTTGTCGCTACGTGGCACTGTAGCCCTTACAGAACCTATTCTGCCGTGGTTTCCCCATTCGGCTATTACTTCTACTTCTTCAAAAAAAGAAAGCAATTGAGTAACGGTTTTTACAATTAATGCGCTTACGTTTATGTATTGATCAAAAATGGTTGAATCGATTTCAAATGCCTGAGTGGGAAAGTTGAAAAGACCTTCAACCATATCTCCACCAAACAAAACTACACACTTCTTGACGTTGGCATGAGTGCGAACCAAATTGACTATTTTCAAACTGCTATCAAGAATCGTTTGAACTCTTTCGGCCATTACTTCAGAATTGTATGAAGTGGTTCTTTTGCCACCCTGCCAATCTGTTAGATGTAAAAGAGCTACTTCTTCTTTTTTATGTTGATCGAATAATAGTTTTGGCGGTTGTACATTGAAAGAATCGATGCTCCCTAAAACAGCGTCTTTGCTGCTAATTATTACTGCATCAACTAATTCATCCGTTTTGGCTTTTGCTTTACGCAGTTGTTGTTGAAGTCTAATAATGGTTTGTTTTAGCTCTTGCTCTTCTGCCGCTTCAAAAAATGGATTAGGCATAGCATGAACACGCTTTACGTCTGTGCTTGCCTATAGAGTCATTACTAATAATAATATCCCATTTAGTTCTAAGCGTTTCAGAAAGAGTTTTGTTAGATATACGATCTGCTGCTTCTAGCGCTTCAGTTAGTTGAATTGCTTTTTGGCTATCGAGAGAATTTATAATTTGTGCTATGCGACAAACTTTAATTTGCTTTTCCCTCTGAGCTTGTAAGAATATATTTGTTTCTTGCATGTGATGTATTATACCACATAAACAAATAATTTATTATAATGTTTTATTCAAAATATTTAGTTTCTATATCAACTAACATTTTTACTATAG
>VFSW01010583.1_pt1 | contig 13056 bp, 14 predicted proteins | sample 5358111 | NCBI WGS metagenome assembly VFSW01 (sample SAMN11554181, study PRJNA540505) | mine drainage metagenome | isolation source: sediment from site ElyBrook_90M | place: USA: Ely Copper Mine, Vershire, VT | collected 2017 | reverse complement strand
AACCCCGGGCCGCCCCCCGCGTCGGAGTCCGCAAGGAGCTCGAAGGGGTGACGGCGGTGGTCGCGTCGGCCGCCGCTCCCCTGGATGAACCGGACCCCGTGCGGTTGGGTGCCGCTCTCGGGACCGTCGAGGAGTGGGAAAAGGTGGAAGTGGTTGGACTCTCAGCCGGGGGAACCCCGAGGACCTGGTTCCCGGGCGAGACCGCTGCGAGGTAGGCGAACGACCGCTCCACTTGTTCCGAGCCGGGGGCGTCTGCCCCCAAAACGCGCGATCGGGGGCGCTCCCTCTGACGAACCGGCGACCAACCGGGAGGCCGTGCGTTCAAATCGCACTGGGCCCACTTTCCCTCGGCGGTCGCCGGCGACATTCAGATCGCCCCCGTGCCCCGCACGAACTGGTCGAAACGGGCGAGCCCGGCCGCCATCGCTTCCTCGTCGACCCCGATGTAGTACGCCGTCATCTCGACGGACTCGTGGCCGTAGATGTTGCGGATGTCGACGAGCGGAACGCCCGCCTGGTAGGCAATGCGGCCGAAGGACCGGCGCAGGACGTGACCGCTCAACGGAACTCCGACTCCGACGCGCTTCCCGAGGCCCGCGAGCTCCGCGTGCGCCGCGGCGTGGGCCACTCCGTAGACGAGGCGACCCATGGATCTCGCGCGCCACTCCTCGAGCACGGCCCGCGTCGTGGGGGTCATCGGTATTGTCCGGGGCTTCCCGCCGTTGCGCCCCTTCCCCACGATCGCCATCGTGCCCGAGGTGAAGTCGACGTCCGTCCAACCGAGACGCAGGAGCTCGCACTCCCGGCCGCCGTTGAACCCCTGGAAGGCGAGGTGCACTCGCTCCCGACCCCGCGACGCGTCGTAGAGCTCCGCCATCTGGTCCCGCGTGATCCAGTAGCGCCGAGTGGGGCGCCCCCGCGGGATCCTCCAGAGCGCCGACCGGGACGCGAGCTCCGACCCCTTCGACGCGAGCAGCGTCCGAAGGGTCGACAGCACGGGCCGCTTCGTCGTCAGCCGCCAGAGCGGCGACTCCCGGTAGGCCAGAACGTGCTCGGCCCGGTAGCAGCTCGCGGCGTACGGCGGCTCCGCTACCCCAGCCCTCCGGAGCATGGCGGGCATCCGCAGCAGGTCGCGCGTCGCGTGCGCCGCCGTCGTGACTCCGATCTCTCCTCGCAGCAGTCTCTCCCGTATGGATTCCCGTACCTCTTGGTCCCACCGGCGCCCCTTCTCGGGCGCGGCGACCACCTCCGAAGGACGGGACAGTTCGTACACCTACTTGGACTCCTCTGCGTTCCGAACCGGCGAGCAGTACGCATGGTGAACCCCTCCGCGCCCGTTGTCGATGAGGGCCTTGCCAGGGCGTGGGGACTCGGGTTGGCCGCAGAGAGAGCAGGTGTCGGTCACGCTTCCACCGCCGGCGCGACCTCGACGACCGTGTCTCCCTTCGCGACCCCTTCGGTCTTGAGGACCCAGAAATGCTCTCGGGCTCGACCCCTTCCGACGATGCGGTGTGCCATCAGCCGCCCGTCCAGGACGTGGAGCTCGGCCCTCTCCTCGTCACTCAGGTCGGAGTCGTAGGCCCACGGACCTCCGAACTCGGCACCCCGCCCAGCCGGCCGGAACCGCTTCCCGATGATCTGGGCGATCCCGATCGCGCGCCGTTCGTCCACCTCTTCCGGACCTCCCTCAGAGGCCGCGAACACACTCTGCGCGAGCTCGGCGAGGTCTCCCTTGGGCCCGTTCCCCCGGTCCTCCTCGGGAGTTGACGTCGTTGTTCCCTTGCGAGCCCTCGGGTTTCCGCTCTTGTATCCGTGGGCCATCCTCCGATGCGGTCCGAGGCTATTCGCCGAGGGGAACTCCTTGGCGCACGTCGGGCAGGAGATCGTAGGGGACTTCGTGACCTTCGGTTTCGGGTCACAGGACCTCAGGTGCGGCGCGATGCCCTGCTTACCGTTCAGGCCCTTTCCGCACTTGGGGCAGCGGACCGAATCGGCGGGACGCGGCTTCGGGGTTGGTGGCGGCGCCACGATCGCATGCCCGTTGTTGTCGCGACGCAGCCCTTCTCTCGCCGCGACCGAATCGCTCTGGATCACTCGGAGCACGAGCGTGAGCCCGGACCCAAGGTCGACGTCCGCGCTCGGGAGCGGGCCGACCCACTTCCAGAAGCCACCGTCAGGCCCCGCAGGCGGAGGCGTAGGAACGGGCAACTCGACGTGGTCGAGCGCTCTTCGCGTCCCAGTTTCCTGTATCGTGATGCGGAGAGTCACGCCCTCGCCTCCGGCACCAGCGTGATCTCCGGCAGCAGCGTCCGCGCGTACTCCAGTGCCCTCCACCCCTCCTGGGTGATCGCCTTGCGGATCAGCACCGTGTCGAGGTAGCCGAGTTCGGTCCAGTGCTGGACCATTTCGTCGAACATCGCCGCCTCGGCGGGCGGGACAACGGGGTTGTCGGGGCGCACGGGTCTCAGGCCTCCCCGGCAGATGCCTCCCGTCGTCCTGACCCCGCTCGGGCGATGGCTCCGGTTCGGATCCGATCATAGAGCGCGCGGTCTCGCAGGGCAAGCGGGCACCCCGCCTTCGGGAAGTGCGCGATCCCCGGGTAGACAGGGCACCACGCTCCGTGCCTACGGGCGTTGACAGATCGAATGGATCGTTGCGTAGCGATGCCGCCGAGCGACGATAGCACGGACGGGTTCCAGCGACCCTTCTTCATCGCATCTACGGAGTTGTCCCGCGTTGTGCCGAGGAATAGGTGGCCGGGGCGCACGCAGCCTGGGTTGTCGCAGTGATGACAGACCAACAGCCCGCTGGGAATGGGGCCCCTGGCGATCTCGTAGGCGACCCGATGCGCTAACCGCGTCACACGGGCGATCTTGACCTTGCCGTACCCCCTCGTTGTCCGACCCGCTTGCCACTCCCAACAACCGGTCCGAATTCTGACGGCTTCCCAGAACCGGCTTTCCCAGTCGCCGCGGGCGAGCGAGCTTCCCCTCACGCCTCAGTTCCCCCGAGAATGTCCGCGATGGCGCGCTTAGCCGCCCGCGTCCATGCCTTCGTCATGGCGAAGTGCTCGCGTCTCGAGATGTCGCCTGCCTTCTCGCTGATCTCCGACAGGCGGCAGGAGCCGATCCCGTCCACGAAACGCGCTCCCTTCGAGACGCGCACCCGGACCCGGTAGCGGTAGTCGTACTCGCCCGAGTCCGCGAGTTCGACCCTCCCCTCTTCGACCCCGACCTCCGCGATCGAGAGCCCGAAGGGGACCGCCAGGCGTGTCGCGCCCGTTCGGTTCATCTCCTTGCGGCCTTCGATATCGTCGTAGCAAGCCGGGTCCGAGAGGATCAGGTCCCGCAGCTCGAGGAAGGCGTTCCAGATCGATTTCGACTCCTCGATCGTCAGCTCGGGGCGGACCACCAGTGCAGCCGTGACCGCGAGGTCGTGCCCTTCGGAGAACCGGAACCTGTTCGGAGCGATCCCGCGCTCCTCGTCGCGAACCTGCTTCCCCGTCTTGAACTCCGCCGCACTCATGCTTCATCCCCCCTCAGCACGTACCGCCCGAGGCGGCGCGATTTGGAGGATCGGAAGGAAGCGACCGCCTCGCCGACGTACACCAGACGGCCGCGAGCCACGAGGGATGCGATGGTCGCGGAGAGGGAGCGCGGCGCCGCGCTGGCCCACCAGGCCCGTAGCCGCACGTCCTCGGCGGTGAATCCCGCCGAGCCGGAGTCCCGCGCCACTTGGAGGACGAGCTCCCGTACCTCGGGTGCGGACCAGAACTGGTCGAGGGTAGCCGTCGCGTTCATGGCCCCTCCTCGCGCACCCGGGTCGTCAGCGGGACCCGAGGAGCTGCCTCCCATCCGAACTCCCGGCGTGCCTGGTCCTTGAGTAGCATACGCGCCCGCGGACCGAGGTCGTGGTGAACGTCCGATAGGTGACGGAGAAGTCCTCGCAGGGTCGTTATCGAACGGTCGCAAGACGGACACCGGACTGGGCCGATACGATCGTACGTGTCGCGCGCCCTGGGGTTCACGCTGCCTTCCACCTCGGGTGGTATTTCACAGTGCTAAACGTCAATTCGTGCACGCTCTCGGACCACTCCCATCTCGTGTCGGTCGAAGACCCGCACCACCGGCAATATCGGAGCGACCCGGGGGTCAGCCGGTCTCCCTCCACCTCGAGCACCAAGTTGGAATGGAGTCCAAGGTCGCACGCGCATCGGCGCAGGAACCCGCCGTGAGGGACGATGACCTGGACCTCGGCAGGCACGCTCATGGAAGCTGCTTACGGCAGATGCCGCACCTCGCGAACAGGCGTAGACCCGTAGTGAGGACGATAGCGCAGACGAGGCCTGTCGAGATCGTGAACGGGTCGATCTCCCGGTGGTCGCCAGGGAATGGGTGATGGCATGCACCACAGACCGCCTCAGGCTCGGACCTCAGCGTGTCGAGCGACGGGACTTCCATGCCACCGGGGAAGTGGATGCCGAGGCCGAGTGGCATCCCGCCCGCTGACGCGCCGCTCATGCGGGAAGGGCCTCTTGGGGCGCGGGGGCACGTTGGGGGTGAAGTGTCTCATGTTCGTCCAGTAGGCTGTTCAGAACGTCGTCGTAGCTGACTCCGAACCTTCCGAGGAGCGGTCTCAGGCGGTCCACGGTAGGCCTCTTCACCGTCAGACTCGTCTTCGAGTTCGCTCGCATGCTTACGCAAGCATGGGCACTGCCCCTACTTAATCATGTCGAACGGCCGGTTTCGTAAGCATGCCGGGCAGACGCGAGAATCAGATCACGGTGGAGCTCGCGCCGAAAACACGAGAGATCTTGGAGCGTATTCGTGACGCTGGAGAGACGTTGTCAATCCAGGACTTTGTCAGACGAGCAATAGACGAGAAGATCGAGCGCTGGAAGCGGGAGAACCCCTACGGCCCTCCCGCGAAGGAGTGATCACCGGGGCGAGCGGACCCCGATCTGCTCTAGCAACGATTCGCAGTTCTTGTCGCCCGCACGACGAATGACCTCGAGCGCGAACTCCTTCACATCCTCCGGTACGTCAGCGCGGTCCTTCATGGCGTTGTACACGGCGAGGGCTCCCTCCCGGAGTCCACCGATCCGCTCACGGTCGAAGCGATTCATGCATTTCAACCTCGGTAGGGGCGTCGGAGCTGAGCGACTATAACGCGCGTGAAGGAGTTGTCGAAACAGCCCGTATGGCACCGTTTCCTACGTAGCCGTAGCCTCGAACGCGGTTGAGAACGTGAATGTGCAAGGCGCTGCCCCGTGGTTGACCACGGCGAAGTAGTAACTTCCCGCCGCGAAGTTCGAACTGATCGAGGCGGTCGCCACGTCAGTGCCGGAGGTCCACAGGTAGGCATTCGCTACACCATTCGACAGGGTGAAGTTGGTATAGTCCTGAGGGTTGAACACGTAGAGGGTCACGGGCGACGATGCGACGAACGACCCGGACAGGGTCGCGGTCGCGTTGAGCGTGAACTCGTCTCCCTTGAACGCGCTCGCGGGCAACGTCCATGTCGTACCTGCGGGGTCAAGCACGGTGGGCGATGGCTTTGCTGCCGGTATGTTCGTGATCAGTCCCATCACCACGATGGCCACGGCGACCACCACGACGGCGACGATGACGATTATCATTCGGTGCCGTTTTGGTGGTGGCTGTGCGGTTGCGTTCGGCGGGCTGGGCGGCTGGGCATAGGGGGTGGGCTGGCCTGCCATGAACTGGAGTTGCTCCGGACGCCTCATAAATGTTCCGAGAGGAACGTGAAGTCGCTTCGGACGCCCAAGTTACCGCCGTTCGACTCCACCCGACCCAAATAAAACCCCCGGGCCATTTACTGCGTTCTGGTTGCGGCGGGCGGAAGCGCCGCAACCACCGCCCGCCGGGCCGACCGAAGATGGCGGAAGCGGAAGCGACCGAAGCGCGCGAGACTTATAGCCGACCGGGCCTTCGAGGCTGGAAACTGCCTCGCCGCGGACGGGTCCCCTGGTGGGGCGCTCCGCTCGCGATTCTCGTCCTCGCTGCGATGGTGGGTTCCGCGGCGTTTGTCATGGCTGGAGGAGGAGCCACGACCACGAAGGTGTGGTCCGCAATCACTCTCAACTTCGGGTCGAATCCCGTCACAGACCAGCTCAACGTATCGTTCGCGAGGGTCGCTTACCTGAGCCAGCCGGTGCAGTGGAATACGACCGGCTTCATCAACGGCACCCTCACCGGTAGTGCGTGGTATCACAACAGCACGAGCTACGGGACGCATTACGGTATCGCCCAGCTCAACAGCACCTCCACCGCCGCCACCGTCGCCGCGACCTACTCGGTCTCCGGCGACCTCGGCGCGAACGTCAGTTACTTCTTCACCGACCAGCGCGCGGCCTTGAACGGCACGAGCACGACCTGGCAGTACGTCGTCTCGAAAGCGAAGACCACCAGGGAGCTCGCGGCCACGGGGAGCGTCCTCTCCTCGGCGGCCGGTTCCGCCCAGAATGCGATCTGGGTCCAGGCCGCCTACTCCTCGGGCACGTACGCCTTCACGGCCTACGACTGGGAATACAAGACGGGCAGCGGCGGTCCGTACCAGAACGTCACGGCCTACGCCATCGGCACGGCCGCAGACCTGCCGGCGCTACAGTTCTTCGAGGTCTACGTCTACGCGAAGCCCACCCAGACCGTGGTCTCGATAGTCAACACGACGGACGGGGCGGTCTTCGCGTCGACCGCGGCGATGCACCCGGTCCTCGACAAGAACCTCACCTCGGTCGCCTACCTCGGCGACACCCTCACGGGCGCCGCCTCGGGGACGTACTCGGCGATGATCCTCGACTCGAACTACTTCGTCGACCACAACACCTACACGACCCAGCCCGGCGTCGCGGTGGTCCAGCGCGGCCTCAGCCCCTTCGCCGTGGGCGCGCTGTCGGCGCAGAACGTGGCTCCCTTCGACCCGTCGGTCGTGAAGCCGAGCCTCGTGACACCGCCGACCGGCAGCACCCTCTACTCCAACACAAAGGCGGCCCTCGGGGACTTCCAGAGCGTGACGAACTCCTCGAGCGTGGCGAGCGCGACCTCGAGCCTGCTCAACACGTCGTACTTCCTGAACCGGACGACGACCTCGAGCGTGGCGGGGGCGAACCAGACCCTCACCACGGTGCGCGCGCAGGCGGAGAACCAGGTCAACGCCCCGAGCGTGTCGATCTACGCTACGAGCTGGACCCAGTCGTCCATCCAGACGCAGATCCACGCGTTCCTGACGAGCTACGTCTCGGCGCAGACCGGCATCCCGGCGGCGGACATCACGCTGCCCGGCTACCTCGTGTCGGACGTGTCGGTGTGGTCGCAGTTCTCGAGCCAGGCCGCGGGGACGATCCACGACTACCTCGCGAGCTCGATCCCCGGCTACCTCCAGTCGAGCAACCTCGCCCTCGTCAACCAGAAGACGGGAGCGATCGACGCGGGCGCCGACATCGGTCAGTTCATGGACCTCTCGACGGGCGCGATCTACGCCCCGCAGACCAACGCGATCGGCGGCGTCTTCGACCCCGTCACGCATGAGTGGTACGCGAGCGCCCAGATGGCGGGATTCCCGGCGGGCTCGGACGTGAGCCCCACCGGCGCGATCTACGTCCCGGGCCAGGCGGCGTTCCTCGGCTGGAACGCCAACGGCCAGCCCGAGTTCGGGACCGGCGGCTGCTTTATCGTCTGCCTGCCGGGCGGCGGGCTGACGGGCGCGGCGTCGGCGGTGTCGAGCTTCTTCGGCTCGGCGGCGACCTCCATCAAGAACGCGGTCGGCACGACCACGAACCAGATCTCGACTGATGTGATCAAGCCGGTGTCGGGCAACCTCTCCACGGGGCTCAACACCTTCTCGGGCGACCTGACCCAGGGCATCTCGAACGTGATGCCGTTCGTCGGCGGGACGCTCGCGAACGTCGGAAGCTCGATCACCGGGACGATCTCCCACACGCTGGGCGGCGTCACGGGCAGCATGGGGTCGGTGACGAGCGGCGCGGCCGGCGCGATACTGTCGGGCGTCGACTCGTTCTCGAACTCGGTCTACCATGTGGGAGCCGCGGCGGGATCTGCGGTCTCTTCGGCCGCGGGCGCCCTCAGCGGCGGCCTGGCGGTCGTCGGCAACACGGTCGGTAAGACGGTCACCGATGGGGCGGCTGTCCTGTCGTCCACCTACGCGAGTGTCGGCAACGTCGCGAAGACGGTCGGAGGCGCGGTGCTGTCGGGGACCAAGAGCCTCTACAACGCGGCGCTCGGCGCGGACGCCACGATCGCGGGAGCCCTCGACTCGGTCGGCAGCACGGTCGTCTCTACGGCCAGCGGGGCCCTCAGCGCGGTCCAGAACGCCTTCGGGGCGCTCGGGTCCGACGTGATGAAGGCGATCGAGCTTCCGGGCGCGATCCTCGGCGCGTCGATGAGCTGGCTGACGGGCACCTCCTCGAACGTGGGGCAGATCCTCGAGTACGTCGCGATCGCCGTCATCGGGATCGTGATCGTGGTCGCGGTGCTCTGGTTCGTGATGCGCCGCCGCAAGCACGGCAAGTCCCGGCAGGTCGGGGGAAGCGAGCGCGGCCACCGGCGCGGGCGGAGAACCCGCGCGCACGCCCGCTCGCACGCCTCGAGCGCACTCTCCGAATGGGACGCCCTCGACGTGGTCGTAGGCCACGAGCGAGCGCGGTGGAGCACCGCCTGAGCGGGCCGGACGGAACGGGAGGCGCACGGCGTTGTCTCAGGCGGGCGGGAACGCACGAAGGTCGGGTCGCGGGCTGGGAGGCTTCCTCCTGCTCTTCGGCCTGATCCTCGTGCTCGAACTGTTCCTCGACATCGTGCTCCTCCCGGCGGACGAGGTCCTCATTCCGGCGGAGCTGATCGGCGACGCCCTCCTCCTCGCCGGCATGGTGGGGGGCTCCGTGCTGGCGTCCCGCGGGGGAGCTCCGTCGGGACGGCGCCGAGGCGGCAGCACGCGGCCCGCGATGCGGGGCAACCGCCGCGCTACCCTGGGGGCGAATCGACGCGGGGTCTCGGGCCTCGGGCTCGGCCTGGTGCTCGGTGCGTGGCTGTTCCTCGCCGGCATCCTGCTCTTCCAGTGGTGGTTCTCGATCCACCACCCGATCCTGACGGTATTGTTCCTGCCCTTCGAGATCCTGTTCGACCTCGTGGTGCTCGTGATCGTGGTGGTGTTCACGCTCATGGGGCTCTCGGGAGGCCGCTCCGGGTCCTCGGCCGGCCGCGAGGTGGGGGGGTAAACGGGTGTGGACGGCAGAACGGAGCGTGTGAAGGTGCTCGCCCTCCTGGCGACGGCGCTCGTCGCGTCCGTTGGCATCGCCTCGGGCCTGAGCGCCGCGGCGCCCGCGACTTCGGCATCCTCGCCGCCCTCAGCTCCCCAAGGACTCATCGGCTCCCCCAGCGGGTCGACAGCGATCTGGTGGGCATGGACCAACGGAGGAGTTCAGAACAACACCCTCTACCTCTACTCTGGCCCGTCGTGCGCGGGCACGCCGCTGCGGCTGAACGTGCCGCTCATGAACTCCTGGACCTACCTGACCTCGGGCCTCGCGCCAGAGACGCACTACTCCGCCACCGTCACCGCGTGGTCAGGCGGGGTGCAGAGCGCCCCCTCCTCCTGCGCTGCTGCCGTGACGGGGAGCCCGCCCGGTGTCTCCTGGGCGATCCAGAAGGGATGCGGCTCGGGCGCCAACGCGCTCTGCATGGCGGACACGGTCCTCAAGTCCACGGAGGCGACCCCCTACGCGTTCGAGATCTCCGCCACCGACTCAAGCGCCGGCACGTTCGTCGCCTGGGCTAACTCCTCTTCGGTAGGGCCGACGGTCGGGTGGCAGTGGAAGAACGGCGTCTGGGCGAACGTCACCGCCGCCTCCAACGACGCGTTGGTGGCGAAGAACCTCTACAACTCCGCGTTCATGGGCTGCATGGCCTGGGACCCGGGCAAGAGCGGGTTCATCGCCGTCCTGTCGAACACAAACACCGGCCCCGCGACGGGCACGCCGGCCTACACCTATCTTTTCTCGGGGGGCGTGTGGTCGAACCTCAGCGAAGCGCTCACTCTCCCCGGCGGAACGACCGGAGCGGGCCACTACCGCCCCCAGTGCTCGATGGCGTGGGACCCCTCCGCGAGCTACATGGTCCTCGTGATGGGGATCGCGATCAGCGGCGTCTTCTCGCCAGACTACACCTGGACCTTCGGGTCGACTTGGGCTAACATCACCGCGACGGCAGGAACCCCGAAGATCGGAAACTCCGAGCAGGAGAGCTCGGCGCTGCTCGCGTGGGACTCGACGGACAGCGAGCTCGTGATGATGGGGACCTCCAACTGGCTCTTCAACCTCGAGGCGACCTACACGTTCGCCGGCGGAACGTGGACGAACCGCACCGCGACCACTCCCTACGTTCCGAACAACGACGGGGGCGGCCTGCTGCTCCCGCTGGCCGGCGGGATCTTGGCATACGGGGGCGGCACTCAAGCGTCCGCGACGTGCTCCAATCCCGACACGGGTCTGCCGTACATCTGGTACTTCAAAGGAAATGCATGGTCGAACGAGTCGAGCGGCGGCACCTTCTCGATCACCACGGGCTCGGACTCCTTCGCCGGAGCCGGGTGCGTTGCCTACCGTGACTGGGGACCTCTCGGCGGGGCTGTAGCGTCCGACAGCGCGTTCGTCTTCGGGGGTGGTTTGGATGACCTGGGCACCTCTCCAACCAACGCCTCCTACTGGTTCAACGCCACTGCGACTAACGGTACGCCCCAGGGGCCGGGCCCTCAGCCGGGACCGTACAACACTACGGTGGCCCCCCCAGGCCCGGGCGGATGCTCAATTCGAGTGCTGTCGTGGACGAACCCCGTTTCCACGACCGGCCAGTCGGTAATCCGCAACAGTGTGTTCCTCTACGACTCCTCGGGGAACCTCGTCTCCTCGACCTCTACGATTGGATCGGCCGCGTCCGCCCTCCTGGTGACGCCCGCCTCGGGTCAGACGTACCTCGCCGCCGTGCAGTCGTGGTTCTCAGCCACCCAACCCTCACAACTGAGCGGGATCGTTTCGTTCGTATCCGGGTGCCTCGGGGGCGCGATCGGGATCTTCTCTCAGTTCTCGGTGCTGTCGCTCCTCTTTCTGCTGATCATCGCCCTGGCGGCGGTCGTTTACTCGGTCTCGCGTCGCCGGCGCGGCGGCGGGCGAAGGGTGGGTGGCCGGCCATGAGGGGAGGCGCGCCCTACGTCCGGGTCGTGACGCTGGCAGGGGTCGCGATCGTGCTATCGACCGTCCTCGCATCGACTGCCTTTGAGGCGCAGTCTATCTCTATTTCCGAGGCCGGGTTCGGAGTCCCCATCGAGGCTCTCGCTCCGGCAGCTGCAGGAACGATCACGGTGAACGGCCTGGTCGGCACCCAAGCGAGCACGTTCTGGGCGGTGAGCATGGACGGAACCGCCAACCCGGCGAATCACACGCTCGCGTCGATGCTGAACGCTACCCCCATCCGGGCACTCCGCTACGGTGCGGCTTGGGCGGACGAGACCAACTGGTCGAAGGGCTGCTTCTACAACGGCGACTCGACGTGCTCCTCGATCACGAACAGCGTCACGAGCTTCGCCACGCTGTGCCAGTGGCTCCCGAACTACCAATGCATCCTCGGGGTCCCGGCAGAGATCAACTCCGTTTCCACGCTCGCCTACGAGGTCCAATGGCTCAAGTCAACGACCGCCTGGCAGCCCTCCTGCTTCGCGATCGGTGACGAGCCGGGGGCCTGGAACAACTGGAACCTCCCCTGGACGTCCTGGAGCAGCTCGAACTCCCGGGCGCCCACGGCGCAGGAGTACGCCACGATGGTGAAGAACTACACCGCCACTCTCCGCAGCATCGACGGACCGAACACCTGCATCGTAGGTATCGAGGCCCAGTCCAACCAGGACCAGTCCGCGCAACCGACCTTCATCAAGGACACGACGGCGACTGCACCGAACGTCACTTCGGTCAGCTTCCACTATTACCCGAACGAACACTGCAACGGGCAGACGCCTTCCACGTTACTCAACTTCATCAACCAGACCCGGATCGCGGTCGACTTCAACCGCTACGTCAAACCGAACGCCGGCGGGCTGCCTGTTTCAATCCACGAGTACAATCTCGGCCTCACCACGAAGGCGCCCTACGCATGCGCTCCGTTCGTTGCCGACTATACGGGAGCCGTCTTCACGAGCTCTCAGATCGCCCAGTCGCTCGCTCTCGGGATCTCTCAGTTCGGCTACTTCCGATTCGCCGCGGATTCATGCTACGACTGCATGATCAACCCGTCATCGAACCCCGCGAACATCAGTTGGGTCTACTACCTCTACTCTGACCTGCTCGACCGGATGTTCGTCTCGAACATCTACAACGTGACGTTCACCGGCGGGAACCCCGAGACCTTCATGGTGATGGGTACGAACGGGGCATCGAATGAGACGCTACTGATATCCAACGCCAACGCGACCGTGTCTGACACCTTCGACTTGGCAGGGGTAGTCCCGGCGAACTGGTCGGAGCAGATCACCACCCAGAACACCACTTCGGTGCGTCCCGTGACGGGTCCGGTAGTCGACCCCACGGCTACCGTTACGCTGCCTCCTCAGAGCACGATGCTGATCCAAACGTTTCCCGCCGCGGCGGCTTCGTCGCCCGGCGGCATCCCCGCCGGTGGCGCTGGCGGCGGGGTTACGTCCACCACCGGCGTTGGGGGCCTGACCCTGTCCTCGAGCAGCATGGGGAACCTCGTCCTGCTGGGCTCTGCGGGGGGCTTGATCGCGGTGGCTGGTATCATCGCGTTCCTGCCAGGCGGACGTCACAGGAAGAGCCACGGACGCCACCGCGGGCACGCCGCCAGGAGAGGGGGCCGCCGCGCCGGTGGCGGTCGCCGTGGGGGAGGCCGACGTTGAGCGGGGGTTCCTATGAGGATCGCACCGCCGTCCAGCTCGGCCGAGCCCATGAGGTCCCTGCGGAAATCCATTACGCGAGCGGCTCCGACCGCTGGTGGTACAACGGCCAGCTATGGGTGT
>VFSW01010582.1_pt1 | contig 13057 bp, 8 predicted proteins | sample 5358111 | NCBI WGS metagenome assembly VFSW01 (sample SAMN11554181, study PRJNA540505) | mine drainage metagenome | isolation source: sediment from site ElyBrook_90M | place: USA: Ely Copper Mine, Vershire, VT | collected 2017 | reverse complement strand
CGACACGACAACGCGTGGTGATCCCGATGTTAACGCGTGATGATCGACACGACCACGCGTGGTGATCCCAATGTTCTCGCGTGATGATCGACACGCCCACGCGTGGTGATCGCGATGCTCCCGCGTGATGATCGGCACGACCATGCGTGATGATCCTGATGTTCACGCGTGATGGTCGGCACGCCCACGCATGGTGATCCCGATGTTCACGCGTGACGATCGGCAACACCTCGCTCGGTGCTCCGATCTTCCTCAACTTTGGCTTCAAGACCCGTGAGGCATCAGCGGCAGCTCGACGACGAACGTCGAACCCTCACCGGGGACGCTCTGGACCGAGATCGTGCCCTCGTGCGCCTTGACGATCTCCGCGGTGATGTAGAGGCCGAGGCCGAGCCCCCGGAAGCGGAGGCCGGTTGCGACGCCGCGCTCGAAGGGCTGGAACGCGCGCTCGATGAAGGCCGCGTCCATCCCGATGCCACGGTCTTCGACGCGCAGAATCGCCGTCCCACCCTTTGCTTCGACCGCGATGCGCACGCCGCGGTCCTCTCCGAATTTGATGCCGTTGGATACGAGATTCGTGATCACCTGTTCGATGCGCAGGGGGTCCCAAGAGCCGACGACCGGGGACGGAGCGTGCACGACGACTTCGACTCCTCGGGCGGCGAGCTCGTCTCGGCATCGCCCGACGACCCGGTGCAGGACGGGCACGAGGTCCACGGGCTCCCGCGACAGGTGCAGTCGCCCGGCACGCACGACGGACACGTCGAGGAGATCGTCGATGAGGCGCGCGAGCCGCAGGGTCTGCGATTGTCCCGCTCTCGCGCGATCCAAGAGTGCCTGCCTGCTGGCGTCCGCCTTTCCGAGCTGCTTGAGGATTGCCTGGATATTGAGCTGCAATGCCGCCAGCGGCGTTCGGAGCTCGTGCGCAGCGATCGCGAGAAATTGCTCTCGGTGTCGTACGCGCTCTTGCGCCTCGTGGTAGAGTATCCCGTTCTCCACGGCGAGCGACGTTCGTCGCGCCAGCTCTTCGGCCACACTCAGGTCCTCCGAGACGTAACGACGCTCGGGGCGCGCCGAGGCGAAGAGGATCGCGCCGAGGATTCGGCCCGGCCGCTGTAGGGGCACGAGGATCGCCGATTGCGTGCCCAGGTCGCGCACGAGGCGTGCAATATCGGAGTGCACCGCGCCCGGCTCGAAGTCGTCGGGTATGACCTCGGAAATGAGCTGCGCCCCGCCGCTCTCGAGGACGGCGGACAGCCGGAACGGCGCTCCTCCGGGCTGCGGAAGCAGCCGGTCCAGATCGACCTTACGCGCGGCCCACTCCGGGTTCCGGTGGCAGAACGCGGCGCAGCGGACGCGGTGCTCGGTCATGCGAATGAAGACCGCGCACCAATCTGCGAACTCCTTGGTCGCCAGCGACGCTACGTCGCGGACCGCCACTTCCGGGTCGAGTGAGCTCCCGATGGCCGACCCCGCATCCACCAGAAGACGCTGGGCCGCCTCCTGTCGCTTGCGCTCGGTGACATTCGAGAAGATCGCGACGCCCGCGACGATTCGTCCTTCGCGGTCGCGCACGGGCGCCGAACTGACGGCCAAGACCGTCGCTGGACCGTCCGCGTGCGGCACGAGCAGCTCCTCGTCGATTGCCGTCTCGCCCTGCCGGATCGCACGGGCCACCGGCCGGCTGAGCCAGCCGGCATACTCGTCGAGCGTGGCGCCGACCCGGATCCTCAAATCGAGGTACGTCTCGGCGCGTCGATTCGCCGTGAGGATGCGACCGCTCGGCGCCTCGACGACGACCACGCCCTCGGGGGACTGTTCGACGATAGCCTGGAGGAGGCTCCTCTCTTCCCCCTGCCGCTTCACCAAGAGTTCTCGTTCTTGCTCGGACTCCCGCTGGCGCGAGATGTTCGCCATCACTCCGCTGAGCCGCACCTGACCGCGCGCGTCGCGCCTGGGGCACACCCGATCGCGAAACCAGACGATGCGGCCGTCGGCCGCCACCATTCGATACTCGGATTCGTAGTGGACGCCGGCGCTCGCGCCCTCCCGGCGGCGGAGCACGGCGACTTCGCGATCCTCGGGATAGATGAGGCTCTCCCAGAAGCCGGGCTCGGCGCACCAGCGCTCGAGCGGGTAGCCCAAGATGTTCTCTGCCCGTCGGCTGACGTACGTGAACTGCCGAGTCGCGGCGTCCGCCTCCCAGACGATGACATCGAGCTCGTCGACGAGCGTCCGGAAACCGCTCTGGCTCACGCGGAGCTGATCCTCCATTCGATGATAATCGACTGCGATCCCCGCGAGGGCGGAGAACTCGCGAAGGAGCCACAGCTCGTCGGGGCGGGGCCGCCGCGGCTCTTCGTAATAGACGGCGAATGTGCCGAGCACCCTTCTGGAGCGGCCGACGATGGGAGCCGACCAACAGGCCGCCAGCCCGTGCCGGCGCGCGATGTCGCGGTAGTTCTTCCACAGAGGGTCCGTCTGGATGTCCTCGACGGCGACCAGCTCGCCACGGTGGGCCGACGTCCCGCACGAGCCGAGGCCCTCGCCGATGGGCATGCCGTCGACGACGCGGTTGTATGCGCAGGGGAGGCTGGGCGCCGCGCCCAACCAGAGTCGATTGCCCTCGGCCAGGAGCACGGAAGCCTTGGTCCCCGGAGCCAGCCGTTCCATCGAAAGCACGAGGTGCTCGAGCGCGTCCCGCAGAGTGACGCCGTTGACGATGTCGCTCAGAAGCGAGCTCTGGGTGGCTAGGAGCTTCGATGAAAGCTCCGGCGCCCAATACGCGCCGCTGTCGTTGGCTCCTGCCTTATCCGCCATGGCCCCACGCGGACGGGACCTCCCAAGAGAGCGGTGGCGCGCAGGCGGGCGAACGTCAAGTCGTCGCGTCCTCTCGGACGAGCCCTGTTCTTAGGGGGAGCGCCGCCGCTCCGCTTGACGCCGACGCCTCGGCCCGGGCAGATACTTCCCCCTCAGCCTGTCATGCGCGAATACCCCGTCGCAGTCATCGGGGCCGGGCGACGCGGCTGGCAGGCCTCGGCGCTGGCGAGCTTCGTCGCGCTCCTGATCGTCGCGCTGTGCGCGAGGACGACATTCCGTCGTCCGAACGCGGTGCTGGCAGTGCCGGGGGAGCGCGGCTCGGCGCGCGCCGTCGACCTGCCGTACAAGGAGAACGCGCCGGTCACCCGGCCGATGGAGTTCGCGCTCCACCTTCGCGCGGGAGCGCTGACGCCGCGGGCGTTCCTGTTCATCCCGGACGATCGCCTCCTCTCCATCGCGGTCAACGGTCGCGTGCTGTCTCTCGCCGGCATCGAGCCCCGCCAGCTAAACGATTACAATGCGGGGTTCTCGTTCCCGCTGGGCCGCGAGCTGGCTGCCGGGGACAACGTCGTCGTCGTACGCGTGCAGAACACGGGCGGCCCGGGCGGGCTGGAGGTGCATCCCGATCCCGAACGCGGACTGGCCGCTCTGGAGCTCGGGGCCGCCGCCTTCGCGAGCCTGGTCTTTCTCGCGGCCGTCATGCGCGGCCTGGGATGCAGCGTCGCGAGCATCGTCCTCGCGGGCACCGCGATCGCGCTGCGCCTCGCGTACTTGTGGGTGACGCGCTACACCACCCGCGCGCACGACGCCGACGAACACCTGGCGTACGTCCAGTACCTGCTGGATCACCATGCGCTGCCGAAGGCGTCGGAAGGGTACGCCTTTTACCACCCGCCCCTTTACTACCTCGTCTCGGCGCTCGTCCGCGCGGCCCTCGCGGACCTGGGCTTCGGCCTCCGCGAGAGCGTCATCGCGCTCCAGCTCGAGTCGGTCCTCTTCGACCTCGGCTTCGTCGCCTTCGCTGCGATGACCGCGCGGCTATGGCTCGATCGAATCCCGGCCGGAGACCTGGGCCGGCGCCTCTGGAGCCGGCGAGGGCTGCTCTTACTTTGCAGCACGCTCGTCGCCTTGTGGCCCACGTGCATCCTCCACGCGGTGCGCGTCGGCAACGACGACCTGATCTACCTCTGCTTCGGAGGGGCGATGTACTTCGCAAGCCGCTGGTGGCTGTCGGGCGGCGACGGCGAGCGCAAGGACTTCTATTTCGCCGCAGGGTGGGCCGCCCTCGGCATGATCACCAAGAGCAACAGCCTGATCGTCTTCTTCATGCTCGGAACGCTGCTCGTCGCCCGCCTCGTGCGAACCCGCGAACGCCGGCCGGCCTTCCTCCTGGCTTACGCCCTGCCGCTGGCCGTGCTCTTCGCGGTCTCGAGCGGCATCGCGCTGCACGAGGCGATCGTCGCGACGCTGTCGGGCAAGCAGGATGTCTTGCTCGTCGCCAACGCGCACTCGAATTCGTCGAAGCTCGCGGTGGGAAACCGCGCGGAGAACTACCTATGGTTCGACCTCGGAACCTTCGTCCCCGCCGCGTTCATCGCCGGGTGGGAGGACGGGACTGGCAGACAGTACTTCTGGAACTACCTCGTGAAGACCAGCCTCTTCGGGCAGTGGACCTTCGACGGGCCCTGGGCATGGAATCTCGCGGTGGTCCTGTCGATCCTCTGCCTGGCGATGGGCCTCGTCGTCGCCGCCGGCGCACTGCTCCGTCCGGCGCGGGATGGGTACGCAGCCCTTCCTCTCTGGGCGCTCGCGGTGTTCCTCGTCGGCAGCCTGGTGCTGATCCGCATGAGGATCCCAAACTCCTGCACGGGCGACTTCCGGTACGTGCTGCCGGTGCTGCTGCCCTTGTCGCTGGGCTACGTGGAGGCGCTGATCGACTTTCGACGCCGCGGCTGGACGCGCCTGGCCTGGGCCGGGCTCGGTCTCGGATGGCTCTTTTGCGCGCTGTCGGCCATGTTCGTCGCGGCTGTCTTCTTGTCCGCGAGATAGAGCAGGTCCGGGAGAACTTCAGCGCGGACACACCGGCCCTTGGAGAGGCGGCGGACGAAACATGGTCGTGACGTCGGCCCCGGACCCCTTCACCCGGCCGTCGAACGTCAATCGGGCGTCCCCCCCGCCCTGGAAGTAGTCGACGCGCAGGGTGTGCATGCCGCGAGCGAGCGCGACGTTCGCGCTCCTTACCGTGTACGGGTGGTCGACCCAGTCGTCGATGACGTTCCGGTCGTCGACGTAGAGAACCGAGCCGTCGTCCGACCCGACGGAAAACGCGACGTCGGAGGCCTTGTCGAGGACGAGACACGTCTCGTACCGCGCGGAGAAATGGTCGTTGGGGAGGCCATGGCCGGGCCCGATATGACCCCAGTTTCGGTCCGGGTCGAGCAAGCGCGTGACGAACCTCGGATTTCCCGAGAGCGTCGTGTTCGGGTAGTACGAGACGCGCCATCGCGGGCGGTACAGCATCCAGAGGGGGACCGCCACGATCGCGATCCCGATCACGCCCGCCGCGACCTTCCGCCACGCGACGCGCCGGGGCGGCAGCTTCCGCCGCACGCGGCGATGGAGGTCGGCGTAGGCCCGCAAGAGCGAGCGGCAGTGGTCGTCGAACTCCCGAGCGCCGGGCGGAGAGACGGCGTCGCCGGGCTCGCTCTCTGCGCATCGAATCACGCCGGCCGCGAAGTGGTCCGTCATGTCGCGGAGCGCGGGCGGAAGCGCTCCGCGATCGCCGCGAGCCAGCGCCTCGGCGAGTTCGGACCGGCTCGGCGGCGGGTCGCCGTCGAGGAGAGCCTCGAGCGAGGCGAGGGCGTGCCAGACGCGGACGAGCGCTGCGCACTTGGGGGGAGCGAGCGACGACGCCTCGAATCCCGCCAGGAGCCAGTCGATTTCCGCACGCGCCGCCGCGCGCACGCGAACGAGGTGCGCCTCGTCATCTCCGCTATACATCGCCGGTCGTCCGCACCCGTAGCACTTCGTGCGACCGGAAGCACGGCGCGTCTCGCTTGCCGGGACGCGTACGGATCGGTAGCACCTTCGGGTGCCCTTTCTTAAGGCCGCGGCATCGTTCCTCGCTTCGTCGCTCGACCCACGACAAAAGCGCCTGTGGCAGATCCTCTTCGGCTCGGGCCTCGCCTTCCGCGTCTACGCGCTCCTCGTCCTTCGCAATCCGATGGATGTCGTCTTCTCGGACGCCGAGAGACACTGGAACAACGGCGGGAAGTTCTTGACGCCGGACGCGCAGGGCGCGTCCAACCCCTACGTCTACCAGCTCTACCTATTTCTCCTCCGGCGGTGGACGAGCGACGATCGGTTCGCCGTCGGCGTCGTCACGGCGGGCCTGTCGGTGACGTACGCGCTCGTCTGGTACGGACTGGCGCGCTCGGTCTTCCGCCGGCGCGTCAACGCGCTCCGCTGCGCGACGCTCTTGTGCTGGATGCCGACGCACATCTCGATGTTCGGCTTCTTCATGAACGAGACGCTCATCCTGCCGCTCGTCGGCCTCGCGCTCTGGATGACCAAGCGGACCCTCGATCGGCGAAGCCCCGTGAGCTTCGTCGCGAACGCGACGGCGTGGACCGTCGCGGTCCTGACCCGCTCGATCGTCGGCCCCGTGGGCCTCGCGTGCGTGGTCGTCTCCTGGTTCCGGCTCTTGCGCCGTCGGTGGTGGGCGGCCGCGGTCTCGTGCGCGATCACCGGCGCGTGGCTGGCCGCCGCGGGCGCACACGCCCACGGCATCCTGAAGCGTTACACGCCCTTCGGCGACAACACCGTCATGGCCGTCTATTTCGTCAGCGCGGCGCGCGGCTATTCGATCGACTTCAAGGGCCTCGGGACCTATGGATTCTCGTCGCCGAGCTTCTACCTGTCGCCGTTCACGCCGTTCTCCGAGTTTCCGACGATACGCGAGGGCGTCTTCTCCTTCACGCTCGATCCTGACAAGCGGGACAAGGACGTACGCGAGACGTTGCACGAGCAGCTCGAGAAGAACTGGAAGAAGCTGCCTCGCCTCGTCTACGAAAACGTCATCTTCCTCTCCTTCGGGCATTGCTGGCCGCCCGCGGGGTCGATCGGCGATACGGCCGACAAGATCTGCCTCTGGGAACGATGGATATGGCTCCCGCTCACGTTAGTCTCGCTCGTCGGGTCGGCGCTCTACGTCGCGCGGCGCAAGGCCGCGTTCATTCCCCTCGTAGCGCTCGGCTTCATCTTCACGTGCTACGTGCTCGCGGAGCAGGCGCCGATGGAGGGGCGGTATCGAAAGCCGCTCGAGCCGGTCGTTTTGCTCGCAACGCTGTGGCTCTGGGAGCGCCGCAAAGACCCCTGCCGTTAGCGAGCTGCGCCACGGCGGCTAAGGCAGCGCGTTGCCGTCGGCGTCGCGCATCTCGGGCGCAGGCAGGCCCAATTTGTCGATCATCGGGAGCACCTTCGCACGCGGACCGACGACGACGAAGATCGCGTCCTCGGGGGCGTAAAAGCGCTTGGCGAGCGCGTCGAGCTCCGCCTTCGGGGCGGCGTCGCGCGCCTGGCTCGCCTTCGCCTCGTAGTCCGGGGGAAGCTGCAATGACGCGTCCGCCGCGAGGTGCCCCGCGATCCCCTCGACGGACTCGTACGAGCTCACGAGCTCCCCGCGCGCCTGCGAGCGCGTCCGCTCCACTTCCTCCGGGGTGAGACCCTCGGTGGCGAATTCCTTCAAGTCCCCCAGCATCGCCGACAACGCGTCGCCCGTCTTGTCGGTCACGACGTTCGCCCACGCGACGACTTGCCCGACTCCCCGCGACATCGAATAGCGCGACCTCGCCCCGTACGTGTATCCGCGCTTCTCGCGCAGGTCCTGGTTGAGCCGCGACGTGAATCCCCCTCCGATGGCGTCGTTGACACGCCAAAGAGGCGCCGTATCGGGGCTCGACGCCTTTACGCCGATCTTGAGCGCCGCGATGACCGCCTGCGGCGCGTCGGGGCGATCGACGAAGACCACCTTCGGCCAAGGGCCCTTCGGGGCCTCCGGCACGATGGGCGCGGGCGAGGCACCCGCCGCCGGTCTCCACGAACCGAAGGCGTGGTCGACGAGCGACGTTATCTCGCTCTTGCTCACGTCCCCCGCGCACACGAGCGTCGCCCGGTCGGGGCGCCACGCGGTGCGGTAGAAGCCCTTGACGTCGTCGAGACCGACGGCCTTCGCGGTCTTCACGGTGCCGTCCCAAGGGTGCCCGTAGGGGTGATCGGCGCCGAAGAGGGTCACACGGTAGACGACGCGCGCCGTGGCGTCGGGGTCCTTCTGCCGCTCGAGCAGCGCGTTCTGCCACAAGTCCTTGAAGCGCTTGTACTCGGCAGGCTCGAAGCGCGGGCGCGCCACGACGTCGGCGAAGAGGGCAAAAGCGCGATCGAGGTTCCGCTTGAGCACCGTCACCGACACGAAGCTCGCGTCGGCGTTGGCGTCCGTCGTCACGCGGGCGCCGAGGGCGTCGATGGCCGCCGCGAGCTCCAGCGCGCCCCGCGACCCGGCTCCCTCGTTCAGCATCCCGACGGTCGCATACGCAAGCCCTGCCTTGCCCTTCGCGTCGCTCGACGCCCCGCTCGGCACGGTGACGTCGCACGAGACGATGGGCACGTCGTGGCGCTCGAGGAGCCAGACGGTCATCCCGTTGGCGCCCGCGAAGACTTCCGGCGCGGGCGGAAGGAACGGCGGAGGAGGCGGCGTCTCGGGGCGAGGGCCGAGGACATCCGCCGGAGGAGCCGACGCGACGGCCGCCGGAGCTCCCGAGGGGAGCGGCGACGGCGCGGGCGCCTTCGCCGGCGCGTGCTCTTCTCCGCAAGCGATGCACGAGAGCAGCGCGGCGAGCACCGCGGAACGGGCGAGCGGCTTCATCGGCGGGCCTCCTTGTTCGGCACGATCGTCAGGATGGCCATGGCGTTCGGCGAGAGCACCTTCTTCGCGTACGCGAGGAGGTCCTCCGCCGTCGCTTTTCGGTAGCGATCCAAGTCGCGCTGGACGTAGCCCGGATCGCCCGTGTCCGCCTGGTACATGTTGAGGAGCGACGCGCGCTGCTCGATGCTCTGGAGTCTGTCGACGAACGCCATCTCGTACTCGTTCCGGGCGCGATCGAGCTCGTCCTTCGTCACGGTGGCCTCGGTCAGCTTGGCGACTTGATCGAGCAGCGCCTTCTCGACTTTCGCCGGGTCGACCCCGGGACGGACGGTCGCCTCGACGACGAAGTCCGACCCGAGCCTCTGCGACTCCTGGGTCGCGTCGACGCTCTGGGCGATCTTCTGCTGGTAGACCAGCGCCTTGTACAGCCGACTGGCCTTGCCGCTCGAGAGCACGCTCGACAGGAGATCCATTTCGGCGTCGCCGGACGCGAAGTGCCTGGGCGACTGCCATGCGAGGACGACCTTCGCGAGCTCGACGTTGTCCGGCACGGTCGAGCGTTTGACGGTCGTCAGGGTGGTCCCCTGGTCGGCGAAGCCCGGCGCTCCGGGGTCGGCCGGCTTGCCGCGGCTGGGGGTGCTGCCGAAGTCCTGCTCGATGAGGGCGCGCGTGCGTGCCGCATCGAAGTCCCCCGCGACGACCATCGACGCGTTCGCCGGGTCGTACCAGGTCGCAAAGAACTCTTTGACGTCCGCCACGGTGGCCGCTTCGAGATCCGCGGGGGAGCCGATGACGGGGTGGTGGTAGGGGTGGCCTTCGGGCCAGAGGAGCTCCGGCAGATCGAGCTCCTCGACGCCGTAAGGCCGGTTCTCGATGCTCTGTCGCCGCTCGTTCAGGACAACATCGCGCTGGAGGTCGAGCTTCTGCTGGTCGATGAGGGGCCCGAGGTCCCGCATGCGGTCGGACTCGAGCCAGAGGAGCAGCGGGAGCGCCGTGGAGGGAGCGATGTCGAAGTAGTCCGTCCGATCTTCCGCCGTCCACGCGTTGTTCCGGCCCCCGGCGCTTTCCATCCAGGCGTCGAACATCCCTCTTGGAGCGCGCCGCGTACCCATGAACATCAGATGCTCGAAGAGGTGCGCGAAGCCGGTGCGGCCCGGCCGCTCCATCCGCGAGCCGACCAGATACGTCGTGTTGACGACGACCTGGGGGACGGTGTGGTCCTCGCTCAGGATGACGACCATGCCGTTCGCCAGGGTGCTCTTCGTGAAGGGGATCCGGACGTCCTGCGCCGAGGCGCTGCGCGGCGGGGCGACGACGAGAGCGCACGCTACGAGCGCGATCGAGAAGGCCGAGCACCTGCGGGAATCGGGCATGCGGTCGTAGTAGTCGCGACCCGGAGGAGACGCTAGCGCTAGTCTGTCGTCGTGACCGACGAGGCGGACCGAACGGCCCCGAGCTCTCCCGCCGAGGACGCCGAGAGTCAGGACCCGCGCGCCGCGTTCGAGCACCGGCTGGGGCTCGAGATCCTCGTGGCCGAGCGGTTCCGCGCGACGCTCCTCGCCGTCCTGCCCACCGTGGCGATGCTGGCGTTCCTGTCGGTGAGCAGCGCGTACCCGGAGGCCGTGACGACGCTGCTTCGGGGCAAGTTCGACCGCATCCCCGTCGGGCTCTTCTTGTGCGCCGTCGCCGGCTTCGAGTTCCACGTCCTTTACGCGACCGAGCGCATGCTGCGGAAGGGCACCCGCGCTTCGGCATGGCGCGGCTACGGCTACGCGTTCGTCGAAACGAGCCTGCCGACGCTCGTCATCCTCTATTACGCGACGGTTCTGGGCCCCGTGCAGTCGCTGCTGATGCCGAGCGCGTTCGTCTACTTCGTTTTCATCCTGCTCTCGACGCTCCGGCTCGATTTCGGCCTCAGCGTGTTCACGGGCCTCGTCGCGGCCGTGGAGTACGCCGCGGTGGCCGTGTTCTGGGGCGCGACGGACACGACGGTCGCCGAGCCCGTGCTCTCGTCTCTCCCCCAGCACCTGGCCAAGGCCTTCATCCTCCTCGTCACGGGCGTATCGGCCGGCTTCGTCGCGAGCCGCCTGCGCCGAAGCTTCACGAACGCCATACGGTCGGTCGAAGAGCGCGCGCGCATCCTCGGCGTCTTCGGGCAGCACGTCTCGCCCGAGGTCGTCGAGCGTCTCGTCGCGCAGGAGGAGTCCGCCAAAAGCGAGCTGCGGGACGTATGCGTGATGTTCCTCGACATTCGAGGGTTCACGTCGTTCGCGGAAAAGCGCAGCGCCGACGAAGTGGTCACCTATTTGAATACCCTCTTCGACGCCGCCGTCGACGCGGTCGTCTCGCATCGGGGCATCGTGAACAAGTTACTCGGCGACGGGTTCATGGCGGTCTTCGGCGCCCCCACCGCGGAGCTGAGCCCGTGCGCGGACGCGGTCGAGGCGGGCCTGGAGGTCCTTGCGCGGGTCGAGGCGCTCGTGGCCGAGGGGCGCATTCCTCCGACGCGCGTGGGGCTCGGGCTGCACGCCGGGCCCGCGGTCGTGGGGAACATCGGCTCGGCGCGGCGCAAGGAATACACAGTCATCGGCGACGTCGTGAACCTCGCGTCGCGGGTCGAAGCGCTCAACAAGGAGCTGAACTCGCAGATGCTCGTGACGGACGAAGTCTGGCGGGCGTCGGGTCGCACCGCGGGGGCGCGGTCGCGCGATCCCATTCGTGTGAGGGGGAGGGAGACTCCGGTACGGATTTTTCAGCTCGTGTGAAGAGAAACGTTCACTGAAGCATCTTGGACGGGGCTTGCTGCGAAAGTCCCCGATGTCGACGAAGTGCGATAGTCAGCGTCCAGCTGTTGCAGAAGATGAGCGTTCGCGGAGACCTTCGAGACGGGCAAGGCTGGACGCTCGGGCAGCGCGCGAAGAACGACGCTCTCTGGCTGCTCGCCTCCCTCGCGCTCTTTGCCTGCCGCCCTCTGTCTCCGGGCGCTCTGCGCGGGCTCGGAAGGCGCCTCGGTCTGGTGGCGATGGCCCTTGCCCCGCGCGCACGCCGTCAGGCGATGGCGAACGTATCGCGCGTCTTCCCGGTGCTCCCCGACGCCGAAAGGCGCGCGCTCGTCCGAAAGTGCTTCTACGCGCTCGGCGAATGCCTCGGCGAGACCGTAGCGATGATCGGCCCGAGCCCGCCGCGCCTTCTCGCGCTCGACGCTCGGGCGCCGGGGGTCTTCCAGGCGGCCCTGTCGCACGGCCGTGGCGTGCTGTTCGCCTCCGCTCACCTGGGACCCTGGGAGCTCGTCGCTGCTTCTCTCGCATCCGCCGCTGTCCCGATGGCCGTCCTCGCGAGGGAGAGCTACGACCCTCGCTTCACGCGGCTCGTGGGGAGGATGCGCGAGCGGCACGGCCTCGAAGTGCTCTGGCGAGGTAGCCCAGGCGCGGCGTCACGGATATTGCGCACTCTTCGCCGTAACCGCGTCCTCGGAGTGCCGATGGACCTCACCTCCCGCGTCGCCTCGTGCGCGGCGCCGTTCCTGGGTCACGATGCGCCCACCGCCATCGGACCCGCCCGCATCGCTCTTCGGGCGGGTTCGCCCGTCATCGTCGGCACCGCCGCACCCGGTTCGTCGCGCGACGGCTCGCTCGTCGTCACCGCGACCGTCATCGACACCTCCGACCTCGACAAGACGCTCTCGAGCGCCCGGGAGCTCACTCGCCGCATCAACGACGAGCTCTCCCGACGGATTTTGGCCTTGCCTCACGCGTGGGTGTGGATGCACGAGCGCTGGGAAAGCCTCTCCGCGCCGGGATCCGCGCGCACACCGTAGGACACGACGCTGTCTTCCTCGGGTGGTGTATCCTCGACCGAGGAGGCCAGGGGTGTCCGACGCGCACAGTTCCGTTGACGACACCGCCCTCGAGGAGGAGGTCGAGCTCGACGCCGACACGCGCAAGCGGGTACTCGCCTTGCACGGAGACCTCGCTCGGCTCGACCACTACCAGACACTGAACGTTGCGCGCGACGCGGACAAGAAAGCCATCAAGAAAGCCTATTACGACCTCGCCGCGACCTTCCATCCCGACCGCTTTTTCCGCAAGAAGCTCGGCTCCTTCAAATCACGGATGGAAGTCATCTTCTCGCGCGTCACGCTTGCGCACGACGTCCTCTCGGACGCGAAGAAGCGCGCCGAATACGACGAGTATCTCGCCGAGCAGAGGCGCTCTCGCGACATCGAAGACCTGATGCAGGAAGCGCTCGCGGAGGTCCGCCGGGCCGAGGAAGCCATCGCGCGCGAGGCGGACGCAGCATCCTCGACCCCCCCCCCTC
>VFSW01010581.1_pt1 | contig 13057 bp, 12 predicted proteins | sample 5358111 | NCBI WGS metagenome assembly VFSW01 (sample SAMN11554181, study PRJNA540505) | mine drainage metagenome | isolation source: sediment from site ElyBrook_90M | place: USA: Ely Copper Mine, Vershire, VT | collected 2017 | reverse complement strand
CCGTAGCATTCGGCACGAACATCCCTAGACCACACCGCCTGGTCGTCGCCGGTGTCGACTCCGTATTCAGTAGCGGAATCGACAATTGCCCGACGACAAGTCAAATGAGGCTCTTCGAGTGGTCCGTGCTGTGATCCGGTGGACCGCCGGACTCATCGGATGGGGCGACGACTTGAATGGTGATTTTCGGACTCGTCGACCAGTGATCGTTGGGATTGGCCTTGCCCTGAAAGATCGTGGCAAACCCCAGCATTGCTGGGCCCAGCGCTTTTAGCGCAAGGTTGAAAATCAACGTACGATTCACCGTTCCATTCTAAAGGCATCGGATTTGTTTTCCGTCGGCTGGGCCAAGCCCAGGGGACCTGAGCGACACCTCTTCGCCCTCGTGGTTTGCCGAAGGGGGAGTGCCGTCCTGCAATCAATTTTGAACTGCTTTCCGCTGTCGACCACACGGTTCGAATAGTCCTCGCGGGTTTCAATTCAGTACGAATCTGACCATGAATGTGGAGTTAGTTGACTGTGGCGGACCACGATGTCCCTGGAGGACCTGACTATGTTGCGGGTCCCCAGTCCAGTTGGGAGAACTACTCGAGGTATGCGTCGCTAGCGGGCAGGTCGTATTTGGCGAAGCCGCGACAGATCATGGCGGCGGTCTGTTCCACGGGCACCGCGGGTGAGAAGAGGTATCCCTGACCGAGTCTGCAGTCAAGGAATCGAAGTCGTTCAAGTTGCGACGTGGTCTCGATGCCCTCCGCTAGAGAAACCATGCTGAGTTTGTCGCCGAGGGAGATGATGGCCTCGAGCAATGTGTCGTTTTGAGGACTCTCGTGCAGTGGGCTGACGAATGAACGGTCGATCTTCAGAATTCGAGGTTGAAGGAGCGTGAGGTAGGAAAGTGAAGAGTATCCGGTGCCAAAGTCGTCTAAGGCGATGCGCACTCCAATGCGAGCGAGGTGTTCGATCACCTCCAGTGTCTCTCGCACGTTCACTAGCGATGCGCTCTCGGTTATCTCGAGAATCAGACGACTTGGGTCAACCCCACTTTGGAGAAGGTTACTTTCGATCATCTGGAGGAGCCCGGGATCATGGAATTGGTGCGCGGAAAGGTTGACCGTAACGTATGGAGCGGTGGACGTGGAATCGCACTGTTCCCACGTACTCGCAGCCGCGAGGGCTTCGTGTAAGGCGTAGGCACCGAGCTCGACGATGAGGTGACTCTGTTCGGCGAGTGGGATGAACACGTCCGGCGGCACCATTCCCCGCTCGCTATGGCTCCATCGCATCAGTGCCTCGAAGCCCACGACGGCAGACGAGTCGAGGTCGACGATGGGCTGGAAGTGCATTGCCAGATCACCCGAATGAAGGGCGTGTCGAAGTTCCTGTACCAAGGTGAAGCTACTGATCGCCTTTTGGTGCATGCGGGGTGCGAAGAGTGCGTAACTGCCCTTGTTAAGGCTTTTGGCTTCGTGCAGCGCTACGTCGGCATTCCGCAGCAACTCAGTGCCATCGACATTCGTCGAGTCCCAGACCACCATGCCGATGCTCGCATGCTGCTGCAGTCGTAGTCCGGGCAGAATAAACGGCTCGGTCAAGGCGTCGAGCAGCCTGTCCGCGGCTCCCTCCGCCTCGGCTCGAGAACCGAGTCCTTCGAGGAGGAACAGGAACTCGTCGCCTCCGAATCGACAGAGGGTGTCAGAAGAGCGGGTTACCTGTTCGAAACGCTGGGCCAGTCCGACGAGTAGTTGGTCGCCGATGAGGTGACCGTGCGTATCATTCACGCCTTTGAAGTCGTCAAGATCAAGGAGCATCAAGCACCCGAAACCGCCATCGCGCAGTACCCTGGCGTGTCCTTGCGACAAACGGTCCTCGAAAAGTACCCGGTTGGCGAGGCCAGTGAGCGGATCGTGAAGTGCCTGATGAGAGAGTTGTGCTGTGAGGGCGCGTTCCTCAGTGATGTCGCGCTCCGAAGACAAGAAGTAGAGCATCTCACCGGCTTCATCCCGTGCGGCAGTCTTTGACACTTCGGAAACGACCACCTGGCCATCATGTCGGAGGTAGCGCTTGACGTAACGTGCATGATCGACTTCCTCGTTCACCAGGCGAAGATGGTTCAGCTCGGTGATGCCAAGATCCGCTGGAAGCGTGAACTGGCGCGAATCGCAGCCGAGGAGTTCTTCCCTTGGGAAGTTGACCATTTCGCAGAACGCGTCGTTGACGGCGAATGTCACGTCGTCAATATCGCTGAAGATCATGGGTGCCATATTGTTCTCGAACGCCAGTCGAAAGCGCTGTTCGGACACGCTGAGAGCATTCTTCGACTCCCTCAGACTACGGTTCGCGACCGTGATCTCCTCCAGCGAATCTGCAATGGTTCGCATCGACCGCATGCGAACAATCGCGAGTTCAGCCTCCCGGACGACATCTTCGAGTCCCAAGACCGTAACTTCATCAAAGGCGAAGGCATCGCGATGGTAGACGACAAGCGCGGCCCGGCGTTCGCCGATTCGATCGGGTATGGCGACCATTGAGCCAAAGCCGAAACTGATCGCACGTGCTCCCCACGGCTGAGCGTCGCGGTGGTGGGCCAAGTCGTTGGCAACTTGACTGACGCCCGACCGAAGCGCAGTCCCGGTCACACCGTGTGCGCTCTCTTTCGAACCCCACCAGACGCTCATGTCTCCCGCCAGGTAGTCCGTTGCCCCCGATGCGCACATGACTTCGATGCCGCCGTCATCGTTGTCCGAGACGATGGCGATCCATGCGAGGTCGTAGTTCCCAACGGCTACAAGGGTGTCACAGAACTGTTGGCGAAGCTCAGACTCATCGGTCTCGCGAGTGGCGATGGTATTCACTTCACTGAGCAGGCGGAGGAGATTGTTCCTGTTCACCCGTTCGGTAATTTCCGTCTCGGAGATCACGAAGTACTGGATGTTGCCCGCGCTGTCGCGCGCGGGTGTTCGCAAGACTTCGGCGATGACAACACGACCATCTTTGTGGAGGTAGCGCTTGGTGTAGCGGTCTTGGTCCACATCGCCAGCGGTCGAGCGGAGATGTGCCTCTTCCGTGATACCCCAGTCATCTGGGTGGGTGAAGACTGCTGATGTGGCGCCGAGAATTTCATCACGGCTGTAGCCGATCATCGTACAGAATGCTTCATTGACCGCGAAGGCCTCGTGATCAAGATTGGTGAAGATCATGGGGGCCACGTTCTCTTCGAAGGCCAGACGAAAGCGAAGCTCATTCGCCGAGCGAGCGACGTCGTTCGCTCGGCGTTCAGTGTCATCGCGGACAAACGCTGCGACCCACTTTTGGCCATTGACTACGATTGGCGAGAGGGCAACATTGATGGCGAGTTCACTGCCGTCGTGGCGCAGCAGCGTCAGTGCCGAGTTGACTCCCATGTCGCGTGAGCTCGGTTGCTTGGCAAACTCGTCACGGTGCGTCAGGTGCGCTTCCCGACGATGTTGCGGGATGAGGAATTCAATCTGCCGGCCCGTTATTTGCTCCAGTGGGTAACCAGTCATTTCAGCGAAGCGCTTGCTGGCGTAGCCAATGGAGCCGTTTTCATCCACGAGAACCACACCATCCGCTTGGACTTCGAGCATCTGGATCCACGACAGGGAGTCCGGCGCCAATGCCTGGAAGGTGTCGTTCACAGCAACTCGAGTAGGGGGATTCGTGTTTTCAATACAGGTTCAGTCCCAGTCGTCAGATTCGCCCAAGATGCTCCGAGCAAGTCAAGTCTCATCGGCTCAACTGTGAGACCTCTGTGAAAACGCGGTGAATTGGCATGATTTGTTAACTTTCGTCCACCTTCGTCGATATCGGTCGGTCCGTCAGTGCGTTTGAGGAAGTCCCTGGTCCGCGCTGGCCGTGTGAGGCCGGTGTGTTTTGACGGCGGTGGGACAGCGTCCAATCGGCGGGGTTGACACACCAACCACGGCAACCACGATTGGCTGACCCTCCTGGTCCGATCCGCCACACGCCGCTCAGCCGCGTTCGAGGAGCGCCTCCGCACTCCGGTCGTGCCGTTGACTCCTGGACGTGGCCCAAGCCAAGTCGTCGGCGACGGTGGCGTGTGCGGCACAGCCTGGACAGCGGTGCTGAGTAGGACGCAGACCCTACGGAAGTGATTAGTTGCGGCGGTTCGAGCCAGGAGCAGTTGAGGTGCCGATGTAATACCCCGGGGGGTATACTATCGATATCCCGGCTATGAGGAGTGTTTGTGATTACTGAAGTCGACGTTTGGAGTTTCTCCGCCGCTCACGCGGATGGTGCGTACGTCCTCGACGTGCGAGAACCCTATGAGTATGTGGCTGGCCACGTACCAGGTGCCCGGCTCGTGCCGTTGTCAACGGTGACCGACACCGTGAGCGAGTTGCCTACCGGCCAGCCAATCTACGTGATCTGCCAAGGTGGCAATCGCAGCCGCATCGCGGCCTTGGAATTGGCCCGACACGGTCGCGATGCACGGTCGGTCGTTGGCGGCACCAGTGGGTGGATTGGCGCGGGACAGCCTGTTGTGCGAGGCGCTCGACAGAATCGCGCGTAGTCGGCTCAACTCGACTGATTCCACTGAGGGGCTGCGGCTCGTTGGTGGGGGACAGTTACCGTGGCGCGGCCACGCGGCCACCCGTCCGGGCCCACCACGTACGCGTCAACTCCCAACGAGTGAACGCTTTCGGATGACTCGTGTCGCTTCCATACCCGCGACGCCAGCCATCGCAAGTGCCACCGTGCGGTCCGCCCACCACCAGCCAAGGTACGAGTTGGCGAACAGGCCACCTAATGCCGCCAGTCCAAGCGCCGCGCCGATCATGCTGAGCGTTCCGTCGCCGACCAGCGCGTGACTGTCCATTGATCGCCCGGTCTGACGCTTGGCGTAGCCGAGGGGAGCTAGCACGATCACTGAACTCACTGCTGCGGCCACGCCCAAGACTGAATTCTGCGCGGATGAGCCAGTGGCGAGTTCACTGATCGCCGCAACAGAGAGGGTGACGGCCACGAGTGACAACGTCATGGCGACCAGTATTGATACGCGCGCTTCAGCGCGATGTCCATGATGTGGTCGGTTCCGCTCGGTTCGAAATCGCCAGACGAGTCCGACCGATCCGACGAGGTCTCCTGTGATGTTCAAGCCGAGACCGAAGATCCCGAGGCTGTCTGACTTGACGCCGGCGATGATCGCAACGGCGCCTGAAATGATGCTCCAACCAATCGAGATGAACGACAGGTTCAACGCTCGGGCCAGTAGCCCATCTCTCCACTCAGGAGTCTCAGAGTGCTCAAGTCCCATGCAGACAGTCTCGCATGGACAACTTCTTCCAGCCGCACCTCAGGCCATGATCACACAATGTTGGTGGAGGTCCGATGATCGCGTCTACTTCGCGTAGCAGCCAGTCGGTGGAGCACTCGTGCCGAAGCCACCGTGTGAAGCGACTCCTGTGTCTGGCTCGACACTGAGCACTGTGCCGTTCCAGGAGAACGAGAAGCCGGAGAGTCTGGGCCACGAGTGAATGAGGGCGGCGCTACCCGACGTGGCCCAGGTCCTTCCCGGCGGGGGGGTCACACCATCGATGCTCCGGTAGGCCGCGAGCGCCACGGCCAAGGTCAAGTAGTCGGCACGACAGGCGGCGACGGTTGCGAGGGATGATCCGCTGGTCGCGGTCATGGACGTCGCACCAGCGGTTTGTGGAGTGCGGGGCAGTATCACGGTCGGCGTACTCCTCATCGCGAAAATCGCCATCACGCCAAGGATCAACACCACGCTGAGAGTGGCTATCAGGGAAACGCCGGCCTCGGACCGTCGAGATCGTGATCCAAATTGGTAGCTTCGCCTGCGGGGACTCATCATTGGCCACTCTAGATTCACGTAGAGAACCGTGCCCCACAGAGTGGCTGTCAGCGGGCCAGACCGTGATGAGGAGGGTCATGTCCAGTATCGCAAGTAGGTTCGACGCATGCGATATGTAAGAGTCTTGATCGACGTTCTTGCGATTCTGGTGTTCGTTGCCATCGGGCGCCACACTCACGATCATGGACTCAGCGTGCCCGGACTCGTGTCAACCATGTGGCCGTTTGTGGTCGGATTGATTGTCGCCTGGAGTGTGATGTTCGTTCGCCATCAGTCGGGGGCATCATTGCGCGACGGTGCCGTGATTGCCGTGATCACTGTCACAGTGGGGATGGCCGTGAGGGTGTGGGCGGGACAGGGCACCGCGCTAGCGTTCATCGTCGTAGCGCTGGTGTTCCTCGTTGCCTTCATGGATGGCTGGCGACTCGTGATCCGAAGATTCCATCGTCGCTGACGCCCGGCCAAGGGCGCGAGCCAACTCTCAACGCCAGCGTTCTTGAAGACGCGTGGCGGGACCTTCTCCTCTACGAAGTCGGGCCACAGCAGAGGCATACTGCGAGTGGAGCAGTAGTCCGGTCGATTGGAGTGCGCCGTGGAGTTCTTGCGTTGGTTTAAGGATATTCGTCTGGCTGACAACGACTTGGTCGGAGGCAAAGGTGCGAACCTGGGCGAATTGACGTTCGCCAAATTGCCCGTCCCTCCTGGCTTCGTAATCACATCCGAGGCGTATCGCTACGCGTTTTCTACTGCGGGCATCGACGTCGCGTTGTCGAATCTCTTCAGTGGGGCCAACGCTGATGATCCAGCCAACTTGGCGGCACTCGCCGAGAAGGCACAGGGACTCGTCAACTCGGTGACGCTCCCCAACGACCTAGTCGCCGCGATTCTCGAGTCCTTTCACCAGCTGGGTCCCGACGTGCACGTGGCGGTTCGCTCATCGGGCACTGGTGAGGACGCCGGCGACACGTCGTTCGCGGGCATGAACCGAACCTTCACCAACGTCGCGGGAGATGACGAGCTGTTACGCAGCCTCGTCGGCTGCTGGGCGTCACTCTACGGCGCGCGTGTGATCTCATATCGGTACACGAGGTCCATTGAAGGTGTTCCTGCAATGGGGGTGATCGTTCAGGAGATGGTTCCCTCCGAGAGATCCGGCGTCATGTTCACCGCAGACCCATCGACGGGTGACACCGGACGCATCGTCATCGACGCGGCCTTTGGGCAAGGGGAGGTTGTGGTCAGCGGCGAAGTGGAGTGCGACACCTATCAGTTAATCAAGACCGGACCGACACTGGTAGCGGTCCGAGTGGGGAACAAGGCTTTCAAACTGGTTCGCGGACCCGACGGCAAGGATCTCCACGTCGACCTCGATCCTGAAGAAGGTTCGCGACGAGTGCTGACCGATGACGAGGCCGTTGCATTGGCCCGCTTGGGGCTCGCGGTGGAAGCGCACTATGGCACACCGCAGGACACCGAGTGGGCGATTGCCGACTCGCGTCAATACCTGGTGCAATCACGTCCAATCACTACATTGGGCGCGCCGCGCACCGAGGTGGAGCGTGTGACCACGGAGAAAGTGTTGGTCCAGGGACTGGCGGCGTCCGCCGGCCGGGCGACGGGTCGCGTGCGGGTGCTCGACTCTCCCGACCAGGGATCCGAATTGCTCGCCGGAGAGATTCTTGTGGCGCGTATGACGAGCCCCGACTGGGTGCCCACGATGCGACGAGCCGGAGCGTTGGTCACCGACGGCGGTGGCACGACGTGCCATGCCGCCATCGTGTCGCGTGAACTGGGTGTTCCCTGTGTCGTCGGTGCACGAACCGCGACCACCATCCTGCGGACCGGTGAGTTGGTCACCGTCGACGGCGGCGAGGGTGTCGTGTACGCCGGCGCAGTGCCTGCCACGACCGGACCACCGGTGGTGACTTCGGTGACGGAGCGCAGTGCCTCAGGCCAGGGTCGTGCGACAGCTTCGGGGCCGCTCGCGACGAGGCTCTACGTCAATCTGGCCTTCGCGGAACATGCGGAAGAAGTGGCCGCGATGGACGTCGATGGCGTTGGCTTGCTGCGAGCCGAGTTCATGGTCACCGACGCCCTCGGCGGCATGCACCCGAAACTGCTGATCGAGCGGGGTCACCAGCAGGAATTCGTCGACAAGATGGCAGCGTCGCTCATGCGGATTACCAAGGCGTTTGGATCTCGTCCGGTCGTGTATCGAAGCATTGACTTTCGAACCAATGAGTTTTCGAATCTCGAAGGTGGCGCGCGTTTCGAACCACCTGAAGAGAATCCGATGATTGGTTACCGGGGCTGCTACCGCTATGTGCGCGATCCCGAGGTGTTCCGTCTCGAGTTGGCGGTGCTGGCGAAGGTTCGCGAGCAGTCGTCGAATCTGAAGTTGATGATTCCCTTCGTTCGCACCAAGTGGGAGCTGGAAGCCTGCCTCGAACTGGTTCATCAGAGTCCCATTGGCGGAGAGGTGCCAATCTGGGTCATGGCCGAGGTCCCGTCGGTCGCCTACCGCGTCCCGGAGTATGCCGCTATGGGTATCGATGGCGTGTCGATTGGAAGTAACGATCTGACCCAGTTGATGCTTGGTGTCGACCGTGATTCGGAGGTCTGCGCCGATCTCTTTGACGAGTCCGATGCCGCGGTGCTCGATGCGATTGAGCGAATCATCACTCAAAGCCACCTGGCAGGCATCACTTCGTCGCTCTGTGGACAGGCGCCTTCAAACCACCCCGAGTTCGCCGAACATCTGGTGCGCTTCGGCATCACGTCCGTCTCGGTCAACCCCGACGCCGTGGAAGCGGCACGCCGCTCCATCGAGCGCGCCGAATGGCGGCTGTTGCTGGAGGAGGTTGACCCAGTCCACCGTGGACCGAATGAGGGTCAGCGTCGATAGGTCGAACGACCGCTGGCCGACGCAGACTATTCCCGTTCGTCGGTGTCCCCGGTCGACGAGTCTCCCGCAGCGGGTGGCGCCGAGATGTCGTCGATGACGCCGCGAACGAGCGCGTCCGGTGGGCGTGTTGTCCGGATCTCTCCGTAGAAGACGAAACTTCCGGGCCCACGCTGCTTGGCCTCGTACATTGCCGCGTCTGCGGCCGCGACAAACTGTTCGGCAGTCGCCAGTCCATCCGTGCCCATGACTGCCCCGATGCTGCTCGTCACGGTCGCTCTGTTCTCGGCGATGACATAGGGCGCACCCAAGGTCTCGATCAGTCGGTTGATGATACCCACGGTTGCGTCGAACGAGTCGAGCTCGTCGAGGAGAACCAAAAATTCGTCACCGCCCATGCGTGCAGCGCTGTCGCCGGCGCGAAGCGCACCGCGAATTCGCCACGCCACGTCCTTCAAGAGCCGGTCACCGGCAGCGTGGCCCATGGTGTCGTTCACCAACTTGAACTTGTCCAGGTCGACGAAGAGTACGGCGAAGTCAGCATGACGTCGTTGGGCCAACATCATGCGCTGCGAGAGTCGGTCCCAGAAGAGCGTTCGGTTGGGCAGTCCCGTTAACTCATCGTGCAGCACCCGGTGAGCAAGTTCCTTGGAGATAGTGTCGAGCTCGGCCGTTCGTTCCGCCACCTTCTCCTCAATATCCCGATATGACGCTTCGAGCTCTTCGCCGAGAAAATTGACCCCCGCGGCGACCGCATCGAGCAAGTCACCCATCGGGCTGACACTCGCTCGAGCCGTGAAGTCCAATGCTGCGAACTGCTGAATCGTCCGCGCGATCTCTTCAAGGCGTTCGTCGTCGGTCGGGTGTTCAGTTGGCCGTTCACGCGGGGTGCCTAACGTCACGCGACGTACTCCCGCAACCACTCGATCGCGTGCTCTTCGTCTTCGAACAGTCGCGTCAGCGTCGTGGGCTTGTTCACACTAAGAAAGAAATTTCCCATCATGCGGCTAAGCGGGGTCAGGACAAGTACCGCGACCGCAGTTGCGAGGTCGCCACGTCGAACGAACTCTGCGCGGGCCAGCCGAGTCTGCGAGCCGGCATCGTGCGCGTCGACCAGCAGAGGCGCCGGCCGCCCCGACGTCAATCGGGACATGGTGTCGGTGGCCGCGATGGCATCGCCCAACTCCATCACCGCCCCGGACCGCCACACGAGATGGACGATGCCATCGGACCGGAGCCACATCCGAAACTTTGGAGTGTCAACGGTACCCTCTGCCTCACTCATCTGATGTTCGACGACGATGAGGTCTGGTCAACAACCGCCATCCAGGCTCCTCTCACGGACTGTGATTCTGATGGTAGCGGGCTCGACAGTTGGAGTGGTGTTGGCGGGTGTCGTGCTCGTGGACCGAGCAGCCTCAGGGCAAGAACTGGGACACGTCAGTGTCGGCATCGGGAGTAATGTCCTTGATCCGAGATCGGCCAGCGTCGTTGTCGCGAGAGGGCGGCAACGTAGTGGGGGGAGAACCCGGAGCGGTCGAGGTAATGGGTGCAAAATTCGAGTGACGTAGATTGGCGGCGTGCGTCCGGCTTGCCGCGTCGCTTGAATGAACCAGGACCATAGTGGCGGATAGAACGCCGAGCGCCCCGATGCCGATGAGACTTCGTCGAAGAATACGCGCCAACGTCATCGGCGGATGCAACGTCGCACGGAGGCACTCAACAACGTGGATATTCGCATGACTCCAGCATATGACCCCTCCAAGGACGGATCACACGTCGGGTAGTCGCAAGGTTTTCGTAGAATGGTGCGGTGACCCCCTTCCAACTGGTGATCTTTGACTGCGATGGGGTCCTGATTGACAGTGAACGATTGGCGGTCCGCCTGGAGTCGCAGATCTTCACGGATTTGGGATGGCCAATGACCGAGTCCGAAGCCATCGAGCGCTTTCTTGGACATCCCGACACGATGATCCAGGCTGAACTCGAGCGCCACCTCGGCCGCACTGTGGATTGGGAGAACGAATTCATCCCGCTCTATAGAGACTTGTTCGAACGCGAATTGGTATTGGTCGATGGTGTGGCCGAGATGCTTGCGCGTATTGCACTGCCGATGTGCGTCGCCTCCAATAGTGTCCGCACGAGCCTCGAGGCGAATCTTCAGTTGACGGGCCTGTTCGATCGCTTTGAAGGTCGCATCTTCTGTGCAGAGGAGGTCGGACGCGGTAAGCCGGCTCCGGACGTGTTCCTCCACGCCGCCCACTCAATGGGTGTTGATCCTTCGATGTGCGTGGTGGTCGAAGACAGCGCCGCCGGGGTCACGGCCGCTCGAGCGGCCGGCATGGCGGTCCGCGCCTTCGCCGGCGGACTTACCCATCGCTCCAAGTTGGAGGGTGAGGGCGTGGTCATCTTTGATGACATGAGCGAACTCGCGGATCTCATCGCTGCGCGTTGACGGTCCACCGCGCCGGGTACCTTCAGTCAGCGCTCGGGCGCTATCGCTGGCGCCAGTTCCGCTTGCTGCGCTCGGGCAGGAAGCGGCCCACGATGAATCGGGCCAGTAACGTCGCCAAGGCGGCGAAGACGAATGATCCGACGATGTCAATCGGACTATGGATGTGGGCAGCGACCCTCGCCGCACCGATGAGGACGGCGATAACCAAGAGGCCATAGCCCAATCGACGGGAATAGGCGAGCATGGTGAAACCGAGGAACGAACTCAGGAGGGCGTGGTCGGAGGGGAATCCGTTATCCGCCGCATGGGGCATCAGCGGTTTAATGTGGTGGCTGACGAACGGCCGGGTGTCGTAATAGAAGTGAGCGCCGATCTTCGCAAGGACCAGCGCGATGAGGCCACCAACCAGATAGCGGGCCAAGAGATCAATTTTGTCGCGTTTTGAGGCGATCAGCCAGTGGATCCCCACGATCACCACGCTCAAGTACAAGAAATATTTGGCGACAAAGACGATGACCGAATCCACTGCTCCACCATAGGTCAGGACCCTCAGGCTGACGGGTTGCTGCGTTGGTGATTCGCTGACTCTCTTCCAGTCAGGCTAGACGTGGCGGCGGCGATCGACCGCCGACGCAGCCCTCTACGAGATGGACATGGTGATGAAATCGCGGGCGTAGGCGGGCTGAAAGAAGCGAGCCGGCGTCTGAATCATCGTGGGCAACAGGTCGACACCATTGGAAGGTCGGGCGGGTGCGTGCGGCAGTGGGGGAGCGTACGTGGCGAACACTGGCCACAGGGGGTTCATATCGAGTGTCATTGCCCGGTCGGCACCAGCGCGCACGAGCACGAGGGCGAGGTCGGTGACCGTCATCGGACCAACGACGTACACCAGCGCACCCGAAGCTGTCACGCCGATACCCGATCGCCACGTCGTTGGTTTGGCGTAGAGGCTGGTGCCCCACGCCTTGACATCACTCGCGCTGAGCCCGGCGACGGGGCGACCGTGATCGACCAACAGGGTCAAGTTCTGACGAACCGCCACGACTGCGGACGTCCTCGACACGTCCCGGCCCCATTGACCGACCGTCGCTTGTCCGTTGCGGTAAATGACCAGGGAGGCCGCACCGACGCGAAGCGGAGCCACGAGATGGCCTTCGCTCAAATAGCCGCCCGCAGAGTCCTTGAGCAGGAACCCCCCGTTAAACGCCGCCACGAGCGTCCGAGTGGCGGCCCCTGCAATCGGGGCTGTCCAGTGCCAAAAGAAACCCCCCGGACTCAGGCTGCCGGAGTACAGGCGGGCATGAAGGACCGCGGTGTTCATCCACGCGACACCAGCAGTAACTGTCGGAGCGTCGGGAAGGCGTACCGTCGTCGTGTACACCGCGGGAGCATGATTGACGAGGCGACCCGCGCCACGCCACACCCCTTCGCCGGGCAGGGCGGGAGTCACTAACGGCGAAATATTTGTTGGCTTCGTCAACGGCATCATCGCGTGGCTGGTCCGCCGGGACGCCGGGGTTGCTGCACTCGCGTGGTTCGATGCCGAGGTTGCGCCCGCCGGAACGACGAAGATCCAACTCGTCAGCACAACGAGCAGTGCCGCCGGAAACCTGAGCGACCGGGCGAGTAGAGGTGGGTGTTCGAGATGGCGCAACGGTGTCACCAAAACAACCTAGACAGGCCAATAGAGAGTTAAGGCTTCCTCTATCGACAAAATTACTCAGGTCTTACCTAATTGCGGATACGACCACGGCCAGGCGCCTTGGTGGGTCAGCGACTACAGCCTTCCGACACCCTCAGCACCACCGAAACCGTGAATCCGCTGGTGGCAGGACGCGCAAAGGAA
>VFSW01010580.1_pt1 | contig 13058 bp, 14 predicted proteins | sample 5358111 | NCBI WGS metagenome assembly VFSW01 (sample SAMN11554181, study PRJNA540505) | mine drainage metagenome | isolation source: sediment from site ElyBrook_90M | place: USA: Ely Copper Mine, Vershire, VT | collected 2017 | reverse complement strand
AGGGGGTTGTGACCGGGGGGTGGAGGGTGCGCCATGCGGGCTCGGGTGTTGGCGCGGACGCGCGGACGGGCTTATCGTTGGGCCCGGCGGGATGCTGCAGTCCTTGTGCGGGGAGTTCCAGTTCACCGGCGGTGGGTCGCCGATGCCCCACCGCCGGGCGCCGACGGCGAGCCGTGCGTTTCGCGGATCTCCGTTGGGGCGGTTGGGTCGTCGTGAACAAACTGGGTGTCGCAGAAGGGACAGATAGTGTAGTCGCGGGGCCGGGGCGCCTTTGCGTAGCCGCACACGGGGGCAAATGTTGGCGTGCAACATTCTTGCGGTTCCTGTTGGAGGGTGGCAGGTTTGTGGGGACGCTGCGGGCGTCGACGGGGACCTGGAGGTGTCGCCGGTGCGTCTCCCGTCGGGGGACGTCTTGCGCAAGACGTCGGCTTGGCGCTTGTTTCGTGGCTATTCTTGCCGGAGCCTGACTGCTCTCACGAAGCAGATTACGAGATGCAGGGCGGTGATCGCCAGGCGCACGTGGTTCATCGTGGCGCCGTGCTCGTGACGGACCGCGGAGGTTGTTAGCCCTTCCCGGTAGAGCGCTTCCGCGAAGGAGGCGAGCGCGAGGAGCCCTTCGGCTGTGGTGCAAAGTGCGTGCAAAATGCTGCGGCCACGAGGCCGCGTGGTGGGCGCTAACATGCGTTTTCCGTTCTGCCCCGCTCTGAGGCGGGACGCAATTAGGAATCGGCGGCGTCGGCAAGGGTGCGTGAACCAACTCTGGAGCGCCAGAGTGGATGCTCGTCGACTCGCGTCAGCGGGTTTTGCGAGCAGCGAAGCGCGAGTTCTTAGCGGCTACGGAACCGGGCGGAGGAAAAACATTACCGCGACGGCAACGGCGGTGGGCAAGGCGCGGCTGGTTGTTGTGACGGTTTACCGGACCAGCAAGGTCGCGGGGCATTGGAAGGCGGAATGAAGGTGATCTACGATCCGTGCGTGGACGTGTTGAGCATCCCGCTCAGCGATGCGCGGGTGAAGGAGAGCGACGAGTCGAGGCCGGGGTGATTCGCGACTATGACGCGAGCGGAAATGTTGATGGAATTGAAATTCTCGAGGCTTCGAAGCGCATCGGTTATCCGAGAAAGGTGGAGTACGCGGTCACGGACCGATCCGCGTGATGGGAGCTATGGTATCCAAGGCAGTTGATTGCGCAGGTCCTCTGGGGTCGAGTCAGCCAGACAAGACGGGTTTGAGGGCAGTTAGCGGATTAGCTTCAGGCGCCTCAGGTCCGATTCTGTCCAGCGGGTCTGTTCCAGCATACTCTTCAATGTTTTGCGAGTGAAGGCGCCGCTGCCGGAATGAACCGTGACGGTGACTCGTCGCCCGTCGGGGTGGTAATAGAGTTGGTGGGAGCCGCTGCCGCGATCCAAGGTGAACCCGTCGCGTCCAAGCGCGGAGACGAGTTCGCGCGAGGTGATGTTTCGAAGCAGTCCGAGTTCGAGGGCCAACGGTTAGAGGGTGACAGCGACGCGGGGTTCGACGGTCGCGCCGGCCGGCTCGGACTGCTCCTCTGGAACGGGGTCGCCATGTTCCAGCATGCTCTCGACGACCAACCGCACGACCTCGTCGATGTTCCGGAGCGCTTCCGCCCTGGTGGCGCCCCAAGTTGACGCTCCTTGCGCTTCGAGCACGGGGCAGAAGGCATGCCAGCCGGAGGGGATGCCGTCGAAGTCTTCGTCCGGCTCGAGGACCACTCTGAAGTTGTACGTCGTCATCGCGAGGTCTTGCTGCCACTACCGAGTCTTATTTCCAGTGTAGAGCCAGGCAGGGCGCCGGTCAAAGATCCGTTTGAAAGCCGGGCGAAATTCGCGAGCGCGACATCGGCTACGCTAAAAACATGGCCAGTCCCGCGCGGCAGCTTGTTCCGCGCCAGATTCTCATCGCGGGTCCCGACGGCTCTTCGCGGCCGTATTTGCTGGATCGGGAAAGAATCGTTCTGGGCCGGTCGAGCGCCTGCGAGCTTGCATTCGTCGACGACGCAGGCCTGTCGCGCCAGCACCTGGCTTTCGAGTTCTCCACGAGCGGATGGCAGGTCTCGGACCTGGGCAGCAAGAATGGGACGCTCGTCAATGGCCTGCGCGTCGCGGGCGCGCAGGCGCTTCGCAATGGCGACCGCATCAGCGCCGGCCACCTGTTGATCGAGTTCGGCGGCGGCGTGGTGCCGGCGAATACGGTCATGTTCGTCGATAGCGCCGACGTACTCGCGAGCAGCAGCGACAGCACGGTGATGACCAGCCTGTCCGGCGTGCTGGGAGCGAGTGGCGAGGGTTCGCGCGGCGGGCGCATCGAGAGCAATCCGCACGTCCGTGCGCTGATCGAGGCCGGACGCGAGCTCGCCGGGCACATGGCGCTCGACGAACTTTTCGACTTGATCCTGGATCTTTCTTTCAACGCCGTCGGCGCGAAACGCGGCGTTCTGATGACGCTTGAAGGCGAGGAACTTGTGCCGCGGGCCGCGCGCGGCGAGGGCTTCCGCATCAGCCGCGGCGTCCGCGATAAAGTCATCAACGAGCGGCAGAGCCTGCTCGTGCGCGACGCCCAGACCGACAAGGCCTTCCGCGACCGTTTGAGCATCGTCCAGCAGCAGGTGCATAGCATGCTTGCCGTGCCGCTGCAAACCGACAAACGCGTCATTGGGCTGATCTACCTCGACTCGCCGAACATGATCCACGAGTTCAACGCCGAAGACCTGAACATGCTCACCGTGATGGCCAACGTCGCCGCCATCCGGATCGAGCATGCGCGGCTCGCCGAGGTCGAGGCGGCGGAGCGTATCCTCGCCCGCGACATGGCGCAGGCCGCCGAGATCCAGAAGCGTCTGCTGCCGTCGGCCGCGCCTCGGGTTCCGGGCGTCGAGCTGGCCGGCTACAACGCCGCCTGCCGCACCGTCGGTGGCGATTACTACGACTTCCTGGCGTATCCCGACGGCCGCGTCGCGCTGATCGTCGCCGATGTCGCGGGAAAAGGCATGCCCGCGGCGCTGATGATGTCTAGCCTGCAAGCACGCTCGCAAGTCATCTTCGACGAGCCCGACAACCTGGCGGCGCGCGTGACGCGCCTCAATCGCGCCATCTGCGCCAACTGCCCCGGAAATCGCTTCATCACCTTCTTCGCCTGCGTGCTCGATCCGGCGCGGGCCCGCATCGCGTATTGCAACGCGGGCCATAACCCTCCGCTGGTCGTCTCGCTCGGCGGCCAGACGCGCACGCTTTCCGGCGGCGGCATGGTGCTGGGCATTCTGGCGGGCGCGACTTACGAAGAGGAGACGGCCGCGTTCGAGCCGGGCGACGTTCTGGTGCTGTTCAGCGACGGCGTCACCGAAGCTTGCCCGCCGGACCGCGACGAGGAGTTCGGCGAAGAACGCCTGGCCGGCGCCGCGGCAGCGCTCGCCGGCCAGCCAGCGGCCGTGATCGCCGAGGGAGTGATCACGCAGCTTCGCGCCTGGATGCGCGGCGGCCCGGCCGCCGACGACATCACGCTGGTGATCGCCCGGCGCGCCTGAGGCTCAGCGCCAGCTCAGCAAGCCGTCGCCTTCCAGATGCGGATGCGCGTTGAAACGCGCGAGCGAAAAGCGGCTGGACGAAAATAGAAACTCGCTATAGCTCGCGTTGCACGAGGCCCAGCTCAACTCGAGCGTCTTCACCGCCGTCAGATCGAGCGCCCGGCGCGCCGCCACGGCGATCGGACCTCCCGAGGTAAAGACGACGATGCGGCTGCCCGGCGGCGCGCCCTGGACCACGCGTTCGATCCCGCGCTCGACTCGCGCGCAAAACTCGGGCCACGGCTCCACGCCCTCCGCTTCAATTTCGCCCGCGGCCCAGCGGCGCGTGACGTGCTGAAACAAACGATCGAACGTGCGCGCCGGCTCCGAAGCGCCCATCCACGCGCGATGCGCCGCTTCGAGCTCCCGCGCCATCGGATCGGTCCGGACCAGGCTGGGTAGCACCGCCTTCAAGAGCTTGAATCCGTCATACTCGTCGAACTCGGCAAGGCGAGCGGCTTCGGGCCAACCGGGACCGGCCGCGCCGCGGACAATGCCGGCGGTTTGGGCGTGCCGGCGAGCCGGTCCACGGTAGATCGCGTTAAAGTGAGTACCAGTACGTTTCCAGAATTCTCCGAGACGCCGCGCTTGTGTCACGCCCAGTTCCGAGAGCTGGTCGTAGTCGTCGGCAAGAAACGACGCCTGTCCGTGCCGGACCAATACAAGCGAGCTCACGGTGTTGAAAATGCTCCAGAAATCCAGCGATGCGACGCACTGCCGTCGAACCGGCGAAGACAAACCTGGCAGCCAGTTACTAAGTGGATGTTAGTACTATTACGCTCAGTACTATGCAAGGCCTTCCAGCCTTAGGTGGCAATGTACGTCCATGTTACTCCTATTACTACCATCCTTGCCAGACCGCACTTTCCAGACTATTCTGGGTCTTCTCAGCCACTTCCACCCCCACTGGCGGGCCGGGCGAATTCCCGGCCCCTTTTTTTGCTCTGCCCCGTGCCGGCCCGCCTTCGATAGAATACCAAGTCATGATTCGAACTCCGTTCCTTCGCTTGCTGTCCGCCCTGACGCTGGCCGGCGCCCTTCAAGCGCAAAACCGTCTCAGCGTGAACTGGGAGGAGCTGACCGCGGCCGATTTTGCCCAGGGCATCGCGCAATCGAAGGGCGTCTGCGTTCTGCCCTTCGGTATCATCGAAAAACACGGGCCGCAGCTCCCGCTCGGCACGGACCTGATCAACGTCCGCTATGCCTCGCTCGAAGGGGCGAAGCAAGAGTACGCGATCGTCTTTCCGGCTTACTACTTCGGCCAGATCTTCGAGGCCCGGCACGAGCCCGGCACGCTCGCGTACAGCGCCGGGCTCCAGCTCCAACTCCTCCAGGAGACCACCGATGAGATGGCTCGCAACGGCTGCAAGAAGATCGTCATCGTGAACGGACACGGCGGCAACAACCATCTGCTGCCGTTCTTCGCCCAGTCGCAGCTCGCCCGCGAGCGCGACTACGTGGTCTACGCATACATGCACGAAGGCGCCGCGCCGGGCCGTCCTCCGCTGCATTCCAAAGTCGACGCGCATGCCGGGGAAAGCGAGACGTCGCACGTGATGATCTCGCGGCCCGACCTCGTTCACCTGGATCGCGCCGCCAGCGAATCCGGCGCCGACCGGAACCGGCTGGATCTGCCGCCGGGCATGTATACCGGCATCTGGTGGTACGCGAAGTTCCCCGACCATTACGCCGGCGACGCATCCGGCGCCAATCGCGCGCTGGGCGAATTCGATATGAAGGCCTGGGCCTCGGGCATCGCCAACGCCATCCGCGCCGCGAAGGCCGACGACGTGAGCCTGCGTTTGCAGAACGAGTTTTACGAGAAGGCCCAACACCCGCTGGACACGAAGCAGTAGCGCGGCGCGGGCGCTAATTGAGACGCCCCGAGTGGAGTTGCGCAAGCAGGTCGCGGGCCGCCGTGTACGCCGGGGCGAGCGCGAGAGCGCGCCGCAGGGCCGCTTCGGCGCCCGCTGTGTCGCGCGCGTCGCTCTCGAGCCGCGCATACTCGTAGCACATGCGCGGATCGCGCGTACCTCGCTCGAGCGCGGCGGCGAAATGACTGCGCGCCGCGTTCATATCGCCGGCGTCCCAAGCCATGTAGCCGATCGATTCCTCGACTTCGGGCCGGTCCGGAAACCGCCGCTCGAGCCAGCGATACGCTTCCGCCGCGGCGGCCGCGCGATGCACCGCCTCGAGCAGATCGGCGAGCGCAAGGTCCGAGTCGAAGCGAGTGAGGGGCGCCGCGCGCGTACTCGTCGCCGCCGCGTTGAAGTTCACGACGAACGTCAGGCCGAAAAGCCGGTTGCCGTCGAGATAACGATGCAGATCGCGCTCCACCTCGGCCGGCGCGCGGCGGAACGCCCGGCGGCAGGCCGTGTCGAAGCTTGCTCCCGAGGCGAGCGAGAGCACGAACGAGCCGAACCCCGGCCCGTAGGCCGGCGAAAGATAGAGCATGTGCGCCAGCGCCCAGCTCTCGGCGTAGAACATCGACGCGCGCGGGCCGGTATAGAGCGCCGAGTTCTGACCGGCCGACGTCAGAGCCTGGATGGGAATCCAAGGCCCGGCGCGCAGCGTCTCGACGCGGCCTGGAATCAGATCGCCGATCATCACTTTCCCGGGCCCGGTCTTGCGCAGCGTCGAATTCACGTCGGCCCACCCTTCGCCGAGCCACACGGGAAGCCTCTGCCAGCCTTGCTCGACGATCATGAGGTGAGTGAACTCGTGAATCGCCACCGGGTCCCGGCCGGCGCGTTCATCTCGCATCACGATATATTCGCGGCGCCGCGTGCCGGCGAAATAGGCGATCCCCGTTTCGCTCGCGCGATAGGGCGCGTATTCTTCGGCCGAGCGGAATAACACGATCCGCACCGGCTTGCCGGTGGTCTTGCGCAGCGGGCTGGCCTGGACGAAGAACACCCGCACCCACTCGAAATAGCGCAGCGCGTCGCGCCCGGCCTTCTCGCCGGCCGTCGTGTAGAGTTCGAAGTGCGGCGAGACGATGCGCACCCAGTCGCCGGCCTGCGCGCTACAGGCGGCGAGCGTCATCAGTACGGCGAACCGGCGGAGACAGAGGCTCACTCGATACCAAACCCGCGCGCGCCGCGCCCGTTGCGTTCGCGCGATCGTGGCTGCCCCGCAAGCCGGTGCTACACTCCCAGGGAATGCGGTGTCTGCGTGTCGGTTCAACACTTCTTCTCCCTATTTTCCCGCTTGCGCTTGTCCGCGGCCAGTCACTCCCCGGCGCGCCGGGCGCGAAGCTGACCACGCTGACTCCCAAGCCCGGCTACTTCACCGAGCCTTCGATCGCCGCCAGCCCGCTCGATTCGATGCGCGTCGTCGCCGCGTTTCAGGACAATGCCCAGATCGCGTATTCCACCGACGGCGGCGTCCACTGGGCGGCCGCAAGCGGCATCGCGCCGAAGAACTATCGCGTCTCCGGCGACGTGTCGGTGACATACGACAATCGCGGCCACGCCATTCTCTGCTACATCGCCTTCGACAAGCTTGGCACGTTCAACTATTGGGGCCACAACTCGGGCCGCAACGGCATCTTCATTCGCCGTTCGCTCGACGGCGGCGCTACGTGGGAGAAGGACCACATCGCCGTCTCCGAACAGCCCGAAGTCCGCGACGTGCCTTGGGAAGACAAGCCGTACATCGCCGCCGACACGACGCACAGCCGCTACGCGGGCAACCTATACATCGGCTGGACCCGGTGGACGCTCACCGATTCGCGCATGGTGTTTTCGCGCTCGACCGACGGCGGCGCGACGTGGACGAAACCCATCGAAATCGACCGCAAGCGAGGACTGCCGCGCGACGATACGGGAGCGCTCGAGGGGTTCTCGGCGGCCGTGACGCCCGACGGCGCCGTGCATGCGGTGTGGAGCGATGGGTTGGGCATCCTGCTGGCCACCTCGCGCGACGGTGGACGCACGTTCTCGCGCCCGCGCCTCGTCGCGCGCACCGCGCCATCGATGTTCGCCGTCGAGGCGCTCGAGCGCGCCAACGGTTTTCCCGTGATCGCGGCCGGCCTCGGGCGTCTGTACCTCGCCTGGAGCGACTACCGCAACGGCGATCTGGACGTGTTCTGCATCTCGTCGCGCGATGGCGGGCGGCGTTGGACCGAGCCGGTGCGCGTCAATAACGACGCGGTTCATAACGGCGCCGACCAGTTCTTCCACTGGCTGGCCGCCGATCCGGCCGCGGGTGCGGTTTATTTGATCTTCTACGACCGGCGGATCGACCCGAAAAATCGCGAGCAGACCGTGGTTCTCGCCCGCTCGACCGATGAAGGACAGACCTTCGCCAATTACGCCTGGACCCGCGAGCCGTTCGATGCCGCCGGAGTTTTTTTTGGCGACTACACGGGACTCGCCGCCGCCGCCGGCCGCGTCTACGGCGCCTGGATGGAAAAGCCGCGACAGCCCCGCGGAGTCAAGCAGGGCACCATCGTGCGCGTGGGCGTCGCCGACTTCACTTCCCCGCCCCCAACTGCGGATCGCGGTACTTCCCGCTGATTCGCTGTTCGAGACGATCGGCCGAGGCCTGCTCGATCCGCCGGATCGAGGCGAGATCGCGCGCGGCGTCTCCGGTGCGCCCGAGCGCGCGATGCACTTGCGCCCGTTGATAGAGCACGCTGGCGCTCCGGCCGTCGAGCGCCGCCGCGCGGTTCAGCGCGTCCAACGCCTCCCAATACCGCTTCCGCTGGCGGTAGATTTTCCCGAGCCCGTACCACGACGACGCGAGCGTCGCATCCAGCTTCACCGCGTGCTCGAAGTAACTCGCGGCCGCCGTGGCGTCGCCGAGCGCGGCGCAAACCGTGCCGAGTTCATCGTAGTTGTAGGCAACCTCGGGCTCGATCGCGCGGTCGGCCTCGAACTCGGCGCGCGCCTTGTCGAGCAGGCGCTGCTGCTTGTAAGCTTCACCGAGGTTGTAGTGGACGAAGGGAAGCTTCGGATCGATCGCGGCCGCCCGGCTCAACTCCGCGATCGCCTCAGTGGGCAGACTTCGGGCCAGATACGCCTTGCCGAGAAACAAGTGCAGCTCGGCCGAGTCCTTGCCCACCGTGAGTAGCCGCTCCGTGGCTTTCTCTTCCCAGCCCTTCTGCCCGGCCTCGCCGGCGGCCACCGTGAGCGCGTAGAGGTAATTCAGGTCGGCGCTCGAAGGGTCCCACATCGCCTCGAGCGTGGACGCGGCGTCGGTGTAGCGTTCGGTGAAGAGGTAGCAGAGTCCGAGAAGCTCGCGGGCCTGCCGCGAGCCCGGCTGATCCCGCACCACCGATTCGAACGGCGGAATGGCGCTCCGATAGCGCCCTTGCCGGTAGTACGCGAGCCCGATGTTGAGCCGGATGCCGGGCACATGCGGAGCGAGCCGGCGCGCCGTTTCGAGCTCGCCCTCGGCCTGCATCCAGCGGCGCTCGCGCAGATACGCGACGCCGAGGTTGGCGTGCGCGCCCACATCGTCCGGCGCGATCGCGAGCACCTTGCGAAATGCGTCCTCGGCCGCGGGGAGATCGCCCCGGCCGAGCGCGTCGTTCCCACGCCGATACAATCCCGCGATGCTCGAAGCATCCTGCGCCGCGAGCGCCGCGCACAACCAAACGGCGAGCGCGGCCCGTCGACGCGTGCTGCGAAGCCACACAGCCACCAGACCAAGATAGCCGCTCGCGCGCCCGATGTTACGATGAAGAACACGCCGAGCGCCCGATGAAATGCACCATCTGCGAGGAACGGAAACCGCGCCGCTTCTGCCCGGGTCTGCGCGAGGAGATCTGCGCGCCGTGCTGCGGCCGCGAGCGGGAGGAAAGCGTCAACTGCCCCCACGACTGCGAATTCCTTCGCGAAGCTCGGCGTCACGAGAAGCCGCCGGAACATGACCCGGAGTCCGCGCCGCATCCCGAAGTCAGGCTCAACGAAGCGTTCCTCGACGCGCATCAGGCGCTGGTGTTCGCCTTGGGCAGTGCGATCCTCGACGCGGCGGATGAGGCGCCGGACACGGTCGATGCCGACATCGCCGAAGCGCTCGGAGCGCTGGTCCGCACGCACCTCACGCTGCAGTCCGGCCTGTACTACGAAACGCACCCGCACAACCCCATCGCACGCGCCGTTCAAAGCGGCGTCGCCGAGCGGCTCGCGGTGCATGAACGCGAACGCCGCGAGCAGTCCTTGACGCCGTATCGCGAGGGCGAGGTCCTTGGCACGCTGGTGTTCTTCGAGCGCGCGCTTTGGAACACCGCGAACGGGCGCCGCAAGGGCCGCGCGTTTCTCGATTACCTCCGCGACGGCTTCGGCGCAGTGCGCCCGCTTGAGAAACACCCGCTTATCGTCGCGCCATGACCGGCTTCGTGATCTTCGCCCATGGGTCGCGCGTCGAGAGTGCGAATCAGGCGGTTCGCGACCTGGCCGAGCGTTTCTCCGGCGCGGGCGGATTCCTGGCCGAAGCGGCGTTTCTCGAGCAAACCACGCCGGACCTCGCCGGCGCCGTCGAGCGTTTGCTCGCCCGTGGCGCTTCGCGCGTGACGGTGATCCCGTACTTTCTCACGCTCGGCATTCACTTGCAGCGCGATCTGCCGAGGCTCGTCGAAGATGTCTCGATCCGCCATGCCGGCCTGCCCGTCGCAATCGCGCCGCCGCTCGACGGCCACCCGGCGCTACTCGACGCGATGCTCGAGCGCGCGAAGGAGTCCGCATGAAAGCTCGCCTGGTTGCGCTGCGCGATCTTTGTCCCGACGTTCGCCATTTCGTTTTTGAAGTTCCGGAGGTGGACCGGCTCGAATTCCAACCCGGACAGTTCGTGTCGTTCGCCCGCGAAATCGACGGACGCCAGATCGTCCGGCCGTACTCGATCGCCTCGACTCCGAACGGCGGCAATCGCTTCGATCTGTGCCTCAACCTCGTTGCCGGCGGCCGTCTGTCGCCGGCGCTGTTCGCCATGCGTCCGGGCGACGAGATCGAGATGAAGGGACCGCTGGGAGCTTTTACGCTGCGCCATCCCGAGCGCGAGGCGGTGTTCGTGGCCACCGGCACCGGCGTTGCGCCGTTCCGCTCGATGCTGGTCACGCACGCGCCGCGGCTCGAGACGCCGCTCACGCTGATCCTCGGCACTCGCTACGAACCGAATCTTCTATACCGCGCCGAGTTCGACGATCTCGCCGCGCGCTGCCCGAACTTCCGCTTTCTGCCCGTGCTGAGCCGCCCGGAGCCTGGCTGGACCGGACGCACCGGACATGTGCAGCCGCACATGCTCGAGGCGATTGGCGAGCGGCGCGATGTGGACGTGTACCTCTGCGGGCTGAAGCTGATGGTGGACGAAGCGCGCGGGCTGCTCAAGGAGCGTGGCTTCGACCGCAAACAGATTTTGTTCGAGAAATACGACTGAGGCGCGCCGCCGCTCAACCGAAGTTCCAGGGCTCATCTGGACTATCTCACTCAGGGACCTGGAAGAGACGTGAATCGGCGGTTCCGTTTTCTGGCTACAGGCCGAGGAGTCGAAAAGAGCGGGCCTGGAGTGGCGTGAGTTCGGTGAATTGCTCGAAGGTGCTACCGAAGGCATCGGCGGAGATCCGGCAGGTATTGCCGCAGCGCGTGGAAAGTTCTTGCAGTAGGGTATCGAAACTGTGTGTCGCTACAAAGCCTACCGCCCTACGATTTTCATCTGCGTGGGGGGAAGGATTGCCGATTCGTCGGGCTGCCGCAGAAAAGCAGGACACCCTTTGCTGGGTGGATAATCTCCGAGCGAAGGTTCGCGCTTCACGCGACCGGCGTGCGCGCCGCCAGAAACGGCGCGGGCTTGGCCACGGCGCGGAACTGGGGAATCGGATCGAGTTCCTGGAACGCCGAAGTGAAGGCGTTGCTCAGGCTTCACAGCGTGCGCGGCTGGAATTCCTCGAAGCGCGGGTTGAAATACGAGCCGTGGATCGCCCGCGCCAGGTGGCGCGGCGCGTCGAGATCGGCCTCGATGAACGCCTGGTAGATGATGAGCTTCGCCGCGACGTCCGTGATCTGCGCCTCCCGTCGGCGCTCCACCTATTTCGTCATCGGGTCGAAATTGCGCTGCATGTCCGAGACGCCGATTTCGAGCGCGTGGGTCAGGTTGAAGTGCTTCGAGCGCTTGGCGAGCAATGGCGCCAACGCGCCTGAGACAATGTTTCCAAGGGCGCCGGGCGGCGGACCAGAATACTGAACCGTCGCCAAGCCGAGCACGTCTGCGAGCTTGAATGCACCCCATTTATGCGACGGATCAGTTCAGGGGAGTGGGCCTGTGGCAGCGTTTTGGGCCCATTCTACGATAAGGCGGTTTCACGGCCACTATTCAACAGAATTCAATTCCGAACCTTTACAATAGAGAGCGGTGAAGGTTCGGGACCTGGCGAAACTTGTAGAGGCAGATGGCTGGAGGCACGTTCGTACGACTGGGAGCCACCGCCATTACAAGCACCCATCAAAGCCCAACGTGGTGACGATACCGGGACACCCCCGGCGATGACGTTCCCGCTGGTACGCAGAAGTCGATCCAAAAGGCGGCGGGATTGGAGAAAGCGCAATGAGCGTCAGATACGCGGTCATTTTTGAACAAGCCGAGCGCAATTGGGCGGCATATGTTCCGGATCTGCCTGGGTGTATCACAACCGGCAGCACGCTGGAAGAGACAGAACACAATATCCGAGAAGCGATCGAAGGCCATCTGAGAACGCTGAGCGAGTTTGGCGACACCATTCCGCACCCGACGACAGTCGCCAGAGAAATCGAAATCCAACCGCCGGCATAGGCGCCATCAACGCTGGTCCATTCTCCGGACAGGCGGTATATCGTCCAGAATGCCGCATCTGCTCAACTTCCGGATGGCTGACAACCCGCCCGGAACCCGCAAATCTCACCTGCGTCGAGCCGGAATGAGTAACTCCGGTCTTAGCAACAGGCGTGCGCGAAGCTTACCGAAAAAGATGACTCTTTCGGCGCAGCCGCACTTTTTGACCGTACAATCCCCTCAGGAGCGATTCAAACCCCTGGATCAGGTGTAGAAAGGGGAGGTTCTGGTCGAAACCCCTGTCTCGTATTCCCTCCTCCCCGCCTTCGTTGCGCCGCGCTCGACCTATCCGGCAAATCCTCCAAGAATGCTTTCCACTTCCACCCTTAGCTGGGGCCTCCGGGATGGACCTGCGTTTGCCTTACGTCCAGTATCTCGCGCATGGCGATCGTCGAAACTTCAACTTTTTATTTCGCCTGCGCCAGCCCCGCAACCACCGCGGCAATTTTATCGAGGATCTGGTTCCAGCCCTCGAGCTGACCGCTGTTCTTTGCGCTCTCCATCGGTTCATTTCCAATGAAGGTCAGCTTCGTCTGCCCGTTCCCAAGATCCTCAAAGAGGGTCACGTCGGTCGCCTCCTCGATGGCCTCATGTTCTATTCCATATTGCGCAGGGTCAACCTTGTTTCCCTTCGAGTCGGAAAAGTACATGGAGGAAACGATCTTCTCGT
>VFSW01010579.1_pt1 | contig 13059 bp, 9 predicted proteins | sample 5358111 | NCBI WGS metagenome assembly VFSW01 (sample SAMN11554181, study PRJNA540505) | mine drainage metagenome | isolation source: sediment from site ElyBrook_90M | place: USA: Ely Copper Mine, Vershire, VT | collected 2017 | reverse complement strand
ACTGCTGGATGCCTTTGGCATCATCACCGAAACGAGTTCTGTCACGAGGTCAGCGTGAATCCGCTATAGGCGATGGAGGTGGCCCTCGCAAGCGTGACAGACCCCCCGCGGTGCGTGGCGGAAGGTGAATGAGGGTCCCGTTGGGCTCACGCGGCTGCCGTCGGTGGCCCAGGCCAACGATCCCTTGCGCGCGGCCCGCACCCCGTGCGTACGGCGGCTCCAACCGCAACACCGCACCGGCACCAAAGGCATCGCGCAAGTACGGCGCGGCCTCGACGAGCACGGGCATGATCTCTTGATGCGCGGCCAGATGTTCCGAGACGTCCGGGTTGTCTGCGCTCTCGTAGAGCGGGAGCAGCGCGGGAGCGAAGACAGCGTCGGAACCCATCGACCAAGTTCTGCTCACCCGCGACGTGCGTGTCCTTGGCGATACATTTCAAACGGCTACGGGATCGAGGGTCGCCGTCGGGTCCGACTCGTCCATCGGCAGTCGGGACCCTCAAGAATTGCGCGGTTCGTGGAGGCCGCCAACATCTATCAGGGCATCGGAGTGCCAACCTCCGCGTAACTCCCAACGACAACCCCCGCGAACCCCGCAACGGGCCTCATCCGCCCCGGAGGCTGTCGCCATAGAAATCATCCTCGTTCGCCCTCGCGCCCTGCTCGCCGCAACCGTCGGCGACCCACCCGGAGCCATCCGAGAGGCAACAGATGTCATCCGAGAGGCAACAGATGCCATCCGAGAGGATGCTGATGTCATCCGAGAGGCAACAGATGTCATCCGAGAGGCAGCAGATGCCATCCGAGAGGCAACAGATGTCATCCGAGAGGCAACAGATGTCATCCGAGAGGCAACAGATGCCATCCGAGAGGAAGCAGGAGCCAAGACCCCGTCATCTTCTTCCCCGAAGACCGCGTCGTCTTCCTCGAAGACTCCGTCGTCTTCAGTCCTGGTTCGCGGGATCCCAGCCCGTGACCAGACCTTCGTCCAGCGCGTCCAGGCGTGTCATCGCCTCGGGGGAGAGGGCAAAGTCAAACACCGCGAGGTTTTCCCGGATGCGGGCGGGGGTGACGGACTTGGGGAGCACCACGTACCCATGCTGCACCCCCCAGCGCAAGAGCACCTGGGCGGGCGTACGGCCGACGTCCCGGGCGATGGAAGCCACCACCGGGTGGTCGAGTCTTTGTCCACGGGTGAGCGGGCTGTACGCCTCCAGCACGATCCCCTCTGCGACACACCGTGCGACGGTGTCCCTGCGCTGGAGAAACGGCGTGAGTTCGATCTGGTTGACCGCGGGGGGGTGCCGCGCCACGGCCAGGAGTTCGTCCAGGTGCCGCACCATGAAGTTGCTCACCCCGATGGCCCCCACGCGTTTCTCGTCGTAGAGCTTTTCCAGCGCCCGCCAGGAGTCCAGTCGGCGGCCTGGGACAGGCCAGTGCAGGAGGTACAGATCCACGGATTCGAGCCCGAGGCGTTGGAGACTGGCGTCGTACGCTCGGAGCGTGCTGTCGTATCCCTGGTCGTCGTTCCAGAGCTTGGTGGTGACAAAGAGCTCTGAGCGTGGGAGGCCACACGAACGTACGGCCGCGCCGACGTCGCCCTCGTTCCTATAGATTCTTGCCGTGTCGATGTGTCGGTAGCCCTCCCGCAGGGCGGTGCGCACGGCTTCTTGGGCGATGCCCCCTGTCGGAGCCTGCCAGACGCCAAGTCCCACCTGCGGAATCACCCCCCGGACCGTAGTTTCACTGTCCTCGGAACGTCGCTCATCGCCCTGTGCTCCTCCCTTCTGGGTCCACCGTGGTGTAGCGCAGCACGGGTGCTACGGACACCTGGGTTGTACATGAACATCTGTTCCTATACGGTCTGTGGGAGAGAGCAACGCTTCCATGTGTGCCGCCCCCGCTGTCAGTCGCCTTGCCGCCGCCCGCGCCGCCCTTGCCGTGGCAACGCGCGCGGTGGGTGTTCCGACGCCAGCCCGTGCGCCGGACGGCCATCGCAAGGTCTTTTCGACCGGGGTGCGTGCCCTTGACGAAGCCCTGGGCGGGGGTCTCCCCCGCGGGGCGATCGTAGATCTCACGGGTCCAGACTCCTCTGGGCGTCTCTCTTGGACGCTGTCGCTCTTGTCCCGGGCGCTGCGCGCGGGTGAGACCGCGGCCCTTGTGGATGTCCCCGATGCGTTGGACCCCCGGGCGATGCACCCGTCCACCCGCGAACGGCTCTTGTGGGTACGCCCCCGGGATCCCATGGTCGGCCTGCGCTGCACCGACCTTCTCCTCCAGAACGGCGGGATGGGCCTGGTCGCCCTCTATCTGGTCACCGTCCCACGCGTACGCAATCGATCCACCGTGGGTACAGCACGCCAGGGGGTCGGGGCTGCGGCGTGGACGCGTCTCGCCCAGCGTGCGGCTCAGTCCAACGCATGCCTTCTTGTCGTGCGCGATGCCACGGATGCCTACGCGCCAGGGTCCTCGGCCCAGGTGACCCTGTCGGTGCACCTCGACCCGACGACCTGGCGCGGCCATGACATCCCCGAAGCCGTCCACTGCGACGTGGCCATCCTCCGCAACCGTCGTAACGGAACGACCACGACGGGGAGCGTCACGTTTGAGTTCGATCCATGACCCGCGTGGCCTGCGTTCGGTTGTGCGATGGCCCGCTCACCGCGCACCTACGGTACGAGCCCGACCTCGTTGGCCGTCCCTTGGCCATGGTCGACGTTGCGGGTGCCCGCGGGCGGGTGATTGCCTGTTCGCCCGAGGCCCGTACCGTGGGTGTCGCTGTCGGACAGGCTGGACACCAGGCTCTTGCCATCGCGCCCGAACTTGTCGTTCGTGTGGCCGACGGGGAGGTCTTCGCCTCGGCCTGCGCCGCCCTTGCCGACGCCGCCAGGAGCCTCGCCCCGCGGATCGAGACCGACGGCCCCAGGGTGTACATCGACCTCACCGACCTCGGGGCGATGTATCCCTCCGAGGGGGGCTTTGTCGCCGCGCTGGACCTTGCCGTTCGTACCCTGGGGCTCCGTGTGGACATCGGCGTGGCCACGGGCAAGGGCGTCGCGCGGGTCGCGGCCTCGCCGAGCGTGCATGGTGCGGTTGTTCCCCCGGGGGCCGAGAGGGCTTTTCTCGCCCCGTTGCCCCTGGGCGTGCTCCCCTTGTCTCCCACGCTACGGTTGTCCCTCACCCGTCTTGGCCTACGAACCGTCGGTGACCTCGCCGCGCTCCCGATCCAAGCCACGGGTACGCGCCTGGGTCCCGAAGCCACACAGGCCATCACCCTCGCCCGGGGCGACGACCGCACACCCTTCATTCCCCAACCGTACGCCACCCGCTTTGAAGAATCCGTCTCCCTCGACTGGGAGGTCCACGACGTCGCCGCACTGGTCTTTGTCCTCAAACGTCTCGTCGACGCGCTCACGCTCCGACTCGGGTGTCTCTCTCTCGCCGCCGCATCGGTCACCCTCTCGCTTTCCCTTTCTTCTCGATCCCTCGACGAGCGCACCCTCACCCTGGCCGTGCCCACCCGGGATGTCCCGAGCATTGTCCACCGGCTTCGCGCTTCCATCGACAGCCGCCCACCGTCTGACGCCGTCACGGCCGTGCGCCTCGTGGCCGTCCCCGCACCGCTGCGGGCCATCCAACTTGGGCTCTTTGATCCACCGGGTCCCGCGCCCGAGGCTTTTTCTCTCACGCTGGCCAAGCTTACGGCACTCGTGGGCGAGGGGCAGGTGGGCGCTCCGGTCGCGCTGGACACCCATCGGCCGTATGCCTCCGCGCTTGCTCCCTTCGACCCGCTTCAATCACGGTCTACGGAGAGGGAGACGGCCTCGCCCGAGACCCTTGCGTTGCATGTGTTTCGCCCGCCGCGGCCTGCCGAAGTGCTGGTCGCCCGCGGGCAGATGGTATCCGTCGCAGCGAGTGATGCAACGGGCCGGGTGTTGTCCTGGTCTGGGCCGTTTCGGGTGTCGGGAGCGTGGTGGGGCGATCGCTTCGAGCGTGACGGCTACGACGTGGTGTTGCAGCACGGCGGGCGCTACCGCGTGGCCTTCGACCGTGTGCTCCGAGCATGGAGCGTCGAGGGACGCTACGAGTAGGCATGGAGGCCGAGGTACACACGGTCAGTGCCTTCAGTTTTCTGTACGGTGCGTCCCAGCCCGAGGACCTGGTTCACCGTGCGGCGTCGCTGGGCTATGGCGCCGTGGCGTTGCTCGATCGAGATGGGCTCTACGGTGCACCGAGATTCTACCTCGCGGCGAGGTCTGCGGGGGTGCACCCTGTCGTGGGCGCAAGCCTCGGGGTGCATGTCTCTGGGGTCACCGGTCGCCTTGGGTTGTACGTCGAAACCCCCGAGGGCTACAAAAACCTCTCCCGCTTGATTACCCTCGGCAAGTTCGGGATCTCCAAGCACGACGCACGCAACCTCGGGGTCACGGTGGCTCTCTCAGACCTTGCTGTCTACGCCGCGGGGTTGCTCGTGCTGTTTCTCTCGGACGAAGCGCCGCTCAAAGACATCCCCCGGGGAGACTCTCCCGCGGTGGCGTGGGTACGCGCTGTCGTCGGTGTCTTCGGCCGCAACCGTTGCTACATCGAACACGGGCGGCATCTCCTCGCCCGCGAGCGGAGAACGATGGTCAGGCTTGCCGATCTCGGGCGCGCCCTTGGGGTACCTTCGGTCGCCACCAACGGAGTGCTGTACGCCACGCCAGAGACCGCACCGATTGCTGATGTGCTTACGGCAACCCGGCTGCGCACCACACTGGACGCCGCCGGGCAGAGGCTGGACGCCAACGCCGAGCGGTACATCAAGTCGCCGGAACAACTCCGGCGGTTGTTTTACGACGCACCCGGAGACATCGCCCATGCCCGGGCGCTCGCCGAGCGGTGTCGGTTCACGCTCCGTGACCTTGGGTACCGCCTCCCGGAGTTTCCGTTGGAGCCTGGAGAGACCGCCATCGGGCGGTTGCGTGCGTTGGTCACGGCCCGTGCGCCCGCGCGCTTTCGCCCGTTAGACCCACGCTCACGGGCACAACTCCACCGTGAACTCGCGTTGATCGAACGCTTGAAGCTCGCGGGATACTTTCTCATCGTGTGGGACATCGTGCGTTACTGCGGCGAACACGGAATCATGGTGCAGGGCCGGGGTTCGGCAGCCAACAGTGCCGTGTGCTACGCGCTCGGCATCACGGCCGTCGATCCCGTCGCGATGAACCTTTTGTTTGAACGCTTTCTCTCGGAGGAGCGCGGCGAGTGGCCAGACATCGACCTCGACCTCCCAAGCGGTGACCGAAGGGAACAAGTTATTCAGTACGTGTACAGACGGTACGGTCCCCGGGGCGCGGCGATGACCGCCAACGTGATTACCTACAGGGCCCGGAGCGCCGTGCGAGACGCGGGCAAAGCCCTTGGCTTTACGGAAGAGACCCTCGCGCGCGTGGCGAAGCATCTGCACTGGGGGAGCGCGGACCCGGAGTCCTTCGCGGTAAGCTTTGAGTCCGCGGGGTTTTCGAGAAGGGACGCACGAATGGATCTCTTGATCCGTACAGCGTGCGGGCTCCAGGATCTTCCGCGACACCTCGGGCAGCACTCCGGTGGGATGATCGTGGCTGCCGGGCGTCTGGACGACGTCGTTCCGCTTGAACCCGCGGCGATGGCGGATCGGGTGGTGGTTCAATGGGACAAGGACGACTGCGGAGACCTCGGGATCCTCAAGATCGATCTTTTGGGCCTGGGGATGATGGCCGTGCTTGAAGAAGTCATCCCGACGATCCGTGCGCACGACGGGGTAGACTTGGATCTTGCACATCTCCCCGCGGATGATCCCGAGACCTACGCGATGCTCTGCCGCGCGGACACCGTCGGGGTTTTTCAAGTGGAGTCACGGGCGCAGATGGCGACGCTCCCGAGGCTCAAGCCCACAAAGTTTTACGACCTGGTGGTGGAGGTGGCGATCATCCGGCCGGGGCCTATTGTCGGCAAGATGGTGCATCCGTACCTCAATCGCCGGGCGAAGCGCGAACCCGAGGTGTATCCCCACCCTGACCTCCGACCGATTCTCGAACGCACACTCGGGATCCCGTTGTTTCAAGAACAACTCATGCGGGTGGCCATGGTCGCCGGTGGCTTTACGGGAGGGCAGGCTGAAGAACTCCGTCGCGCGATGAGCCACAAGCGATCGGCCGAACGCATGAAGGCCCTGGAGTCAGACCTCCGCGCTGGAATGACCCGTAACGGCTACGATCAGGCCGCGCAGGATGTCGTGGTGCGCGGGATCATGTCCTTTGCGCTCTACGGCTTTCCAGAGTCTCACAGCGCGAGCTTCGCGTTGATTGCCTACGCCAGTGCGTACTTCAAGTGTCATTATCCAGCGTCGTTTGCGTGCGCGCTGCTCAATCACTGGCCGATGGGGTTCTACCATCCGGCGACCGTGGTAAAAGACGCACAACGGCACGGGGTGCGCGTGCTTCCTGTCGACGTTACCCGCTCCGGGTGGTCTTGCACGCGCGAGACCGATGACAGTCCGGGCTCTCGCGGTGCGCTGCGGCTTGGCCTTCGGTACGTCACGGGCCTCCGTGAAGATCTTGGTCGCGCGATCGAGCACGCGCGTGCCAACGGTCCCTTTGCCTCCCTTGATGATCTCACCCGGCGGACGGGCGCACGCCAGGCCGACCTTGTCTCTCTTGCCGAACTCGGTGCATTGGCCCATCTACCGCACCCGGACGCTTCGGGATGGACTCGCCGCACCGCGCTCTGGCAGGTCGAAGCCATCGCCGCGCGCCCGCAGGGGGGGCTCTTTGCCCACGCCGAGACCTTGGTAGAACCGTCTCCCCTGGCCGAGATGTCCCTCTCTGAGCGCGTCGCCGCGGACTATCGCACGAGCGGTCTCACGGTGGGACCCCATCCGATGCGGTTCTACCGAGAAGACCTTCGTGCGCGGAGTGTATCAAGCGTCGCCGACGTGCTCCGCGCTCAGGACGGCGCCTACGTCTCCGTGGCGGGCGTGGTGATCACCCGGCAGCGACCGGCCACGGCCAAGGGCTTCTTTTTTCTCACGATCGAGGACGAAACGGGATTTGCCAACGCCATCGTGCGTCCCGCCCTCTTTGAGGCCGAGCGGGCGACCCTGGTGACGGCGAGGGTGATTCTTCTCCGCGGGCTGGTACAGTCCCAGGATGGGGTTACCAGTGTAAAAGTCTCGCATGCCGAACCCCTGGCCGTGCGCGACCCGATCGAGTTCCCCACGTCCCATGACTTTCGATAGGGCTTGGCCGTACACTTAGGGTCCCAGCGAAAACGGATCTCGGGCTGGCACGTAAACGACACGGACACGAACTGTTGAAGCGGCACGACGATCCGTTGATCCACGACCCGCCCAGGATCACGGCCACGGGGCTCCGCGCGTTGACAACGCACGGTCTGGTCGGGCGGAGGCTCTCCGTCGCACTCGCCGTCGGGATCATTCTAAGCTTCGCGGCGTTTTCGACGATCACCCTGCACATTCGCCACCGCGAAAACATCGAGGTCGCCGACCACCAGGTGCAAGAACTCGCCGACGGTCTTGTCGCGGCGGTCAACGCCCTCGCGCACGAGCATCGCCCCGAGGACCTCGCGGGTGTTGCCAACGCCATGGGCTACACCCGCTCGCATCGCATTCAGGGCGTTGCCTTGTACGACACCAACCTCCGTGTGGTCGTGGCCTCACGCACCCTCCAGCGCATCGTTCCTCTATTGTCTCCGATCGCCCGAGAAGTCGTTGTCGCCCACCGGGGAGTCCATCATTCCATGACCCTGGCGGGGCGTCGGGTGATCGCGGTTGGGATTCTCCTTGCGCCGGACGTGCAGGACACGGCTGCGGTGGGGGTGGTCGTACGGGATGTCTCCTGGGTCGATCGGTCGATCGCGCGGGGGCTCCAGCGCATCGCCCTCAACGCCTCGGTGGTCGTATTGGTGGTCGTGGGGCTTGTCCTTGCGCTCACCCGACGGATGGTCACAGTCCCTGTCGGCAAGCTCTTGGTGGGTGTTCGCCGGATCGCCGAGGGAGACCTGGAGACACCGCTGGTGGTTGACGGCGACGATGAGATCTCAAGGGTGGGCACCGCCGTGGATGACATGCGCCGCGCCCTCGCCGACGCCCGGGCAGAACTTGCCCAGGACATCGCCCGTCGGGTAGACCTCGAAGCCAAGATCGAGACCGAACGAAGACTTCAGCACGCCCAGAGGCTCTCGGCGGTTGGACAGATCGCTGCGGGGATCGCCCACGAGATCGGCTCACCGTTGCATGTCATTGCCGGCAGGGCCCGATACGGCGCCTCCCGCACCGAGTCCCCTGAAGTACGTGAGAACCTTGAAGTGATCGCTACGCAGGCCGACCGTATCACCGGGGTGGTGCAACAGCTCTTGACCGTCGCGCGGAAGCATCAACCGCGCTCGGTGTCCGTCGACGTCCGTGGCGTAATTGAAAAAGTGGTCAGACTCGTTGGACCGCAGGCGCGCCAGCAGGGCGTGACCCTCCAGGTGCTCGGTGACATGTCCCGTAAACTCTTGACGGAAGGAGACCCTGACGCGCTCCAACAAGTATTTTTCAACCTGGTACTGAACGCGTTGCAGGCACAGCCCGGGGGTGGGATGGTCACGGTGTCGGCGGGGGAGGGCGAAGCGCAGGACTCGCTCGGAGTCTTGCGGACCCGGGTGGTGATCGACGTCCGTGACCATGGGCCAGGGATCGCACCAGAACTCTCGGGCAGGCTCTTTGAGCCTTTTGCGACGAGCAAAGAAGATGGCACGGGGCTCGGGCTCGCGGTCGCCCGGGGGATTCTCCGTGACCACGGCGGTACAATTTGTGCTGTGACGCCCGAAGACGGAGGTCCGGGTGCCCTGTTTCGGGTCACTCTCCCTCTGGCCGACGGACGGAGGATGACAAGCGATGGAAGCTTCTGAGCAGGGACAGTTTCGGGTGCTGGTGGTCGACGACGAGCCCGAAGTCGGGAGATTTCTCAAGGACATCCTGGTTGGCAACGGGTACACGACCGTCGCCGTGACCTCGGGTGCGGCGGCGACCTCCGAACTCGACCGCGGAGACTATGCCGTGGTGCTTACCGACCTCCGCATGGGGGCGGTCTCGGGTTTTGACCTCATCGAATGGATCCAGCGCAAAGACCCTCGGATCCCGGTGATTGCCGTCACGGCCTTTGGGTCCATCCAGACGGCGATCCAAGCCATCAAGCTCGGGGCGTTTGATTACCTCACCAAGCCGTTTACGCCCGAGGTGTTGCTCATCGCCGTCGAAAAAGCTCTGCGAGAACGGTCGCTCCGTGGAGAACTCGCAAGGCTCCGTGTTGCTGTGGACCAGGGCGTCCAACTCGATGGCATCGTTGCTCGGAGCCACGCGATGGCGGAGGTTCTTGACCTTGTGCGCCGGGTGGCTCCGACCCCGACGACCGTGCTCATCACGGGCGCCAGTGGAACGGGCAAGGAAGTGATCGCCCGGGCGCTCCATCGCTTGTCTCCGCGGCGAAACCGTCCGTTTGTCGCCGTCAACTGCGCGGCGATCCCGGAGACACTGCTGGAGAGCGAACTCTTTGGTCACGTCCGCGGGGCCTTTACCGATGCCCACAGCGAGACTGCCGGGGTGCTCCGCGAAGCCGAGGGAGGCACGCTACTGCTCGACGAAGTGGGGGAGATGCCCCTGGGCTTGCAGCCCAAGATCCTCCGGGCGCTCCAAGAGCGAGAAGTCCGCCCGGTGGGAGCCTCGAAGTCTGTCCCTGTGGACGTAAGGATCGTGGCGGCGACCAACCGCGACCTCGGCGCGGCCGTTGTCGCGCGGACCTTTCGTGAGGACCTGTACTACCGTCTCAATGTCGTAGGGGTGCACCTCCCGCCGCTGCGCGACCGTCCCGAGGACATTCCCGCACTCGCCCAGAAGTTTCTCTCACGGCACGCGGAGCGTATGGGTAAACCCATTAAGGGATATGAAGAATCCGCGATGCGGGCGCTCTTGAGCTATCCCTGGCCGGGCAACGTTCGTGAGCTCGAAAACGTCGTCGAGCGGGCGGTGACTCTCGCGACGCGGTCACAGATCATTCTTGCCGACCTCCCAGATGCGATTCCCATCCATCGGGACACGGATTTTCTCTCTCAAGCCGCCGCGCGACAGATGTCGATGGAAGAACTCCAACGCGCTTACCTGCACTGCGTGCTCGAACGCACGGGCGGCAACAAACTCCGCGCGGCACAGTTCCTCGGGGTCGACCGAAAGACCATCTACCGTTGGCTGGGGCAGACTTCCCCATCGCCAGGAGAGGGTCGGCCTGTGGAATCCTGACGCGATTTCGGGCGCATTGTCCGTTATTGCCTCGTTACGCCTGCCAATGGTCAGCCCCTGACGAAAATCAGCGCGGCAACACGTCGCAGATCTGGACGGCTTTGCGCTAGAGTTCCAGAACCCCCGTGAGACGGCCCGTGTCGAATCCCAGGCACTCCGTTCGGGAGCTTGCAACGACCCTCGTGGTCCGTGGCCTCTTGCTGGTTGCTCGCAGCGTGGCGGCGATCATCCGTGCGACGCATGGCCGTGGGCCCTCGGGGGCTGCACACAGATCAACGTCCGTCTCCGCGGGTCGCGCATCGCGGCCACCCGCGGTGACCGAGCCCACAGGAGATCCCCCTACGGTGCACGGAGGGTGATAGCTTCGTGGGCCTCTCCAACCAGAGGAAGATCGATGGCGAACCTGCGCGGCAAAACGTTGTTCATCACCGGGGCGAGTCGTGGAATCGGTCTGGCAATTGGTCTTCGGGCTGCGCGGGATGGGGCCAACGTGGTGGTTGCCGCCAAGACCGCCGAGCCGCACCCGAAGCTTCCTGGGACGGTGTTCAGCGCCGTCGAAGAGATCCAAGGTGTCGGTGGTCACGGTCTCGCCTGCGTGTGCGACATTCGCTACGAGGGCCAGATTGCCGAAGCCGTCGCCCGCACGGTCGAGACCTTTGGTGGGATCGATATCCTGGTCAACAACGCCTCGGCGATTTCACTCACGGGTACCCTTGAGACCTCCCTCAAGCGGTACGACCTGATGCACGGGGTCAACACCCGCGGCACCTTCGCGGTCTCCCAGGCCTGCATCCCGTGGCTCAAAAAGTCGGCCAACCCGCATATCCTCAACATCTCCCCCCCGCTCCAGATGGAAGCCCGGTGGTTTGCGCCGCACGTCGCGTACACCATGGCCAAATTTGGGATGTCTCTGTGCGTGCTGGGCATGGCCGGCGAGTTTGCCGCGGATGGCATCGCGGTCAACGCCCTGTGGCCGCGGACGGCCATCGCGACCGCCGCCGTGGCCAACCTCCTCGGGGGCGAGGATACCCTCCGCGGCTGTCGCAAGCCCGAGATCATGGCCGACGCCGCCCACTGGATCCTTACGCAGCCCAGTCGTTCCTACACCGGACACTTTGCCGTCGACGACGAGATCCTCCGCGGCGCAGGCGTGACCGACCTCGACGGGTACGCCGTCCATCCAGGCGAAGACCTGGTTCCGGACTTTTTCGTTTAGGCAGTCCCACGGAGATCAATGCCCCGAGATGGGCGCCGAGGCGCCAAGCGGGACGGATCCATCTCGTCCCGGGTCGCGGCGGTGTAGTCCTCTGTACGATTTCTGAAAACGTCTCGGGTGCCCCTCACGACAACCCCCGCGCGTCGTCGGAATCCCTCCGGCCACGTTTCTCACGGAGGACCCTGTCATGCACGAACCCGCTGAACTCACGGCGTCCACGGGACACCCGGGGGTTTCTCTCGAACTCCGATGGTCTCGCCCCCGCACCGACCCGGTCACCGTCCACGCCCTGCGCCTCACCGAGCGGCTTGGGACACCCTACCGCTGCAGGATTGAGATCGTCGCCCAGAGCCTGCCCGTGGACGGATGGCTCGGGCTTCGGGCGACCGCCGAGATTCATCACGCGGGTCTCACGGCGCGGCGCATCCATGGGATCGTCGCGCGTTCAAAGCACATCGGGCTTACCCCCGCGGGTCACCGGATCGGCATCGATATCGTCCCTGCTCTCTGGCTCCAGCGTCAGCGCGTGGACTACCGGATTTTTCAAGACCAGGACGTTACCGCCATCGTCGATACGCTCCTCCGCGAGGGCGAACGCCTGGACGGCGGCTCGCACCGTTGGATTCTCCGACAGAAGCCCAGGGTGCGGGAGTATTGCGTGCAGTTCGGAGAATCCAACCTGGCGTTTATCACCCGCCTGTTGGACGAAGAAGGAATCGCCTACGGGTTTGACCACACGGGCGACGAAGAATCCATGGTGCTTCTCGACGGTCCGGGCGTCGCGGTCGCTCCCGAACGGGTGATTCCCGTCCTCCCTCACGGGGGCCTCATTCGGGATCGGGAGTCCGTGTGGAAGCTCGAACGCCTCGACCGGATGGTGTGTACCAGCGTGCAGTTGGAAGACTACAACCCCGACCATCCTCGGGTGGTGGAGGGCATGCGTCCCGTCGGTCCCGTGGGAGCCTCCACGGATCGCACGGTGCGGGTGGTGCCTGGGCGCTTTGTCGAAGTCGGCAACACCTCCAGGGACGTACGCACCCTTGGACGTGCGCGGGCCCGAACCCTGGGTGAAGGGCTCAAGGCAACAGGGACGCTCTATCGGGGAGAGAGCGACGTGGCCGATATGACCGTGGGTCAGAAGATCGCGGTGGACAACCCCGTGGACGATGCCGGGCGGACCGAACTGCTGGTGACCCGGGTGGAGCATAAAGCACAGGGCGGCGCCGACGGGGCGTACACCAACACGTTTGAAGCGATTCCGGGCGGGCGGGATGGTGCTCGGGCGTGGCCGAAGCGAAGGGTGAAGCGTTCGATGGTGCCTGGACCGCAGACGGCGAGGGTTGTTTCGACCACTGGCGAAGCGGTGGACGTCGACGCGCAGCGACGGGTCCTGGTGCGCTTTCGCTGGGCTCTACGGCAGGGGGTCGGGCTGCCTACGTGCCGGGTGGGGGTTGCCCAGGCGCTGGCGGGGGACGTCTGGGGGACGGTGTTTACCCCGCGCGAAGGAATGTAAGTCTTGGTGCAGTTT
>VFSW01010578.1_pt1 | contig 13059 bp, 11 predicted proteins | sample 5358111 | NCBI WGS metagenome assembly VFSW01 (sample SAMN11554181, study PRJNA540505) | mine drainage metagenome | isolation source: sediment from site ElyBrook_90M | place: USA: Ely Copper Mine, Vershire, VT | collected 2017 | reverse complement strand
CACCGGACGGAAGTGGCGCACAAATCGCCGCACCGCGAAAGCGTAATCATAGGGCAGATACACTCGCCACACCAAGTCGCCGAATAACTGCTCGCTGGCAGAGCGACCGGTAGGCGTGGTATGAGTCAACAGTATCCGGTGCTCTGGGTAGCGTGCCAACAATGCCCGGATCAGCGGCGCGGCGGCGCGGGTCTCGCCGACCGATACGGCATGCAGCCAGATGATCGGCTGCTCGCCCGCTTGCCGGTAGTAGCCGAAACGTTCGCCTACATTGCGCCAATAGTCGCGTTGCCGCCAGCCGCGCACAAACAGGTGGAGCAACGTATAAGGCGTCGCCAGCAACAAGAGCACCGCATAAATTATCCGCGTCCTCATAGCCGGCGCCGTTGATCGTTCTGCGCGAATCCCAGCAGCGCAACCTCGATACCGCGCGTCCAGGCGAGCACTTTAAACAGCTCGCCCATCTCGGCTGGGCTCAGCAACTTCTGGGCTGCCGCCACCCGCGGCAGATAACTTGCCGTCTCCGCCGCGGGCGTGCGCGCCAGCAATCCGGTGATACCGCAGTTGATCAGGAACTGAGCCTGGCTAGTGTAACCAGCCAGGCTCAGGCCTGCCTCGATTCCCGCCAGGGCCATTGCGCTAAAGTCGACGTGCGCGGTGATATCCTGGAGCCCCGGCAAGTAAAACGGGTCGCCGTGCGCGTGCTGGCGATAATGGCACATGAGCGTACCCTGCGCGCGCTGCGGATGGTAATATTCGCGCTCGCCGAAGCCGTAATCGATCATGATCATGGCGCCGACCTTCAGGCTTTGCGCCAGCGTCCTGACCAGATTCCGGGCGGCAGGATTGATTTCGCTGACATAGTCCGGCGGCACACTGATCGCCGCCGCGAGCTCGCGCAACGGCCCTTGCGGCAGTTCTCTCTCGCGCCAGTCGAACCGGCGCCCGTCCCAGCTCACGCCGCGCTGATAAATATCGTTTTCCGCCCAGCGCAACACCTCGGTCGGCACCGCATCAAGCACCTCGTTGGCGATGATGCATCCGATAAACGTCGCGGGCAGCTCATCGAGCCAGATCAGGCGCGCGGCCAGTTCGGGCAACGAACCGGCGATCAGACGCTGCTGGCGCGCACGCAAGTCAGCGCTCACTTCAAGAATGAAATAATGCTGCGGCAGGCAGTCCAGATGCTGCAACTCGGTCAGCACATCGCACGCCAGGCGGCCGCTACCGGCGCCCAGCTCCAATACGTCGCCGCCGCTGATCTCCAACACCTGGGCGATCTGTTGTGCTAGGCTATGGCCGAATAAGGGCGATACTTCAGGCGCGGTTACGAAATCACCGTCCGTGCCGAATTTGATCGCGCCCGCGCTATAATATCCCAAACCGGGCGTATAAAGCGCCATGGTCATATAACGCGAAAAATCCATCCAGCCCTGCATTTCCATGTCGCTTGCGATCAGTTCGGTGAGCTGCTCGCTGATTGCGATTGCTGCGGGGCTGGGTTCAGGCAAAGGCGGCATAGTAGTACGCATGGTAAATTGAGCATAAAGGAAAGCGGATGCAAGGCAAAACAGTTTTAATTACCGGCGGGGCCAAAAGAGTGGGCGCTGCCATCGGCCGACGCCTCCATGCGGCGGGAGCCAACCTGATGATCCACTACCGCTCCGCCGCCGGCGAAGCGCGCGAGCTCCAGGCTGAACTCAACCGGCTGCGTCCCGGCTCGGTCACCCTGATACAAGCCGATCTGATCGATTGCGACAGCTTTCCCAATATCATCCAGACGACACTCGCCAGTTTTGGCCGGCTTGATGCTCTGGTCAACAACGCATCGAGCTTCTATACTTCCCCGGTCGGGTCGATCACCGAGAGCAACTGGCTGGACCTGATCGGCACCAACCTGAAAGCCCCCCTGTTTCTGGCCCAAGCCGCCGCGCAGGAATTGCGCCACAGGCACGGCTGCATCGTCAATATTACCGACATCCACGCCGAACGTCCGATGAAAAACTATGTCGTCTACAGCATCGCAAAAGCCGGGTTGGTCGGTCTTACGCGTTCTCTGGCGCGCGAGCTGGGGCCGGAGGTCAGGGTCAATGCCGTCGCGCCGGGCGCGATCATCTGGCCCGAAGATCATAGCGAACTCGACGAGGTGTCGCGGCAGAGGATTATTTCGCACACCTTGCTCAAACACGCAGGCGACCCCGCCGATATTGCCGGGGCCGTCCATTACCTGGTCGCCGAGGCCGGTTATGTTACCGGCCAGGTCATCAATGTCGACGGCGGACGCAGTATCCGGCTCTAAACGCGCGCCCCGTCAGTGCAGTTGGGGCACCGTATCCTCGGATTCCGGCATTTCCGGATGTACCATTTCGCCTTCCGCATTGGGGAACAGCGGCGTGCCGCAATCGTCGCAATATTCCATCGGCATGCTGGTTCGCAGCACCTGAACCTTACTCAGATCGGTCAATTCGCGCTCGATTTGCGCGACGATGTCGGTTTCTTCGGTTTCCTCGCCGATCAGTGGCCAGACCACTCCGTGCAGTATCTGGGGCGCACGCAGCTGACTGAAACCGATTCGGTATTCCTCCAAGGTCTGGTCGGAAAACGGCGCGATGACCGCACGTATATCGGCCGGCTGGAGATCAAGCATTTCGCACAGGTAACTGACGGCGGCGCGCAGCGAAAATACCCGAGCTTCCTGTTCCAGCTTCCGCCACGCACTAAAAAAGGCGTTCGGCAACAACGCATGAAAATGGCAACCGGGGAGAATCGCGGCGAAGATAGCCTTGGTGTGCAACTGCCAGGTCTGCAACACCTCCTGCTGCGTCGTCTCGACTTGCTGCCAACGAAACAGCGGCGCGCCTTTATCGACGACCACGGCGGCGAAAATATAGCGCACATCAGCGACGAATTCACCCGCGGCGACCAGCTCGGCGCTTTCGAGATACAAATCGCGTTCATCCGCGGCGCATTGCGCTAATTGTTGCAACAATGAGCGGGTTTCGATAAAGCCGCGCGGCAACTGATCCGGGCTGTAGAGTACATCGGCGAGCGCCAGGCGAGCGCCACTGGCCAGCAGATCGGCCTTCATTCTTTCGCGCAATTCGCCAAGACGCTGTTTGTTGAGCCGCCCCGCCGATATCGCGTAGCGCGACCATGCGAGCAGAGGAATAGCGATCAGCACGGCGTTCGTGCCCGCATCTTCGGTCAGACTCTCGGCATGGCCTTCGATGAGCTCCGCCAGCATATCGCAAGCCGGCGGATTCTCGATCCAGAGATAATCCAGCGCTTGTTCCAAAATTTCATTTTGCTTCTTCTGGAACAGCGCGGCGATCATCGCGCCCAATTGCGCCTGCCACGTCTGGCTCTCAATCTGGCTGCCCGAAGCGTGCAACGCCAGCGCAAGGCGGACTAATTTGGCCGTTTCGCGATTCAGTTTCGGTGACGCTACATTACGTTTCATTCTGGGAACCTGTCAAACTTGATCAGTAAAAAATCGGTAAAGGAAACAGGCGGCCTAACTCAGCTTGCCGTGGCAATATTTGAATTTCTTACCAGAGCCGCAAGGGCAAGGGTCGTTACGGCCGATATTCCTGTAGGTTTGCTCGGATGACCCGGCGATGGCGAGCGGGGTATCGACACCCGCCAGCACTTCGTCGTAACCGGCGTGGTGGTATTCGATGTTCGCCAGCGTCGACGGCAGGTCTATCGCCTCATCGATGTCACTCTCGGAATGCAGTTGCACGGCGAGCGAGACTTCGGTCACTTCACGCTTGATGGTCTCCAACATGGCCGAAAACAGGTCGAACGCTTCGCGTTTGTATTCCTGCTTGGGATTTTTTTGCGCATAACCACGCAAATGTATGCCCTGACGCAGGTGATCCAGCGCCGCCAGATGCTCGCGCCAATTGGTGTCGATATTCTGCAGCATGACTGCACGTTCGAACTGATGCATGCCCGCCGCGCCGACCATTTCGACCTTGGCGGCGTAGGCTGCGTCGGCCGCCGCGACTATACGCTCGTGCAATGCCGTTTCGTCGAACTTGCTGTCTTCCTCCAGCCATAGCGTCAGCGGCAGACTCAGCTGAAACTCGGCCGACAGCACGCGTTCAAGCGCCGCGATATTCCATTGCTCGACCATGCTGCCGGGGGGCGCATGTTCGATAATGAGACTGTGCAGTACATCCGCACGCATCGCCGCAATGGTCTCGGACACATCGTCAGTTTCGAGCAACTCGTTGCGCTGCTGGTAAATCACCTTGCGCTGGTCATTGGACACATCATCGTATTCGAGCAACTGCTTGCGCATGTCGAAGTTACGCGCCTCGACCTTGCGCTGCGCGTTCTCGATCGCGCGCGTGACCCACGGATGCTCGATAGCCTCGCCTTCCGGCATTTTCAGCTTGTCCATGATGGCGCCGACGCGGTCTGAGGCGAAAATACGCAATAGCGGATCTTCGAGCGACAGATAAAAACGGCTTGATCCGGCGTCGCCCTGACGGCCGGATCGACCGCGCAACTGATTGTCAACGCGCCGCGATTCATGCCGCTCGGTACCGATAATATGCAGGCCGCCCACCGCCAGCACCGCCTCGTGCAGGCCCTGCCATTTGGTCTTCATGGCGGCGGCCTGCGCCTCCCTTGCCGCGCCCGACAAGGTCTCGTCGGCGCGCAATGCGTCCAGCTCGCGCTCTATGCTGCCGCCCAGCACGATGTCCGTGCCCCGCCCCGCCATATTGGTCGCGATAGTGATCGCTCGCAACTGCCCAGCCTGCGCGATGATCTCCGCCTCGCGCGCATGCTGTTTCGCATTGAGCACTTCATGCGGCAGTTTGGCCTTCTTGAGCAAGCCGGACAGATACTCGTTGCTTTCTATCGAAGTCGTGCCCACCAACACGGGCTGGCCACGCTGGTAACAGTCGGCGATGTCGGCAATGATCGCCTGATACTTCTCGCGTGCCGTGCGAAACACCTGATCCATCCGGTCTATCCTGATCATCGGACGGTGGGTAGGGATCACCACGGTTTCAAGTCCGTAAATCTGCTGGAACTCGTAGGCTTCGGTATCGGCCGTACCCGTCATGCCACCCAGTTTTCCGAACATGCGGAAATAGTTCTGGAACGTGATCGACGCCAGAGTCTGGTTTTCCTTCTGGATAGCCACGGCTTCCTTGGCTTCTACCGCCTGATGCAGCCCCTCGGACCAGCGCCGACCCGACATCAGACGCCCGGTGAATTCGTCCACGATCACAATTTCGTCGTTCTGCACCACATAATGCTGGTCGCGATGATAGAGCACGTGCGCGCGCAGGCCGGCGTAGACGTGGTGGATGAGCGCGATATTCGCAGCTTCGTAGAGGCTCGATCCGGCAGGCAACAATCCCGCTTCGGTCAGCAGCTGTTCGGCGCGTTCGTGCCCCCGCTCGGAGAGCAGCACGGTATGCGCTTTCTCATCCACCCAGTAATCACCTTCGCTGTCTTCCTTGTCCTGCCGCGTCAGATGGGGAATAATTGCGTCTACGCTCTGGTATAACTCTGTGCTGTCGTCGGCCTGACCGGAAATGATCAGCGGCGTACGTGCCTCGTCGATCAAGATGGAATCGACCTCGTCGACAATGGCAAAATTCAATCCGCGCTGCACTTTTTCGCTGGCCTGGTACACCATATTGTCGCGCAGGTAATCGAAACCGAATTCGTTGTTCGTACCGTAAGTGATATCCGCGGCATACGCGGCGCGTTTTTCTTCGTGCGGCATCTGCGCCAGATTCACCCCTACCGTCAAGCCGAGGAATCCGTGTATCCGCCCCATCTGCGCCGCATCGCGGCTGGCCAGATAGTCGTTCACTGTGACGATGTGGACTCCCTTGCCCGACAGCGCGTTCAGGTAAGAAGGCAAGGTCGCCATCAGAGTTTTACCTTCTCCGGTACGCATTTCCGCGATTTTGCCGTCGTGCAATACCATGCCGCCGATCAGCTGAACATCATAATGGCGCTGACCCAGCACCCGAAGGCCGGCTTCGCGCACGGTGGCAAAAGCCTCGGGGAGCAACTGGTCCAGCGTTTCGCCGTTCTCGAAGCGCGCCTTGTATTCTGCTGTTTTGGCGCGCAACTGATCGTCGGACAAGGCCTGCAATTGCGGTTCCAGCGCGCTTATTGCATTAACTTTAGCCGTATACTGCTTAACCAGACGATCATTACGGCTACCGAATACTTTTTTCAACAGAGATGAAATCATGGTAATAGGGTATTTTTAGGCTATTGCGTGAAAATCCATGCATGTTAACATATTCGCACACTCAATTCTGTATCACTTTAATGACGAACTTCTCTGCACATGCGCGACGCGCCCAGGGTTTTATCGAGACGGACAGCCGTTTGCGCATACTGCAAACCCATGTCCACGAAATCATGCGGCTGCAGCGCATTTGGCAAGGCATCGTACCCGCAGAGCTCGCCGCGGTTTCGCGGATAGGCCAGATCGATGCCGACGCGATCAGCATTTACGCAGATAACGGCGCCGCAGCGGCCAAATTGCGGCAACTGCTGCCGCGCATCGCCGAATCCCTGAAAGAGCAAGGTATCTCGCGGCGAACCATGCTGGTCAAGGTTCGCGCGCAGGCTATTCCTGACCGTTACCGCCCGGTCAGGACACCGCAAATCAGCCAGGCCGCGCTGACGGAACTCGACATCCTGCGCCTGCAACTGGAGGATGGAACCCTCAAGGCTGCGCTGTCCAGGCTGCTTGGTCGCCACCGCGCCTAGCCGGGCCTACTTGGTCGCCACCGTGCCTGCGCACACGACCGAAAATCAACCCTGCGGCGATCAGAAAGCCAGCGGCTGCAGATGGAGCTGGCGTATCCCTTGAGGCGCGGTATTTTCATCCTCGAACGTAACATATTCCCACGCCGTCCTGTCCTGCAGCAAAGTGCGCAACAAGCGGTTATTCAGCGCATGGCCCGACTTGTAGGCGTGAAACGCGCCTATGATGGGATGGCCGATGATGTACAGGTCACCGATCGCGTCGAGCACCTTGTGCTTGACGAATTCATCTTCATAGCGCAGCCCGTCGCTGTTCAACACCCTATACTCGTCCATCACAATGGCATTATCTAGGCTGCCGCCCAACGCCAGCCCGTTGGAACGCAACCACTCGACCTCTTGCATGAAACCGAAAGTCCGCGCCCGGCTCACCTCATTAATATAGGAAGTACTCGCAAAATCCAGGTTGATCACCTGACTCGATTTTTTAAATACCGGATGCTTGAAATCGATGGTGAATTCAACCTTGAAACCGTCGAACGGTTCGAAGCGCACGCGTTTGTCGCCTTCGACCACCTCCACCGTTTTCTTGATACGGACAAACCGTTTCGCCACTTTCTGCTGAACGATGCCGGCCGATTGAATCAGGAAAACGAAAGACGATGCCGAGCCGTCCATGATGGGTACTTCCGGCCCGTCCAGATCGACATAAACGTTGTCGATACCGAGCCCTGCCAGCGCCGACATCAGGTGCTCCACCGTAGCGATGGTCGTCACGCCGTTATCCAGCGTCGAACACAATCGGGTATCGCCCACCAGCGACGGCGCGACCACAATATCTACCGGTTCGGACAAATCCACCCTGCGAAATACCACGCCGATGTCCGCCGCCGCCGGACGCAACACCATGCTGACCTTGGCGCCCGTATGCAGTCCAACGCCGGTAGCGCTTATCGTATTTTTTAATGTACGTTGCTGTATCATGGGCTAGTTCGGTCAATGGATTTGACGACAACCTCCCGCACTGCAAACGGCACCGCAAATTTCGTAAACATACCATCCGACCTCATAACACACCCTCGCTAAGGCGACTTCAACCCTGCTGCTCGTATCCTCAAGCCGCATACCGCACAGACCCTGAATTTTCGCATAAATTCAGGCTTATTATAACGCGAAACGCCTTATCTCCATAGCGCAATCAGTCGGCCTGTTTGCGCAGAAATGCCGGGATATCGAGATATTCCATCCCCGATTGCTTGAGCGCCTCGACCTGCGCTTCGCGCCGGTTGCTGCGGAATACGGTGGGTTCCGTTTCCGCCGCCGCGTGATCGGCGTGCATGGAGGTGTAATCGTCGGTACCGGTCTTGACGATGACCGGCTTGGCCTGCTGGCGCGCGACGGGACTGCCCAGCCCTGTCGCGACTATGGTAACGCGTAACTCTTCGCCGATGTTTTCGTCGATCACGGTACCAACGATCACGGTCGCCTCGTCTGCGGTAAAGCTCTTGATGGTATTCATGACTTCATAGTATTCCTTCATTTTGAAGGAAGTCGAGGCCGTCACGTTGACCAGCACCCCACGGGCGCCTGCCAGATTCACGTCTTCGAGCAGCGGACTTGCGACTGCCGCCTGTGCGGCAACGCGTGCGCGGTCTGCTCCGGTTGCGGCGGCCGAGCCCATCATGGCCATGCCCATTTCCGACATTACCGTTTTAACGTCAGCGAAGTCCACGTTCACCATGCCGGGGCAATTGATGACTTCGGCAATACCCGCCACCGCGCCGTGCAACACGTTATTGGCGGCGCGGAAGGCATCCAGCATCGACACATCTTCACCCAGCACCTGCATCAGTTTTTCGTTAGGGATCACAATCAGCGAATCGACGTAGCGCGCCAGCGCCTCGATTCCGGCATTAGCCAGACGCACGCGCTTGCCTTCGAACAGAAACGGCTTGGTCACCACTGCGACGGTCAGGATACCCATTTCCTTGGCGACTTCGGCGACTACCGGCGCAGCGCCGGTTCCGGTCCCGCCGCCCATGCCGGCGGTGATGAACAGCATGTCGGCGCCGTCTATCAGTTCGGCGATGCGCTCGCGGTCCTCCAGGGCTGCTTCACGGCCTACTTCGGGATTGGCGCCCGCACCCAGACCGCGCGTCACGCTTGTACCCAACTGCAATTGCACTTTGGCCTTGTTACGCTGCAATGCCTGCGCGTCGGTATTGATACTGATAAATTCGACGCCGTCGACCCCGCAATCTATCATGTGGTCGACCGCGTTGCCGCCGCAGCCGCCTACGCCTATCACTTTAATCACCGCATCCTGTGTCATTGTATCCATAAGTTCAAACATGATTTCCTCCTAAACATCCATTTATCAATCAACAGGCACCCCGAAACGAGACGCCCCACTCAAAAATTTTTAAACCAGCTTTTCATCCGCTCAAACACCTGCTGCACCGTGGTACTCGACAATTTCGCCGATTGCCGCCTGTCCTGCTGGTCCAACCCGGCCAGCAGCAGCCCCACGCCCGTTGCGTAGCGCGCGTTATACATTACGTCCGACAGCCCGCCCTCGTAACGCGGCAAACCCAGCCGTACCGGCATATGGAATACTTCTTCGCCCAGCTCGACCATCCCCTGCATCGCCGCCGAGCCGCCGGTAATGACGATCCCGGAGCGCATCAATTCCTCGAAGCCGCTGCGTCTGAGCTCCGCCTGCACCATTTCGTAGAGTTCCAGTACCCGCGGCTCGATCACGTCGGCGAGCAATTGGCGCGACATTTGCCGCGCACCGCGCTCGCCGACGCTGGGCACTTCGAGCATGTCGTGCACCCCTGCCAACTGGCGCAGCGCGCAACCGTGCGCGATCTTGACGTCTTCGGCGTCTTTCAGCGGCGTACGCAACGCCAGAGCGATATCATTGGTAATCTGGTCGCCCGCAATCGGAATCACCGCGGTATGGCGGATCGCACCCTGCGTAAACACCGCTATATCCGTGGTTCCACCGCCGATGTCGACCACTGCAACTCCGAGGTCTTTTTCGTCATCGGTCAACACCGCCATGGCTGACGCCAGCGGCTGCAAAACCAGTTCGCGCACTTCAAGACCGCAGCGGCGCACGCATTTGATAATATTCTGCGCTGCCGACACCGCGCCGGTCACGATATGAACCTTGACTTCGAGCCGCACACCGCTCATTCCCAACGGTTCGCGCACATCCTCCTGGCCGTCGACCAGATATTCCTGCGGCAGGATATGCAGGATTTGCTGATCGGTCGGGATATTCACCGCGCGCGCGGTTTCAATCACCCGGTCCACGTCCAGCTGCGTGACTTCCTTGTCCTTGATCGGCACCATGCCGTGCGAGTTGAAGCTTTTAATGTGACTTCCCGCAATGCCGGTATAGACCTCGCTGATCTTGCAGTCCGCCATCAGCTCCGCCTCCTCCAGCGCGCGCTGTATCGAATTGACCGTCGACTCGATATTGACCACTACGCCTTTTTTCAGGCCGCGCGACGGATGGCTGCCCATGCCCACCACTTGCAGGCGACCTTCGGGCAATATTTCCGCCACGATCGCGATCACCTTGGTCGTACCTATGTCCAACCCTACTACCAATTCGCGCGTATCTCTTTGCCTGCTCATAACGACTTTCCCTGTTTTTGCGCTGTATGCGATGAACTATCGGAACCGCTGCCCGCCACGCGGACGGCAAATCCCTTCGGATACCGTAAATCGACTGCAACGAGCGGCGCGCTCAATTGCGCCGCCATTGCCGGATACAGGCTGACCCAACGCGCCAGCCGCCAGTTGGTCTGGTCGCGCCCCAACTCGATGCTGACGCCGTTATCCATGACCAGCGACCAGCTCCTTCTATCGTTGAGCGTCACGCTGACCGGATATCGCTTCAGAACCGCCAGGGTTTTGCCGTAATCCAGCCAGGCCTGCACCACTTCGTGTTCGCTGCCCGCTGGGCCACTCAAATGAGGCAGGTTCTGATCGGTCGCCGCCTGGAAAACCTCGCCGTAACGATTGAGCAAAGCATCGTCGTTCCATCGCGCCAGCGCCCGGTGCTCTTCCAACATGACCTCCAGGCCGTCCGGCCAATGCCGCTTGACGCTGGCATCGCGCGCCCAGGGCAATTTGATAAACGCCGCACGTACTGCCGCCAGATCGACCGAGAAAAAATTCCCGACTATGCGCTGGCGCACGACCAATTGCGCCTGTTTGAGCGTCACGTGCTGTGCGCCCACGATCCTGATCTCATGCAAATCGAATACCGGCATGCGCGACGCCACCACCAGCGCCGCCCACAGCAGCAGCGCGGCGACGCCCCACAACGTCAGGCGGGTCAGGCGCGCCAGCGCGGCTTCGTCATCCCACACGCGCCTGCTCCAATATGGCCAGTACCAGCTCGTCGAAACTCATGCCCACCGCCCGCGCCGCCATCGGCACCAGACTATGATCAGTCATCCCCGGGGACGTGTTCACCTCGAGGAAATAAGGGTTACCCGCCGCGTCCATCATCAGGTCCACTCGGCCCCAGCCGCGGCACCCCAAAACGTCGAACGCTTTTTTCGCCAAGCCCTGTATCGTTTGCTCGATATGCGGCGGCAGCCCGCACGGCACGCGGTACTCCGTGTCGTCGCGCAGATACTTGGCTTCGTAGTCGTAATACGCTTGCTTGGGCAGCAGACGTATCATCGGTAGCGAGCGCTCCCCCAGTATCGAGCAGGTATATTCAGCCGCATCGACGCACTGCTCGGCCATTACCAGCGAGTCGAACTGCGCCGCATTTTCCCACGCCACGCACAACTCCTCGGCGTGCACCACGCGCGTCATGCCCAAGCTTGAACCTTCGCGCACCGGTTTGACGAAAATCGGCAAACCCAAACGCGCCGCCACGGCGGTGAAATCGGTGTTCGCGTCCAGCAGCGCGTAATCGGGGGTAGGAATCCCTGCCGCCTGCCATACCATTTTGGTGCGCCATTTGTCCATCGCCAGCGCCGAGGCCATTACCCCGCTGCCGGTATAAGGAATTCCCAGCCAGTCGAGCGCGCCCTGTATCGTTCCATCCTCGCCAAAACGCCCATGCAGCGCGATCATGACGCGGTCGAAACCTTGCGCCGCCAGAGCGTTCATGTCCTGTTCCGCAGGATCGAACGCATGGGCATCCACGCCCCGACCTTGCAGCGCCGCCAACACGCGCCTGCCGCTGTTCAGCGAAACCGCCCGCTCCTCCGAGCGTCCGCCCAACAATACGCCTACCTTACCGAATGCCGTCATGCGCTCCTCCCCGATCGCTCGCCTATTATTCTTACCTCGCAATGCAACACCACACCCGTTTGCCGCGCTACCGTTTCAACTACCAGATCGATCAAATCTTCGATATCCGCCGCGCTTGCCCCAGCAATGTTGACGATGAAATTCGCATGCTTGGTCGACACCTGCGCGCCGCCTATCCGCCGTCCCTTCAACCCGCACGCCTCGATCAGGCGCGCGGCGTAATCGCCCGGCGGATTGCGGAATACCGACCCTGCACTCGGTTGATTCAGGGGCTGACTGGCGATACGGCGTTGCAACAACTCCTTGATCGCCGAGCGGGAAACCTCCCCTTCACCCACCGACAAGACAAACCACGCGCCGACGAACCATTCCTCGCCCCGCGCCTTGAGTTCAACATGCCGGTAATCCAGCTCGTAATCTTCGCGCTCTCGGTTCCGCAACTGCCCCTGGCGGTTAATCGTCAACGCCCGCACCGCGAGCTGCCAGGTCTCCCCGCCATAACAGCCCGCATTCATCGCCAGCCCGCCCCCGACCGTTCCAGGAATTCCTGCCATGAATTCGCCGCCGACCAGATTGTGCTGGGCCGCGTAACGCGCGAGCCTGGGCAAGGCCACACCGGCTTCGGCGTAGAGCAGGCCGTAGTCGTCGCGCAGCTCCTGTATCCGCAACTCGCGCAAGGCACCGTGCAATAAGATGATTGCTCCGCGCACGCCGCCATCGCGTACCAGCAGATTGCTGCCCAATCCCACGCAAATCACCGGCATATCGGCAGGCAAACTGCGTAGGTAAGTCGCCATATCCTGGCTATCGGCGGGTTTGTAGAGCTGGTCGGCGCTGCCGCCGACGCGCCAGCTCGTGTATTTCGCCATCGGCTCGTCAAAGCGCAATTCGCCGCGCAAATTCTGCGCCGCAGCCCGGCTGTCGGCTGGCATATCCGGATTAACGCACACGCGCCACCTCCACGATCCGGGCGGGAACCAATCCTATCGATCCGGCCCCCATCGTCAGCACCAC
>VFSW01010577.1_pt1 | contig 13060 bp, 20 predicted proteins | sample 5358111 | NCBI WGS metagenome assembly VFSW01 (sample SAMN11554181, study PRJNA540505) | mine drainage metagenome | isolation source: sediment from site ElyBrook_90M | place: USA: Ely Copper Mine, Vershire, VT | collected 2017 | reverse complement strand
GGAAGACATGGAGTGGATCGTGCGGACGCTGCGGGAACTGAAGCTTCCGACGGAGCTGTGAGCCGTGACCGACGAGGGGGAGCCGTGCGCGGATTGTCATTGGGGAGATTACCCCCGAAATACGTATGGGGGCGGGGTGGTACTTCTTAGTCACGCCAATCAGCTTCACGCCAAACTCGCCGCCCTCCGAGCCGAACGGGACAACCTTGGACGGATTAATGTGACCCTCGGAAAGGATTGTGGGGAACTGAGAGTACGTCTCGCGGAGGCAGAGGAACGGCTCTGGCATTTAGTTCAAAGCGCCAAATCCGCTGATGAAGAGATTACACGAGCGGGCGGCGATTTCCAACAAATGCGTGCAGAAATTATCGAGGCCGAAGCCCTCCTATCCCGCTCCAAGGAGGCGAAGCCGTGACCGATCGCGTAGCTTACCTGGTCTACACCTGGGTCCCTCGCGCAGCGAACATCGAACGCTGCACGCCCGTCCGCGCCTGGCTGAAGGTGAATCGGCCCCAGCTGCTCGAGATCCTCGGGATGGGCGGGATCTACAATCCCGAGGTTCCTGACCCGGAGAACCCCAGTCGGAAACCCCGCCTCTCCCTTCACCGATCCAAAGGCAAAGGAATCGACCCGGAGACCGGCATCGAGTTCGACCGCTGGAAGGCTGAGTATCGTCCCACCCAGCTCGACGAGTACGAGGGACTCCTCCTCCAGATGTGGTGGCTCGCCGAGCACAACGACGCCGATTTCCTGATGATGAACGAGGACGTCCTTCCGACCGTCGACCAGGTCCGCGAGTTCTTCGACTGCGACCGGGAGTACTGCACGATCCGCCAGTCGTTCCTCGATGACGACCGTTTCCTTCTGGCCCGGTTCAAATCCTCGCTATCCCGGTTCGCTCCCAGCTGGTCGCTGCCGTACGACGGAACGGTCGGAGGGCATCTGGTGTCCCGCATCGAGGCATGGCTGCGTAGCTGGCGTATCGAGCCGCACGTTCACGCGGTCGCGAACCCCTCGATGGAGATCCGTCGCATGACGGACTCCGCAGCGATGCGCTTGGCGTAGCGGATCAGGATCCCTGGCGACACCTCGAAGAGCTGCATCGCTACGTCGACGCCGTACTTCTTGATGCATCGCCAGATGGCGGTGTGTCGGAGGGCGCGCGGGCCCAGCTGGGGCATACCGAGCCAGAGCTCGCCCGCCCGGTGTATCCAGTTCCGGTAGCGATACGGATCCGTCTCGGGGAGCGCCTGCATCCAGGAGGGCCACCAGGGGAGGAGCTCCGGCGCGAGAGGGAACACGACCTGTTTGCCGGTCTTCGCGCGGTTCCAGATCGCATTGACGCCATCGGTTCGCATGAAGTACCGGGTCTTCTGGGCGAGGCAGGCGGGGTGCGGCCCCATGATGAAGAAGGTCGCGACCATCCGACAGTCGTTGAGCTCTCGAGGGTTGGAGGAGCGAAGGCCCCCCGGTAACCAGCGCTCGATCCGCTCCTGGTCCTGGTCGGACAATGGGGCAGTAGAAGGTCCCCCCCGATCGGGCATAATCCTAGTTCAAGTTGACGCCTACTTGACGATTGTGCCGGGATTGTGAATCCGCTCTCTGCTCCCTGGTCCCGGGAAAGTCGCGCTCTGTGCGAGGTGCCCGTATCGGCACTTTCGGTGACTCCATAGTACGGATTGAGCGCTCTCGACCCGATCTGGATTGTGGCCCTGGAGATTGTGCTCCTCCAGTTACCGCTCGACGTGAGCATCCTCGCGCTGGTCTGGGGGCTCCGGAAGCGTTCCCTGGCGACCTGGCCGATCCTGACCCTCCTCGACAAGCGGTCCGCACGGGAAATCGACCTCCTGGCGCACTACCTCGGACGCCAGGTCGACGGGATCCTCCGTACGGAAGAGAAGGGCGTCCGGGAGGGCCTTTTCCACGAGGACGACGCGGCCCTCCAAAAGTGCGACGTCTGCTCTTGGTCCCGTCTCGGGGGTAATTGATGGCCGGCCGTCCCAGCTGGGCCGACCTGAACCGGAAGGCTCCGCCGATCATGGAAGCCGTCGATGACGAGCTCGAGAAGCTCCCCTACAAGGTCATCGGGGCCCGGGGGATCCGGCTCGGTCAGCAGAACCTCGAGGTCTCGCAGGAGATCCTCCAGGAGCTCCGCGCGATCCGAAAGCTCCTCGCAGCCGCGATCGAAGCGAAGCCCCCGGAGGTATGATGCCCTCTGTCCCGTGCAAGTCACTTCGGACGCACCTCGTTCGCGGGGAGCAGCGACCGATTTGGCACAAGAACAAGGCGGAGGTCGAGGCGTGTCCCTTCTGTCGGAGTCCTCCGGCGCCCACGAATCCCGCTACCACTGAAAGCCGGGCGCCCGGGGCCGGCACTCCTCCAGCGGGCCCGGACGTCCAGGTCAAGCCAACCCTCGCGATCGCCGGCCCGCAGCCGGCCGCTTTCGGCAGCGCGACGCCGGCGGAAGTGCTCCCGACGTCGAAGGGGAAGAAGGACAAGACCGCGATCGTCTGGGACGGCTATCTGGACGCTCCGCACGTCCGGATCCTCTGGAACGACGTACTGTTCTTCTGGGTTCGGAACGCCCAGCTGGCCCTGGACAAGTTCGTTTTCAAGGTCGAGTTCCACATCCCGGACAAGCTGTTTGCCATCTCCCCGTTCGCGGACAAGCAGCTCGACGTAGACGTACGGAACCTCTACACGATCTGGGGATCGAACCTGGTCCGGCTCGCGAAGCCGAAGGATCTGGCCGGCGCCCAGACGATCGTCGAGGACGCTGCGATGCTCTCCTCGTTCGCCGGGCTGTTCGGCGCGTTCGCGTCGCACTACACTCGGATCTACAAGGAATCCCCGATCCTCGAAAAGATGCGAGCTCGCGCGGCGGCGCGGAAAGCGAAGCTCGCCGCGATGAAGGAGGAACGGGAACGCAAGACGCGCGAGGCGGAGATCGAAGAGGGTCAGTTCACCCGGACGGGAGGAGGCGAGCTTGGGGCGGCGGGAGCGTGATGCCTACCGACACAACCTGTCGGTCTTCGCCGACAAGATGCTCTCCGGCGAGCTCGAGGGTATCGAGATCGGGCCGTGCAAGATGCCGGCCGACAAGTTCGCCGCGCTGATGGATTTCATGGAGATGGATCTCTTCGACCTGATCGCTCCGCCGAAGTTCGACCCGGCAGATCCATTCTGGTCCTCTCTCGAGGTCCAGGTGCTATCACCCGAGAAGCGGCTCGAGAAGATCGCGCAGGCCCAGGCCGCGACGGAGCGGTCCCGGAAGGAGCTGTTCTTCATCTTCGACAATTTCTCGCGCGCCCGGCAGGCCGGCCTCACGGACCGGATCGACTTCCAGCAGAACGTGATGGGATTCATTCGGATCATCGGGCACTTCGGCCGCGCGATCGAGAGCTGGGCGGAGCTCCAGCCGCTCTCCGAAGAGGAGATCTCGGAAACGATGGAGGAACTCGAACGCCAGGGTCGGAGGATCCCGAGGGCTCTGATGGAGGGCCCCGACCGTGCCAATGCATGATCGAGGTTCCTCCCGACCCTTCGACCGGGGTCCTGATCGGCATCGCGCTCATTCTGGGCCCCGGCGACGGTGGAAAGACCACGATGGCCGCTGCGCTCGCGCGCGCCTGGGTGCCGGCCGGCCAGGAGGAGCGGCTGATCGTCGTCGGGCCGGTCCAGAAGCTCGCCGAAATGCTCGGCGTACCGAATCACCCGGTCGACACGAAGGACAAGCGGGCCCAGGACGTCTTCTTTCACCAGGTCAACGAGCTCGAGGGCGCGTACCTGATCGCGGTCGACGAGGCGGATCTGTACTACTCGATGGGCGGCAGGACGTACGGCTCGAAGGAGTTCCAGGAGCTCATCAACATCGGTCGGAACTTCGGAAAGAGCCTCATCCTCTGCGCCCGGGGAACCTCCGACCTCGCGAAGAACACGATCAACCAGGCCCGGGTCGTCATGATGTGCCGGACCCTCGAGCCGAACCTCCTCGACTACGCCGAGAGATACATGGCCGAGATCCCAGATGTGAGAAATCTCATATCGAACCTTGAACCTCACGAGTTCATCGTATGGTGTCCGAAGATGAACCCCCGCTGGCAAGGCGGGGCGAAGGTCGTCAACGGACAGATCTACCTGATCCCACCCGAGGCTTTCCTCACGACTCCAACAGCGTCCGAGAGATCCACCGACAGCGAGGAACCCGGCTCGCCCGACGACACTGCGCCTTCCCCGGATGCGGAAAGGTCCTCCCCAACCGCCTCTGGACCAATCTCTGCGACGACCATTTCCCCGACTGGCTCCGGGAACGAAAGCGATTGAACCAGGCTCAGAAACGAGCCCGAGACAAGCGGCGCCGGACCGAGGAAATAGCCTCCCGGGCGACCACAGGATCCGTCGGCTGAATCCGCCTTAGCGCCCGGCGGCCGGTTTCGGTGACGCCGGACGGGTGAGATGGGAGCCGAAGCCGAAGCGCGCTCGGGCGTGCACGGTGCCGTCGCGTCGATGAACGAGATGTTTGACATCGCGGCCGGTTACCTGGCCCCGATCGCCGGGGTCGGTGTCGGACTGGTCTTCGCGCAATGGTTCGGGGGTCCCTGGACCCTCGGCAACGCGATCTACCAGCTGACCCCTCCGGGCGACTGGACGACCGGCTCCGCCGCTCTTCTCCATGCCATCTGCGGCCTGATCTTCACCGGGATCTTTGCCGGGGGCGCCTTCGCGCTCTGGCGAGCCGGCGGAAAGATGGCAACGCTCGGCAAGGCCGTCGCGCGGTTCTTCTCCGGGTTCTTCGGCGGCGCCGCGATCGCGTACTTCGCGATCGGCGTTGTCGGCTACCAGAACCCGATGGTGGCCGGAGCGTTCGACAAGGCGGTCCTCCAGGTCGGAGGTGCCCTATGACGCAGCTCTCCGAGTTCGCCCACATGATCTCCGAGGACATTCTCTCGGCGCAGCAGACCTACACGAGCTCCGCCTTCGTCACGACCAACGGGGGAACCCCGACGATCTACATGCCGGTCAAGGCCGCCTTGGGCTACAACCTGGGCGGGATCCTGGTCCGCGCCGACGTCGCGCTCACCGCGAGCGCCGCGAACGCCATCACCTCCGGCACGGATGTCGTCAGCGAATGGCTCTCGCAGTACGAGGTCGTCGGTGGAACGGGCGGCCCGACGCGGCTCCAATGCCTGACCCGTCTCGGCGCCGAAGCGACCGAGCGCCTGCTGGTCCAGCCGTCGAACGCGAACGTGACCTACTCGGCCACGAATCCGTTCACCTACCCGCGAGCCGCGCCGGCAGCCTTCACCGCAGCGGGTAGCCGAACGGACACGAGCTTCCTCGTCATTCCCGCGTCCGGCGGCCAGGCGGCGCAGATCCGCTTCGTGATGCCCGCGATCTCGAGCACGATGACCCTGATCACGAGCGCGAGCACGTCCTTCACGCTCTACTCGATCCCGACCCTCGGGAACGCAGTCACGGCCGTCGCCGAGCTGACCGCCGGGCCCTTCCCGATCGGAACGGTCGACCTCGCGACGCAGTACCAGCCGGACAACATCTCGCCACTCCTGCTCCTGTTCGTCGGAACGACCGCCGACTCGACCCACATCACGCGGATCATCCACGAATCGGCCAGCTCCCGGTCGATCATCGCGGACTTCGAGGATGCGCCTTCCCTGGTCGCGACGAACCAGCTCTACCCGGCGCAGACCGGCTGCTACGACACCACCTCGACGCTCATCAACCTGCAGCGGCAACGCGCGCGAAGCCTGAAGGTGACGCTCGCTGCCTCGCTATCTCTCGATCTCCTCTACCTGGACATCGAGAACGCGCCGACGGCCGCGCCGACGACCGGCCCGAGCGCAACCCCGGTGCCCCCGGCGACCCAGACGACCGCCACGACCGGCGCGGGTGGGACTGTGATCCCGTCCGGGCAGGGTGGGATCGGAACGGGCAATTCGGGACCTGGCGCGGGCGGGGGCGGACACGGTCGGTCGCCGCCACGCGGACGGTTCCCGGGCTGAGGCGGGAGCCGTGAAGCATGAGCTCCGGCATCCCGAGTGAGTACCAGGAAGGGATCCTGGACAGCGTCGATGCGGTGACCGGCGGGAAACCCGCATCGCTCCAGACCCTCGGCAACGTAGGTCAGGGATCGTGGGTCTGCGCCGTCATCGCGAAGGCGGACGATTCCAACACCGGAATCGTCAAGGTCGGGGGACAAGGGATGTCCCTCTACCCATTGAAGGTCGTCTCTGGATCCGGCGAGTTCGTCGCCCTGGACGTTCCGCCCGGAGTCGTTATCGATCTGGCAAAAGTGACGATCGATGACCTCGGCGTGTCCGGGCAAACGGTCCACTTCTTTTTCGTTCGTATGTCGGCGCTGGCGGGATCCACGCGATGACGCACGCCGGAGGGGGTTCCGGGGGCGGAGGCTCTGGAGGGACTCCTTCCCCGACGGTGCAGCCCGAGGTAGTCGGCGGCGCCGGCGTGCCCGGCGTCTCCCCGGACTTTCAGCCGGGCGACCACGTCCACGCGATGCCGGCGGCGAACGAGTCCAATTACGTCGCGAACGACAACACGGGGAACCTGGTCGCGATCATCAACGCCGACACGTGGGCGGCGACCATCTCCGCCGCGAAAGCGCCGGGGACGGTGCCGACCGATTCAGCGACCGTCGCGGCAGAGGTCGTCGGCGGCGCAGCGGTTCCGGGAGTTTCGACGGCCCTTCAGCGCGGGGACCACGTCCACGCCATGCCGGCAGCCAACGAATCGAACTACGTTGCCAACGACAACACGGGGAACCTCGCCACGATCATCAACAACGATACCTCAGCGGTCACGATCTCGACGGCCAAGGCGCCCGGCCAGGCCGCCGTTCCTCAGAACAACCCGACGACGTACTACAAGGTCTATCAGGCGGCGGGGACGACCTACGCGGTCAACCTGAATACGCACGTAGCTCAATTCTCGGGTACGGTCGCCTCGACCGTTCTCAACGACATTTTCGCGCTCCAGAGCGGCGCCGCGAATATCGCCATCGAGATCGACCCGAACTTCACCTGCGATACGGGCGTCGTCCTGATAACGCACGCCAATATCGCGATCTATTCCCTCCAGTTCAACAGCCCCGCCGACCAGTCGCCGGTCATTCCCAACCTGACGTTCGACGACACGGTGGGAACCACCTACACCCAGATCCAGCGGTGCTTCGTCTACGGACTGGTGATCTACACCAAGACGTTCGAATCGGGCTCGACCAACGGAGGCTTCAGCTTCAACGCCTTCGAGAACTGCGCCTTCATCGCGAAGGGAGGAAACTCCGCGATCATCGACCACTACGAGACCAACCTGACCGGCACTAAGCCCAAGGGCATCCAGTACACCGACTACGTTCACTGCTGGTTCAACAACGAGAACACAACGAACGCCTCGGTAGTCCCGTTCTGGCTTTCCGACTGCGGCACGGGGGGAACCGTTTCGAACGGTCACAACGCGATCCTCTTCTGCCGATACGTTCAGTCGGCGGGAACGTCTACGGTCGTAATGCCCTTCTGCCAGGTGACGGGGGCCCTCGTGTGCGGCCCTCCGCTGTTCATCGTCGAGCAGCTGGACCTTGCCTGCTCGGATGCGGCCACTGCCGTCGGTATTCAGGTCTTCGATTTCGAGATCCCGGCGTCCGGGGCCCAACAGTCGAGCGTCGAGACGAACAACTGCTATTGGGAATCCGCCGCGTCGAACAATCTGATCACGCTGGCCTACATCCACCTCGCAAGCGGGACGGGCACGTGGAACGGCCGCGTCGTCTCGCTCCAGAACCACATCGTCGGGGCGACCCAGTTCACAGTCGTCGACGTCGAGAACGCCGTCGCGCCGGGAACTCCGCCGGTGAGCACGACCAAGGACGCGGGCGTCACCTTCGAATACGTTGCCCCCGGCGCGGCGCTCGTCGGCGGCCAGCCGACCATCGCGCCCGGGTTGAACCCGGCGACCGGAGCGCCCCAGCCTGCGCTAACCACGACAGGGACCGGAGTGCAAAAGGGATGGTCCATCCGACTCTCGACTACCGGCGGCCCGCTCGGGTTGAATGTCGCGCTCCCTACGCTGCCGGCGGCCGGGACATACCTCTACAATCCGTTCCTGTTCCCTATCCGACTGGTCGTCACCGTGGTAGGCACGTCGACGGGGGCCACGTTCAAGGATCAGTCTGGGGCCACCGTTGCGCTCGGGGCGCCCATCGTGGGCCGCGAGTATGAGCTGTTACCTCTCGAACAGATCACATTCGCAACGGCGTGGCCGACGCTGGTCGCCCGGGGAATGTAAGGGTGTGGTGTAGATGGGCCGGCTGAACAGCTTCCGAAAGCGGCTCATCCGCCAGACCACTGCGGACCTGAAAGACGCGATGCGGGAAGGCCGACGCGACCCCCCAGAGCAGGGGCACCCGGAAGTCTACGAGATGCTCCAGGCCCGGAAGCGGCTCCGGGATCATCACCGGAGGGACTGAGCCGTGACGCTCTACCTCCAACGGAACGGGACGATCGGCACCACGATCGAGAGCCCGATCTCGTACCAGTTCAACCTGGCGAAGACGGTCTGGGTCCTCATCTCGAACGGCTCCCAGGTGCCGGTCACGCTCCAGGTCCAGGGCGGCACGAACCTCTACCCGAACGAGACGATCCTCGAGGGCCAGCCGTTCGCGAAACAGATCAACGGGAAGCTGTTCACCATCTCCGGCGTCGGCGCCGTCGTCAACGTCAAGATCCAGGATGAACCGCCCAGCGAGGGACAGGTCCAGCGAGTGAGCCAGGCTTCGACCTCGAGCCTTGGAAGCAACTACCAGATCATCGAGTTCTCCACCGGAGCCGGGGACCAGACCGGATTTCTGACGGTTCCCCCCGGTCAGAAGTGGAGAATCCTGAGCGCGCAGATCCGTTTGACTACGGGGCCCATTACCGGGAACCGGAGGGCGCTGGCGATACTCGTGCCGGGCGGAAATCTCGTCGCCGGGCAGCTCCTCGCCGGGCCCTTGATCGCGGATACAGGAACGCAGACCACCATCAATAGTTTCTTCGCCGGCACCTCCGGACCTACACCGGCCGGAGAGACGTGGGACACCCTTTCGAGCACCTTGATCGCTCCCACTTTGCACACCGTCTGGAATTGCATCCTCGAAGCGGTAGACGGCGACCAGATCTGGCTCGTCATGATCGCCCAGGGCGGGGACACGGCCGAGCTCAACCTCTCCCTCGCCATCGAGGCCCTATGAGCCACCGACGCACCGTCCCCCCAGCTGCCCCCGACACGCCCGTCTTCTGGCGCTCCCTCGATTTCGGCACCCGGGGAGAACGCCGCCGGTACGAACGCGCGGAACGATACGCCCGCGAACACCAGGTCGAGCTCTCGGTCTCCGACGTGCGGATGGTCGGGATCCTCACCCGACGACTGGCCCGGGAAAAGAACCGCCGAAACGCTGCGGAGATCTGAATGTCAGCGGCCCTTCCCGCCTTGGCCCCCGCAGCCGCCGGCGTCGGCGAGTACGTTCACGAGCAGCTGGAGCAGCTGGAGGAAGACCCGGCGGTCTACCTCGGGAAGCAGCTGCGCAAGTGGGGCGCCGTCTTCCTGATCTCCGGCGTCGCGTCGTACTTCATCCAGTCCGCCGTTCAGCCGATGGTCCAGTCCTACCTCAACGACCTCGACCGGACGCTCGATCTTCCGCAGTCGAATCCTCCGACTCCGCCGCCTCCGCCAGTCCCGCCGGCCTATTACGTCCAGGACCTCGCCACGATCGTCAGCGTCATCAACGGACTGTCCCCGGTCGACCCGGCAGCGAACCTCACTTCTCTCAAGACCGCCGAAGCCGCCGGGCAGGATCTTCTTTCGAAGACGCCGCAGCCCCCCGCGCAGACCGGCACCGACCTCGTTACCCTGGTCGCCTACATCCAGGAGCTCGAACAGTACATGGGCGCCCCGGTCTCGAGGGGCCCGGCGGGAACGGAATACCCCGGCACCGTGAACTGGCCGGCGGCCTTCGGAATGTCCAAGGACCTCCAGATCGCCATCAATGCCGTCGAGGTCGATTTCGGCCTCGCCGCGACGTACGACGTGCAGGCGACCCCGGCCTCCGCCTCGGGAAGCGCGAACAACATCTGGGACGTCTACGTGAGCGCGGCGGAGAACTTCGCCGCCGGGCTCCTCCTGGGCGGAGTCGTCGGCGCGCTGCTCAACGTCAGCACCCAAGGCCAGTTCGTCGGCGGCGCCGTCGGCGCGCTCGGCTCCGGCCTCTCCGGGGCAACGAACCTGATCGGGAACGTCGAGAACGGCCTCAACATCCTCGCGCACGGGATCGCGTACTTCCCGCGCGTCGCGTGGGACTCTCTCGGCTACGCCGTCACCTGGGGCGTCAGCAACGTGCTCGGCGCGATCTGGATGCCCCTCATCATCGGCGGGATCTCCATGCTCGCCGTTTCGTACGGGCTGCTGCGCTTCTGGCCCCGGCTCCGGCCCCGTCTCGAGCTCGGCGCGAACGCCCGCCTCGCCTCCTTCTGGAACCGCTTCGACAAGCGCCACCGGACCCGGCACAAGGTCCAGGAGATCTGGACCCAGAAGTCGACCGAGGGCATGGTCGCGTCCGCGAACGCGAACCCGTTGTACGTCGCGCCGGTCCAGGAGCTCCCGGAGCCGGAGATCCCCGTTCCGGTGCCACCGCTGCCCGAGCCTCCGAAGCTGCTCGGACCTCCGGAGTCTTCGGAGCCTCCGAAGCCTCTGGGACCCCCCGAAGCGCCCGAGAAGAAGCCCCGGAAGGCCCGAGGGCCTCCGGTCGAGCCCACACCCACCGCAGAGGTCGAGGCACTGCTCGGAGAGTCGCCGGAGGTATCTGGGGGCCTCCGGACCCCTCCGGACGCGCCTACGGCCGTTTCTGAGAGCCTCCCGGCGGCCGAAACCCCCGTTTTGGAGCCAAAAGAGCCCTCCGAGGCCGAACTCGCCGAGATCGAGGCCCGGCGGAAGGAGAGCCTTCCGGCTCCTGAACCGACCCGGACAACCGTTGAAGAGCCGACCCCCCCATCCGGGCAGGAGATGGCCCGACGCGCCCATGCGCAATTCGATTCGCTCTCCGTCGCCCCGGTCCAGGCCGGGGGTCAACGGATCCGACTGACGCCAGACGAGATCGCGGCGGCCGCCGAGATCAACACGGACGGCCGAAGGGACCAGCTGCACGCCGCCGCCGCTGTCCGCCAGGACACGGACGAACGGAAGGCACGGCGCCAGCGGGCCCGGGCGGGCGTTTCTACGGAGGAGGATGCGCAGTACTTCGGCGAGCTCGAGAAACCGGCCAAGCGGAGGAACCGCGTTCCGAGCTGGACCCGGACGCTCGCAATGGGGCAGGGAGAATGATTACTCATGAGGAGGCGGAGTACCGCCTCGCAACGGAACGGACCATCGGTGACCTCGCGACAGCAGTCGCAGCGCTCCGCTCCGAGATCCAAATGATCCGCTGGACCCTCTCCGGCCTCGGTAGCGCCGGGCTCGTGCTATTAGGTTGGCTCGTCTATCTCAAAGGCTGAAGGGGTGAAACATGGCACAATCCACCGGACCCACTGGAATCTCGCCGGCTCTGAAGTTCTGGATCCTCGGCGTCCTGACTATCGTCCTGGCCCTCGCCGAGTACTTCTCCGGGCACCCGAACCTGGACGTCCCGACAGTGATCGGCGCCGTCCTTGTCGCGGTCCCCCTCGCGATCCAGGAGTTCGAGGTCGCGTAGCGGCGCAACCCCTAAAGCCAACCCCTTCCCTATCCTCTTTCATGGCCGACCCTCTGGGAGAACTGAAATCCGACCTCGTCGCGCGGATCGAAAGTCTGGAGAAGCGGTTCGACCTGCTTCATCCGAAGGGAGCTGCGCCCGCGTCGGCGCCTCCAGCCGCGCCCGCAACGGTCGTAGATTTCGTTGCGGATAATCGGGTCGCGGATGAACCCGCTCAACCCGACGCTTAACTTCTTCATCGAGCACGCGGCCCTCGGCTGGGGCTTCGTGCTCGCCTTCCACTTCCTGCTCCCGCCGAGCTGGTTCTGGCCGGCCTTCGGGATCCTCGAGCTCGTCCTGCTCGGGAAGGAGAGCCTCTTCGACCCCCGGACCGAGGCCCAGCAGCCGTTCCTTTGGGCCGGCGTCCGCGACCTGGGCGAGTACTCCGTCGGCTTCCTCCTCGCCGCGGCCGCGATCCTCCTGCTGATTCGGTAGGCTCGGCACGGGTCGGCAGCGGTCGGGCCCAAGGTTAATGTAGGTCAAGAGCCCTGCCCCCGGATGCAATGCCGGGACCCGGAGAGGACGGAAAAGAGCTCCAGCACGTTCTGATCTACAAGGAAGACCGCGAGGAAGCGGAACGCCTCTACGGGAAGAACGTCTCCTTCGCGAAGCGATATCACGAACAGATCGAGACCGAGAAACGGGAGCGGCTGGTCGAGAAGATCCGCCGGAAGCTCCTCGGGGGTTCGTATAACTTGAACGATAACCGTCCCGAATCCGGGGCGGAAGATCCGCCGCGCGCCGTCTGAAACCCATGTCAGACAAAGCGTCGCCGGCCGTGTACGTCGATGCCGACGGGTGCTCTCTGCGAGAGGGCTCGACCATGTGGCTCCCGATTCGCTGGGGAATAATGTCCCGGCACACGAAGGAGAGTCACGCCGCGAGCCGAGCTTGCCGGTTGACCTCTGGCATCGTGATGCGGGACACTGAGGACCGAAGCACCCTTCCCCCCTTCCATGAGATAGCCTTCGAGGTTGAGTGACCGGCCATGCCGGCGTACGCATGGAAGTGCCGCGAGTGCGGCGAAGAGGTCGTGACCTCCCCGAAGGAATGGCTCGTGCTCGAATCGATGCACCGGCTGGTGCACCGGCTCCAGCAGCTCGCCGAGCAGCTGCACGTCCCCGACGCCGCCGAGCTCACGATCGAGGTCGGCGCGTGATCGGCGAGCTGCTCGCTTCCCTCCTGGTCGAGTGGGACGCGCTCGACCTTCCCTCACTGGTCGCAACATGACCGAGAACGAAGCGCCAGGAGGGTTAGAGACCGCCTTGG
>VFSW01010576.1_pt1 | contig 13060 bp, 12 predicted proteins | sample 5358111 | NCBI WGS metagenome assembly VFSW01 (sample SAMN11554181, study PRJNA540505) | mine drainage metagenome | isolation source: sediment from site ElyBrook_90M | place: USA: Ely Copper Mine, Vershire, VT | collected 2017 | reverse complement strand
CCCCCCCCCCCCCCCCCCCCCCCACCCCCCCCCCCCCCCCCCCCCCCCCCCGCGCGCGCCCAACAGGGAGTGCCGCGCGTTACTCCTCGCGCAGCACTTCCAGCGGGCGCAGTCCGAGGATTCTGTAGCTGGCGATCCAGCCGGTGGCCGTAGCCAGCACGGCTGTTCCCAGCAAGGCCGCCAGCGCCGCTGTCCACTCGAAGTGGAATGCGACCTCCAGCTTGAAGACGAAGTGCAGCAGCACCCGGGTGAGCAGATTGGCGAAGACCACGCCGACGGCGCCGGCCAGCAGGCCCAGCACGCTGAACTCCACGCTGAAGGTTTCGATGATGCGCATCCGCGTGGCGCCGAGCGTCTTCAGCACCACCGCCTCGCGCATGCGGCGGAAGCGGGTGCTGGCGATGCTGGAAGCCAGAATCATCAGCCCGGCGAAGATGGAGAAGCCGGCCAGAAAACGGACGACGAAGGTAATCTGATCGACCACGCTTTCGATCTCGGCGAGCACGTCGGCCAGGTTGATGACAGTGACGGTGGGATAGGCGGCGAAGAGCGCGCGCTCCATGGCGGCCACATCGGCCGGATCGATGTGTGCGCCGCCGTACCAGGTGGCGGGCTCGTTCCGCAGCAGGCCGGAGGGCAGCACAAAGTCCACGTGCGCTCCCAGATGCTGGCCGTCGGCGCTGTAAATCGCGGCGATTTTGAGTGTGCGCGCCGCGCCGCCAATCTCCAGTTCGACGACTGATCCCACGCCCAGGCGCAGCCGCTGGGCCACGCCCTGATCGACGGCGAGCGTGACATCATTTGCGGTTGTCCACCATTTGCCCGCGGTGATTTTGTCACCGGCCGGCGGCGTATCGGCCCAACTGAGGCGGGCATTCTCCAGCATCCGCAGCGGAAAGTGCTGGCCCTTGTAGGCGGCCACCGGCTTGCCGTTGAGCGAGAGGAAGCGGCCGCTGACGACCGGCATCAGGTCGAGAGACTGGTTCACGCCGGGCTGATGGGCGAAGAAGGCTTTCACGCCGGCGACTTCGTCCGTGGTCACATCGACGAGAAAAACGTTGGGCAGGCGGGGCGAGGCAGTCTCGCGCAGATCGCGCACCAGCGCCGCCTGCAACAGATAAACGGCCAGGATCAGCATCACGCCCAGGCCCAGCGCGGCCAGCACCGCCACCGACTGGTTGCCGGGCCGATAGAGATTGGACAGCCCGTGGCGCAGAAACGAAGGCAGCCGCAGGCGCACGCGATTGAGCAGAAAACGCAGCGTGCCGAGCGCCGCGGCCCCCAGCGCCAGCAGGACCATCAAGGCGGCGGTGAACAGCAGGGCAAACCAGCCGCCCACCTTGGCCGAATCCGACAATGCCCAGGCGATGGCGCCCAGCGCGGCCAGGACAACCGCCGAGAGCGCCAGTTGCAGCCAGCGCGCGCCACAATGGGCAAACCACGCGGCAATGCCCTCCGGGCCCGGCTCCACCAGCCTGCGCAACACCAGCACGGGACGAACCGTGCGAACATCGAGGAGGGGTGGAAGGCAGAAGAGCAGCGTGGTCAGCAGGCCTGTCGCCAGCCCGGCCGCGGCCGAGCGCCAGGGAAATGCCAGGGCCGCATGAACCGGCAGCAGAGAGCCGAAGACGAACGGCAGCGCGGCCATCACCGCCACACCCGCGGCCACGCCGAGCAAGCCTCCGGCCAGGCCCAGGCCCAGGGTTTGCAGCAGGAAAATGCGCAGCAGATCGCCGGAACCCGCGCCGACGGCCTTCAGAATAGCCAGCATATCCATGCGCTGTTCCAGGTGGGCGTGCATGGCCATGGCCACGCCGATGGCCCCCAGCACCATGGCTACGAGGCAGATCAGGCTGAGAATGGCAGTGGCGTTGTCCAGCCCGCGCGTCAGCGCCGGATTGCCCTCGCGGAAGTCCATCACCTGCGCGGCGGGAAGGGCGGCCTCCACCTGCTTGCGCAGGGCGGCTAAATCCGAATCCGATGCGGCTTGCGGTGGCAGCTTCAGCAGCAGCCTCTGGCTGGCGCGGCTGCCGGGCGCAATCAAGCCGGTCCGCGCCAGCGCCGCCTCGGAGATCATCACCCGCGGCCCCATGCCCGCCCCGGCAATGAGGCGGTCAGGCTCCTGCTGCAGCACCGCGCTGATGCGGAAGTCGCGGCCGCCCAGCCGCAGCGTCTGGCCGACGTGGGCATTCAGGCGGATGAGAAACTCCTCGGCCACCACCGCCGAGTCGCCCGCCAGCGCCTGTTGCAGGCTCATCGCCGGCTCCGGTTGCGCTGTGCCGTAGAACGGGTACGCGCTGGGATCGACAGCCTTCAGAGAAACCAGAATGGGCGTCGGCTGCGGCGGAACAGAGGCCATGGAGATGGTCTCGGTGGTCCATGTCGCGCGAATCCCGGCGGCAGGATTTCTGCTGCCGCTCTGCTGCACGAGGGCATCGATGGCGGCCTGTTCCTCTGTCGTGGGCGCACGAAGGAGCCGCGCGCTCAGGTCGCCGCCCATCAGCGAGCGCGCCTCCCTGCCCAGCGTCTGGCGGAAGCTGGTGCTGAAGCCGCGCACCCCCACCAGCGCCGCCACGCCCACGGCCACCGAGAGCACCACAAAGGCGAACTTGCCCGGCGCGGAACGCAGATCGCGCCCGCCGATGGCCGCCGCGCGACGCCAGCTCAATGCCCGCTCAGCCATTTTTCTCCTCGTTTTGGACGAGAGCCGTGGCAGCAGAGGGCAGCGTGTCTTCCACGATCAGTCCGTCGCGCAGCACGATCCTGCGATCCGCGCGGCTGGCCACTTCGGGGTCGTGCGTCACCAGCACCAGCGTGGTGCCCGCCTTGCGATTGCGCTCCAGCAAAAGGTCCAGCACCAGCTTGCCGTTGGCTGAATCCAGATTGCCGGTCGGCTCATCGGCCATCACGATCGGCGGCTCCACGACAAAAGCCCGGGCCAGCGCCACGCGCTGCTGCTCGCCGCCGGAGAGCTGCACCGGGTAGTGGTCCACGCGATCTGTGAGGCCCACCTCGGCGAGCAGCCGCCGCGCTTGCGCCAGGCCGCTGCCCGTCTTGTTCAACTCGTAGGGAAGCAGCACGTTTTCGAGAGCTGTGAGCGTTTGAATCAGTTGGTACGACTGAAAGACGAAGCCGATCTTCGCGCCGCGCACGGCGGCCAGCTCGGCTTCGGCGAGGTTATGAATCGGCACGCTGTCCAGCCAGATCTCGCCGCTGCTGGGCGTGTCCAGGCCGGCCAAAAGGCCAAGCAATGTGCTCTTGCCGCTGCCGCTGGCGCCCACAATGGCGATGAACTGCCCGGCGGGAATGGCGAGGGTGATCCCTTTGAGAATCTCCACGCGCCGCGCGCCGTTCTGAATCCACTTCTTCGCGTCCCGCACCTCAATCACTCGCACTGCCTCCTGGCCCCTGTTCCCTGCGGTTAGCTACACTGTACCTGTGTACGTTCGCCGCTCACTGATTGTTTCGCTGGGTCTGATTCTACTGGCCGCGCCGGCCTTGATTGCGCAAGCGCGGGCTGCCATGCGGCCTTTGCTGGTCTGCTATGGCGACAGCATCACCGCCGGGCTCGGCGTACAGCCCGGCCAGGCCTTTCCCGCCTTCTTGCAGCGCGAGTTGGACCGCCGCGGCTACCACTACGCAGTGAGCAACCAGGGCGCCAGCGGGGCTACCACGAAAGACGCGGCCGCTGGCCTGGCGTCGATTCTGCGGCTGCACCCGGCGGTGATCATCGTCGAGTTCGGCGGCAACGACGGCCTGCGCGGCCTGCCTCCTGAGCAGACCGAGCGCAATCTCGACGCCGTGCTGACGGCGCTCCACAACGCGCACGTCAAAGTCCTGCTGGCGGGCATCACGCTGCCGCCGAATTACGGGCCCGACTACATCCGGCAATTCGATCAGACCTTCCGCACACTGGCCAGAAAACACCGCGTCGCCTTTGTGCCCATGCTCTACAAGAACCTGATCGGCGTCCCCGGCGCAATTCAGCCTGATGGCATCCACCCCACCGCCAAAGGCGCGCAGATCATCGCGCGCACGCTCCTGCCGGAGATACTTCCTTTGCTTCGCAAAGGCAGCTTCTAGGGCCTGTTCTCACCCCATCCCCACCAGCGGCTGAAAGAGCGTTCCCGCCACACGCCGAGCGATGGCCACCAGTTCGCGTTGACTGGCAAAGACCTTCACCAACGGCGCGCTGGAGAACTCCGGCAGATTGGCCTGCGCGCCGTTGCGCAGACGGCCCAGGGCCAGGGCGTCACCGGTCACAGCGGGCATCTCCGGCAGCAGGCTGCGCGGATGGAGGCACATCGCCTCCAGCGCTTCCACATTTCCAGCCAGCGGAACAAGCTCTTCCAGCGTATGCGTCTCGGCCAGAGAGAAGACTCCGGCCTGGATGCGGCGCAGGCTGCTCAGATGCGCTCCGCAGCCCAGATCCTGGCCCAGTTCGTGAGCCACCGAGCGCACGTACCCGCCGGCGCTGATGGTCATCGCAAAGCTGGCCTCCGCGCCGGCGAGGGCAAGAATCTCAAAGCTGAGAATGTGGATGGGGACGGCCTTCAGCTCCACCGGCTTGCCCTCGCGGGCCAGCTTGTAGGCGGGCGTGCCGGAAATCTTTTTTGCGGAAAAATTCGGCGGCATCTGCTGCATCTCGCCATGAAAGCGTGCGGCGGCGGCGCAGATCTCCGCGCCAGACAAAGGCCCCCGCAGCCAGCAGTCAGGACCGGCAGGCTGGCCCTCGGCGTCGTAGGTGTCGGTTGCAAAGCCGAAGCGGATGGCGCCGGTATAACTCTTCTCCGCCGAGGAGAAAAACTGCGCCAGGCGGGTAAACTTGCCCAGCACCAGGGGCAGAACGCCGGTGGCCATGGGGTCCAGCGTGCCCAGGTGGCCGATGGATTTTTCGCCGGTGATCTTGCGCAGCTTTCCCACCACATCGTGGCTGGTCATGCCGGCCGGTTTGTCGATGACAAGAAGTCCGTTCACTTGTTAACTGTAGCTGACCAGCCGTCTGCTCACTGCCCGCCGGCTCCCTGCTGGCGCACCAGCGAGAGGAACTCCAGGCGCGTTTCTTTCTGGCGGAAGCAGCCCTGCATGGCCGAGGTGACCGTGGAGGAGTTCTGTTTTTCGATGCCGCGCATCATCATGCACAGGTGGCGCGCCTCGATGACCACGCCCACGCCCTGCGGGGCTACCGCGTCCTGAATGGCGTCGGCAATCTGCCGCGTGAGCCGCTCCTGCACCTGCAGGCGGCGCGCAAAAACCTCCACCAGGCGCGGAATCTTGCTCAGTCCGATGACCTTGCCCTTGGGAATGTAGGCCACATGCACCTTGCCGAAGAAGGGCAGCATATGGTGCTCGCAGAGCGAGAACATCTCGATGTCTTTCACGATGACCATCTCGTCGTAATCCTCGTCGAAGAGCGCGCCGCGCAGAATGCTGGTCGGGTCTTCATCGTAGCCCTTGGTCAGAAAAGCCATCGCCTTTTCCACGCGCCCCGGCGTGGCCTGCAGGCCCTGGCGGCCGGCATCCTCGCCCATGCGGCCGAGAAGCTCGTGGTAGATCTGCTCGGTGCTGAAACCGCTCAGACCTTCGTCCTCCGCTGCATGCAATGTCTTGCTCACTGCGATCGGCTGCGCCATTTTCTTCATTCCTCCCACCCTGGGGAATAGGGCGTTGTTTTTCTGTTGTCACGATTACGAAGCGGCTCACTCGCGCGAACACTCGAAAAAATTGTTCTCCGTCTCTTCCACGCGCACATGCTCCAGCCGGCCGGCCGGCAGCGCGTCCTTCAGCAACACAAAGACCGCTCTACAAAGATTCTCCGTGGTCGGCACACGATTCACAAAGAGCGGGTCCAGATTGAGATTCCCGTGGTCAAAGCGGTCCAGCACGCGGGTGCGCACCACTTCATCGAGCGTGGCCATGTTCACCACCATGCCGGTCTCCGGGTCCACGGCTCCAGCCACCAGCACTTCAAGGACATAATTGTGCCCGTGGCCGTGTGGGTTGTTGCATTTTCCGTAGGTCGCGCGATTCTCGTCCGCGGAGAGCGCCTCCGCGTGCAGCCGGTGGCTGGCGGAGATGCTGTACCGGCGGCCAAAATACGCGCTCATGCCTCCCCCCGGTACTCCGCAAAAATCTCCGGCGTCTCGTAGACGCGCACCCGGCTCAGGCGCGCGCCGCCGGTCGTGGTCAGGGAAGACTCCAGCCGCTTCCAGGCTGCAATGGCGATGTTTTCCGTAGTAGGAATTTTTTCCGGCTCGGCGAATTCGGGAGCTTCCAGATTCAGGTGGCGATGGTCCCAGGCGTCGAGCACCTCGCGCTCCATCACCCCTTTGAGCCACTTCAGATCGACGACGAAGCCGGTCACCGGGTCCACGTCGCCGGCCACCGTGACCTCCAGCGTGTAGTTGTGCCCGTGCCCGTTGCGATTCGAGCAGCGGCCGAAGACCTCTGCGTTGCGCTCCTCGGACCACGCCGGATTCCAGTAGTAGTGCGAGGCGGAAAATGTGGCCCGCCGCGTCAGATAGATCATTCCGCCCCCTCTTCAGAAAGATGCTGGAACGCTGGCCAAGGCTTCAACGAATCAGCTTCCAGCTATTAGCTGTTCCGTGCTTGATCCGCCTTGCGGGAAAGCAAAGACAGCGCCAGCCCCAGCGCCGGCGGTTACGCCGCGTAGCTCCGTCCCCTCCAGCTTACGCGCTTCAGAATGCGGTGCTGGAACCAACTGCGGCAGAGCAGCACAACAAACAGCGGCAAACCCAGCGGGGCCAGAGCGCAATCCAGAAACGGAAAGTTGCTCTTGGCCACCCGCGCGTAAAAGCGGATCAGCGTCCGCAGCCAAAGCAGCGCCAGCAGCCAGCCACCGGCCAGCCATTGCAGCGAATGGGCCGCGAAGTGCGCGTTCCACAGCCAGATGGCCAGCACCGGCAGCAAGACCAGCAGCGCAATGTCCAATGCCCGCCAGAAGGCCAGCGCCAGGCAATTGGCGAACAAGAGCGAAAGGTTTTTCGTCCAGCCTTCGATCATCGCCCCCGTGGTCCGGTACATACGCGTGGAGACCGCGTCGTCGGCGTAGCGGAAGCGCAGGCCCAGCTTCCGGCGCTTGGCCAGAAAGGCCAGTTCCACGTCTTCCAGCACCTTGTCCGCGACCGCCGCGTGGCCGCCCAGCCGCCGGTAAGCCTCGCGCTCCACCAGCAGAAACTGCCCGTTGGCCGCGGCGATGCGCTGATGGGGGTCAGAGACCTTGGCGGGCGGATAAGCCAGCCCAAGCTCGCAAAAAACCAGCGGCATCAGCGCCCGCTGCCAGAGCCCGCTGACCACCTGCCGCGGCGAGTAGCTGAGCATACCGGCTTTGTGCTTTTCCGCTTCGTGCATCGCCCGGTGCAGATTCCCCTGCTCGTGGATGGTGTCGGCGTCGGTGAACAGCAGCCAGCGCCCGCGCGCCCTCCGCGCCGCTGTCCAAACGGCGTTGTTCTTGCCCGTCCAGCCGCTTTCCAGCTTGCCGGCCGTGATGACCGTAACCCCGGTAAAAACGCGCGCAATCTCCGCCGTCCGGTCGGTCGAGTGGTCGTCCACCACGATCAGCTCCCAGTCCCGGCCCAGTAGAAAAACCTCGTCCGACTGGCTCACCAGCGAGGCCAGACAGGCGGCCAGACAGGCTTCTTCGTTGCGCGCCGGAATGATGACCGTCAGATCGAATAACTCCACCGGCTCCGGCTGCTCGAAGACCGTTCCCCGGTCCGCGGGCCTGCTGCCGCTCTCGGCACCCGGCTGGTTTTCCTGCCGCTCTTCGTTTGCCATTCGCTCCTCGCGCTTTCCTTCAGGGCCCATCGCTCCGTATTATAAAGAGGTGCGGTTCCCTCGGTTTCTCTCTTTCGCTTTGCTTGGGCTGCTGGCCCTCGCGCCCGGCTGCAACCGCGGCGCTCATCCCGCCCAGACCGGACATCTTGCCCCCGACTTCACCGTCTCCGACGGAACAACCACCGTGCATCTGGCCAGCTACCGGGGCCGGGTAGTGCTGCTCAACTTCTGGGCCACCTGGTGCGGGCCGTGCAATGAGGAGCTTCCCTCCCTGCTGGTTCTGCACCACGAACAGCCCGATCTGGCCATCTTGGCCGTCAGCGTGGACGAGGATGCGGATGACTACAAGACCTTCCTCGCCCGCCACCATGTGGATCTGATCACTGTCCGCGACCCGGCCGAGAAGGCCGCCTCGCTGTACCACAGCGACATGTGGCCGGAGACCTACGTGATCGACCGCAAGGGCGTCATCCGCAGCAAATACGTGGGCGCGCAGGACTGGACCAGCCCGGAGATCCAGGCGTACCTGAAGAGTCTCTAGGGTCCCGAGTCTGAAGTTCGGCTCATTACTAGAACTGTCATCCTGAGCGAACGGGGCCCCAAACGCTTTTCAGTTTAGGGGTGGTGAGTCGAAGAATCCGCGTTGCCGGTACTGTATTCTGCAATCAACTTCAGACTCACCACCCTGGTTTCTTGCTATCATTTCCTTATGACCACGGTGGAAATTCTCTTTCAGTATGCGGTTCAGCCTGCCGAGGCAGTGACCTTTGCGCTGGCCAACACTCGCGAGGTGTACGGCATTCGCCGGCTCAGCTTTGATCGCGCCGCCCGCACCCTGCGCGTGGAGTACGACGCCACCCGGCTCAGCGCCGCCGCCGTCACCAAGCTGGTCCGCCAGGCGGGCCTGGAGATCGACGCCGAACTGCCGCTGCTTCCGCCGCAGCCAGCGCCGGAAGCGACGCCGGTACCCGCGCCCGCGGCCTGAGATCGCGCATTGCGCGGCCCGCGAATCCCTGATATTCTGGTACTGGTTTCGCAAGAGACCGCACACGTGCGCCCGTAGCTCAGCTGGATAGAGTATTTGGCTACGAACCAAAGGGTCGGGAGTTCGAATCTCTCCGGGCGCACCATACTCATCTTTATGACTCTAAAGACAAACGAAAGATAGTGCAAGACTTATGGACATTCCATCGCGGCAGTCCAGTCCCTACAGCCCACCGTTATTCGCCAAAACCTGGGCGTGCATCACTGTGCGCCAGTCAAAAAGTGGCTGAGCGAGCATGGGGAACAGATCGAAGTTTTTTACCTGCCCAGCTGCTCGCCGGAACTGAACCCGGATGAGCGCATGAACGGCGACTTGAAACAAGCCATCGAAACGCGTGTTCCATGCCGGATAAAAGACAAACTCCTTCAGGCCGCAACCGGTCACATGACGGCTATCGAAAAGAATCCAGAAAGAATCAAAGCCTTTTTCAAAGACCCAATCGTGGCATGTGCCGGGTGACAGTGTTTTCTTGCCGGATCAATAGTAGCTCAATTCAAGAACATTGATGGAATACGGCGCGAAGTTCTGCGCGAAGTTCGCGCCGGACACTCTGATTTTCCGTTGCACCGGAATGATCGCGTCGGGATGGCCGATGGTGTTGGTTGCATTCGGCGACTTACCGCTCAAGGTGAGGATGGTTGCCTCTGGACGAACGCCCGGCACGCCCTCCAGCGCGATGCTGAACGGCTTTTCATCCGACGTGGCGTTGACCACCTTGATGAAGAGCTTGTGCTGTTTCTGATCGCGCGTGACGGATGCATAAACGCGCGGGCCGGCATTGGCAAGCGTTGCGGAGACCACTTCCGTGCCCAGGTGATTGGCAAACAGAACCTGCGCCCAGTAACTGGGCGAGCCGTAGCTGGAGAGCGCGTTGTAGCCAATCAAATCCGTTGGCCACTGCATTCCGCCGGGGTTCACGTTGACCAGCAACGGCGCGTAGCTGGCCATGATGACCAGGTCGCTGTTGCGCTCCAGGCCGGTCATCCAGGCGGCATCGCCCAGCGCGGCCTGCAGGTTGGGCGTAGGCGTTCCCTCGCGCGTGGCCCACTCGCCCACAAAGATCTTCGGCCCGTTGCGGTCGGTCTTGTCGTAGTGGTGCGCGTCGGCAAAGGACTGCTCGGCTGACATGTAATAGTGCTCGTCGAGCACATCCGGCCGCACGCTTTTGACCGGCATGGTGGCAATCAATTGCAGCTCCGGATAATGCGCCTTGATCGCCTTGTAATACTGCGCAAAGCGGCCGTCGTAAGAGCCGGAGCGATCGAAGAAATCTTCGTTGCCGATCTCGACATACTGCAATGGAAACGGCGCCGCATGTCCATCCTTGGCCCGTTCCGCGCCCCACTTGGTGCTGACGCCGCCAGAGACGTACTCGATCTCGTCCAGCGCATTCTGGATGTAGGGTTCGAGCGCCGGCCCAGGGTCCACGTGCTCCTGCTGCATTGAGAAGCCGGCATAGACGGCCAGCACCGGCTGGATATTCAGGTCCTCGCACCACTCCATGTATTCCAGCAGGCCCATGCCGTCCGAGGAGCGATAGCCCCAGGGACTGGGATGCGTGGGCCGGTCGACCAGCGGGCCAATCGTTTTCTTCCACGGAAAGCGTTCGCCGATGTGGTCGCCCTCCAGGTAGTTGCCGCCCGGCAGGCGCAGAAACTTGGGGTTCATAGCCGCCATCTTTTCCATCAGGTCGATGCGGTTGCCGTTCACGCGGTCATGATAGGTCGGCGGAAAAAGCGAGACCAGGTCAAACCAAACTGTCGCCGGGCGAGGGATGGTCAGCAGCAAATGATTGTTGGCCGTGGGCGGAAGCTCTCCGGCGCGCAGCGAAAACTTGTACTGCTGCCACGCGCCGGTCAGGCCGGCGACGGTTGTGCTGGCCGCAGTCGCGCCCGTCTGGTCGTTCACCAGGCTGACGGTGATCGGCACTCCGATGCTGTCTGTCTTGGCGTAAAACGCGCCGGTGTAGGTTGTTCGGGGCCGCACCGCAATGCCCCAGCAGCCGTCGTTCTGCACGCCGGCCGGATTGGCTGCCGTCGCTGCCGTCACGCTCACTTTGAGGCTGTGCGGCAGCGCGGCGCTGGGTCCGGACTTATCGTCGGCTGAGATCTCGGCCACTGAACTTCCGCGCGCCACCATCGTCCAATGGGCCAGCGCCTGCCAGTCGCTGCCGATGGTACGGTCGCGGACCAGCTCGGCGTAAAGCCCGCCGTCGTAGGAGAAGTTGATCTCCTCGGTCATCAGGCCATAGAGCGTGGGGCTGACTTTGGCCGTGGGATGATCCACCTGAATGGAAAGCGAGGGCTGGATGGAAAGCAACGGCGCCTGGGCGCGCAGAGCCGCTGGCAGAAGCATGGCCGCAAGAGCGAGAGAAAAAGTCCGATTTGTCATAGAGTGCCTACTCTCCGAAAATTCTGGGCGTTCATAATGCGATGACATTGACTGAATTCGAAGCCGACAGCGCGCAGCGGCCGATCAGGCAGCAGATTACACAGTGTTGGCTGCCGTTCTGGCGACAGCGCGCAGCTCGGGCAGGATATCGCCCAGGGGCGCGGCGGCGGCCGAGCGCGTGCCCAGCGCAAAATAGGCTTGGCGGTAGAGCGCAAAGAGCTTCTCGTAAACTGCCGTGGCCTCAGGGCGTGGCGAGTAGACGGTGTAGGGCAGGCAGAGCTTCTGCTGCGCGGCCTCGATGCTGGGAAATGCGCCGGCGGCCAGCAGCGCGAAGATCGCCGAGCCAAGGCTGGTGGGCACCCCGGCCGGAACCAGCACCGGCTTGCCCAGCACGTCGGCGTACACCTGATTCAGAACGGAATTGCTCTGCGGAATGCCGCCGCCGTTGATGACGCGCTCCACCGGCACGCCATATTCGGCCATACGTTCCAGGATGATGCGGGTGTGGAAGGCTGTACCTTCGATAGCGGCGAAGAGTTCATCCTGCGCGGTGGAGAGCAGGTTCCAGCCCAATGTCACGCCGCCCAGTTCCGGGTTAACCAGCACCGTGCGGTCGCCGTTGTCCCAGGTGAGGCGCAACAGGCCGGTCTGCCCAGGGCGATAGCTGTCCAGGCCGCGCGAAAGTTCGGCAATCTTCACGCCGGCGCGGCGCGCGATGGCCTCGAAGATGTCGCCTGTGGCCGATAGCCCAGCCTCGATGCCGGTGAACCGCGGGTGTACGCTGCCCGGCACCACGCCGCAAACGCCGGGAATCAGTTGCGTTTTGCGGCTCATGGCGATGATGCAGGTGGAGGTGCCGACGACGTTGACCACATCGCCATCGCGGCAGCCCGCGCCGATGGCGTCCCAGTGCGCATCGAAGGCGCCCACCGGAATCGGAATGCCTGCGCTCAGCCCGAGTTCCTCAGCCCAATGCGGCGTCAGGTGGCCGGCGAGTTGGTCAGAAGTGAGATAGTCGCCCGTTAGCTTTTCGCGCACGCCCTCCAACAACGGATCAAGCTGGGAGAGAAATGATTGCGGCGGAAGCCCATCCCACTTGGGGTTCCACATCCATTTGTGGCCCATGGCGCAGACGCTGCGCTTGGCCAGTTTCGGATCGGTGACACCAGAAAGCGTCGCGGCCACCATATCGCAGTGCTCGAAGGCGGAGGCAAAGCGGGCGCGCTTGTCCGGGTTGTGTCGCAGCCAGTGCAGCAGCTTGGCAAAGCCCCACTCGTGCGAATAGACGCCGCCGCACCATTCGATCGCTTCCAGTTTTTCCCGATGCGCCAGCTCGGTGATCTCGTGCGCCTCGGTCTTGGCGCGATGATCGCACCACAGGTAGTAGTCGCTGAGCGGCTGCATCGCGGCGTCCACCGGCACCACGCTGGAGCCGGTCGTGTCCAGCGCTATGGCTTCAACTGCGCCGCCGCCGATGCCGGCTTCCTTCACCGCCTGCCGCGTGGCGCGGCCCAGCGCAGACATTTGATCCGCGTGCGCTTGTGTAGCGTAATCCGGGTCTTCGCGACGGCGATCGAGCGGATATTCCGCCACTGCCGTCGCCAGCCGCCCACGCTCGCCGTCGCTACGTTCGCTATCCAGGATCGACACCCGCACGCTCAGCGTTCCAAAATCCACTCCTGCAACAATGGCCATTTTCCCATCCTCAAAACGCTTCCAAAAGTTATGTAGCAAAAAGCGGGCTGTATTCGCAAACTGAAATTAGAGATTCCGGCGTTAGCCTTCCAACTCGCCGTGGTAGTGGGACTCCCAACCGAGGTAGCGCTG
>VFSW01010575.1_pt1 | contig 13061 bp, 12 predicted proteins | sample 5358111 | NCBI WGS metagenome assembly VFSW01 (sample SAMN11554181, study PRJNA540505) | mine drainage metagenome | isolation source: sediment from site ElyBrook_90M | place: USA: Ely Copper Mine, Vershire, VT | collected 2017 | reverse complement strand
CCCGGTCGAAAACGATCCGAAGTTGCGGAAGCGCATCTCCAGCGCCGACATGCCGCCCTCATGCTCGCGCATCTCCCCGCTGAGCAACTGGGCCGTGACTTTGTCGTTGGCCTGACCGTCGATCTTGACGGTCGGGATCGCGGTGTACACGGCGTTCTGAGTGAGTGGCGTTTCGGGCATAGGTCAATCCGCTTTCAGTCGAAGTTTCCGTTCGTGAAGAAGGTGCAATTCCTCGCTGAGGTCCTTGTCTTTTTTGGGCTCGGCAGGGGCTGCCGCGGGGCTCGCCGCGGGCGGAGCTTGTGCAACCTGCACGTGCATTTCATCGATCGTGACTGCCATTCCGCTCCTCGTGGTTTTCTAGTCGTCACTGTTGAAGGTCAGCCTGCTGCTGAAGCTGAAGTTGGTTCCAACGTTGGTGGACAGCCCGGCCGAGCCGCTGTTGTTGGCCGCGCCGCCCAGGCTGAAACTTGCGCCGCTGAAGGTCGCCACATCGGTGCTGGTGGTGCTGGGCAGCATTTGCAGCGGGTTGAGATTTCCCGTGCTGCTGATGGTTGCGCGGCCCGTCTGCAATCCGGAAAACGCGCCCGACGTGGCCAGCACTCCCGCCGAAGACGAAGCGCCAAATGACGGTGCGAGCCCGCTGATCTGCGCACCGCCGGAAGCGCCGCCAGATACACCCGCTGAAACTCCAGCAGAGCCGCCAATCGAAACTCCAGAAGAGCCGCCGATAGAAATTCCTGCCGAGCCGCCAGCCGATGCTCCCACGGAAATCCCCAGGCTGAGTCCGGCATTGGCGGAGGCCGACGGCGCGCTGACAAACGCCGCGGGCGGATTCAGTTGCACGCCCGCGCTGACCTGCATGGACGCACGGCCGGTGAAGCGCAGGCTGTCCAGACCGTTGGCCGTTCCCAGTTGCCGCGCCGCGCTGGGGTCGCCGCCTCGGGTGGCCATGGAGAGCGCGCTGTCGCCGCTGGAACTGGGGACCAGGCTGCCAGCCGAAGTGGGGCTGGAGAGATTTGCGCCTTCATCGAAAACCTGATCCTGGCGCGACAGGCCAATGCTCACCAGCGCCCGCAGGGCCACTCCATCGGCGGAGAAGAAATCGATGGTCTCCTTGAAGCTGTCCATGATGCCATTGAACTGATAGGTGCCCCACTGGAAGCAGAGCACCGGCGGAGCCTGCGGCGGCGGTGCGGAGGAGTTTCCATTCCCACTGGGCGGAGCAGGGCTGGATGCGGCCGCCGACGCATTGGCCGAGGCCTGCATGAACAGCGCAACCTGGTTGGTGTAGGTCCGAACATCGGAGCCGGTGTCGGTGGTGTCGAACTGCAAGTCCATCGTCAGTTTGCCGGAAAACTGCGCCACGTACTGCACCTTTTTGGGCGCGCCCGACTGCTGAGGCGTGGAGTTCTCCACCGAATACACAAGCGACGTGGGATTGAAATGCACCGTGAGCGGCGTGCCGCCGGGCAGCGCGGTCAGGGTGGCTTTGGCGACTTGTGGCGGCTGACTGGGCATGGTTTATAGCTGCTCCACCGTGGGCGTTACCGACCACAGACCTTCATGTACCAGATGCAGTTCTTCAATGCCGATCTCGCTGTTGCGCGAGTTGAGATCGGAAAACTTGTATTTCACCGGCATCGCTTTGTCCAGTTGCCAGGCCATCACAGCCGAGCCGTCGATGTCGAAGACGTTGATGGTCACCTGCATCCTCGGCGCAAAGGTTCCGGTGCTGACCGAGTTGAAAATCTGATAAAGGTTCTGGTTACTGCTGATGCCCCGTTTCAGCACCACCGTGGCAAAGCTGGTTCCGCCGGCGCGCTGCGAGACGCCGTAGTTCCGCCCTCCCTCCTTGATCGCCTTGGGCTCCATGGTCGCTTCCAGGCCGGTGCATTCGGCGAACGACCCGGAGCAAACCGAAAACTGCTCGTGGCTGCCGTCGTCCGAGAGCGAGTCGGTGAAGAAGTCCACGTGGAACTTGAAGACGTGCAGCGGAATCGGGGCTCCGGTCGCCATCAGCTTGCCTCCGCCAGATTGGCCGTGATCTGCTGCACGCTGGTGCCGCTCGATTCCATGGCCAGATTCACAGTAATGGTTTCGATCGTGGAGGCGGCGGTGAACGTCACGCTGGCGATCATCCGCCCGTTGTCCAGATCGTTCTGGGTCATGGTGGTCTGGTCGCAGCGGACCGAGAAGGCGTCGCTCACCGAGGCTCCGTCCAGCGCGTTCAGGGTCCACAGCCGCGTCAAAAGATTTTGCAGAAAGCGTTGCACGCGTCCCCCCAGCGCCGGGCCGTTGTTCTGGAAGACCGCGCTCTCGCCCATCTTCCGCGCGGCGCGGCAGATGACCGAAACCAGGCGATTGACCGGCGCCGAACGATAACTCTCGCCCGGATAGGCGGTCACGTCGGAGAGCAGCCGCAAGCCGGTGGGCGTAAGCCCGAAGAGACTGATGCGCTCGATCAGCGCCTTGGGCGCGGGGTTTGCGGAGTCCGGGCCCCAGGTCAACGGCGCCGCCGAGGTCAGCATCTCTTGAGCTGGCAGTACGGGCGAGATGTCGTAGATCTCGGCCGGCGTGATCTTGGTCGCGCTGGTGAAGGCGCCGCGCGTCAGCGCATTACGCGCCAGCAAACCGGTCAGCGCGCCGTCGGGCGCCTCCAGTTGCTCCAGAAGAATGCCGGAGCCGGAGGTCTTCAACCACGGGTAAGCAAGCTGCAAGAACGAGCTCGAGATGTTTCCCGTGGGAACCATTCCCACGGGCAGCACAAGCTCCGGCATCTGTGTGCTGATCACATCGTGAATGTCTTGCGCGATCTCCACGCTGGAGGGATTGTCGGCCGCCGCCGCCGGGTCCAGGTCCTGCGGAAGGGGAAACGCGGCCACGTATTGAATCTCTCGCAGATGCAGTTGATGAGTGAGAACGCCGCTGGAGAGATAGTTCAAAATTGTTGCCACACTGGTTGCCCAGGTTTCGTAGTCGGCCGACTTCAGCGTCGGAGCGGGCGAGGGGAAGGTGCGGTATTGCCGGGGCGTGATGTCTCCCCGCGAACACACCACGAACTCTTCGGGCCCGGTGGATGGATTGGGAGCCTGCCCGATAGCACCATCCGGCTGTGAGGCGCAAAGAACGGGCAGGTCCGGGGTGGCCAGAAAGGATACATCCTCCAGTGCGCTCAGGCAGCCCACGCCCGTCCAGCTTTGCGCGTTGTCGGGCGCATAACCGCTGTTGGGAAGCAGCTTTTGCAGCTTGGCCGTTTTGGCCAGTACCGTATCGGATGGAGTTACCGGGTCATCCACGCGCACGATGTAGCAGCGCGCCCCGCCCTGAGCAAAAAAACTGCGCACTCCCGTGGCCAGATAGTCGGTGCCGAACCCTGTTCCCGCGCTGCCGTCATCGAAGATCGCCGTGAAGGCGGAATAGCTGTGCACCAGCACCGGAATATTGGTGATGGTGGCGATCTGGCTGTTGGAATAGCCGAGGGAGTTGAGCCACGCCGTCATGCTTGCCGACACGGATGCGCCGGGCAGCAGCCGCACCAGCCCCACGAAGCAGGCTATGTCGGCGCGGCCCGGATTGAAGACCGGCGCGGCGGGCGTGTTGTCAAAAACAACGCGGCTCATCTCATTCTCCGTGTAGCGCGTGCGCAACGATCTCCCAACGCGCCCCTATTTGGGCTTGCTGATTTCGATCGTCTCGGGAGCCAGCACCAGTTCCTCAATGGCCACGTCGCCCGCTCCCTTGCCGCTCAGCGTCGGTCCCGTATAGCCCTTCGGTACACAATTCTTGAGCTTGAAGACCTGGACAGGATTGTTTGCTTCGTCGCGCAGCGTGATGGTCACGTCCCGGTGCTTATCCGAGGAGCCGTTGGTTCGTACAATGGTGATCCAATCCCACAGGTCCGACGTATCCACCACCCCGCGTTTCAGCGTGACATCGCCGGTGGTATGCATCCCGGAGTACTTGTGGACGTAATTGGCCTTTTTGTCATTCCCGTCGCGGTACTCGGAGATGTGCAGCTCCGTCTTGAGGCCGGCAACATCGGAGAAGCCGCCTGTCGCTTGCGACGGGTCACGACCTTTGAGATCGACGAGATAGTTGTAAGCAGGGTAAGGCGCGGTACGGTTCGCCATCGGTATTCTCCTCTTTCAGGGTGTTGGTTTAGCTGGGTGCGTTTGCCGTCATCTGGCCGATGCGGAAGATGACGAACTCGGCTGGCTTCAACAGCGCGACGCCGATCAGGCAGATCATGCGTCCGTTGTCCAGATCGTTCTGGGTCATGGTTGTGCGGTCGCAGCGGACAAAATATGCATCCGCGGCGGATGTGCCGAGCAGGTTGCCCGAGGCGAACTCATTGTTCAGGAAGGAGTCGATTGTGTCGGCAACCCGCGCCCACAACTCTGGCCCGTTATTCTCGAAGACCGCCCACTGCGTGCCGTTGTCGATGGAGTGCTCCAGGTAGATCAGGTAGCGGCGCACATTGATGTACATCAGCGAGGTGTCGGAACTGACCGTCCGCGCTCCCCAAACCCGGTATCCGCGGTCAGGGAAGAAGCGAAGGCAATTGATGCCCATGGGATTGAGCACGGTCTGCTCGGCGAAGTTGATGTGGCGCTCGAAATCAACCGCGCCGAGAACAACTTCGTTGGCGGGCGCCTTGGCCACGCTGTTGTCCGTGTCGCTGCGCCCGTAGATGCCGGCCATGAAGCCGGAGGGCGGCACCAGGATCTGCGCCGGGCTTGAGGTTCCGGCCACCGCCAGCGGATTCGGCGTCCACACCCACGGCACGTAGAGCGCCGCGTAGCTGGAGTCGATCTGCGCGCGCACATTCTCATAATCGGAGTCCAGCAAGTTCGGCCCGGCCTCGAGAATCGCCACCCGGTAAGCGCGCTGCGCTTCCACGTGGGGAATCAGCGCGCCGATCATGATGTCGGTGCTGTCGGTGTAGATCGACGAGCCCGGCGTGGCCACGATGGCAATGTCTTCCAGCGCCTGCAAGTACTGGAGAGGCGTCGTGTAGTTGGCCTGCATCGGTTCCGCGCCGTCGTTGCCAGCGGTGGCGCCGTTCTGACCGGTGCCCAGAGTGAACAAGGCAATCGGATGCCATGGGCCTTCATTCGTCCAGGTCACTGCATTGTCGGTAGTGGTCTGGCCGGTGTTGCGGTTCCACACGGGCGCAGTTGTTAATCCGGATTCGCCGGGCGTTGTGACCACCTGGATGTTGCCGAGCGAATCCATGATGACTTGTCCGCTGGTGTATGTGTTCGCGGCCGTCCATGCCGCTGGCGTGGTCGATGGGTCGATCCAGGTGGGAAACAGCGCTGCGAACAGTGCCTCGGCTGTGTTCAGAGTGCTGCCGATCTCAAACCAGATCTGGTTCTGCAACTGATCGATCGGACGCGGCGGATTGATGCCCAAAGTGTTTCCGATGTAGCTGGGATGGTTGGGATCGAGTCCCAGGGCGGGGTAGACCATCTGCTGCCCGTTCGCGCCCGGCGCCGTCACCTGCACGGTTAGTAGGTAGAGCTTGGAGGGGAAGTTTGCCGCGGTCAGCGCCACCGGCGTGTGGGCGTTGGACATAAAGGCAGAGCCCGCCCCATTGGCATAAAGAGTGGGTGCGGCGTCTCCCGTTCCCGGCTCGCCCAGCAGAGAACCGCTCGGCAGGTTGGCCAGATTATTGAAGTTCAGCAGGCGAGAGGCGACCAGCGCCACTGAGACCACCTGGTTGTTGAGGAATGCGCCGGGAAACCGCCCTCCGACGACCACATTGGTTGTTGTGGAGGTTCCGGACAAGGCTATGCCGGGATCGATCGTCCCACCCCCGCCGCCGCCGGCCTTGTTGGCAAAGACCCGCGACACGTAGAGTTCGGCGCCGCCGTTGGTGAAGAAGGCCTGGACGGCCATTGCCATGTAGTTGACATCGACCATGCTCGCCGGATTCGTGTTCTGCGATGAAACGGTCAACGACAGGTTGGCATAGCCGCCATAGACGTTCTGAAAGTCGCCGAAGCTGGTCAGCAACTGCGGAATGCCGCCGGCAGGGCTGGTGGCGAGCGCGCTGCCGCTGGCGGGCAGTCCGCCAAACGGCATTCCTGCTACCGGACCGGTCAGTGTGGGTCCGGCAAAGGCAGTGGTGGTGGTTCCTACGCCTTCAATGGTGGGCGCGCTGTAACTGACTTCCTCAACATATACCCCAGGAGCTAGATAGCTTGGCACGGTTTCCTCCTTGTTTCTGCTGCTTCCAAAATTCCGGGCCCATTCCCGGGCTTCAAACGGTGAGAGAAAAACTCATGGACATCTCCTGCCCGGAACCCAGTTGAACCGCCTGGCTGCTGGACAGAAGTGCGGGATTGGCGAGATCGGTCAAAGTGTCATCGGGGTTGGGAATCCAGCCCGCCGGCTGGCTAAGAATCGTGGGATCGAAGTACGCGGTTGCCGTGGCCGCCACCGTCGATACGGTGACCGGCCCGCTGCCGCTGGTGTTGGCCTGCACGGTCAATCCGATCACCGCCAGCAGCGCTTCTCCGTTGGCATCGGTCTGGCCCGTCGCCACCACTGTGTTGTCGCTTGTCCGCACCACTTGCAGAACAGCCCACGGCAGACCCTGCGGAGGCGTTGTGCCGCTCTTGAAGACGGAAGCGTGGATGACCGCCCAGTTCGGCCCGATGGCCGCCGCCGGCGAGGGATAGACCGCTACATGCTGCGGAGCGAAGACTCCCGTCGGCGACGCCGGAACCGGTGGGATGGCCGGAATAGAGAGCGGCGCCTGCACATTGGCCCGGCGTGGCAGATAGCGCAGGCTCGGGTCTTGCAGCGTTACTTCAAACGTCACCGGCGCGGGCCAGCTTCCGGATGGCAGAAATTGGCCGGTCAGCAGATCGAATCCCGGCCCGTCGAAGATCACGTAAATCCCGCTGCGGTTGGGCTTCACCGTCCATAAGAGCGGGACGGTCACGGGAATGGCCGGCGCCACCGAGCTGCCGGTGATTGCATCCACGCAGATGAATGCTCCCAGGATGCGCCGGTCAACGGTTTCGTTCAGAGCGGGTCCGATCATGCGGCACTTCCATTCTGCCCCAGGTCCTGCAGCGCAAAGCGCGTGGCCACCACCGGCATTCCCGGCGTGATGGTGCGGTCCACGCGCACCACGCGCGCCACATAGCCCAGCGTCAGCCGGTACTTCGGGCCAAGCCCATCCCAGATGTCGAGAATGTCCTGCAGGCTCAGGTCTGCCGGGATAATCTGCACCGAGTCGGTCTTGTCCCATCCCGGCGCAGACGACGAGAGCGACAAAACCGACGTGTCCAGCATCGGATTCGATTGCAACTGCTGCATCGTCCACACCAGAATCTTTTGCTCCGCCTCCGCGCCTTCCGCCGATGCGTCCCAGTAAGAAAGCAGGTAGTGCAAATCCAGATAGAGGACCGGCTGATCGAAGGGTGCATCCTGCAGGCGAGTCACGTTGCGGTAGAACTCGGCGGTTGTGATGCGATGGAGAAACAGCGACACGGTCTTGTCCAGCGTGGTGGTGTCCTCGTTGGCAATCTCCGCGCTCGATACCAGCCGGAAGGTGCAGGGGAAACCCACGACGGTTGGGTCGTAGTTGTTGGTCAGGTACTTCGCCAACGCATCCCCGACGGCATACACGGCCTGGTAATCTGCCACGACTTTCTCCTCGTTCCTTTCCCTTGACGATCCCGGCGATGACCCGCCGGATTCTCAATCGGAAGTCTTCTCGCTCCACTGGCTATCCGCGCTCCCAGACTCGGCGATCAGCGACTCCGCATCCGCGCGCCGCACGGCATTGAGCACAAACAGACTCGCGGTTCCCGCGCGGGCTTCCTCGCGCACATACCCTTCCGCCAGCAGCCAGTTAAGCGCCACCTGCGTATCCTCCACGCTGCGTCGGACAGTCTCCTGCATCAGCCGCCAGCGCGCAATCCCGGCCAAGCTATCCACCGCCCCTGGGTTGTGCAGAAAGTAGCGTAGGATCTCTTTGATTACGCCCACATCAACAGCCTTCCTGGTCGCCACCACAGCTCTGCCCTTCGGAGGAGTCAATGCACCTGCATCGCCACCGCGCGAGAGATTTCCACAGGATTAGAATGTGCAACTTGCGATCATCTCGGCACGTGGCGCCGGAGAGGGATGGGATGCTTTTCGCCCGCCACAGGTGCGCGCGTCCTGACCAGCAGCAGATTATCTTCATGAATTCGGGTGATTTGCGGGGTGGGTCATCCATGACCCGGCGCGAGCGGACAATGACCCGTCAGGCGGAGGCAATCGGAATACGATATTTTTTTGCCAGCCGGCCGAAGGCGCGACGGTCCTTGCCCGCCTCGCGCGCCGCCTGGGTGATATTGCCGCCGTGCTTGTCCATCATTTGTTCTACGTAACTCTGCTCAAAGCACTGGATGGCGCGCAGCTTGGCGTTGCGGAACCGATCACAGATAGCCTCCCGCACACCGCGCTCGTGGGCAGGGGCAGCGGGGTGCAGGTCGATCTCCGCGGCGGAGATTTGTGTTCCCGGCGCATACAGCACGGCGCGCTGCATGATGTTGTAAAGCTCGCGTATATTGCCCGGCCAGTCGTATTGGTCGAGCTTCTGGGCCGCGGCCTGGGAAAGCACCTTCCTGGGCAGTTTGGCGCCGCGGCAGATCTCTTCAATGAAATGCCGGCTCAGAATCTGGATATCGGAGTGCCGCTGGCGCAATGCCGGCAAGCGAACGCGCAATACATTGATGCGGAAAAAAAGGTCGGAGCGAAAGCTCTTCTGTTCTACCAGCTCCTCCAGATTGCGATTGGTGGCAGTAATGATTCGCACGTCCGCCTGCTTGAAGGATTCCGAGCCCAGCGGGCGGTAGGTGTGTTCCTGCAAAAGACGCAGAACCTTGCTTTGAGCCGTCAATGAGAGGCTGTCGATCTCATCCAGAAACAGGGTTCCATGTTCGGCCAGCGCCACCAGCCCTTTCTGCTCGTTGCGCGCATCGGTATACGCGCCGCGTGCGTGGCCGAAGACTTCATTCTCAAAGAGGTGGTCGGGCAGCGCCCCGCAATCGACGGGAATGAACGGGCCCCGGCTGCGCCTGCTCAGAAGGTGGGTGACGCGGGCGCAGAGTTCCTTGCCCGTGCCCGTCTCGCCGGTGAACAGCACGGGCGCGTCGTTTGCGCCGCAGCGCTCGATCTGCCCCAGAACGGAGAGAAACGCGGGGTGGCGCCCGACCAGTTGTCCAAAGCCCAGCTCCGCGGCCAGCGTCCGCTGAATCTCGCCGAGGTCCGAAGCGGCCGGTTTCAGGAAGCGGCCGATCCGCTGATTCAGCTCCTCGGGGCGAATGGGCCAGAGCACAAAGTCATCGACCGTCTCCATGGCCGCCTTCAGCAGGGCGCCGTCCTCGGCGGGCAGAATGGCGAAGACGGGAATCGAGATCGGGTTCTTCCCCAGCCATTGAAAAAACTCCGTCGCCTGGCTGCCGCCGGGGACTGCATTGGCAACCACCAGCACGTCTTTCATCGCGCGCAGAGACTCGGGAGAAAAAGAATCCCATGCCACGCGGCAGGCATTCTCCCACTCCGGAGAGTAGTCGGCTGTATCCCCGCCACAGTGTGGGGACAACCGTGGGTGCTCGACAATGAGGATTTGGTTAGGCACAATCTTCGTTGAGTACTACAGAAACGTCCGGGAGCCAGCGCCAGGGAGCGGATGGGAGGAGTCAGCGCTGCTCCGCAACAGCGTAGCACAATCTTTGCAAACCCTCTACAAATTTTCCCTCTCCTGCGCGAAAGCGCAATTTTGGCTTCTGACTCCCCCAACCGACACCTAGCCCGGCATTTTCTCAAATTCTTCAGTAAAAGGTATAAATGCAGATGCTGGCCGGCAAATCCCGCGCCGCAGGATGTCCAGTATGCGCGCCCCCATCGGCGTCGGGTTTTGCATGGCCGCGTAGGCGGGAACTTCCACTTCCTGGCTCCGTCGGCCTCTGCTCCGCAAGCGGGGCCGTTGGACTTCCAACTTGCGGTCGCTCAGAAGCACCTGGCCCGCCAGACGGCCGTCGCCAGATTAGCAATATAGACGCCATGCTCTGAAATTGGAGGCATCGCCATCTTCAATAAAACGATTGACTTCTTTTCAACCCCTGGTCCAGTCCACTATGCTGGTCAGGTTTGCGTAGGGAGGATTATGTTGACTCGCCGCCGTTTTACCGCTCTGTCCGCCGCCGCTGCCGGGGCTGTACTGACCGCGCCGCTACGGGCGCACGCCGCATCGACCGCTTCCGGCATGGAATTTGGCGTGCAGCTCTACATGGTTCGCCACCAGATCGCCGGCCCGCAGAGCGATCTGCCCGGCACTCTGCGGCTCATTCACTCGATCGGCTATGCCAGCGTGGAGACCTACCCGATCATCTATGACCGTCCGGCAAAGGAACTGAAGGCGCTGATCGATGGCATCGGGCTGCGGGCGCCCAGCGGCCACTTCGACTACGCAACCCTCGAAGAGCACGTGGATTACGCGGCCGAGCTGGGCCTGGAATACATGATCTGCCCGATGATTCCGCAGCCGCTGTGGGAGTCGCTCGACGGCTTCCGCCAGGGCGCGGCGCACCTGAACAAGGCGGCCGCCAAGGCGCGCGCCGCGGGGCTGAAGTTCGGCTACCACCAGCACGACTACGAGTACAAGCCGCTGGCCGGCGGGCGCGGCATCGACGTGCTGATGCACGAGCTGGACCCCTCCGTGCGCCTGGAGCTGGACATCTACTGGGCCATCGAGGGCGGCCAGGACCCGCTGGAGATGATGCGGAAGTACCGTGAACGGCTGGCGCTGATTCACATCAAGGGACGCAAGCCGGGAGCGCCGATCAGCTACGCGCCTGACGCCGAGGCCGCAAAGTTTATCACCGAGGCCGGCGGCGGCGACACGATCGACTGGAAGGTGCTGCTGGGCGAGGCGAAACACCTCGGCGTAAAGCAGTATTTCATGGACCAGGACGAAACCGCGCTGCCCATCGAGCAGTCTCTCCGCGCCAACTGGAAGTACCTGTCGCAACTGAGCTTCTGAGAACGGCCAGCAGGCGGCGGATGACTCCGTGCAGAAGGGGATGGAGCAGGGAATGAAGGTGAACGGCTGCCGGGAGCGGCGTCTGCGCCCGCAGAGCCGTCGGCCAGCCTGACACCCTCCAGCCTCACCTTCACTTCCACCGTGGCCGGTTCCGCGTCGGCCAAGCAGACCGTCACGCTCACCAACTCCGGCACGGCCTCCATGAGCATCTCCGCTGCGAGCGTCACGGGTATGTCTTCGCAAACCAGATTCGTTGCGATCAAAAGCGGCCGGGCGTACTCTGATAGGAGAACGAGCGGAAAATTTCCTGGGGTCCTGTCATGAGCAACCAAACGCATCCGCAAAAGGCCAGGCGGATGGTCCCGCATCCGTGGCTGCTGCTTGCCGCTCTGGTCGTGATCCTGGTACTGAGCGGCGCGTTGCTCACGTCGAAAACGCTCATCGCGATACGCAACGCGCGGGCTACGCAGATCGCCCCTGGATTCACGCTGCTCGACCAGCACGGCAGGCCCACCACGCTCGATCAGTTCAGCGGCAAAGTGGTGGTGCTCACCTTCATCGATCCGGAGTGTACGCAACTCTGCCCGCTGACCACCCACAATATGGTGGAGGCGCTGAATCTGCTCGGCCCGGCGGCGGCAGCACAGGTACGGTTGCTGGGCATCGACGCCAACCCGCGGAAGACAGCGGTCGCTGACGTGGACTCTTACACGCGCACGCACGAATTGGAGGGACGATGGCTGTTTTTGACCGGCTCGCTGGCCGAGTTGGAGAGCGTCTGGAAGAGCTACCACGTTTTTGTGGCCGTGGAGAACAACGACATTGAGCACACGGCGGACGTATTTCTGATCGACGGCAACGGCGATGAGCGCAGCGTCATTCCCACGCCGATGAGCTATGAAGCCGGCAGCGACCAGGCGCACCTGATCGCGCAGGGAATTGCGGGTCTGTTGCCTGGTCATCCCACGGTATCCGCATCTGGAGCGGCATCGGCGCAGCCGGAAGGTCCCACTGGAGACGCGACGATCCGGCTGACCGCACTGGGGCCGCGGCCGCGGAGTGTCGAGCTGGGCAGCAAGCATCCGCATCTGCTGCTTTTCTTTGCCGGCTGGCTGGGGCCGTCGCCGGAGTTGTCGAAGAATCTGGCCGCGCTCGACAGCTACGAAACTCTGGCGCGGCAGCAGGGCTGGCCCGCACCGGTTGCGGTCGATGAGCTCACCACCGAGCCCTCGCCGGACGAGGCGCGGCGGGTGCTCGCGCCGCTTGCGGCCACGCTGCACACGCCCATCGTCGAGGACGCAAGCGGCCATCTCGCCGACGCGTACCACATCGACGACCTGCCGTGGTTCGTGCTCAACTCGGCCTCGGGAGATATACTCTGGCGTCACGACGGCTGGCTCTCCGCTGCGGAGCTGAACCGGCAGGCGCGCGCCGCGCTGGCCAAAAAATAATCCGGCGCGTGCGGGTCTTGAGCCGGACGCGATGCGTGTGCGCCGAAAATCCGGCAATCCATCGCATGGGTATGACGAAGATTATGCTCACTCAGAAAACTCCAGCCTCCGCTCCAAACGCGCTACCATGAGCCGGTGACCACTTTTTCTATCTCCGACCTGATGAACCAGCCTCCGCTGGAGCATGAACGCTTTGCCGCGCATCGCGAGCTGGAGGCGCTGCTCCGAAAAAACCTGCGCGGCGCCGCACACGATCAGGTTCGTTTTGATCTGTGTGCAGTCAGCTTTTGCTGTTATCGCTGAAGCGCTAGTTGAAGATTCATACGTTCTCATTGATCTCTTTCTCCAACGCTTCACCCTTGCCACGACTACAGTATGTCAGCAACTTGAACGCTCGAATGCATAAGGCCCAGTTCACTCACAAAGCACTTGGTGGTAGCACGCTGGTCTCTGGCCCCGCGGAGCCAGCGTTGAGAATCAAGACATCAAGCGAACCGGCCGTGACTTTAGAGACTTCAGCGGCAGCATGATCCAATTTCCTTGGGTCAGATATATCAGTC
>VFSW01010574.1_pt1 | contig 13062 bp, 11 predicted proteins | sample 5358111 | NCBI WGS metagenome assembly VFSW01 (sample SAMN11554181, study PRJNA540505) | mine drainage metagenome | isolation source: sediment from site ElyBrook_90M | place: USA: Ely Copper Mine, Vershire, VT | collected 2017 | reverse complement strand
ATCATCTTGTCTCGGGCGCCGCGAGGCGGGGCCGCCAATATCCGAGGAGCCGGCACGCCGGTTTGAAAGGAGAAACTAGAAACGGACTGGCGTAAGCCAGCACCGCGCTAAAATCTACCAATGATCCTCAGGTACGTTTGGATTTTGGCCCTGGCCTGTGTGGGCAGCGCCGCCGTGCGCAGCGTGGAAATTGCGGAGCGCACACCCGTGCTCCATGGCGCGTATGAGCGTGTGGTGGGGCGCGTCCACTTCGGCATGAACCCCAAACTCGCCGCCAACCGAATCGTGCGGGACCTGGACTTGGCGCAACTCAATGCCAACGGCGAAGTCGAATCCGCCGCCGACTTCTACATTCTCCAGCCAGCCGGCCCCGCCAAGGCCAATGGCACCGTGCTCTTCGAGGTTTCCAATCGCGGCGGCAAGGGCTTGCTCAGCCGCTTCAATTTCGCGCGCGGCGCCTCCGATTTCGGCGATGAATGGGTCATGCAGCAAGGCTTCACGCTGGTGTGGCTCGGCTGGGAGTGGGACATCCCCGCTTCCAACGCTACGGCTCTGCATTTCAGCGCGCCGCATTATCGTCCCGGCACTCCACGGGAAGGCCTGGTGCGCGCCGAGTTCACCCCCGAAAAGAGCGGCATCACCATGCCGCTGGGAGATCGCGCGCAGGACGCCGTCCCTATCGGCAAACCTGTCGCCCTCTACGTGCGCAGGGACACGGATTCCGCGCCGCACGAGTTGCCCGCGTCGGGTTATTCGATCGCGCCGGACGGCCGCTCGCTCCAAATGCCCGCGGGATTCGAAGCCGGCATGATCTACGAATTCGTCTATCAGGGCGCCGACCCGGTGGTCGCCGGCACAGGCCTGGCCGCGGTACGCGATTTCATTGCCTATCTGAAATACGGCGGCGAAGCTGCCGGCTGGAGCGGGTCGCGCCCCATCGTGAAACGCGCGATCGGCTTCGGCATTTCGCAGAGCGGCCGCTGGCTCCGCGAGTTTCTGTACGATGGATTCAACGCCGCGGAGGACGGCCGCAAAGTCTTCGATGGTGTCTGGGCCGATGTGGCCGGCGCAGGCCGCGGCAGTTTCAATTTTCGGTACGCCCAGCCTTCGCGCGACGGCTGGCCCTACCTTAACGTCTTCTATCCCACTGACCTGTTTCCCTTTACCGACAGCGATGAAACCGATCCGGTGACCGGTGCCTCCGGCGGTCTCCTGCATCTTGCCCGCGCGGCCCGCGCCGTTCCCAAAATTTTCTTTACCAACGATTCTTCCGAATACTGGGGCCGCGCCGCTTCACTCATCCACATCACCGCCGATGGCAAACGCGACGCGCTTCTTTCGCCGGATACCCGCATCTATTTCATTGCCGGCGTGCAGCACTTTCCGCGGTCGCTACCTTTGGTCAAGCAGGGCACGCGGTACACCATTAACGTCGTGGACCACCGCCCGGTGCAGCGCGCGCTGCTGGCCGATATGGAGGCCTGGATTGCGAACGGCACGCCGCCGCCGGCTTCGGTGTATCCGCACATCGCGGCCGGCCAGTTGACGGGACTGGCCGGACTGAAGTTTCCCGCCATCGAGGGCGTCGCCACGCCGCGGCATCCGCGAGTGGCGCGGCGTCTCGATTTCGGGCCCGAGTTCGCCTCGCACGGAGTAATCCTCCAGGAGCCGCCCAAAGTAACCGGCGCGTTTCCCGTGATGGTCCCTCAGGTCGATGCCGACGGAATCGACCTCGGCGGCGTGCGTCTGCCGGAAGTATCGGTTCCGCTGGCTACGTTGACGGGTTGGAATCTGCGCGCCCCGGAGCGGGGCGCTCCTTCGGAAATCGCCGAGTTCTACGGATCCACTTTCCCGTTCGCGAAGACGAAGGATGCGCGCGCCGCCGTTCACGATCCGCGCCTCTCCATCGCCGACCGCTATGCCGGCCGCGACGACTATCTGAAGCGCATCGATGCCGCGGCGTCTGACCTCATACGTCAGAGATTCCTGCTGCCGCAAGACCGCGATTTCGTGGTGGAGCGCGCACTGAACCTGTGGGATGCCCTGGCCAAATAGCATGACCAAAATCGACCCGGCAATCGGTTAGTTCCTCATCGGCCTGGTTGTCTGCTTCCGGCTGTATCTGTTTCTCAAAGGCGCGAGCAACGTCCTGCGGCGTGCCTTTCTCAACGCGGGACCAACTGGCCATCCTCCTCTTGCGCCGGCGCTCATTGCGATGCTGGTGTTGAAGTACCTGCAGTTGAAATCGCAGTTCTCCTGGTCGTTATCGACGCTGGCGGCGTTGCTGCGGCAGCAATTGTTCTTCTATCGCGATTTATGGCTGTGGCTCGACGACCCATTTCAGGGTCCGCCAGCTCTGGCGGGTGTTCATGACGATGCGCAACAGCTTGCAATCACGTGCACGTCAGAGTTGTAGGGATTCGCTGAGCGGGCGCGGTCCGGCGTCATTTGTCGACGACTTCTACTTCGGGCCAGTCCGATTTCCAGGTAAGCGGCATGATGGCGAGGGTTGATTTCCCTCCCATCCGGGCATCACCTTCAAAATCGGAGGTAAACCAACTCTTTCCGTTGTCGATAAGAACGCCGGCGTGACCGGGTCCGAATAGCGGTCCTTTGGCAGAAAGCAGGAGAGTGCCGCCGGCCTTTACCATGTCCACGCCATCCTTATCGATGTACGGACCAGTAACTTCACGGCTTCGTCCAACGCGAATGTTGTAAGTGCTGTTCACGCCGCGGCAACACGAGCCCCAATTGACGAACAGATAGTAATAGCCATTGTGCTTATACAAACACGACGCCTCGATTGTCTTGTTATATGCCAGCGACGAGAACGGTGCGCCGGGGGACAATCGCTTACCGGTTTTCGGGTCGAGCTGCACGAGCTTGATTCCGCTCCAGTAGGAACCGAACGCAAGCCACAAGGTTCCGTTGTCATCGGAAAACACGGAGGGATCGATAGCGTTGAAGTCACCGCCCTCCCGCGATTGCACGACAATGCCTTGATCGGTCCAGCGATAAGCGGGATCGGCTGGATCGAGAGTGGGGGTGGTTGCGAGCCCGATTGCCGAAGTCATTTTGCCCAAGCTGGAGACGGAATAGTAGAGCAGATATCGATCGCCGAGGTGGATGACGTCGGGAGCCCAGTAGCTCATGTTCCGGTTCTCGGGAACAGTTGCGGCAATCCAACCGGGAGCTGTCCGGAACGCCGGCGGGCCGGGCTCCCACTTCACCAGATCTTTGGAATGAAACGAAGGAATACCGCGTCCGGTATAGAAGACCCAGAACTCGTCTTTGCATTTCACGATCGTCGACGGATCGCGAGTCACGATTCCCCGGCTTGCGGTTTGGTCCAGCGGCAGACCGGCTCGCGATGCCGGGTCTGTGTCATCCGCGAGGGCGCCTGCCGGCAGAGATCCAGCCAGCAGGAGTGTTGAGACGACGCAGTACGAAAAGGATTTCATTTGATTTAACGGCGGTCCCAGTTCAGGCGCATGCGGTCGCGGCCGTCGGTGGCTTCGAGCGAGATGCTGTTGACGTTCTGGCGTTCGTCTACGGAGATATACATGGGACCGCGGAGGCGGCCGTCTTCGCTGGTCACGGCGGCTTTGAGCCTTCCGCCTTCGCGGTCCATGAGGACTCCGGAGAACAGAATGGTGCGTCCGCGCTCGGCGCGGAACGAGACTACGATTTTGCCGCCGCGATCCACATCGACATTGACATTCTGGAGGCGGCGCGAATCGGAGCCGTTAAAGACGGCCGCTCCGCGACCCTGGCCGCGGAAATTGATGACGTTGTTCCAGACGAAGCCCGAGGCGGGCGGACGGTCGCGGTCGAAATCGCGGCGGTCGCCGGGCCCGCGGCCGCTGACCAGATCGAGATTCCAGGAGAGGCGGAAATGATAGCGGCCGAAGCCGCCGGCGGTGTCGCGAATGGCCACAACGGCGGCAAAATCATTGCGGCGATTGGGGGTCTCGACCATGCGAATGCCGTTGCGGCTTTCCTTGACTTCGAACATGAGGTCGGGCATATCGCGGCGGGGAAACGGGGCATTGCATTCCGATCCATCGTCGCGCGCATCCTGGCCGGCGAGGGTTCGCGCGACAACCACATCGCCGCGCACCATGACATCGACTGCGTTGTCCACCTGGAGGCGGATGTCGCATTGTCCTTTACCCGGCGGCACATCGTCGCGAGTCATTTGGCGGATACGAAATTGCGTGTCGGCCCACGCAGGAATGGCGGCCAGCACGGCCAACGCTATCACCCAAGTACGCATGAATTCAGGATAGCGCCTTGCGAGCGCAGGCAGATGATCGACGGCATTTAATTTGCCGCGGGGCGCGCCACCCCGTCGATGACCAGGGTCTCGACGGGACCCTTGCCGGCTTCGAGTTTCAAGCCAAGGCCTTGCAGGGAGGCCATAATCACGGTAACGACGTCCGTCGCGGGATCATCCGAACGGAACTCGTATTGGAAGTCGAAGGCGCCCTGCAGGCCGGTCTGGTCGATGACGGGCCGCTCCAGGTAACTGCTCAGGCGGGCGGTTAGGAGCGCCATGGTGGCATTGGTGGCCTTCAAACCGTCCCGCGCGATGGCGGCGCCGGCTACGCTTCCCACCCACGGATATTCATTCGGATCCTGGGTGGGCTGGAGCAACAGCTTTTTGTTGGTGCGAGACAACAGGTACACGGGACCCTCCCTGGTTTCGCGGTGGGAGCGTAGTTGAAACCGGTCCGTGAGAAGGGTTTGCAGCATCAGGCGCTGTTCGGGATTGGGCGGCAACTTGAAATTGCGCGGGTTGGCCTTGCTCGCCGGAGAATTCGCGGGCGGTTTGGCATCGATATCGAAGCGGTCTTCGTGAATCCAGCGGGGACCGCCGGCAAGCTGGAACAGTTGCACGCCGAAGGCCTCGGTAATCAGGTAGTCCAGCTTGCACACGTTGGCGCGGAGGCGCCCGCCCGGATAGGTGAACAGTCCGATCCCGGTATTGCCGTTCTGCATGGCGGACGGCTTGACCGACAGGACCTCGAAAGCGGGGGCGCCTTGTCCCCGCGCCGCAAGGACGGCAAATACCAGTACAACGAGAGGCCGCATACGGCCGATTTTATACCCTTCAGCTCCCCATGCCGACGAAAGAGACGCCGAGCAGGATGAGGGCCAGGCCCAAGAATTTCTGGCGGGTGAAGGGTTCTTTGAACAGGAGGCGCGCCCATACCAGCGTCCAGATATATCCGAGCGAGACCATGGGATAGAGCACTGACAGTTGGCCATGACGGATCCCCATGACGAAGAAAAATGAAGAACCCATGAAGAGTGCGACCCCGATAGCGAGCTGCAGGTTGAAGATCTTCCAGAAGCCGCCGTGCAACTTGGCCGAACCCAATTTGAGGAACACGGCGCCGAACGATCCGATAAACGAGGCGACCAGCACCAGAAGCATGGACGAGACAGGGGTGGAAGTCAACTCTTGCCTCCAGTTCCGAGCACTGCGACGCCGATCACGATGGTGACGATTCCAACGAGTTTAATGGGGTTTACGGTGTCGTGAAAAATCAAAAACGAGAGGCCGGTGACCCAGACGTAGGTCAAGGCGATGACGGGGTACAGCAGGGAGAGCTCGCCATCTTTGAGTGCCAGCACGAGCAGGACCGTGCTCATTCCATAAAGCGCATAGCCGCAGAACAGCGGGAAATTAGTGACGATTCCCATGATGCCGGGCTTGAGTTGATTGGCACCGTGCTTCATGAGGATCTGGGCGGCGGCGCCTAAAATGGTGCAGCAGAACACCAAAGCAATAGATTTCCAGCGAGCTGAGGGATTCTCCGCCTTCTCCGTGGGAACTGTTGCGAGCGTGCTCAAAAAATGGGCCTTTTCAACAGAATATCAGAGATTCCGATAGAATAGAGGGCAGTGGACGAAGACAAGGTTCTGATCGAGGAGATAGAACCCACACCGGCCGCCCCGCCGCAAACGCAGTACGTGCAGCGAGGCTTTATTGCCGAGTGGGCCGTCACCATTATCCTGCTGCTTTTCGGCACGACGACGCTGCTGCAGGCGTTCGTGATTCCGACAGGATCGATGGAAGATACGCTGCTGATTGGCGACCATCTGCTGGTGGACAAGCTGGCGTACGCGCCGCCTGGGGCGGTTTCCCGGCACATTCTGCCATATACCGAGGTCAAGCGCGGCGACATTATTGTGTTCCGGTATCCGGTGGACATCACGCAGACTTTTGTGAAGCGGTGCATCGGCGTGCCGGGCGACCGGATCCACCTGGTGGACAAACGATTGTGGCTGAACGGGCGGTCGATGGACGAGCCGTACGTGTATCACAAGACGGAGTACATCGACGCGTATCGCGATAATTTTCCGGCGGACCCGAACGTGGCGGTGCCCGAGCAGGCGCACGATATGCTGGCGAATCACCTGGAAGGCGGCGATGTGGTGGTACCGCCGGGATTCTATTTCGCCATGGGGGACAACCGCGATTCCTCTTTGGACAGCCGGTATTGGGGCTTCGTGCCGCGCGGGAATATTATCGGCAAGCCGCTGGTGATTTACTGGTCGTACGATGCGACCACCGATGCGCTGACCGGCACGCCGTTCAACGTGCAACATTTGTTGGACATGGTGCTGCACTTCCCGACCAAGACGCGCTGGAACCGGACGTTCCGGTTGATTCACGGATATCCGCTCAAGTAAATGAACGCACATTATTACGGGCTGATTTTAGCCGGGGGGCGCGGTACGCGCTTCTGGCCGCGAAGCCGCAAACGCTCCGCCAAGCAGGTGCTTCCCGTGGTGGGAGAGCGAAGCCTGATTCAGGCAACGGTGGACCGGCTGGCGCCGGTGATCGCTCCGGAGCGGCTCTGGGTGCTGACGAACCACGATTTGCGCGAGGAGATCATCCGGCAATTGCCGGAGGTTCCCAAGCGGCAGGTGCTGGCCGAGCCCATGCAGCGCAATACGGCGCCGGCGATTGGCCTGGCGGCGCACATCTTGCACTCATTGGACCCGAAGGCGGTGATGGGCGTGTTTCCGTCGGACCACGTGATTGGCAAAGCGGCGGCCTACCGGCGGGCGCTGAAGGCGGCGTTCCGGGGCGCGGCGGCGGGGCACCTGATGGTGGTGGGGATTCAGCCGAGGTGGCCGGAAACGGGCTACGGATATATCGAGTTTCCGCGCGGCACGGCGGCGGGCAGCACGGGGCCTCTGGCGGTGCGGCGCTTCCACGAGAAGCCGGAACTGGCGAAGGCCAAACGGTACAAGGCGGCGGGCAATTTCTACTGGAACTCGGGCATGTTCTTCTGGCGGGCCGAGGTGCTGCTGGAGCAACTGCGGCATCACCTGCCCAAGACGGCCACGCTGCTGGCATCGCTGCCGGCTTTCGGATCGCGAAAGTTCGACGCCTGCCTGAGCGAGACATTTCCGCTGTGCGACAACATCTCCATCGATTACGCGGTGATGGAGAAGGCGGCCGAGGCGAAGATGGTGCACGGGATTGCCGCGGAGGAATTCGCCTGGAACGACGTAGGCAGTTGGAACGCGGTCTACGAACTGATGGCGCAGGACGAGGCGGGCAACGTGACCGTACACGAATCGGTCTGCCTGGATGCGTCGAATAACTTCGTGGACGCGCGCGGGAAGCTGGTGGCGCTGCTGGGCGTGAACGACCTGATCATCGTGGACACGCCGGATGCACTGTTGGTAGCGAGCCGGGACCGGGCGCAGCAGGTGGGCGAAGTGGTGAAGGCGCTGGAAAAGCGCGAGCGCCACGATCTGCTGTAGCTTGGCTTAGCGGCGGAGACGCCCAGATGGCGGCGAGGTGGCCGGGACGCCGGGCGAAGGAGCGGAGGTCCATCAGACCTTGCGCAGTTTGGTGACGCGGCCCACTTCCACCCATTCGACCACGAAGATGTTGCCGGCGTGATCGAAGCAGGCGCCGTGGGGGCAGACAAATTTGCCAGGCGTGAAGTGATCGCGCGAGAGCTTTCGGGTGTCGCCCCACTTGGTGGACGAATCGTCGCCGAGGTTCTCGATCACTTGGTTGTTCTGGTCCATGAGGGTGACGCGCGCACCCAGGTCTGGAATGACGACGTCGCCATTCTTGTAATAGTTGAAATGGCAGGGCAAGTTGGTGCCGCTGATGAAATCGATGTGCTTGCCTTCGAGCGTGAAGCGCTGGATGCGGTTGTTGGCGCGGTCTGCCACCACCAGGATAGGCGAGCCACTACGCAGGTCTACCGCGATGCCGTGCGGGCAATCCACTTTGCCGGGCTCTTTGCCCTTACCGCCGAAGGTGCGGAGGTACTCCGCCTTACTGTTGTACTGATTGATATAGCTGGAGCCATAGCCATCGCCCACGTAGATATCGCCGTTGGGAGCGATGGCCAGATTGGTGGGGCTGTACTTGGGCTTTTTGCCATCTGCGCCTGGCTTGTAGGCCTCGCTCTGCTCGGGGTAGCCGATGCTCCACACCTCTTCGCCGGCAAGCGTGGTTTTCACGACTACGCCGCGTTTGGTGTCGCAAAGATAGAGGAATTCGGTGCTGCCCTCTTTGCGGATGTACAGGCCATGGGCTCCGCCTTTGAATTCCTTGCCCCAGGACTTGACGAATTTGCCCTTGGCGTCGAAGACCACCATGGAGTCGGAGCTTTCGCTGACGGCGTTGACGGTGTGGTGCACGTAGATGTGGCCCTGCGAGTCTTCCACCACGCCGTGGGTGTTGCCGTAGGCGATGTCGCGGGGCAGTTCGCCCCAATCATGGATGGCCTCGTAAGTATGTTCGCCGGAGCCGAGGATGGGGGCGCGGGAACCGGATTTATCGTCCGCATGCAGGATGGCCGGGGCCGCGGCGGCGGCCTTCAGAAACGAACGTCTCGAGTGCATGGGGACAGCATATCACCGCTGGACCCGGCCGGAACCTCCGCCCTTGAGGAGGGCCTTGACTTCGTCCACGGTGGAACGGTTGAAATCGCCCAGAATGGAGTGCTTGAGGCAGCTTGCGGCCACGGCGAAATCCAGCGCCTCCTGATGGGAGGGCAGCGTGGTAAAGCCGTAGATCAGACCGCCGGCGAAGCTGTCGCCGCCGCCGACACGATCGACAATGTGGGTGATTTCGTAATGCCGGCTCACGAGGAACTCCTTGCCGTTATTCAGGCAGGCTGACCAGCCGTTGTGCGACGCGCTGTGACTCTCGCGGAGGGTGATGGCGATGGCCTTCAGATTGGGAAACTCCATCATCACCCGGGCGGTGAGTTTTTCGTACTGGGCGGGGTCGAGTTTGCCGGAATGCACATCGACTTCGGCCTGAATGCCGAGGGCCATCTGGACGTCTTCCTCGTTGGCGATGGCGATATCGATGGATTGGGACAGATCGCGCATCACTTCGACGGCGGGTTTACCCCACTTCCAGAGGTTCTTGCGATAGTTGAGATCGCAGGAGACGGTGAGTCCTTTGGCGCGCGCCTTCAGGACCGCTTCCAGGGCGAGGGCGGCGGCGGAGGCGCTGATGGCGGGGGTGATGCCGGTGACGTGGAACCAGCCGGCGCCTTCGAAGATGGCCTCCCAGTCGAGTTCGCCTTGCTTGGCGAGGGCGATAGCGCTGTTGTCACGGTCGTAGACGACTTTGGATGCGCGCTGGTTAGCGCCGGCTTCGAGGTAGTAGATGCCGAGGCGTCCTTTGCCGCGAACGATGCAGGAGGTATCGACACCGAAGCGGCGCAGTTCAGCGATAGCGGCGTCGGCGATCGGGTTCTGGGGCAGGACCGTGACGTAGGAGGACGGCAATCCGAAACCGGCGAGGGCGACGGCGACATTGGCTTCGCCGCCTCCAAAGGTGGCGCAGAACTGCGGAGTCTGCAGGAAACGCTCAAAGCCGGGCGGCGCCAGACGGAGCATGATCTCACCGAAAGTTACGATTCGCTTGGACATCAAAGAATATGGTAGAACGCTTCGGATAAGATTGTCAGTTGAGAAGAATCCACGCAGCTTATTTCCCGCTTATCGCAGTTGCCCTGGTAGCGTCCTGGCAATGGGCGACGGTGACCGCAAACTACGGCGGCAACTGGACGGCTCTGTTCTGCACCGGAGCGATGCAGCCCCATCCGCCTCTGACAGGCAGTGAGCACGTTTACTCCTTCGCGAACTCTACCGGCTACGACGGGCAGATGTACCACTACGTGGCGCACGATCCGTTCCTGCGGTCCGATTTGAAGGCGTACGTCGATAACCCCCGTCTGCGCTACCGCCGCATTTTGATACCCCTGCTGGCGTATGTGATGGCCATGGGGCACCCGGCATGGGTCGACCGGGCATACGAAATCGTAATACTGAGTTTTATCGGGCTGGGCGTCTACTGGAGTTGCCGGTTGGCGCAGAGGGCCGGCTTCCCCACTGCTTTCGGGCTGGTGTTTCTGCTGATGCCGGCGATTCCGGTGACGATGGATCGCCTGGTTGTGGATGGGGGATTGGCCGCACTGACGGCAGGGTTTCTCTGGTACAGCCGGTCGCCTTCCTGGAAACTGTTTGCGGTTTTGGCTGCCGCAGCGCTTACGAGGGAAACCGGATTGATTCTGATCCTTGCGTTTTGTGCACACCTGCTGTGGCGGCGCCAGTTCCGGCTGGCATGCATTTTCGCCGCAAGCGGTTTGCCTGCGATTGCCTGGTATGGTTACGTTCAGACGCAAACCACAGCCAAAGCCTTCACGGCTTCGCTGGTTCCTCTTTCGGCAATCCTGCAGGTCTTACAGAACCCGTTGGTGTACCCCGCAGCCACTCCCTTGGTTGCCGCGGTGCACGTGGCCGATTACCTTGCATTGGCGGGAATGCTGCTGGCGATGGGTATGGCAGTGCGGTGGTATGTTCGCGGGCCTTCCACCCCGGCCGGCATCACCGCAATGCTGTTCGCCTTGCTGGCACTGGTTCTTCAGCGGGCCGAGGTTTGGCAGAATGCCTACGATTATGGCCGAATCTTCACCCCGCTGCTGCTGTGTCTTGCGGTGCTTGGCGCAGAGTGCCGAAAGCCGTGGCTCCTGGCGCCGGCAGCCATGCTGTTGCCGAGACTCTCGATTCAACTGGCCCCCCAGTTTCTGGGTATCGTTCGCTGGATCAGTTAGAGGCGGCCTTGCGTTTCACGTTCCAGCCATCGACTTCCACTACGGGAATTTCCCGACTCCGGTAAGTCGCGGCGATGCGGCGTGTTTCTCCCGGGAGTAAGGGGAAGTAGTTGTCTTCCCATAGCACGGGCAGGATTTCTTCCCCGTCGGAGGGCTTCTTCACCTTCAAATGCACGGCGAAGGCCAGGGTCTTCGACGGATTCGAAATGGTGACGCCGGCGGCATCCTGGCTGGTCTTCGCGGTTACCTGCAAGTCGATAGCCGGCAGCGCATTGAGAGCGGAGTAATCGGCGAAGGTCTTAGTCGGGGTGTAATACCAGTTGGATTTGTCCCAATCCAGAGTCTCCGGTTGAGTGGAGAGCCAGTAGAAATTGCGGCTTACTATCTTGCCGGCGGAATCTTCCAGGGAGAGGCTCACGAAGTAAGTGGGGGTCAAGCCGGGCAGATCGGGCAGGTTGAAGACGCGGGTGGCGCTGTCCTCGCCGGCATCCATTTTGGCGGTCCTGGAGAACTTTTCCTGCATATCCAAGTTGTAGACCCTGGCAGTAACTTGCAGGGCCGGGAACGGGCGGTAGAAGGAATTAACGACTACGATCGAATGATCGTCGTAAGAGTATTGGACGTGCAGGGGTTCGTTGGCTTTCTTGCTGCCGAAGTAAGAACCGCCGGGACGGAGGTACCAGTCGTAGAGATGCCAGATGAGTCCGGGCCACGCATTGTTGAGCATCCACTGAATGACTCCGGTGGCGGTGTACTTATTCCGGCCAAAGGCTTCGAACATGGCGCGGTGGCCTTCGTAGGCCATCATCTGGGCCTTTTTCGAGTAATCTTCCAGCGATGCGGCCGTGCCATAACGGGCATTGAGGGCTTCGTTGAAGACGTGGAGATCCTTGAAGGCGCCGCCGCCGGCGTGATAGTCCCACCAGGAATCCGGGGGCCAGAGATGCTCCGGTGGCAACATCCGGCGCAGGGTCTCTACGGGAGGCGGAGCGGGCCCGGGGCCGACTTCGGTAGCGAAGCCGTGAGCGCCGCCGCGGGTGGTGTCCAGAAGCCAGTAGGAGGGCGCTATGTACTCATAGGGGCCATTCATCTTGACGCCGGTATCGCCAAGGGGCGTTTTTTTGGCGGTGGCGGAGGAGTGGTAGGGGTTGGGCCATTCCACCTCTTTGAGGATGTCTACGTACATCTTTTCGATTTTGGGCGGCGGCGGGTTGTCGCTGCCGTACATCCAATCGGCCACGGATGGATGGCGCTGAAGCCGGCGGAGTTGGTCGCGAAGGGACGCGGCGGCGATGGTTTCGTCCTCCTGGTCCCAGCCCTGCCACTGCTCCCAATGGTCGCAGCAGCACCAGCCGGCCAGGACGAGGATGCCGTAGCGGTCGCACAGTTCGAGGAAATGGTCGTCCTCCATCTTGCCCTCGAAGCGGATCGCATTGAGGTTCATGTCGCGGACGTAGCGCAGTTCGGCATCCTGGTGTTCGGGTGTGGAGCGCAGGAGCATGTCGAAGGTGTAACCGGCGCCGCGGATGAGGATGTTCTTGCCGTTGATGTGGAAGACGCGGTGAAGTTTGGAATCCACCTCGCTGGTAATTTCGCGAATGCCGAATTCGATGTGGCTGCTATCGGAGACGCGACCGCCAGTTTCAAAGGTGAGGTCGAGGGGGTAGAGATTCTGTTCGCCCACCTGGGCAGGCCACCAGAGGCGAGGGCCGGCGATTTCCTGCGTGAAGTGGACGACGCGCGTCTCATGCGCGGCCAGGCGGACGGGTTGGGAGAATGCAGTGGATTCGATTTTGCCGCGGAGCACGCCTTCGACGGGCCGATCGGCGGCATTGGTCAACTCGGCGCGGACGGCGAGGCGGGCGCGGTCCGGCGAGGGCAAGTGTGTGGCGACCGACGGGTAGCGAATGGCGACGGGACCGGTGGCGGCAATCCACACATCGCG
>VFSW01010573.1_pt1 | contig 13063 bp, 9 predicted proteins | sample 5358111 | NCBI WGS metagenome assembly VFSW01 (sample SAMN11554181, study PRJNA540505) | mine drainage metagenome | isolation source: sediment from site ElyBrook_90M | place: USA: Ely Copper Mine, Vershire, VT | collected 2017 | reverse complement strand
CTCTTGGTATTGATCGAGCTGCGCAATTGCAGAAGAACCTTGGTGCCTGCCGGAACCACATAGCTCTTCGCAGCCGGAGCCGGTGCCTTCGACGGCTGATCCGCCGACCCAGCAACACCGGTCTGAGCTGCGCCGGGCTGCGAATTCGCCGGGGCATACTGCGACGTACACACCGCAGTGGCGGCCATTGCAAGCAGAAATGCTGCGTTCAACCTGGCCCCGAAAATACGCATGTAACTCTCCGCAGGGCTCTCTACCCGATAGACGGGCAGACCCGAAGCAAGGGTAGCCCGTTTCGTGGTGGAAAACCAAATTGCCTGCCGTTTGCGCCGTTGCCGGGCAAATCGCGTTACGATGCTCTACAGCGATGAAGCAAGCCGCACCTCCGACCGGCGGCGCCGACGCCGCTCCAGCTCCGCGTTTTGCCCAGGTCTACTCTGTCCTCGAAGATGCCATCGCAGCCAGAGCGTTCCCGGGCTGTGCCTTTGGCGTGCTTGCAGGCGATGCGGTCGTTCTCCAGGATGCGCTCGGACAATTCACTTATGAGGAAGAGTCCCGCTCCGTCACCGCCGACACGGTATTTGATGTCGCCAGCCTCACCAAAGTCGTCTCCACCACCGCCGCCGCCATGCTCCTTGATCAGCGCGGCCGAGTTGATCTTGAAACTCCGCTTGCTGAACTGCTGCCCGGCTTCATCGTGGGGCGTTCCTCAGTCGAACCTGCGCGCCGCGTCTGCCTGCACCATCTTCTAGCCCACACCTCAGGTCTGCCCGGCTATGTCGCCCTGTATCAGACCGTCGATTCGCCTGCCGCACTTTTTCGCGCCCTTCTGCAGCTCCCCGTGCAAGGCGAGCCGGGCACACACGCCGAGTACTCCGACCCCGGCTTCATTCTCCTGGGCAAAGCCCTGGAGGTGGCCACCCGCGAGTACCTCGCACCCTGGGTGCAGCGGGAAATCTTCCAACCCCTGGATCTCGCTGCAACTGGCTTTTGTCCTCCCGCCAGCCTGCGGCCGCTCATCCCTCCCACGGAGGACGACACCGCTTTTCGTCGCCGGCGCATCCAGGGTGAAGTGCAGGACGAACACGCCTGGCTCCTCCATGGCGCGGCAGGCCACGCCGGACTTTTTTCCAGCGTGCCAGATCTGCTCCGCTTTTCCCGAGCCATTCTCCACGGCATGCGTCCCTCGACCGGCGCAGAAGTTCCTCCTCTGTTCCATTCTTCAACCATCGAACGCTTCGCTCAGCGCCAGCCACCAGAGGGCAGCTCTCGCGCTCTGGGCTGGGACACACCCTCTGCTAACTCCTCAGCCGGCATGTATTTCTCCCCACGCTCCATCGGCCATCTTGGTTACAGCGGCTGTTCGCTCTGGATTGACCTCGACGCCGCAGTGGCTGTCGTCCTGCTCACCAACCGCACTTGGCCTGACCGCAAAAGTCAGTTGATTCGCCAGGTACGGCCCGCTTTTCACAATGCCGTGCGCAAGGCCCTCCTGCCCCCAAGCGGCTGAGCGCCGTGCCTCCACGGGCAACCGCCCAACAGATTTCTCTAGGGACTTGCGGGATATGAGATTACAATTATTAATTGGGGATAGACTCGATGTTCACGAGCACCATGACGCAGGAAGCTGCAGATACCCGGGAAACCAAAGAGAATTCCAGCAAGGATCAGGCCTCCTTGCTCCAGAACCTCACCACCGAGAGCCAGAACGAGGCCTCGCAAGGGTTCGACACAAAATCAGCGCTTGAAATCGCGCGCATCATCAACCACGAAGACGCAAGAGTGGCTGCCGCGGTCAAGAGAGCGATCCCGGAAATCGCTGAGGTCATTGACCACGTAGCGCGCAGCCTGCGCGACGGCGGTCGCTTGATTTACATCGGTGCGGGCTCCAGCGGACGCATCGCCGCGCTGGATGCCTCAGAGTGCCCACCCACATATTCCACCGCTCCCGGTCAGGTTCAATACATCATGGCCGGCGGTCCCAAGGCTCTGGCCTCGGCCGTCGAAGTCAATGAGGACTCAGAAGAGCTGGGCCAGCGCGACATTGCCCGCCGGCGTCCCACGCGCAAAGACGTCGTTGTCGGCCTCTCCGCATCCGGCCGCACCCCGTACGTCGTGTCTGCGGTGGCTTACGCCCGCGCCCGCGGCGCCTATACCGCGGCCGTCACATGCAATCACGGTACGCCGCTCGCAGCGGCCGCAGACATCGCCATCGTCGCCGAGGTCGGTCCCGAAGTGGTCTCCGGCTCGACGCGCATGAAGGCCGGCACCGCGCAAAAAATGGTGCTCAATATGATCACCACCGGCACCATGACGCGCCTCGGCTATGTGTATGAAAACCTCATGGTCAACGTCCACATGCAGAATTCCAAACTGGTCGAGCGCGGTATCCGTATCCTGATGAGCGCCTGCAAGATTGACCGCGAAACTGCTGTGCAGACCATTAAGGGCGCGGGCCGCAGTGTGCCTGTTGCGCTGGTCATGCTCAAGGCCCGGGTCGACAAGCCGGAAGCGGTTCGCCGCCTTGCAAAGTCAGACGGCAACGTGCGCCGCGCCATTGAAGACAACATCCTCGAACTCTGACGCTCCAGCATTTTCGGAATCGCAAAAGTTCGATGCACGACCGTCAAGCAGCTTTCTCTCATGAAAATACCGCGGCACAATGCGTGCACAAAGCCTGCATGTACTCGTAAAACGCTCTAGTCCTGTTCGAGCGGAACAATCACCAGCACTTCCACGCGAGCAATCTGACCATTCAGCTTAGCTGGCCTGAACTGCCACTGCTTCAGCGCCTCCAGAATGAACCGAAGGTCTGCACTTCCCGGTGAAAACGCAAAGCCCAGCGACTCAAACCTGCCCGCCTGATTCACGAATCCGTGGATCATAAGCGCATCCGCATCCACGTCCACCGGCAAAACATTCGGTCGCACAATCGAGTAAGGCCAGGGCGCCTCAAGCCTGTTAACGCTGCCCGCCGCCGAGGCTTCCGTGTTGGCTGGCAACGTGTATTGCAGAATCCAGCTCTTTGCCAGCCCGACATGCAGGTAAACCGTGTACACCAGCCGGCCTCCCCACACATCCGAGATCTCCGGATACTGTTCCTGCAAACTATTGCCAACCACCACAACGCTGTATTGGCCATTCTGCGCCACCGCGATGTGCGTCGCAGCTCCCTCCTGCCCCTGTCCTGTAGCCGAGCCGCCACCCGGATTGGGTTTACCCTTGTTTGAAGCCTGCTCGCCGGCCTTTGCACCCGGCGCCGTGCCATCCGGCCCGCCGTTCTTTCCACCCGCAGCTTGTATCCCTTGGGTATTGGCATCGCCATTGCCCGCCACCTGGGCGTTCCCGGCATGGCCCGGAGTCATCCCGCCTGTGGCCGTGCCGGCAGCAGTCTGGTTGACCGGCGCAAGCGCAATCACCCCATTCGTCATCTTCGTGTCCGACATCGACAGGACTGAGGCCGACGAGGGCAGCGTGGACGCAAGCGACGAAGTCTCCGGGACGCGAGGCGTCGGATCAGGCCCGCGCACCACAATCGGCGACGTCGCGCTCGGCAATGGCATGGGCGCCGCGGTCAAAAAGGCGGTCGACGTAAGAGCAATATCCGATGGCGCCTTCTCTTCATTGGGACGCGCAATCGACGGCTTGATCAATGCCGTGTTCGATGGATGCTGGATCGGCGGCGCCAGGACTTTGACCTTCGGCGTCGGCGTAGACCACAACAGCACCGCAGGCAGTGCAACATCCTTCATTACCAATTTGTTCGGTGGAATGTCGGGCTGGATCAGGGTGCGTGCTGCCACCGGCAGATTCTCAAACTGGCGCTGGCTCGAAGATGCCGCACTTGCCTTGTTTGGCGTTGCGGCATTCTGTTCCGCTGTGCGCGCGCCGGGATAGTATCGCGCGCTTTCCGTGGAGCGCTTCAGATCCTCGTCAAGGCGATTCAGATTGACCTGACGCACCATATATATATTGTCTCGACTCAACGGCCTGATTCGTGGAGCGTAAAGGAATCCAAGCGCAACCACGATCACCGTAACGGCATGGACCAACACCGACAGCAAAAACGCCGAAGGCCTTAAGCTGGCCCGCGGTCTCTCCGGCTGCACAAATAAGATATTGTAGGACTCCATGACCGGTATAGAATTCCCTTCTTATTCGAATCGCCTGAATGCGAAAACTACAACCCCCGCCTGCCTCATTTAGTGCCATGTTACATCCCGACCTGCGGAATCACCCCTCTCGTTAGTAACGTGTCACTCCGTTGCTAACAGTGATATTCCGTCAACGACGCGCTCTGCAACCGTCTCGTACCAGTGTCTCTGCATGTTGTGCACCGGAATCCGACACTCCATGCTTCCTCGCGCCTGCTCCACTCGCGTTTACACGGCCCTTCCGTCGCATGATACGCGCTGGCTCAGAACCGGCACAGCGTCCCTTCTAGACCGAAAGCTACACGTTAGTTGTATGGTTACCAAAGCCTTCTCAAGGACTATTTTTGTTGACTTGACGCCGTAACATGAATGCTATACTGCAACCGCATTTAGCCACGTTGAGCATTCACAAATGGTCATTACGGCTTGGTACAAAAGTACTGAGCCTGCTTGAGCCGAGTGCGTTCTCTTGTGCAATGTTTATACAGGCTGTTCAAGTGGTGAGACAGGACTTTAAATGAATCGAAGAATGCTGGTTATTCTGCTCAGCGCATTTGTCATCGCGTCCATGAGCGCATTTCTCGTCTGGCGCATGGTAGGTGCACGAATTTCTGCTTCAAAACCCGTCACCACTACACGATTGATTGCCGCAGCCAAGGATCTGAAGATCGGAATGGTCCTTGACGCCAGTGACCTGACCACCCTCCAGGTCGTGGGCACCGCGCCCACCGGTTCGCTTCTCGATGCCAAGAATGCGATTGGGCGTGGCGTCATCTCCCCGCTATACACGGGCGAGCCCATCATGGAGAGTCGCCTTGCCCCGAAGGGATCGGGCGGCGGTCTGGCTGCAACTATCAAGCAGGGAATGCGCGCCTGCGCCGTCAAAGTCGATGACGTCGTCGGCGTGGCAGGCTTTGTCACTCCCGGCATGCGCGTGGATGTTCTCGTCTCCGGAGTTCCTCCAAACTCTGCAGGATCGCAAAACTCCGAGGTCAGAACGATCCTTCAGAACATTGAGGTCCTCTCCGCTGGTACAGATATCCAGAAGGATGCGGAGGGCAAGCCGCAGCAGGTGCAGGTCGTCAATTTGCTGGTCACACCCGATCAGGCGCAAATTCTGTCCCTGGCCACGAGCCAGATGCACATTCAGCTTGTGCTGCGGAATCCTCTGGATACCACAATCTCTAATGTCCAGGAGACCGCTATGACGAATCTGTTCGGCGGTCCAAAGCCAGCCAGTACGGCTCCAAAGCGAGTCAAGTCTCTGCCTCCGCCATACACCGTGCAGGTCCTCAACGGCAGTCAAAAATCGGAAGAAAAATTCGCCACCCCCGGGGGACAACAGTGAACGCACGAGTCGGCCTCCTGCCAGTTTCTTTAATCGTCTTGTCTTTTGCCTCTTGCCCTGCAGCCGCCCCGCAGGCCGCTTCCTCGCCTGCAACTGCTGCCCCGCCGCCGGTCTCCCAGAGCCAGGACTCTGCCAATGACCTGTCGGTCGCTGTGGGCAAGTCTGTCGTCCTGGATCTCGCCAGGCCCGTAACCCGCATCGTCGTCGGATTAGGCGGCTTTGCAGAAGCCACGGCCGTCTCTCCCACCCAAGTTCTTGTCAACGGAGCAGCCCCGGGGGAAACCACGCTGATCCTCTGGGATAACGCTGGGGGAAGGCAATTCTTTAACGTCACTGTCCGCCCGAGCTCGATGGTCATCAACGATCATCTTGATGCCATTCGCCGCGAGTTGCGCACAGAGTTGCCCGGTCAGGATTTGCGCGTCTCCGCGGAAGGTGGAAACATCTTCCTGCGCGGTACGGTCCCTGACCTGAACAGTTCCACCCGCGCTGTCACCATCGCCTCAACCGCCGGCAAGGTTGTCAACCTGCTTAACGTCAACCTGCCCCCGCCGGAGCGCCAGATCCTCCTGAAGGTGCGCTTTGCCAGCGTGGATCGCACCAAAGAACTGCAACTCGGCATGAACCTCTTCAGCACCGGCCTTGGCAACACGATTGGCGGGATCAGCACTGGTCAATTCTCGCCGCCAGGCTTAACCGTTCCGACGCCGGGCATCCCGCTTACGGCAACATTGTCAAACCAATTGAATCTCTTTGCCTTCTTCCCGGGCCTCAATCTGGGCGCCACGATCCAGGCCCTTGAACAGAAGAACCTCCTCGAAGTCCTCGCGGAGCCGAACGTGCTCGCGGAAAACGGCAAACAAGCCAGCTTCCTCGCCGGCGGCGAATATCCGTTCCCGATGGTGCAGGGCGCTGGCATTGGCGGCGCTTCTGCAATTTCTATTATGTTCAAGGAGTATGGCGTCCGCCTGAACTTCCTCCCCACCATCACTCCTCGCGGCACCATCCGGCTGCAGGTAGCGCCAGAGGTCAGCGCGCTGGATTTTGCCGATGCCGTTCAGATCGCCGGGTTCCTTGAGCCTGCTATCACGATACGCAAGGTCAAGACCGAAGTGGAATTGCGGGACGGCCAAAGCTTCGCCATCGGCGGTCTGCTAGACAATCGCGATAACGAGGCCTTTCAGAAGATCCCTTTCCTCGGAGACATCCCTATCCTGGGCAAGTTCTTTCAGTCGATGGCCAAGACGAAGAGTAACACTGAGCTGATCGTGATTGTTACCCCAGAGATTGTTTCTCCTGCCCCCGAAGGTACTGAAATTCCAGTTCCGAAATACCCCTCTACTTTCCTGCCGCCCAACTCCAACACGGCGATGCACACCCCGGATGCAAAAGCTCCTGGGTCTGCCGCGGCCGCTCCGCCTCCATCGATTCCTGTCGAACAGTTGATCGAAAGCATGAAGCCCGAGACACCTATGACCGACACGGGGGGTGGATCGGGATCTGGCTCATCAGGCGGCGGCGGCTCCAGCGGCATGTCAACACAGTGAGACTCGATGGCAAGGTGAGGAATTGCCCACTTTGGTGCACACCTTGCATCCTCTCCTAGCCAAAACGGCGGCCCCACGCAACCTGTGGGGCCATTGCTGTTTTGGACCTTTGATCTACTGGCTGCCGAGCTACACGGCCAGTTCGAGTTTCGAACCAGGAGCAGGCTGAAACCGCATGAGCAAAGCACTCCATCCGCAAATCACAGGCTCGCAAAAGACCGTTTCCCGCACACAGAAACCGGAACAGGATACACGTATGCTCCTCACCAATATCACGCGCGGCACTTTGCTTGCTGACGATCTTGAAGTTGCAACCACGAGTGCACGTCGCTCCAAAGGCCTCCTGGGCCGCGAGTCCCTTCCGCACGGCGGTGGGTTATGGATTGCCCCCTGCGAGTCTGTTCATACGTTCTTCATGCGCTTCCCGATCGACCTTGTCTACGTTGACCGCGCGCTCCGCGTCAAGAAGGTCCGAGACTCCGTGGGGCCTTGGCGGATATCGGCCTGTTTCAGCGCTTACTCGATCATCGAGCTTCCCGCAGGCGTCGCTCGCAAGACCGGCACAAAGCCCGGAGACCAGCTCGAAATGGCGCCAGTCAATCGCCCCATCACCGCGTCCCTGCATTCCGAGTGACCAGGATAAGCCTTATCCTCGCTATCAATACGATGGAAGATACCGGCGGACTTTCCACACCGACCGCGCGACACGACGCTTCAGCCCGGATTGCACGCAGCGGAGAGATTCGTCGCCGCGCGAGTCACATCCCATTGCAGCAACGTTCCCCGGCCCTTGCGGTGGCAAGCCATTGTTGCGCATCTGTTTCATCAGTTCGCGCAGGCGCGGTCTCTGCATCGCACTGAGATCGCATCGAATGCCTCGAATTCGCAAGCCGGCAGGACCTGCGCGAGTTTAACATCAGCGCGAAGGTAGTAGAAGCCCGGGTGTTGGCTGAATCGTTGCCGGTACCGCCAACGGTCAGCGTATACGCCTCTGGTGTCGTGCCCAGTGTTCCCGCAAACACGCACACTGACGCCGCACTGACCTAACCTTTTCCTGGGAGATTGCGCAAATTCATTTCCGGCGGTCAACCGTCGAGGGCACTGCGGTCATGCCCACCCCTTGCCATCTCAGTTTGCCCGGATGCCCCCGGTCCACTCCAGCACGAGCTTTCCCGCAATCTGGGCCTTTTCGCGGATTGGCGCTACTTCCTTTTCATGGAATCTCGTTCGCTTCCGATAAACAGGTCAGCCCGTAGGCGCAGGTGCGCTTGGCACTCGGGAAGCTGGCACTGAACGCTCTGGCCCGGTGCTCTTGCGCGTATCTCAGCCGCCGGGCCGTTGCACGGCCGGAGGCAGACGCAGATCGCTCTAGATTTGCAGAGGGAGAAGACGTGAAGGCGAATCCATCCACCCCATGTGCTGAGGGAGCGGCTCGTTATGCGGCGCGTCAACCGATCCTTACCGCCAATCAGAAAGTGATCGGCTACAAATTGCTTCTCCGACATGGCGGAAAGCAAGCCCCCGACCAGGATGTTCCCCAGGCACAGATCAGCGCCCTCATCGACGTCTCAAGCCTGGTCGGATTGAATACCCTCTGCGATCAACGCCTTGCCTTTATCAGTTGCTCCCGTCAGGCCCTGCTCGACAAACATATCACGCTGCTACCCGCAGAGCGCGCCGTAGCTGAGATTCCACGCAACATCGATCCCTCCCCCGAAATCGTAGATGCCTGCCTTCAGCTCAAGCAGGCGGGATATCGCATCGCTCTTGAAAATGTCACCTCGGACGATCCCCGCGAACTGCTCTTCGGTCTCTGCGATTTCTTCAAGGTCAACGTGCATCAAGTCCCATCGCCGCATCTCCAAGCCGTCGCCGCGCTCCACCGCGGGAGGCGCTCTCGTCTGCTCGCCGACAAAGTCGAATCATGGGATGACTTTCAGTCCGCCCGCGCCGCCGGCTTCCAGTACTTCCAGGGATACTTCTTCCACAGCCCCGAGATCCTCCACACCCACCCCGTCGCTTCCAACCGCATCATTGGCATGCAGCTCTTGCAGACCATCACCAAAGCTGAGCTCGACTGGCAGGAAATTGAAAACGTCATCCGGCGCGACGCCACTCTTTACTACCGCCTGCTGCGCTATCTCAACTCCGCCGCCTTCGGCCTCCGCCATGAGATCCGTTCCGTTCGCCAGGCACTCGCCATCCTCGGTGAAAATGAGTTCCGTCGCTGGTGCAGGCTCGCCATTCTCCTTGACGTAGCCCAGAGCCGGCCTTCCGACCTCGTCCTCTCCGCTCTCATTCGCGCACAGTTTGCCGAGCTGGTCGGAAAACAACTCCGCCTGGGCGACACCGATCTCTTCCTCCTCGGCATCCTCTCGCTCATGGATGCGATCCTGGAGATGCCGATGGGGCTCGTCCTTGAAGGCCTCCACCTCAATCCCGATATCAACACCGCCTTGCTCGAACATCAGGGCCCGCTCGCATCCTTTTACGACCTCATTCTCGCCGTCGAAGCCGGCGCCTGGGGCGCAACCGTCCGCCTGTGCGAGCATCTCAAGCTCGACGAAGAGTTCGTCGCCCAGGCCAGCCTTGACGCGATGGAGTGGGCCCAGTCCATCAATCAAAACGCATAAAATCGCCGCCCCATCCTTCCGCCTCCCTCCCCAACGACGCGGGCGAGATACAATTTCTCCTGCACCTGTGCACAGGAGGAATTCCCTATGCGGAAGCACTGGATCAAGATCGTTGTCGTGCTGGTCGTGCTCGTCGCGGCCGTTGCTCTCGTTCCCTTCTTCGTCAATGCCGACTCCTTTCGCCCCACGCTCGAAACCGAAATCTCCTCTGCCATCGGACGCAAGATTTCCCTGGGCCACCTCGGCTTCTCCCTGCTTTCCGGCAGCCTCGTCGCCAACGACATCACCATCGGAGACGATCCGGCCTTCAGCACCGCACCCTTCCTCCAGGCCCACCAACTCTACATCGGTGTTCAAATCATGCCGCTGTTGCTGCATCGCCAGGTGCAGGTCACCCGATTCACCGTCGACTCGCCCAGCATTCACTTGATTCACGCCGCGGACGGAAAGTGGAACTTCTCCAGCATCGGCTCGGCTCGCCAGCCCGCTGCCCCGCAACAGCCCACCGTCCTGCCTGACCTGACCGTGGGCGAGCTGCAGATCAAGAACGGAATCGCAACCATCTCCTCTTTGCCCGCCATCACCACGCCCTTCATCTACTCCAACCTCAACCTCACCGTCAAAAAATTCTCCTTCGTCGGCACATTTCCGTTCGATCTTGCGGCCACTCTGCCCGGCTCCGGGTCGCTCACGTTGACCGGAGAGGCGGGACCGCTCGCGCAGAAGGATGCCGCCGATACACCTTTTCATGCCACGCTGCACATCAAGAACCTCGACCCTGTCGCAGCCGGCGCGATCGATCCCAGTAAAGGCATCTCCATGCTCGCCGACGCCGATGTCCAGTGCAGTTCGGATGGCGACAACCTCGCCACCAGCGGCAAAGTCATCGCTTCGCGCCTGCAACTGGCCCGCACCGGCTCGCCCGCGCCGCATCCTGTACAGATCGACTTCGCGGCCAGCGACGATCTGGACGCACGTTCCGGAAAAATCTCCGACATCGCCCTCCATACAGGCAACGTCGCGGTCCATGTGGCGGGCAGTTTCCATCTCACCCCCAAGGCCGTGGTGCTGGATCTTCAACTCAACGCGCCGAATCTCCCCATCGATCAACTCGAATCGCTGCTACCCGCCTTCGGCATCCAGTTGCCCTCGGGATCGCAGTTGCGCGGCGGCACGCGCACTACCAACGTCGCCATCACCGGCCCGGCCACGGCCCCCAGCCTCACCGGCCCGAGCGAAATCGACAACACCCTCCTGGCCGGCTTTGACCTCGGTTCCCGCCTGCAGGGCCTCAATCTCTTCGGCAAAACCAATGGCGGCACGCAGATCCAGGTCATTCGCACCAGCGTCAGTTCCTCGCCCGATCTCACATCGTTCAACAACATCTACGGCAACCTGCCGCAAATCGGTTCAGCAAGCGGGAGTGGTACTGTCACGCCCAGCGGGGCGCTCAACTTCCAAATGCAGGCCAAAATCAGCTCATCCAACACAGCCGGCGCGGTGGCCAATCAGGCCATCAACGTGCTCGGCGGATTTCTGGGCAGCCGCTTTCAGAAGAACACCAGCAACGGCATCCCGCTCACCATCACAGGGACGGCGAAAAGCCCCACGATTCGCGCCAACCTTGGCGCAATGTTCCACTAGGCGGTCATAGAGTTTGATTGAGTTGGAAAGCGTGTTGCCCGGCGTCTCAGGAGGAAGGCTCCGGGTTTCAGGCCTCGGCGCGCACCAGCATGCAGGTGATGTTGTCCTGCCCGCCGGCTTTCTTCGCCGCTTCTACCAGGCGGGTGCAGTGCTCGGCCAGACTGCGGTCCTCTCGCAGTATGGTCGCAATGGTCTCGTCCGGCAATTCGCGCGTCAGCCCATCCGAGCACAACAGAAACAGGTCGCCGGGCTCGGTCTCCAGCGCGAACACATCCGGCGTCACCCGGCATTGCGTTCCAAGCGCCCGGGTAATCACGTTCTTCAGCGGGGACCGTTGCGCCTCTCCGCGCGTCATGCGGCCGTTGCGCACCTGCTCCTCGACCAGCGAATGGTCCGCCGTAATCTGCTCCAGTTGTCCGTGGCGTAGCCGGTAGCCTCGGCTGTCCCCGACGTTGAGAACCCAGGCATGGCGTTCCCGCACCGCCAGAGCCACCAAGGTCGTCCCCATCCCGCTCAGCCTGGGATTACGCTGGCTGCGGGCGAAAATAGCTTCATTGGCTGCGGCTACCGCCTGCGCGAGTCCATCGGGCAAGGATGCGCTTTGCCCACTCTGCCCGTTCGCCTCCAGCAGCTTCAGCACCTCGTCCACAGCCAGCGAACTGGCAATCTCGCCTGCTGCCGCCCCGCCCATTCCGTCGCAGACCACATACACGCCGTCCTCCACCGAGTAGCCAAAGGCATCTTCGTTGGAAGGCCGCTTGCGCCCTCGATCCGTGATTGCCGATGCCAGGTAATGGACAACTGCCGTGGCCACGAACGAATCCTCCACCCAACAGTGTACACGCGGAGTTAGAAAAACATGCTCCAAATTGCTCCGCTCAGTGTGCCCTGCCGGTCGCCGCTGGAGTCGCGGCTTTGGTCAGGTCATAGATCTCGATCGACCCCGCATTCACCACAGCTAACCACTTCCCAGATGGCGAAAAGGCCACATTGCCCCCGCCATCCAGCACCGGGCTCACCGGCGCGCGCAGTGCCACCTTGCCCGTCGCCGTATCGTACACGTCCACCACCTGTCCCAGCACATCGTCAAAACTCAACGGCGAATATGCATCAATCGGATGGGTAACGAACAGGGTCTCCCGCGCCATCCAGGAACCCGTCGGGGACATTACCAGCAGCGGCCACACCTCATTCACCAGGGTCGGTGCCTCCCACAGCCGCCGACCGTCGGACGACCATGCCATAAGCCGCCGTGAACCATCCGGGTTGCAGGCATTCACCAGCAACTCGCTGTCGGTGATGAAGTCTATCCGCGGGTCGCAGGTCGAATCCACAGTGCCCAAAGACCGCGTGCCCCCCGTGAAGCTGCTCAGATTCAATCGCCACTGCCGGTCGTTCTTCGCCTGCGTCTCCAGATAGCCCGCCGAATTGATGGGCAGATATACCGTATTGTGGACACGGCTGACAAGCAGCACCTGTCTCGAAGATCTCTGCAGAATGCGCAGCACCACCTCCGGCTGCCCCGCTGCCGCCGGAGCATACGCCGCCTCTGGCTGCTTCACCACGCCCTCCGTCTTTTCCGGCGTCGGGATCGGCTCATGCGAGTCTGTTACCAAATATTCCTGCTCGGGATCCATCTCCAGCCAGAGCAGCGGGCCCGGAAAATGGAGCAGCGGCTTAAGCTCCAGAGATGCATCGCCCTGCTTCAGATCGTTCAGGTCGCGCAGCAGAAAGTGA